>Ga0180432_10001143_pt1 | contig 42540 bp, 47 predicted proteins | sample SS_ome_10_FD_132414 | JGI IMG/M metagenome (GOLD analysis project Ga0180432, IMG submission 132414) | Hypersaline lake sediment archaeal communities from the Salton Sea, California, USA - SS_1_MS_2 metaG | ecosystem: Environmental > Aquatic > Non-marine Saline and Alkaline > Hypersaline >... | reverse complement strand
TCCCCCTTTTTAATGCGCAAGGTGATTTGTTCGTCAAGTTTATTTTTTTCCATAACCTCACATTAGCACTCATTTTTTTACATTGCAATCAAATTTTTTTATTTATTTCTATTTCCTATTTTTCCCCCAACATTAAAATCTGATTAAAATTACATTAAATTGCATTCGTTTGTAATTTTATTCTTGACAATGTAATGCAAAAGAGTACAATGTAATCAAGAATAAAGAAAAAGATATTTTTCTACTGCTCATTGACAATTTAGGTTTTTCCCGCATGGCGGGGGAAATAGCAAAATCATCGGGGGGACGGCCCGTCTCAAATCGTCTCAAGGGGGGGCGCAGAATGGAGGGCATGTTAAATGGCCGATGTAAAAATCAAGACAAGCTCTTGTGGCGGGAAGCGAAAACCCGCCGGGCCTTACAATCCGGCAATAAAGAGGGAAGAGGCCAAAAAAGCCGGATAAACAAAAAGGGGGCAATCATGGCAAAAATCAGAATTAACAAGGATGGTGTGTGGCGGGGATATACCTTGACACACGCAGAGGCCGAAAAGCTAATCGCTTTAAGCGGTCTTGATGATTTTATCGAGGTTTTGAAGTGGTAACAAACTTCAAGGCCGGGGCCTTAATAGGCCCCCTTGAATTTCCGTCTTGTCGGGGATTCAAGGGGATTTATTAAGACAATCTTTAAGGGGGGAAAATGGGAAACGTTATTAACCAAATAGTGTCCTTCCCGGACGGGAGCCGTTACAGAGTTATGCTGGAAAAAACCGATAAAGGTTCTGTTGAGTTTTTGGGATGGGAACGACTTGACGACAAAGAGTAGTTTCAACCGGGGGCCTTCCGGGGCCTCCAGTTGAACCTATTTAAACAGGGGGGGAAAATGATTGAACTGAAAACAACAAACGATGCAAGAGATATGGCAATCAAGGCCATAGAGACGGAAAAGAGACTTGAAAGTAACGTCTCATGGTTTACCCGTGTGGTGCTTATCGGTGGTTTGCCTTATCACCTGTCGGGATTCACGGACGAACCGGCGGAGGTAAACGCCCTTGATGTTGCACTTCACTCGTCTTTTACGGATGCTCAAATCGGTTATCTTTATTTTTTGGCCCTTGCATCGTGGGCCAAGTAGACCGGAGGATCCCGACAAAAGGGGGCCTTGATAGGCCCCCCCAAGTTTCCGATAAACCGGAAATTTGGGGGGATTTATTAAGAGTAACTTTTAAAGGGAGGATTTAAAGATGATTAATATTGTAAATCTCAAATTCAAGGAAGAGGCGGGGGCAAGGGGCACAAGGTTTTTAGGCCGAAATGGATATTACAAGTGTCATGGTGTTAGCGTCTCTTTTGAAAATCACGCCGAGATTGTCAGTATTGAACCGTTTACAAGCAAGGGCACAATCGGGAGATGTGGGATTGAGATACCCGCCGAGGCGATCAAGGCCGTTGTTTGTGCCTTGATGTCATTTGCGCCGGATTCACCAGTTGAAATCTGCGCCGAGTGTGGGGAAAGTGTCAAGTGGGGATCGGGACGTTTTGTCAACCGCGTCCCAATAGCGGATGACTTGATAGAGGAAAAGGTTGACTCCGGAAGACCATATCCGCATGGCGACTTTGTTTGCCATGAATGCGATTCTATACGGGATTCCGAAAGTTGAGGCTTTACTCTATGGTCGGTTTAAATTCCGGCCATAGGTTAAACCCTTAATGAAGGGGGAAACAGAAATTTTTTAAAGGGGGGAATATGTACACAGTAACAAGACAATTGCAATGGCCCGATAATGAGCCGGTCGTCGAAGTTTCATACGGGGGATTGGATTTTACAAATCCCAATGCCTTGTGTGAAAAGTATGACGGAGAATTCGAGGAGTTTAAAAATCCGGTCGAGGCCGTAGAGACCGCCGTTGAAATCTGCGAGGCATGGAGAAAAGACGGCGAGAAGGGCGCACAAATAGGCATCGGGGCGACGGGCGGGATGGTAATACCGTTTGAGCCTTGCTCATTCGAGACGGCCCGGAAGTGGGCGCAAAAGGAAAGTGACAGCTTGGAGAAGTGTCCTACATGCGGGGAGATTGTCGAGGACTTAAAAGAATGGTATTTGGCCGGCATTTTTACGGAAAACGATTTTTTCCCGTACGATGATGGTTTTAAATACTGTTCTGAACACTGCGCCGAAAAAGCGAGCGAATTTGACAATCTTAATGACATCGCCGTTTGAGTGTCTTTTTAGGGTGCTTTCAGGGGAGAGCACCCACTAAAAGATATTTGAACATGATCTTTTTTTTAAAAGGGGGGAAAAATGGAAACTTGTCAAGAGCGGGTCAAAAAGCACTATGAAAGCCGGATTGATGATTTACGGAAAATCTTTACAGCATATCAAGAGGGGGAAGAAGAAAAATATTCTTATGATATTGGAATCTTCCCCGAATATGGTTTGTGCTTTGACTACGTGGCGGCGGGCACTTTTACAGACCAACAAGAGGGATATTTTAGATACCAATTATCTTGGGGGGGGCCGTCGGAAGAGTTTAGGATTTTCGGGTCTATCGGGTCAGTCCACAATCCAACAAGGATTGAGTTTTGGCTTTTAGACTGGGGAGACGGGGCCAAGATTGATTTAAAGGGCGAGGACTTCGACCTTCTCAAAAAGATTTACGATTTCTTTGATGAAATCGGTGTCACTCAATCTGAATTAGAAAAGGCCGAAAATTATTAATCTTATCCCCCCCAATATCGGGGGGCCGGAATAATAAATAATATTATTCAATTTTTCTAATTTCTTTTAAGGGGGGGAAAATATGGAATTATCGGAAAGGCTGGAAATGCTGGGATTAACAGCAGAAGAGGCCGAGAAAATCAAGACAAAAGAAAATTGTCTTGGGAAGTGTCCACGATGCGGGGAAGAGAAAAACATTGAGCACTACGGGAGTGAGCCGAGATGTGACGGCTCAATCGAGAATCGCATAAGTTGTGGTAATTGTGGCCTTGATTTTAAAGACGTTTTCGAGGTCATTTATACCCACACCGAATGGCGGGAAGAGTAGCTTTAACTGGGGGCCTTTCAGGGCCTCCACTTAAACCTATTTAACCTTATCAAAGGGAGGAAATAATGAAAATCTATTGGCAAAGGGTATTTTTGGGAGAAGGCCAAGACGCCGTAAACATCAGGGTTGAGCTTCACTGCGGGCAGGGTAACAGGTGGATACATGTCATAGCGGAAGAGCAGGGAGAAAATCCATCTCAAGGGAATAATCCCCCGCCCGATATTCTTATCGCAGAACTCAACTTTGATGAACTTGTATCCGATGGGGATTGATAAAAAGAAGGGGGGAAATATGAAAAGGAAAATATTCGTCTTGGTGATAGTTTGGCGGGGCCTTATTAGCAAGGTTGAAGCATTCAAAACCGAAGAAGAGGCGGAAAAGAGGGAAGAGGAAATCAAGAAGGGAATGGATTTTAATCCCCAAGACGACGAATCAGGAATCTTTGAAATCGAGGTTGATTTTTAATGATTCTGGGGCCGGATTTTTATCCGGTCGGGGCCAACACCCTGTCATTAAGGATTGAAAGGCCCGAAAAAGACAGGGGGCGGGGGGGCGGCGATCTCCCCCGAAATCACGACACACAAACACACGTATCGGAAGCTTGAAAATTTCTCAAGTTTTTCACGTATACGTATCGGCCCCGTATCCGGGGCAAAAAATTCCGTAAAAAAATTAAGGTTTTGTAATACGTATTTAGGGAGGAAATGCTTATGCAAAAATGCGAAATCTGCGGTCGAAACTCGGCCTCCAGGTTGTGTAATGACTGCGCATCCTGGTATCGAGATCAGACCAGGGCGAAGAGGGTGGATACCCGTATCTATGCGGTCCCGGTCTCCGAAATAGAGGCGGATCCGGCGACGTATCAATTCAAGCGGGACGTGGACGGTAACGGCGTTCAGACTTCCCTCACCGGTGAGTGGAACGTTTGGGCCGCCGGCGTTCTCTTGGTTTTCGAGACAAAAGAGGGGCGGGTATTCGTGGCGAACGGTCATCACCGGCTGGCGTATGCAAGGGAGATCGGTGTCAATCTCGTTTACGCCCACATCCTACGGGAGATCGAGGGGTGGACAAGGGCCGACGCCCGGAGGCTGGCGGCGGAGGCCAACATACTCGACAACAAGGGCACCATCTACGATCACGCCGCTTATTTCCGACACTCCCCCGGATATTCCCGGGAGGAGATAAGTCACTTGGGGATAAGTCAAAAGGGGTGGGTCATCGGTAAGTCATCTTCGGATAACCTATACGGGCACTTCATAAGTCAACGTATCACACCGGATCAGGCCGAGGCGATTGCAAAGACGGCCCCCAAAGACGACGGTCTCCAGGATATGGGGATTAAGTACGTTCTCGATAATCCCAGGGCAAAGGCGGATGAAGTAACGGCGTATATCGAAGCCCTTCGTGTCGTGCCCCGGAAGGTTGAACAGAATAATCTCTTCGGCTTTGACGATTCGGCCCTCCAAAACGCCGAAAGGCTGGGCGAGGTTGTGAGGACGATCCGAAAGGAAATCCAGGAGCGTATCACCGCTGTTCGGTCGGCGGCCAAGAGGCCGGAGATCGCCAGAAAGGAAGGTGTGAACGTATCCGATCCGGAGACGATCTTAAAGAAGGTCGAGGCCCTGAAGGAAAGGCTAATCCGATGGGCCAAGTGGTATGTCGATCCCGAGTTGACCGCCCTTGCCTATGAGCGGGCGGAAATCAATCGGGCGGCCTAAAGGGGGTAACCATGAAAAGCTTTGAATTGAAATCCCAGGAGGCCAACACACACTGCGCCGTATGCGGAGTGAAACTCCCGCCGGGTCATCCGGCGGGAAAACCCTGTCATTTCTGCGAGGCCCCGGCCCTTTGGGAAAAGCCGGTCGTGGAGCTCGACACCAAATATGACCGACACGTTCAGGATGTGGCGATCAAGAGCAAGCGGGCCTTTAAGAAGCGACACACGGACGACTACGAGGCCCTTCCCTTGTTGAAGAGACAAAGGGAGATGTTTTAACCTTATCCCCGGTCGATTGACCGGGCGGACTTATACCTATTTGTTAAGTCGATTCTTTTAAAACCTTAAAGGGAGGAAATCATGGACAAATCAGAAATGGCCGAGATGTTGGGTATAACAGAAAAAGAGGCCGAAGAAATCAAGACAAAAAAGGATCGTCTTGAGAAGTGTCCCCGATGTGGAGAAGAGAAAAACATCGAACATTACGGGAGTGAACCGAGATGGGACGGCACAATCGAGAATCGAATGACTTGTGGTAATTGTGACCTTGATTTCAAGGATGTTTTCGAGGTTGTTTATACCCACACCGAATGGCGGGAAGAGTAGTTTCAATCCGGGGCCTTCCGAGGCCCCAGCTTGAACCTATTTGACCTTATAAGAGGGGAGAAACATGAAGGATGCCATTTGGTTAATTGGGGTTGGTTGGTTTAATGCCAAAAGAGCCGACAAGCTCAAGGTTGGTGAATATGTTGTTTATAACTACGGCTATTCAAACAAAATTATTTCATTTGTACCGAGCAAAACCGGCAAAACCATTAAGTATGTAGTTTCTGATGAAAAAGGAAATACATACTCCGGAACCTGGCGGAGTAGTACATTGAAAGCTTTTCAGGAATTTCATACGGGAAAGGATTTACTAAATTAGGTTCATAGGGGCGGGGGGATCTCCCCTCCGCCCCGGGAGGTGGAGTAGTTTCACGGAGAGATCCACCGGGGTCTCCCCTTGAACCTATTTTGCCGGTTCCTCCCTGGGGGCGGGGGTTGGTGGGATGGTCCCGCCTCCCCCGTTTCCCGTATTTTTTTCGTATCCGGGGACCCAAAAACCCCGTATCGGCCCCCTGAAAATTTCCCAAATTTCAGCCCACGTATCGCGCGATCTCAAATCCTAAAAATATTCCGACAAATCGGAAAAAAATTGCCCTACCCTCCGAGGGTTTTCCCCCAGGATATGCTATGATATTAATAGAAGGTGAGTAAAACGTCAACTTTTTGTATTGTTACAACACAACTTGAGATGTAAATATAAAATCTTGAACAATAAATACATACTATACACAAATTGCATAAATCTTTTACTGCCTTTATAATGACAACTTTTTCAATAAAATTGAGAGGTATATTATGAAAAAAACTGTACCAATTCCCATATACATTTCCCATCTCAAACAGGAAGGGAAAAAAGCAAGCACAATATATCAGTATGAAAAATTGTTGCTCAAGCTACAGAAGATCCACTCATTTCCTATCACTTGTTTATCTTACGGGGAGATAATAAGATTCCTCGAATCAATAGGGGGAAGGGGTATATGGAGAAATACGGCAACTATAATTTTGAAGGAGTTTTACAAGTGGCTCGTCAATCAAGGTTACCGCAAAGACAATCCATTAGAGTTCTTAAAAGTACAGCATCAAAGGACCAGGGAATACCCGGTCTTTACGTCACAAGAGTTTATTCGTATTTTAAACGCCTCAAAGCCTAAAGTAAGAGATTTATTACTGCACCTTCGGTGGACTGGGCTTCGTATTAGCGAGGCCCTGAATTCAAGAAAAAGCGACTTTATGCTTGACAGAGTAGATAACTACGGAAATGCTGCCCCGGAAATGCTCGTTCGAGGCAAAGGAGGAACAAACATATACATTCCCCTCCTAAATCCAACGCATGTATCGTGGCTGAAAAAACGTCTCTTCAGCAAACAGTCGCAGGAACGGCTATTTCCGATGTCGTATCAACAGGCGTGGTACGGTATACATAAAGCAGCAGATAGGGCAGGAGTACAGAGGATGCTCTATAACGAGTACGATCAACCCCGTTTTTACATCACTCCCCACTCGATCAGACGGTTCTTTGCCACGTGGGCCTTGCAGAAAGGCTTCGACATTACAATGGTGCAAAAACTATTGAGACACAAGGACATTAACACGACTTTGCGGTACGCCAAGGTTAGTAATGATATGATCCGTGATCGTTTGCAGAAACTGATGGTAAATAATGGGTAAAAAAGGGAACAAACAGCTTAATTAACTATTAGAGGTGTAATTGAATATCTATTCCATTTTTAATAGGAAGTCTTTAAATATAAGACTAATTTGTAAAATGAAAAAGAGACTTTTAAACATTAGAGAACTAGCAGATTACATCGGGAAAAAACCTCAAACAATAAGGAATGAAATTTCCAGAGGAGAATTTCTAATTCCCAGGATAAAGCTTCGTGGAGCGCTTAGATTCGATATTAAAGACGTGGATGATTTCATTGATAATCTTGAGAGAAAAAAGTGAATTGACAGTTGGGCAAAGGAAGTGGTATATTTCCTCTTGGAAAGGAGGTGAATATTTATACCACATGCCCAGCTCTATCATACCTTTCATCATCAATTATGATGAGAAAGGAAAAAAGTATGGGTGTATTTAAGCGTTACAAAGACAAAAACGGAAATCTTGTAGGTCCCTGGTTTATTAGATATCCCGCAAAGAGGAGCGAATCAGGGAAAATCGTCTACCAAAAAATGAAGGTCGGAGATTCTAAGCTACAAGCAAAGAGGATTCTCGCCAAGAAAATTGCCGAGTTTGAGGAACGAGAAAAAAGTGGAGTTGGATATGTTCAGGACATCCATTTTAGGAAGCTTGTTGAATGGTATTTAGATCATCCTGCTGTTAAAACTAAAAAGTCTTATGACAAGGACAGGCAAAGATCGAAAGTCTTGAAAAGTCACTTCGGACATTTTAAGGTTTCGAGAATAAAACCTTATATGTTAGAAGCCTATCAGCAAAAAAGGTTAAAAGAAATATCTTATCGAAAATCATTTATAAGGCCTGCTACGATTAATCGCGAGTTGGCACTTATGAAGAGGATTTTCAACTTGTCAAAAAGAGATAGTTTGGTTGAAAAAAATCCATGTGATAAGGTAAGATTTTTACCTGAAGAAAATAAGAGAAACAGAATCCTTTCTCCCGACGAGTATAATAGGCTTCTTTATGAGCTTGAGGAACCTGCAAAATCAATTGTAAAGGTTGCTTATCTTACGGGTATGAGGAAGAATGAGATAATCGCCCTCACATGGGAAAAGGTAAATCTAAATGATGGCTATATCGATCTCGATTACGAAGATACTAAGACCAGGGAAAGAAGACGTATCTATTTTAATGAACAGCTAATCTCGATTTTTAAACAGGCAAGTAAATTGCGTAGTATAAGACATAAATATGTCTTCACAAGAAAAAACGGTAATCCTGTCAGAAGTATAAGGGAAGCGTTTGAGCTTGCTTGTAAGCGTGCAGAAATAAAGGACTTTGTTTTTCATGATCTTAGACATACGTTCAATACCTATATGCGAAAAGCCGGAGTAGACAGAACGGTAATAATGAATATTACAGGTCACAAGACAGGAGAGATGTTTCTTCGTTACAATACGGTTGATGAGGATGATGCCAGAGCTGCTATGAATCAATTTGAGAACTTTTTAGAAATGCATCAAAAAAGAGAACCAGAATAAAGTGGAACAAAAGTGGAACATAGCAGTTTTTTTAGAGAAGGTTAAAAAAAAAGGATTTCACCGATCCGTGAAACCCTTGTAATTATTAACATTTCTGGTGCCTGGGGCCGGAATCGAACCGGCACGAGGCAAGCCTCGAGGGATTTTAAGTCCCTTGCGTCTACCAATTCCGCCACCCAGGCTTTTTAATAGGTACTTTCTTTAGCTATCCCCTGATCGTAATTCCCTCAAGGGCGTTACCCGCCCGAATACCCCAAATAAAACCCGACCGCCCCCCAAAAATACTGCCGCCCCAAAATCCGCCACCCCTCAAAATATTACCAGACCCCCAAATATTGCCAGACCCCCTCAAATATTCCTATTCCTTATATGATAAAACTACAATAAAATCGCCACCACCGGTTTGGAGGCGGCACCCGGACTCGAACCGGGGATAAAGGTTTTGCAGACCTCTGCCTTAGCCACTTGGCCATGCCGCCCGATATAAAATGGAGCGGGAAACGAGATTTGAACTCGCGACCCTCGCCTTGGCAAGGCGATGCTCTACCACTGAGCTATTCCCGCTCGATCTGTGCAATGAAAGTGTAGAATTTATCAAAAAACAGTTTTTTTGTCAAGTGGATATGTCGTGAATGTGCCTTATTTTTTATTGAGCGCCCGCTCCAGGACCCTGACCTGTCGTCCATACTCCTTGTTTTCAGGATCGTGCTTCTGGGCCAGCCTGAAGTATTTCAGGGCATCCTCAAACTCATTCATCCTGTAGTATATCCAGCCTATCAGGTAGAAGTACCTCGGATTTTTTTCGTCCAGGCTCAGCGCCTTTTCGGCGTTTTTCATGGCCTTATCCAATTTATCTTCCTTGGTGGAGTAGAGCTTTCCAAGCCCGAAGTACACCCTGGGATCTTTTTTGTCTATATCTTTTGCCTTGAGGAAGTATTTCTCCGATCTCTCGAAATCGTTGAAGTGGCCGTACGAAACGCCGAGGCCGTAATATGCCTCGAAGGCGTACTCCGACTCGTCGACGAGCTTTTGGTATTGAAGTATCGCCTTCTGGAACATCCCCGCCCGTCCGTAAAGCCCGCCGAGATAGAGCGCCACCTCCGGATTCCATATCTTTCCGAGGATGAATGCGGCCGTCTCCGCCTCGAGAACGGCCTTTTGTATCAGCCCCTCGGCCTCGTAAGCTTTAGCAAGGTAGTAGTGAGAGTACGGGTGAGCGGTATCGAGCTCGACGGCCTTTTCAAGATACTTTTTTGCGCTATCGATATTTCCAAGCTTTAGATTGGCCACTCCAAGGCAGTAATTTGTCGAGGCGTTCTTTTCGGCTACGATTATCGTCTTCTCCAGAAGTTTTTTTGCCTTTTCGTATTCACCAACCACGATATACGCCCAGGAGAGGTTATTGGAGAGGAGGACGTTTCTCGGCGAGACCTTCAGCGCCTCGAGGTATTTCAGAATCGCCTTTTCGGTGTCCCCCTTTATGAGGTAGAAATTGGCCTCGTTGTTCAGGGCGAACGCCGGGTTCCCCTCTCCCAGGACGTACATCTCGTAGGCTTCTCGCATCTTGGGCGTGTCCTCACCCGTTACCGCCCTATCGTCCTTTCCAAACAACAAAATCGGTATGGAAACGAGGAGGGCCGCAACAAATACGATCTTTATATTTTTCAATTTACACACTCCTTTTAAGTCCCGAGGATGAATTCTCTGCCGGACTCGATTATCCTTTCGAGCTTTTTGTCGTCTGCCGCCTCGGCGTAGATGCGAACGACCGGCTCTGTCCCCGACTTCCTGAAGAGAATCCACGAGCCGTCGTTAAGGATATATTTTGTTCCGTCTATCGTAATTTTGTCCTTGACCTTTATGCCGGCAAAACTTTCGGGGTCTGTCTTCATTTTTTCCGGAAACGCCGAGTCGAGGGCTTCTGTCAGCCTCAGGTTTACGCGGCGGGTCTTGAACGTCCCGACCCTTTCGTAGAGCTCGCCGAGGAGCTCCTTTATTGACTTATTCTCCACTGCCATCATCTCGAGGGTCAACAGGCACGCCAGGATCCCGTCCTTTTCCGGGAGGTGGCCCTTGATAGAGAAACCGGCGCTCTCCTCCCCCCCACCGACCACCTCTCCTGTGGAGATATACTCGCCGATGTACTTGAATCCCACGGGGGTCTCGTAGCACTTCACACCGTGGTATCTGGATACGGCGTCGATCAGGTGGGTCGTGGCGACGGTCCTCGCGACCCCCCCCTCGAATTTTCTCACCCTTATCAGGTAGTCCAAAAGGAGGGCGATGATGTAGTTAGGCTCGATGAACGTGCCGTCGAAATCGAGGATGCCGAAGCGGTCGGCGTCGCCGTCCGTGGCGAGTCCCAGGCCGATTTTGTTATCGTTTTTCACCAGCAGGGAGAGCTCGTTAAGCTTATCCTCGGAGGGATCGGGCCCCCCGCCCCCGAAGTAGGGGTCCACCTCGTCGTGGATAACGATCACATCTATCCCGTTTTCGGCAAGCGCCCCGTCTAGATAACCACTGCCTGTGGCAAAGAGAGGGTCGTAGCCGACGGTCTTTCCCCACTTTTTAATAGCCCCGAAGTCTATCTTTCGATTCAGCTCTTCGAGGTAATCGGGCCTCAGGTCAACGTCCGCCCAGAGGCCTTTCGACTTCGCCTCCTCCTCCGTGATCTCCTTGAACTTGCCTGAGCTCACCACCTCGTTTGCCCGATCCTCGATCCACCTCGTGGTCTCCGGGAGGGCCGGCCCCCCCCACTTCGGGGAGTACTTTATCCCGTTAAAATCATAAGGGTTGTGGCTTGCGGTGATGTTTATTGCGCCGGCGGATTTGCCACTGACTATGCCGAAGGCGATTGTCGGGGTCGGCACCGCCTCTTTCGAGACGAGGACCTTGACCCCGTTTGCGCTTACCACCCGGGCCGCATATTCGGCGAATTGCCTTCCCAGAAAGCGGGAGTCGTAGCCGACGATCAGCCCTTCCTTCTCCTGCTTTTCCCTGATCACGTACTCCGCTATCGCCTGGGCAACGCACTTCACGTTGAAGACGGTGTAGTCGTCCGCGATTACCCCCCTCCAGCCGGAGGTGCCGAATTTTATCGCCATATTAAGTCCGTAAGTAAATCCTTGCACAAATCCCTGTGCAAACCCCTATATCTTTAAGAGGTAGTCAAAGCCCGCCTTGAAGAAATACACGGAAAAGACCAAGAGGAAGGCCCCGCAGACGCCGATGATTCCCCTGTAGATCCTGTCCGAGAAGAACTTTTTCCCGTAGCTTACCGATGAAGAGACGAAGGTATACCAAGCAAAATCGGCGAGTATATGGCCGGTGAAGAATGAGACGATTCCCGGGATTCCGAACTTCATCGACATGAAGATATAAGCGAGGCCGATGGTGAGCCACCAGACGGTCCAGTAGGGATTTGCGATGCTGACGATTATTCCGGAGAGGACGGGATTTTTGAGAAACCTCGAAAGACTGCTCTTCCCGAGCTTTTCCTCTTCCCCCAGAAGGGTGATCGTCCTTACGCTCCTTATCATGCCGAGCCCCATCCATAGGAGGACGGCGCTTCCGAAGAAGGCTATCCCGGACAGGATCCTGTTCTCCTTGAGGAACTCCCCGAAGCCGACCAGGATCAATATCACGAAGACGAGCTCCAATATCGCGTGCCCGGTAATCAGGAGAGGACCCATCCAGCTCCCCCTCTTGGCGCTCTCGGTTATCGTGACCGTGAGGAGGGGCCCCGGCATCAACGCCCCGGATAGGGCGACTATAAAGGAGGTTATAAATATCCCCGCATATATTCCGGTCTGCTCAAGCATAGATATAGACTATATCATCCAACCCATGAAATCGTCAAGGGATAAAAAGCTTTGACAATCCTTATATGACTGTGTTAACATTTTCTCTTTTGAAACATCGTTACAGACAGGATGTCCGAAGAGACCAAAAGGCGAAACCCATTTCCGACGGTCGATATTATCATAGAGCTTGAGGGGAGGGAGGGGGCGATCGTCCTCATAGAGAGGAAAAATCCCCCCCACGGCTGGGCACTCCCGGGAGGCTTTGTCGACTGGGGGGAGTCCCTGGAGGACGCGGCCGTTCGAGAGGCTCTAGAGGAGACCTGCCTCGAAGTTGAGCTTCAAAGGCAGTTTCAAGCCTACTCCGACCCGGACAGAGACCCGAGACACCACTCGATCACGATGGTCTTCATCGCCCAGGCTACGGGGGAGCCGAAGGCCGCCGACGACGCAAAGAACCTCGGCGTATTCACGGAAGACACCCTGCCCTCCCCCATCGTCTTCGACCACGCTGATATATTGAGGGACTATTTCTCCGGCAGATACTGAGACTGGAATATCACTATACTGGATTATTAGATTGAAACGGGTCGATTTGGTTGGTTGATTGATTTACCAGATTTGTGGATTTAGTAAGTTGGTTGGTTGAAAAAACATATGAGTGGTTTTGTCAATATAGACTCCGAGAAGATCTTAAAGGCGATCTTAAAAAACGGCGGCGAGTACGCGGACATCTACTGCCAGAAGAGCTACGCCACCTCGATAATCTGCGAGGACGACAAGATAGAGAAGGTCATCTCCGGAAGAGATCTGGGAGTGGGCCTGAGGCTCATCAAAAACCATCGGACGGCCTACGCCTACACGAACGACACGACGGAGGCAACCCTGCTGTCAATCGCGGACGATCTCTCCGGCGCCCTCTCGAGGGCCGGGAGCTCCCCCGGAGACATTACGCTTCAGGCGCTCGACCCATCCTTTACCCAAAAGATCAAGATCGACCCCGCCGATGTGGACATCGAGAAGAAGATCGGGGCGGTGGTCGAGGCGAACGAGGCGGCCCGGGGCGAAAAGCAGGTCTCCCAGGTAAAGGTCGTCTACAGGGACGGCACAAACGAGATATTTATCGCGAACTCCTTCGGCAACACCACCGGCGAGACCAGGACAGGCTCCATATTTCTCGTTCAGGTGGTGGCTACCGACGGGGAGATCATCCAGACCGGCTACGAGCCGATCGGGGGGGCGGTGGGCTTCGAGCTGTTCGACGAGAGGTCACCCGTGGAGGTAGCCCATGCCGCCGTGAACAGGGCCAAGCTGATGCTGAAGGCGGACCGTGCCCCCGGCGGCACTATGACCGTCGTCCTCTCCTCCGAGGCGGGCGGAACGATGATCCACGAGGCGGTTGGGCACGGTCTGGAGGCGGACCTCGCATCCAGAAAGCTCTCGGTCTACTCGGGCAGGCTCGGAGAAAAGGTCGCAACTGATCTGATCACGGTGATCGACGACTCCACCATACCGAACAAGCGGGGATCGTTTCTCTTCGACGACGAGGGCAACCCCTCCCAGAAGACGGTCCTCGTGGATGGGGGCACGCTCGTAAACTTCATGTACGACAACCTCTCGGCGATGAGGGAGGGGAAAAAGTCCACCGGAAACGGGAGGAGGGAGTCCTACAGGCAGAAGCCGATCCCCAGGATGACCAACACGCTGATCGCCCCCGGAAAGTCGGATCCCAAAGATATACTATCTTCGGTGGACAGTGGACTTCTGGTGAAGAAGATGGGGGGCGGCCAGGTCAACACCGTAAACGGCCAGTTCGTCTTCGAGGTGTCGGAGGGCTACATGATCGAGGGGGGAGTGGTAAAGCGGCCGGTTCGGGGGGCTATCCTGACCGGGAGCGGCCCCCAGGTGCTTATGGAGATAGACATGGTGGGAAACGACCTCGGCTACGCCATCGGCACCTGCGGAAAGGACGGACAGGGGGCACCGGTCTCAGACGCACAGCCTACCTTGAGGATTCCAAACATCACGCTCGGGGGCAAGGTATAGATTAATAAATACATTGTATTAAGGAGAACTCCAAAATGAATCCGGACATCCTTAGCGACAACAAAGTGATCATAACGGCCGCCATAACCGGGGGGCTTCACGGAAAGGCGATGAACCCAAACCTCCCGGAGCAGCCTGAGGAGCAGGCCCAGGCGGCGCTCGACTGTTACAACGCCGGGGCGGCGGTGCTCCACCTCCACGTGAGGGGGCCTGACGGTCTGAACACTCCCGACATCAATATCTACAACAAGGCGCTTAAGCTGATCGGGGAGAAGTCCCCCATAATCCGCCAGATTGGAAACGGCATCGGCGCCTACATCGACGAAAACGGGGAGATCAAGGTCGCCACCCTCGAGCAGCGCCTTGGGCTCCTCACCATCTCGCCCCAGGCGGAGATGCACACTATAAACGCGGGGACATTCGAGTTCAGGACAAAGTTAGGCTCCAGCACGTTTAATAATCCACTCTGGTTCAACGAAAAGTACCTGGCCGGACTCGATGAGCAGGGTTTAGGGGTAGAGGTGGAGGTCTACGACATAAGCCACATCGCAAACGTCATGGAGCTCGTGGACAAGGGGATATTGAAGACCCCGGTCCACTTCAGCTTCGTCATGGGGATCATGGGGGGGATACCGCCGGAGCCGAGACATATTATGGCCCTCCTCAATGAAATTCCAGACGGCTCCACCTGGCAGGTCATAACGATCGGAAGGTACCAGCTGAGGATGACGGTCATGGCGATGACCCTGGGGGGAAACATCAGGACGGGAATGGAGGACAACATCTACTACTCCAGGGGCGTTTTGGCCGAAAGCAACGCCCAGCTCGTTGAGAGGATGGTGAGAATCGCGAGGGAGATCGGCAGGGAGCCGGCCACCGTGGAGGAGGCGAAGGTGATGCTCGGGCTGAAGTAGGGATTCGATTCCTCGTCTCCCTTTGTTCATTTAAAATGGGTAGGGTCGAGGGTGGAACGGCGGGGAATTTGGTGATTCCATGTCGAGATTGAGGCTAAAGCCCATTGTTCTATCTTTGCATCTTATTATCTACTTTAACAAGGGGCTTAAGCCCCTTGTTTTGCGTAATTATTTTTAAGTTTGCACCTCGGAGGAGATTGAGTCACAGCCACTGTTTTAACGGACTTCTATTATACCACCGACTATTTTTTTGATATGGAAGGGTCGCCGTCCGCCGTCGGGACTTATGCTTATCTACAACAGCTTGTAATCCTCGAGACGATGTGACTATTTACACTTTCTCCTCAAATAAAAAACCGACCATGACGCCGGATGTTTGTATAGTTAAAAAATCTTCTAAACCAACCCCCCCCTCCCCAAAATGCTGGCCCGATCGGCGGCCGGCCGTGAGCCGTCGGACATCAAAGATCACAAGAAAAACCGTTACACCATGACCTTGACATCCCTATCCCTCCCTCCCCCTCCTCCGAGCTTAATGTCCCTATCCCCATCCTTCGGCCAACCCGTCGTATCCAGCGGCGATCCCTTATCCCCGTATCCTGTTATTGATACTTCTCCCGTCCTTTCCCCCTTTCATACCCCCCCGACTCACTCCCTCCCAATTCTCCGATTTTCCAACACCCCCCAACTCCAGCCGCCTTAATGTTATCTTCCCCTTTTTCCATCTCCGTTCCCCTCCACCGTTAAAGTCACAAAACCGGCGTTAGAAAGGCGGAGGAAAAGTTCCCTGCTTCGTCACAGACGGCTTTTTTCACAAACCAACCTTCAGAAGGCACAGGCAAAAGGCGGGGGAAAGGCTCCCTACTTCTCCTTTCCGTTTCCGAGGATGACGAGGGCGTCGACTGCGACCGGCTTGTCGCCGAGGATTATGATCGGATTGATATCGATCTCTTTTACCGCCTCGTGCTCGAGGCCTATCTTGCCTACGCTGATGAGGGCCTCGGCAAGGAGCTTTTTATCAACGGCGGGCTTTCCCCTGAACTCATCGAGGATCTTCTTGGCGCTTATCTCTTCCATCATCTGCATGGCGTCGTATTCGGTGAGAGGGGCGACCCGAAACGAGACATCCTTCAGGACCTCGGTATATATTCCGCCGAGGCCGAACATGACGCACGGGCCGAACTGGGGATCGCGGGTGAGTCCGATCACGAGCTCCCGCTGTCCCTTTATCATCTCCTGGACGAGTATTCCACCCTCCGGCACGACGCCCGTCTTCATAATCCTGTCGTAGGCCGCCCTGACCTCGTCGTCGTTTGACAGGTTCAGCTCGATGACGTTCATCTCCGTCTTGTGGGTGAGCTCCGGTGAGTTACCCTTAAGCACCACAGGGTATCCGATCTTCTTTGCGATTTCTATCGCCTCTTCCGGGGAGGACGCCAGCTCCTCCTTCGTCACGGTTATCCCGTACGATTTCAAAAACAGCTTCGATTCATGCTCCGAGAGGCTCTTTTGGCCCTCCTTGACGGCTTTCTTTATGATGTCCATTCTATCACTTCCTTGTACTGCCATGCACTGAATAAAAAAAGGGGGAGCAGAATACTCCCCCCAAAAAACATCAGACTATTTCATTTTTTTCTCAACTTTTTTGAGATATTCTCTTGCTTCAGCCTGGTAATCCCTATCGTCTTTATTGCCGGGTTTACCTTTGAGAGATTTTTCAAGAGAGGCCTTCGCTGCTTTATACATCTCTTTCTCGTAGTAGGTCTTTCCCAGTGTCATATTTACGAAGATGTTATCGGAATCATAAGTCAAGGCTTTCTTGAAGCTCTTTACCGCCACATCCAGATTTCCCTTATATATAGGGAGCATATAAAGCTCGTATTCTATAGCGCCGAGAACTGTGTAAGCATTACCGTCTTCATAATCCGGATTTGCCTTAATTACTTTGTTACACGCGTCTTTCATCTTTTTGGTAAGCCCGCTTTTCACTGCATCAAGCTTATGGAAGCTTGCATACTTGCCGGTTACCAGTGCAAACCAGTAGTTGGTGTCTACACTTTTTGTGCCCTTGACATAAAAAGGCTCTACGGCCCTATAACCTTTCTTAAAAATGTTATCTTTCGCTTTCTTATCCGTAAGATTGACTCCAACATCATAACATGCGCGCGCATATCTCCACGCAGCAGCTTCATCCGAGGCAATTAGCGGCTCCAATTCTTTTATGCCGGCTTTGACTGCAGCATGGTCTTTACCGTCGTAGGCGGCATCTGCTTTACTGAAAATCGCCTCCTTATCCACGGCAATTGCAGCGGAACAAAAAACGCCAATTACGAGACATACCAAGACTAAGGTAAAAACTCTTTTCATCATTATCCTCCTAAATGAGTTTACATTTTGCTTTTATACCACATAATAAAATCACACACAAACTATTTTTGATCTTCTTGATTTTAAAGCGCCTCTTGAAATATTTTTAATCAACCTGCTGCACTAAAGAGTTGAATCCGTATATCTTTTTCCTGTATCTATCACAGAAGACTACTATTTACAAGCTTTTTTTGCAATTTTGAAAGGTGATATTGATGGATAATTTAACACTATAGTTGAAATTTATCAAGAGATTTTTAATCTATATAAAATTATCTCCCCAAATAAAGCCTCTTGCCCAGAAACTCGTCCTGGCCCGTTTCAATTATCGCCTTGTAGACCGTATCTATATCGTACGGGAAACGGTAAAACTCGACTTTCTTCTCCCCCTCATCAAATATCAGGAAGGCGGCCCTGGGATCGCTGTCCCTGGGCTGGCCGATGCTCCCCGGGTTTATCAGATACTTAACTCCGTCCTCGATATCTATCGTATCACCTTCGAGGAAAAAAAGATCTTTAGATTTCATCGAATATACCGCGACGGCGTGGGTATGCCCGAAAAAACAGATCGACACCCCGAACCGCTCCGTCATAAATTCCATGTTGTAAATGGCCGAGTCCACCGAAAATATATACTCGTTCGGATCCGACGGAGAGCCGTGGACCAGTAGTATCCGATTATTTACGAGCAGTCTCTCCGGGAGCTTGGTGAGCCAATCCCTGTTATCTCCGCTCAGGCTCTCCCTCGTCCAGAGTATCGCCCTTTTGGCGGCGAGGTTGAAATGATCCGGCTCCTCTATTCCGGACGCCACCCTGTCGTGATTGCCCATGATGGCGGGGATATCGTTTTTCCTCACCATCTCTACACAATCATTCGGCCAGGGATTGTAACCCACGAGATCGCCGAGACACACGATCTTCTCGACATTGAGAGCCTTTATGAACTCGAAAAATCCTTCGAGGGCGGGAAGGTTACTGTGGATATCGGATATTACCGCGATTCTCATAGAAGTGATTTTCCCTCCACGCTAAACATCTCTCCAAAACAACCGTCAGTCTCTTTTTGAAGCACCAGCCTACGCCAAATCGGAGAGGCCGAGGGAATCGACCGCCTCCTTTGTGGGGAAGCCGGTCTCCCCGTCCCAATTCAGGTCTTCGTAGAACAACCTGACTAGCTCGGCGAACCCGTCCCTGTCGATGGCGAGCTTCCCCTTGTAGGGGCCGTCAGCCATCTCCTCGTAAAACTTTTCGGGGAGTACGTCGTCTTCTGTGGTGAATCCCTCCCTGAAGTTATACATTCTCGACATTGCCAGCGATCTCTCGCCGCACTTCAGAAGCTCCTCGAAATCTGTATCCCATCCCGTTATCGCGTTTATCATATCCAGAAACGTATCTATCTCCATCGGGCCTCTGGGGGCGAAGCCGAAGCAGCAGCACCCTATGACGTCGATCATTCGGTAATAGCGGTTTAAGATGGCGAAGTTTTTTACCTTCGCCTTTGTCATGTCGAAGAGGCCCGACGGCTCCTTAATTCCCAGCCTTTTTGCATTTTTAAACGACCACGAGTCGGGATCTGTTAAAAAGCCGTCGTGGGGGGCCACCATGTGGTCGATCCCTATGTCCGATGTGGCATATGCAAGGCCCACGCTGACCTTTGTCCTCGGGTCGTGCATGGGGGCCTCCTGCCCCTTGACGATTAGAGTATACTTCTCCGAGCCTTTTCCTATTCTCTCCGCCATCCTGGCCGTGCCATCAGCCATTATATCGCCGAATCCTGCTCTTCTGGCGATAAGCTCGATCGCCTTCAGAAAGGCGTCGGCGTCACCGAACTTTAACTTCAAGCCACCGGTGTCTTTTTCCGTTATCAACCCCTCCTCGAAGCACTTTGTGGCAAAGGAGATGGTCATTCCCAAAGAGATGGTGTCAAGCCCGTACTTGTTCGCCAGCTCGTTTCCCTTCGCGACCACGTTCAGGTCGTCTATCCCCATGTTCGACCCAAACGCCCCGATGGTCTCGTACTCCGGCCCGCCGTACTCGGAGTTCACCGAATACCTCTCGTCCTTCACACCGACGACCCTCTTGCACCTGATGGGACAGGCGTAACACCCCTTCCTTCCGATCAACAGCTTCTCGTTGTAGACGTCAGCAAAGAGGCTCTCGACTCCCTCGAAGACCCCGGTATCCCAGTTTCGCGTGGGGAGCGCTCCGAAGCCCGCGAGGGCCTCCACAGTGGCCGTCGTGCCGTATTCGAAGAGCGTATGGCCGAGGCTGTTCTCCTTGAAGGTCTTCGCGAACTGTCGGGCGATACCTTTAAGTTTCTCCTCGTCGTGGACGGTGAGCTTTCCCGTCCCTCTCACCGCCACCGCTTTCAGGTTCTTGCTACCCATAACGGCGCCCAGGCCGTTCCTGCCGTTGAAGTGGCCAAGCTCGTTTCCGATGTTGGCGAACCTGACCAGGTTTTCCCCGGCCTGCCCGATTATCGCGACCCTGGCCCTATTCTCCCCCACCTCCTCCTTTATCAGCTTCTGCGCCTCGTAGGTCCCGAGGCCCCAGAGTTTGCCAGCATCTCTTATCTCGACGACGTCGTCCCTTATCCAGATATATACCGGCTTTTTTGCCCTCCCCTCCACTATCAGGGCGTCGTACCCGGCAAACTTGAGCTCCGGCCCCCAGAAACCGCCCGTCTCAGAGGCCCCGAGGCCGCCGGTCAGCGGGGACTTCGTAACGACGGTATATCTCGGGATTGCGGGGCCTGCATTTCCCGTCAGCGCCCCGGTCGCGAATATTATCGGGTTCTCCTCGGAGAAGGGATCTAGACCGGGCCTCGTCTCCTTCAGCATAAAGTAGAGGGCGAGGCTCCTCCCGCCGAGGTATTTCCTGATGAATCCGTCTTCGAGCGTCTCCACGTCGACGGCCCCATCGGTCAAATTTATCCTGAGTATCTTATTCAAGTATCCTCCGTTCATAAACGTCTATCCCCCTGCCGAGACGGGATAAAAATCCACAACATCGCCATCTGAAACTTCATCATTAAAGGTTCGGGAAGATTCCGCGGGAGAGCCGTTGACAAGGACCTGGCCCACCTCCCCCTTCGGAACCTTGATGGAATGCAGAATATCTATAACGCTCTTGACGTCCTCGGACGCAAGCTCGATCCGCCTGACTCCGTCCGTATACCGCTTTAGGCCCCCAAAAAGCCTGACGTTTATCATCGATAAGCTTTGACAAATATATTCGATCCCCTCGAAATGAATATGCGGTCTGTGAAAAATCCGGCCTTTTCGAGGGGGTTACGAGGCCTTCTTGATCTTCTCGGTCACCGTCTCGATAAACGCCTCGACCCTGGTCTTGGTCTGCTCTTCGGAAAAGACCCTGTCGTCGGTCTGGTCCGCCTCGATGATTAACGTCGGGATATCCATCTCCTCCTGAATAGTCCTCGCCATGTCGAACTGCCCCAGGGAATACGGCTTGCATGACCGGTTGGAGTGGATCACGAAGCCGTCGGCGGAAAACCTCTTTATCAGCCCCTTCACCTCTTCTATCATCTGCTGAAAATCTATGTTGAGGTACGCCAGGTGCAGGGCGTGTCCGAGGCCCTTTACCGGGTCGTCCCCCTCGATCTTCGTTCTGGCCCAGGCGTTCGTGTAGGTATCCGCCACGAGGCACGCCCCGTGGGAGGCGAAAAGCTCCGAGAGATCCCTGAGACGCGTCCATATCGGGATGTTGTCCCAGAGGAGCCTGATCTTCTCGTCCGGGACCGCGAATATCTTGTCCTCTATCCTCTGCTTCAGCTCGGCGAGCACCTTCTTGTAGAACTCGTTGCACTCCTTGGTTCCCCTGAGGGTCACTATGGGGCCGATGAAGAAGAAGGCGTCGAAACAGCTCATCGGCGCGGGCCTGTTCTCGCAGGTGGCGAGCACATCCTCCCAGAGGTAGAGGCCCTCCAGGGCGGTCTCCGCCACCTCCTTGAAGCGGTCGTGATCGAACTTCTTGCCGCAGTTCACCTCCAGAAAGGAGATGAACTCCCTCATCTGGGCATCGACATACTCGGAGCTTTGCTTGGTTATCTTTCCGTGGATAAACGGAGTGTCCAGAAGAAAGAGGGGCACGTCGAAAAACCTCGACAGGATCTCGTACCATTTGGTCACGGTGCCGCAGATATTGTTCGCCGCCACGAGGAAATCCGGCTTCGGCAGCGCCCCCGGGATGGGGCTCTTCTTCGTCACGGCGCTCCCGATGTCGCCCCTGAAGTATGAGCAGAGGTCCCTCGAATATCCCATCTCCTCGGCCACCTCGCATATTTCCACGCTCATCTTCGAAGCCCCCAGCATGGCGCTGTGGTTTTCCGGGTATATGGGGATAACGTCCATGGCGTGGAGCGGCTCCACCGGCCCCCCGCTCGTTATCCAGGCGATCTTCTTGGAGCCGTCTATCTCTGCGGTCTTCGCCTCCGTGTAGTAGGCGGTCATAAGCTCGCGCATATCCCTCGCCGTCTTGAACTTCCTCTTTTCCCTCTCGGGATCTTTTATCTTTTTGTCTTCGGTCACGGCTCCCTCCTATCTGTTATCGCGAATCATCTCTACAAAGGCCTCTATCCTCGTCTTGAGCTGCCCCAGGGCGGGATTGTCCATCTCCGCCTCTATCATTATGTGGGGAATATCGATATCGTCCAGGGCTTTCATAAGATAAGGGTAGTCGAAGGAGTGGGGATCGCAGAATTTCAAAAAGAGGAATATCACCCCCTCCGCCTTTACGTCTTTGCTAAGGCTTTTCAGGAACTCCCCCCGGTCGAAGTCGGGGTTGTGCTTCGCCGCACAGATGGGCCTCTTTATTATCCTGTCGGCTATCGCCTCGACCGGGCCGAGATCGTCCCCCTTCTTTTCATCGACCTTCGTCACGAAGTAGCGGTAGCCGGTGCACATGTCGTCCCCCACCACGTAGGCGCCCGCCTCCTCGACGAAATCGAGTATCTCCGGGAATACGCAGAGGTTTCCCGAAAAAATCACGCGGGGGGCGTCTCCGTCTTTTGCCCCCTTGTCGAGATCGGCCAGAAGCTCAGCCATCAGCCTGTTGTGCCCCTCAACCGGCATGTACATCGCCGCCTTGACGCAGTCGCTTACGTCCCTTGCCGATATCGATTTCGGCGCCTCGCTCTTGATCCTGTAAAGACGGGAGAGGTTGTCCCTCATCTCGTTATACAGTTTTATGCTTTCCTTCAGCCTTTCATCCGAGACTGTAGTCGAGAAGTGCTCTTCGAGGGACTTTCTGAAAGCCCCGAGCTCCTCGATCAGATACTTTCTGGCGGTATCCGTGTTGAGCTTTACGGGGAGGACCACATCCGCATGGTAGGGGATTTTAGCGTTCACCTTCCAGATATCGGAGAGGCGTTGGATCGAATCGCAGGTGTGGGGAAAGACTGTGCCGTCGGCGAAGTCGAGCTTGCCTAAAAGCGCCATGTCAAGCCCCGTTCTGATAAGGGAGCACGAGTAGCTCTGGAGGTGGCCGTCCGCCCTCTCCACGGCCTTGTTCTCGCCGGTGATCCTGAAGGGGATTGCGCCTGCGGCGTGTATCATCTCCTCCGGGGTGTATGTACAGAAGTACCCCAAGACCGGCTTTTTGTCCTTCTCCTTGAACTCCTTTATCGATCCAATCGGATCTTCAACGATTCCCCTGAAAGTCTTTAAAACCTCGTCTCTCCCCATGTAACACCTCGCCATATACAACAGTCAAATCAATTCAAGTTCCCGCTGTCCTTGCGAATCACCTCCGTGACCCGCTTAAGCCCCGCCTGAAACCAATAAAGAAGGTTCATCACTTAAGATGCCCCTCCAGCCCAACATCTACACCAACCCCGCACGTTTAAAATTTTTGCCCGTCCGCCTCAAGAATATATAGCCGACCCCCCCACTCAAAATTCCTCCCCTTCCCGCTTAACATTTTTACCCTACCCCTCACTCAATATTTGCGCCTACCCCCCGATCAAAATCTATATTCATCCAACATGATTGACATTTTGCCGACCCCCAACTAAAATTTTGTTCGCCTCTTCAACCAAAATATTTTGCCTACCCCCCTCAGTTCAGCGTCTTGAGCTTGAGCTTGCCGAAGTCGTCCGGCCCTACCTGAAAGTGGGTCCCGCCGGTCTTCGTGGAGAGGGTCCTCAATATCTCCGGCGAGTCCTTCTTGCCGATATATATGGAGTGAACCGCGATGTCGTCTTTCGACGCCAGCTCTATCTCCCTTGAGATCTCCCTGTCCCCTTCGGTCGGCCTGCCGTCGGTGATGAAGACCACGTGCTTCACCTTGTCGTTTACGCTCCTGAACTCCCTGATGGCGTCGAGAAGGGGAAGCTGGTAATTGGTGAATCCGCTGCAGAGGCACTTGGACGCCAGATCCCCGATCTTGTTGTATGACCTGTTAAAGAAGAGCCGGCTCTTGGTGAATTTTGTGGACTGGTGGTTGAACTCGATGTAACCCAGCTTCATCCTTCTCCTTCTGGCCATCCTGATGAGCCCCAGAATCAGCATCGAAGACCACTGGGCCCTCGTTCCGGTCATGGAGGAACTTATGTCCCTGATTACGGCCAGGGCGCCGCCTTTCAGCTTCCTCTTCCTCAAAAGAGCCCTAGGGAGGGTCGGTCTCAGCTGCTTCAGCCACACGGCGGAGTCAACGGGGTCTATATCTTCGAACTGGGAGAAGTCCTCGAGGCGAGACCAGCTTCTCGGCGATCCCCCGTAGTCCTTCATGAGGTCTTCGGTCTTCTGAACGATGTTTCCCTCGATGACCTTCAGTATCGGGCGAACGTCCCTCAGGGTCTCCTTGTTGGTGTCCTCCTCCACCCTGTCCCGAACGTCATCGGACATCTTCTCCAGGGCGGGCAAAAGGTCTTTGACGATGAACGACTCGTCCGGAAATCTCTCGAAGTCTTTATCGGTAAGCTCCGCCGGCTCCTGATTGCCCTCCTGACTGTCCTGGGTCTTGCTCTCCTCCTCTACGGGCTGCTGCTCCTGTTGCTCCGGCTCATCTACTTTTTTTTTTCGTCGAGGTTTTCGAGTATCTCCTCTATTCTCTCGGCTATCTCCTCCGGCACGCGGAAGGTCGTAAGATATTTCAGGACGGAGAGGTCGCCGGGGATTACCTCTTTTCTCCCCTCGAGGATCGCCTTGGCCTTCAGAATCCTGACCGCCTTTACAAGAAACGTCCTGTCGGTCAGAAGGGAGTTGGTCTCGTTGAGGTGGTAATCCTCAATGAGCTTTCCGAGGAACTTCATCAGCCTCTTCCTGACCTTTTGCGGCACCTCTACGCTCAAGATATGATCTATCGACTTTTCAAAGAGCTCCGCCTCAAATCCCTCGATGGACTCCTTGTCGAAGATGTGGTCGACGTAGTAGTCCATCACCGACAGCGCCTCGTCCCAGTTCCCCTGGGTCAGGAGACCCCGGGACCTCAGCTGGATCGCAAACCTGTCAAGGTTGGCGAGGTCGAGCGGCTCGTTGTAGTAATCGTCCTGGGTGGGGTTGCTCGTCGCGATTGCGGTCAACAGCGGCAACTTTATTCCCTGATATTCCCGCTCGTTTAAGAGCCTGAGCAGGATGTTGAGGGCCTCCCCTGGCGCCCTGGTAATGTCGTCGAGGACGACCATCTGGGCTGTCAGTATTCCCCCCGGAAGGAGCTGCTGCTTTATCAGCTCCCCCTTTCCGTTCCCCGATTCCAAGTCCTGGGTCGTCTCTTCCCTAGAGATGATATATTCACCGATCAGCTCCGAGAGCCTCGTATCCCGATGAAACTGGTAGAAATAGAACTGGAGGTTGGCGGCCTTTGCGGCGAGCTCCGCAAGCATCGTCTTTGCCGTTCCGGGGGCACCCTCGATATAGATGTGCTCCCTGGCGATGAGGGCAAGAAGTATGCCCTCCTTTACGTCATCGTGTCCGACCACATATTCGTCCAAAGTCGACTTTATCTTGGCTACTGTGTTGAGCATGAAAAAGATACTCCCTTAAGTTTCTACTATATCCTATAGACCTATAAACCTATTGTCTTACGCTACACTCGACTTTCATAATCCGATCGACCCAATCAGCTCCAATTCTTGTAATCGATCTCACACCCTGATTTCAATCCACCGAGGTCGCCCAAACTCCTACCCAAATCTTTGATATCACCACAGCCCCTGCACGGGATTTCACGGCTCGAACAAAACCCTACCTTCCCCCCAAAATTTTACCGACCCCCCGCCCCGATTAGATCAAAGTAGTATTATATTGGAAATCGGCCCGTAAATCAAGAAAAATCTAAATCTACACAATCCATATCGAAGGCGTCCGCCACGGCGCTGCAGGTGACATTTCCATCCATGACGTTTACACCCTTCATAAGGGCGTTGTCGTCTTTTACCGCCTTCTCAACACCCTTATCGGCGATATCGAGGGCGTAGGAGAGGGTGGCGTTTGTGAGGGCGAACGTAGATGTCCTGGGGACCGCCCCGGGCATATTGGCCACGGCGTAGTGGACAACGTCGTCAACGATATAGATCGGGTCGCTGTGGGTGGTGGGCTTTGTCGTTTCCATACACCCCCCCTGGTCCACCGCTATATCGACTATTGCCGATCCCTTCTTCATCCTGGAGATCATGTCTCTGGTAACGAGCTTGGGCGCCTTTGCCCCGGGGATCAGCACCGATCCTATGACGAGGTCGGCCGACAGCACCTCCTCCTCGATGTTGGCCCGGTTAGACATGACCGTAACCACGTGCCCCCCCATTACGTCGTGGATGTACCTGAGCTTTACCGGATTTACGTCGAGGATCGTGACCCTCGCCCCCATTCCCACGGCTACAAAACAGGCGTTGGAGCCGGCTATTCCGGCGCCGAGGATTACGACCTTTGCCGGCGGCACCCCGGAGACCCCGGAGATCAGAATTCCGCTGCCGCCGCTTATCGCCTCAAGACAGCGGGCGCCCATCTGGACGGAGAGCCTTCCGGCGACCTCGCTCATCGGGGCCAGGAGGGGAAGGGATTTATCGGTAAGCTGAATAGTCTCGTATGCGATTCCAACAATATTTGTCTTGAGGAGCTTTTTGGTGAGCTCCTCGTCCGCCGCCAGGTGAAGATACGTAAAGAGTATCTGCTTTTCCATGAGGTCGAACTCCGGCCCCAGGGGCTCCTTCACCTTGATTATCATATCCGTCTCTGCCCAGACCGCCTCCTTGTCCGGGAGTATCTTGGCCCCCGCGGCTTGGTATTCCTCGTCCGTAAGGCCGCTGCCCGATCCCGCCCCCTTCTGTATAAATACATTGTGCCCGTGGCTCACAAAGGCGGCGGCACCGGCCGGTGTCAGGGCTACCCTGTTCTCCTCCGCCTTTATCTCAGTCGGAACACCTACCTTCATCTTTCTTGCTCCTTGATTATTTCCTAAACTCTAGTTTTTCTCTTTCGGCTCGAAGGATATCACAACCTTGCAGACATCGTCCCCCTTGGCCCTGCATAACACCTCTTTTACCTCGTGCTCGTCGCCGGTGGCCCACTTTGCCACCTCGGCGTCCAGCCCTACCTCGCCGTGACATATAGGCCCCTGGCTTTTGAGCCCCTTGCACCAGTAACAGTCGAAAAGCTCGCAGACGAATCCCTCGTCGCTCACGTAGAACCTCTGGTTTTCCCCGAAGACCTTGTTGGTTCCCTCGGCACCAATAGTAAAGACCTTTTCCAGCCTTTTCCTCTTGCTCAACAATTTAAGTCCAAGATTGACAAATCCGAGCATCGCCGGGTTCTTCTCCAGGACGACCTGGAAACCCCTGCGCCCGGCATTGTACATTATCGACCTCGATCCCTTCTCTCCGAATATTTCGATCAAGCTTCCCAAAACCGAGCTGAATTCGGCGATAGGCACCTCGTTTTTTTCGTCGTTCGGCGTGAAGTTGCCCCTGTACTTGGTGAGCTTGGCATGATTCAACAGCGCGTTCACCCCGTTTTCACCAATTTTATCCTGAATCGTGTGGAGGGAATATGCATCATCGAATTCGGAATATGTTCCTTAAGCATACCTCACCTCCTATCTCCACCCATCCATTTTAGCACTAACGGCCGACGACGGCAAACTTAAAACGAAAGCCGCCCTGTTTTACCTCCTAGGAGCTTCCCGGACGCCTCCTCCTGGGAACCCGCTTTGCCATCCGCGCCTCATAGGCGGCCTTGAGCCTCGGCACAACGGTAAGGGTATACAGGACGCAGACGAGCAGGATCGATAGCATTATATAGAGGACAACAATGTCGTCCGCGTAAATCCCCACAAGAAGGACCAGGAAGAAAAGGATTGCGAGAACTGGAACAACGATCCCCCCCGGTATCTTGAACGGGCGCACCTCGTCTCTTTTCGATCTCCGAAGCTTAATCACCGCCAGCGCCATGGCGATATAGATAATCACCTCTATGGCGGCGGTGACCTTGATGAGTATCATTACCCTCTCGGTAAAAAAGACGTAGAGCGACGCAATTATAGAGATAGTGAACGTAAACAGGACCGCAAACCAGGGCGTGGCGTAGCTCGGGTGAAGCTTCGAGAAAACCCTGGGCAGGATGTTGTCGCGCCCCATGGCGTACATGAATCTCGAGAAGTTCAAAAATCCCGCGTTGTATGAGGTCATCGACGCCATTATACTCATAAATGCAAAGAACCAGAGGCCGTATCGACCGAAGAGCGTCTCTCCCATCAGCATGTGGGGTATCCTGGAGCCGGCGAGGATCTCCTTGTCTACGACGGAGGTCATCCCGGTAATGAATACCACGTAGGTGATCGCGAGGAGGCCCACCGCCATGAGCATCCCCTTGGGTATCATCATGCCGTCGGTGACCTCCTCCGCCAGGGGGGTAACCCACTCGAAGGCGACGTAGAGAAAAACCCCCAGCGCCGCCGCCTCCACCACGCCCACCGCATCCCCGGGATGGAAGAACTCTCCCACCTCCACCCCGGATACTGCAATCGCGTAGCCCCCCACTATCAACATGAACGTTATCATCGAGTAGGAGAGGACATCCTGTACCCAGCCTGTGACGATTATCCCCCTGAGATTTACCAGGGCGATTATCCCCAGGAAGAGGAAGACCCAGACCAGACTCGGGACGTTCGGAAAGACCCTTCCTATGACCTTGCTCAAGACGTGGGTCTCGGGTCCCACGATGGCTATGGCGCACGCAATGTAGAAGGCCCCCACGATGATCGCTGTCCTCTCTCCGAAGGCCCTCTCGATATAGAGCTTCAATCCCGCCGCCGACGGGTACATCCCGCTCAGCTCCGAGAAGCAGAGGGCCGACAACATACACATCACCCCGGCCACGAGAATGGCTATCCACGCCGTCTGCCCCGCCACCATGTTGGCGATCTCGACCCCCGCGACATAACATGACGTGGCCATCGCCATTCCGGCGCTGGTGGCTACAACGGTCCTGAGCCTCAATGCCCTTTTAAGCTCGGCCATTGACCCTCCTTAACTATAATTCGAGCCGTAAAATATAAACGCCCGACTGAACGCGAATCCTCGAGACAGGGACTAGGTCTCCCTGATCCACTGGTCGATCTTGAGCATGTACGATCCCAGCTTTGCACCGTACTCCGGCGATCCGATCTGGGTCAGGTAGCCGTCCTTCACCGCGACGATCAGGTCTACCTCGTTCGTGAGAACCTTGATGGCGCAGTCCACATCCTTAAACTGCATATCTATGAAGGGCTTCCTCCTCGTGTAGAGGCCCCTTCCCGCCTTGGTCTTTCCCCGCTTTATTCTTAAGTATGCGTAAGGCCCGTCGGGAAGACAGGTCCACTGGATGACCCTGTCGGGCATCTTCTCGGTGAATTCCTTGAACTCCTCGTCCCCTGCCTTGTTCATCTGGGAGAGGGCGGAGCTCAGCATATAGAAGAGGAGCTTTACCTTGAGCCTCCTCTTTGCCGGGTCCTTCGGCTTTTTGGAGGGAAGCAGCAGCGTAAGCCCCAGAAGTAGCGGTACCACCTTCAGGAGGATCCCCAGCTTGAGCATCCCCTTTATCTTCGGCATGGCTATCTTTCCGGCGAAGAACTTGTTGAGCTGGCCGGCGTTTTTGAACACGAAGTTGACGTCCGGGTTCTCGTGGCGCTCAAAGCTGAACTCGGGAATCCCGTCGACGAAATTCATAACGGCGACAAGGTCTTCGCTCCCCTTCACCTCGAACTGGACGACGCTGTTGAACCCGCGGTAGTTTTCCCGCATCTTTGGGTCGTCCTCGATCAAAACCTTGGCCAAGGGGATGGCGGCCCTAAGCATGATCCTCGCAAGGACATATTTATCGTCAGGCATATCGCCTCCTTATTTCTTGTGGTTTTCTCACTACTAAATTTCGTCTTCCCAGTCCTCGTCCTCTTCGAACTCCTTGCCCATGACCTCGCGGACGGTCTCGATGACGCCCTCGCTGTCGATCTTGAAGTGGTTGTAGAGATCTTCCGGGTATCCGACGATGGAGAACTCGTCCGGGATCCCGACCTTCTTAAAGGCACATCCCTTGCCCGACTCCGCTATGACGTCCGCCACGGCGGTCCCCATGCCGCCGATGATGTTATGGTCTTCAAAGGTGACGATCCTCCTGGTCTCCGTGACCGCCTTTTCGATGATCTCCTTGTCTATCGGCTTTATCGTGTGGAGGTCTATGACCCTCACCGAGAGGCCGTCGTCATCCTTTAAGGTCTTTGCGGCGTCCACCGCGGCGTAGACCGAGGGGCCGCAGGCGATCACCGTAATATCGGTCCCCGATACCATCTCGATCCCCTTGCCGATCTTATAGTCGTACTTGTCGTCCTTGTGGACCCAGGGCTCGAAGCCCCTCCCTATCCTGATGTAGACCGGGCCGGGCCAGTCGATGCAGGCCCTAACCGCCTGGGCGGTCTCGATGCCGTCGGCCGGGACTATTACCGTCATGTTGGCGAAAGACCTCATCACCGAGATATCCTCGGTGCAGTGGTGGGTGGATCCAGCCTGCCCGAAGGAGACGCCGGAGTGGGTGGCGATGATCTTGCAGTCCAGGTTCTGATAACAGATGTCGGTCCTAACCTGCTCCCCCGCCCTCAACGATGCAAAGACCGCAAACGTCGATATGAAGGGGATATATCCCGCCAGGGCGAGCCCGGCGCCTATCCCGAATAGGTTCTGCTCCGCTATCCCCACGTTGAAAAAGCGCTTCGGAAATTTCTCTTCGAATTTTCCGATCTTAGTCGATCTCGCCAGGTCCGCAGTTAAGGCCACCACTTCCTCCCTCTCCTCCCCCAGCCTGACGAGCATCTCGCCGTATATCTCCGCGGCCGTCATGTGATCGGCATCGGATAAACTCCATGTTACACTACCTTCTACCATGACTAACCTCCTTTTCTATTTTCCATACATCTTGTCGATTGAAGCAAGGGCCTCCTTGGTCTTATCACCGTCGAGTCCCCCGTAGTGCCAGGCCGCTACACCCTCCATGAATTCAACCCCCTTCCCCTTTACCGTATTGGCAATGATCAGAAACGGGCCATCTTTATAGGCAAGCCCCTCATCGATTGCATCTGTTATCTCGTTGTAGTCATGGCCATTAATCGTCACTACCTTCCAACCGAACGCCTCCCATTTCTTGTCCAGCGGCTCCACGTTCATGATATCTTCGCACATGCCGTCGATGCAGAACCTGTTCCTGTCGACAAATCCGATGAGGTTATTGAGCTTGAAATGGGCTGCCGCCATGGCCGCCTCCCATATCGCTCCCTCGTGCTGCTCGCCGTCTCCCATGATGCAGTAGGTGATCCACTTCTTCCCGCCCATCTTCGCCCCCAGGGCGAGCCCCACGGCGATCGAGAGACCGTGGCCGAGGGACCCCGTAGACGCATCCACCCCGGGAACCTTCAGCTTGTCGAGATGCATCCCGAAGCTCGAGCCGGTGTGGTTGAAGGTCTTCAACAGGTCAAAGTCAAAATACCCCTTGTCCGCCAGGACCGGCGCGTAGCCGACACCGCCGTGCCCCTTGGATAGAACTAACCTGTCCCGATCCTCCTTTTCGGGTTTTTTTGGGTCGATCTTCATATACTTGTAGTAAAGCGCCACAAGTAAATCGAGCTGAGAGAGCCCCCCCCCGGCGTGTCCACCGCCCGACCATGCAACGGTCTGAACGATGTCTTTGCGCAGCTGGTAGGCCTTCTCCTCCAACTTCTTTAATTCTGAATCGGAAAGAGACATATCTTACCTCCTGTTTTTAAATATGTTCAATAGCTTTAAATAAATCAAGAAAAAACTCGATCTAAATTTCTCTTTTAGTTTCGCCCTTTTTATCAACCTATGTTCCATTAGTCTTGTTTAGGATCCAGGGAAACCACAACCTTACAGATATCATCCCCCTTGGCCTTGCACAAAACCTCCTTTACCTCGTACTCGTCTCCCGTGGCCCATTTTGCGGTCTCCGCATTAAATCCCAATTCACCAAAACATATCGGACCCTCTGATTTAATTCCCTTGCACCAAAAGCAATCGAAAAACTCACTTATAAAGCCTTCATCACTTACATAAAATCTCTGGTTTTCTCCAAATAGTTTATTGGCCTGTTTAGACCCGGTGGAAAAGACTTTTTCAAGCCGCTTTCTTTTGGGCAACGCCTTCAGTCCCAAACCCACGAGGCCAAACATTGCGGGATTCTCTTCAAGAATAATCTGAAAACCCCTGCGTCCGGCGTTGTAGAGGAGGGGCTTTGCTCCCTTCTCACCAAAAATATAGATAACCCCGCTGATTAATTGAGTAAACTCACTTCCCAACACTTCGAGTTTATCGTTATTCGGAGGAAATGTCTCTCTGTATTTATTTAGTTTAGAACACTGGAGCAGCGCATTAAAGCCATTTTCTCCCAGAATATCTTTTAATGTAAGAAGCGTAACATACATCAAGGAGTTTGGGATATAATCTTTAAGCATGATTTGCCCCATATCGCTAAAAAGGGAATATTAATCAATATACTTCTACTCTCCTTGCGGCTTATTTCAATTCTCTCTTTGGCTTATTCAATCTCCTTTCGGATCGAGCGATACAACGAATCTGCACATATCGTCCCCCTTGGCCCGGCACAATACCTCCCTTACCTCGTAATCGTCTCCCCCCGAGGCCCACTTGGCCGCCTCGATGTCCCACCCGACCTCCGCAAAACAGATCGGGCCCTTCGTCTTTAGGCCCTTGCACCAGAAGCAATCGTATATCTCGAAGACAAATCCCTCATCGCTCATATAGTAGTTCTGGTTCTCCCCGAATACCATATTCGTCTCCTTGGACGCGACGGTATAAAGCTTGTCTATACGCTTTTTCTTCGAGAGAAGCTTCAAACCCAACCCGACCAAGCCGAAGAGGGCGGGGTTCTCCTCCAGAATCACGTGAAAGCTCCTCCGCCCGAGATTAATGAGGAGCGGCCTTGCCCCCTTTTCGCCGAAAATATCGAGAATACCCTTAAATAGTTTTGAGAAATCCGAAAAGGGGACCTCAAGCTTTTCATTGTTTGGCGGAATATTTTCGATATATTCTGATATCCTGGAGTGATTGAGCAGGGCCCTAAAGCCGTTCTCCCCGAGAATATCCTTTAAAGTCAAAAGCGCTATATACATAAGGGAGTTTGGGATGTGATCTTTAAGCACGATTTACCTCGTATCACTTAAGGGTGTTCCAATCAATATACTTTTTATACTCCCTTCAGCTTATTTCGATTCTCTCTTTAGCTTAATCAATCTTTTTCGGTCCGTATGATATAATGATTTTGCAGACATCATCTCCCTTGGCCCGGCACATCACCTCCTTCACCTCGTGCTCATCACCCCCCGTGGCCCATTTAACCGCCTCGACGTCCCATCCTATCTCGGCAAAGCAGATCGGCCCCTCCGTCTTGAGACCCTTGCACCAGAAGCAATCGTATATTTCGAAGACATAACCCTCCTCGGTCTCGTAGTATCTCTGGTTTTCTCCAAATATTTTATTTGTTTCTTTAGATGCAATCGAAAAAAGTTTTTCTATACGCTTTTTCTTAGAAAGGAGCTTCAATCCCAATCCGACCAGACCGAAGAGGTTAGGATTCTCCTCTAATATGATGTGAAAACTCTTCCGCCCGAGATTATAGAGAAGCGACCTCGCCCCTTTTTCTCCGAAGATATCGAGGATGCTTACGAACAGCTTGGAGAAATCGTCAAGGGGCACCTCGAGCTTGTCGTTGTTCGGCGGCATCTGTTCTATGTATTTTGGAATATTGGCATGATTAAGCACCGCCTTAATGCCATTTTCCCCCATGATTTCCTTCATAGTCAGAAGCGAGATGTACATCAGTGAGTTTGGAATATTCTCTTTAAGCATAACAAGTCCTCCTTTATCCAGATAAAGATCAGATAGAAAAGTCAAGGCATATATATACTTACCACACTCAGATGCATCTACAACATCAACCATATTTCAACGATATTGCAACATCAAAATATAGTTAGACGTTCTCATTCAATCAAACATTGGCCGCTCCACTATTTTTTCTATGGTCTCCTCCTTCTTCTTGGCACCCTCGCATCGGCTATCTTCTGATACTTCGCCCTGAGCCTCGGCCAGACCAAGAAGGCGTATATCGTATTAAAGATTATAAGACCGATGATGAAGTAGAGGGCGATTCTCTGTTCCAGTAAATCTTCAGCGGTATTTACCGGGCCGAAGAGAATGAAACAGCCCACGATCCCGTAGATGATGATCACGATTATCGGGAAGACTATCCCCCCTTTGATCTTAAAGCTCCTCTCTCTATCGGGGTCCTTAAACCTGAGGCGAATTACAGACAGCGCCATGATAACGTACATCATACACTCCACCGCCACGATGGTAAAGATCATCGAAAGGACGAAGTGTGTTGCGAATGTATACGTGATAATAAGTGCCCCGTAGATTATCACCACCACCATGGCCACCCAGGGTGTGGCGTGTTTTGGGTGGAGCTTTGCGAACAGCCTGGGGAGGGACCAGTCCCTGGCCATGGCATAGACGAACCTCGAAAAGGTCAGCAGTCCGGCGTTTAGGGACGTCAGTGATGCCAGAATCGACATACCTATCATGAAATAGAGACCGAATCTGCCCAAAAGCTTCATCCCGTAAAGGACGTGGGGAATTGGAAGACCGTCACTGCTGACCACCCACAAGAGCACCGGAACGTTGGCCGGCAGGAAATCCGGCCTTAACGCCCACGCCAGACCCTCGTTTCCCAGAACCGAGGTCATGGCCGTCGAAAAAAGGGCGTAGACTATCGCCAGTACCCCAAGGCCTATCATCATCCCCTTCGGCACCAGCTTAACGTCGGTTACCTCTTCCGAGATGGTAACCACCCACTCGAAGGCGATGTAGGAACTTATGCCTATTGCTACGGCCTGGATGAAGCCGTCCAGGCTCCCGATAGTAATCGGATTTGCAATGTTAAAATCTATCCTGTAAAAACCGTATACGGAAATCAGGATAAGGCCGGCAAACATCGTGTAGGCAATGATGTCCTGAGTCATGCCTGCAATCCTTATTCCCCTGTAGTTAAGGAAAAATAAAAGAGCCATAAAGGCTATCGCCCAGATTACCGGTGGGACTATCGTAATTCCCACAGACAGCACTTGAGAAAATATATAAACTTCGGCGCCCACGATGGCAATCTGTCCCATTACGTAGACGCCGGCGACAATAATTGCGACGCGCTCGTTGAAAGCCTTCTCAACGTAGAGCTTCAAGCCCGCCGCGGTTGGATACATGGAATTAAGCTCACAGAAACATGATCCCGCAAGCACCGCCATGAGTCCCGATGTGAGGATCGCTATCCATGCGGAATTGCCCGTCAGATAGCTTGCAAGCTCGATGAACGATATGTACGTTACGGTGGCAAGCGCCATTCCCGCCCCGGTGGAGACCACGGTCCTCAGGCCGACGGCCCTTTTCAAGACAGCCATATAAATTCCCCCTTTAATATTTTGAGATTAACCTTTATCTTCTTCTAACTGTTTTTCGCCTCCTGCTTCTGAATCTCCGCAAGGGACTTGTCGAGGGCGTCAAGCACAAAGTCCACCTCCCCCTCCTTAATTACGAGGGTCGGCATGATCCTTATTATTCTCGGGTTGTTGAAGGTATATATAGAGATAACGCCGTTATGCCTGAGCTGGTAAGACATCCTCGGCCCGATGCTGTCCTCCGGAAACTCTATCCCGAGCATCAATCCCTTCCCCCGAACGTCCAATATAAGGTCGGGGTATTTCTTCTTCAACGAGGTCAGGCCCTCCATAAACCTCTCTCCCATTTTCTCGGCGTGGGCCGGGAGGTCGTTCTTCTCGAGGTATTCGATGGCGGCCAGCGATACGAGACACGCGAGGGAAGTCCCGCCGAAGGAGTTTATGATGATAAACGGGTGCGTCATCAGAAAGTCGCTTATCTCTTCGGTGAAGATTGCGGCGGAGATCGGATAGAGCCCCCCCGAGAGCGATTTTGCCAAAACCATAATATCGGGATTCACACCGCTGTGCTCGGCGCAGAACATCTTCCCGGTGCGCCCGAAGGCTGTCTGAACCTCGTCGAATATGAGGAGCATATCGTTCTTGTCGCATAGCTCCCTCAATCCCCTTAAATATTCATCATCGGCGGGAATTATCCCGCCCTCCCCCTGTATCGGCTCAAGCATCACTGCCGCCGTCTCCTCGGTGATCGCCTCTTCCACCGCCTTGAGGTCGTTGTACTGGACGTGGACGTAGCCGGGAGTCAGGGGCGCAAAGGGCTTTTTGTAGACATCCCGACCGGTGGCCGGAAGGGCAAACCCGGTAACGCCGTGGTATCCGTTATTCATGCAGATTATCTCCGACTTATCGGTGTGGCCCCGGGCGAGCTTTATCGCCACCTCGATCGCCTCTCCGCCGCCGCAGCAGAAGAGGGAGTACTTGAGGTCGCCGGGGGTGATCTCCGCGAGCTTCTTTGCCAATAGTCCCCTCTCCCTGACGATGCTTATCCATCCCCCCATGTCGTAGGTGCTAAGCGCCTTTTTGAGGGCATCGACCACGTCCGGGTTGTGCCTCCCCACGTTGAATATACCCGCGCCGGTGACGCAGTCGATATATTTTTCGCCGGAGATATCCCAGACCGAGGCGCCCTCCCGCCTCCCCTCAATGATATCGAGGCTCGCGTTCTTGAGCATCCTCATCGCAAAGGGATTAACGTACTCCCGATAGTTGACCTCCGTCTCCTTTCTGATCTTCTCTACGTCCTTTTCGCCCAATATTTCGTCGATTATAGACATCTTTTCACCTCCGCCCTAATTTGTTAGAGATAAATCCCCAAAAGCGTTATATCCATTCCCAGCCCCACTCCTAACCCCACACCCAACCCAATTCCAACTCCCTTTGCCATCACAGCAACAGTCCCCGCCGCCCATTCTAACGCTGTCAATTTCCCGCCGCTTCCCTCATCGCCCTAAACATCGGGCCATATAACGGCCGTGATGGCGTCGATCCTCATCACATCCTCCTGGGTTCCCTTGACCTTTATCTCACCCTTGAGGTATTTCTGGGTTGGATTGATGTCACCCCAGAACATATCACACATTGTCTCGCTGTCAGCCTCGACGATTATATCGGGCGTCCCCTCGGTGCCCGCTGAGGTCTTTATTATCTCGCCCTCGACAACGTCCATCAAGAAGGTGTCCTTGGTGTCCACCGCAACGTAGTGGAGCACCTTCGTCCAGTCGCGCTGCATCCTCCTGAGACGCTTGTTGTTGTTGCACTGATCGGTGAAATCCTGCAGTGCCTCCATTATTTCATCTGATGTCGCCATAAAAAATCTCCTTTAAAAACTCTTAAAGTCCTTATTCCTCTATAAGGATTGTTCTCCTTAAAACATGCTCTTTGAGAAACAGGTTCGTATCCAAAATATCAATACTCCTCGATCCCCCCCTGCTTCATGATCTCCGCCATCGACTTGTCCAGCGCCTCGACGACAAAATCCACCTCATCAGGCTGAATCGTGAGCGTCGGCATGAGCCTCATAACCGAGGGCTCGTTTCCGGTGTAGATGGCCATGACGCCGTTTTGGGCGAGCTGGTAGCTCATCCTGGGGCCGATGCTGTCGTTTGTGTATTGCAGCCCCATCATTAGGCCCTTTCTCCTCACTTCTATGAAGAGCTCCGGGTATTTCTTCAGGAGCTCGTCGAATCCCTTCTGGAAGCGATCTCCCATCTTCGCGGCGTGCTCCGGTATTTTGTTCTTTATAAGAAAGTCGATCACTGCAAGCCCCACGATACACCCCAGATCCGAGCCGCCGAACGTGGAGAGGTGCGTGAAGGCGTGGGTCATCACGAAGTCGTTGAGCTCCTCCTTGTAGATCGTGGCCGAGATCGGATAGAGCGCCCCGCCCATAGATTTCGCCACCGTCATTATGTCCGGGACGACGCCGGAGTGCTCGCAGCAGAACATCTTCCCGGTCCTCCCGAAGCCGGTCTGTATCTCGTCGAAGATGAGGAGGGTCTCAGTGTCGTCGCACAGCTTTCTCAAGCCCTTCATATACTCGTCCGTGGCGGGATATATTCCCCCCTCCCCCTGAACCGGCTCTATCATCACGGCCGCGGTGTCCTCGGTTATCGCCTCCTCCATTGCCTTGATGTCGTTGTATTCGACCTGGGAGAAGCCGGGGACCATCGGGAAGAAGGGCTTCTTGTACTCGTCTCTCCCTATGGCCGCCAGGGAAAAACCGGTGTGGCCGTGGTAGGCCTTGACCGTCGAGACAATCTCGGTCTTCAGCGTAAATCCCCTGGCTAGCTTTATGGCGAAATCGTTGGCCTCTCCGCCGCCGCTGCCGTACATGGTGTACTGGAGGTCGCCGGGGGTTATCTCAGAAAGCTTCTTCGCCAGGTCGGCCTTCGGCTTGCTGCAGAGGAGAAATACGCCCAGGTCGTATTCGTCGAGCGCCTTCCTCAAGACATCCACTACCTCCGGGTTTCTCCTCCCCACGTTAAAAGAGCCGGCGGACGTTATGCAATCTATATATTTTTCCCCCGTAATGTCCCAGACCGACGCCCCCTCACGCTTTCCCTCGATTATCGAGAGGCCGGCGTTTTTAAGCACCCGTGTCTTCTGGGGATTGACGTACTTCGCAAAATCGGAGAGCGTTTGCTGTTTCAGCGCCTCGAGCTCGTCCTTACTCATTTTTTTTCCCATATGGGACCTCCTGAAATATAATACCGTAACAGACCATATTTAAGACGGCCTTTGACGCCTTTAGAAAACCTTCACGCTCTCTCGGTGACTCAATAGAGCCGATAAAATGCCCTAACTGCAAGGCCCTCTATGAAAAACCAAACACCAAAAAACGATGCCGCGGTGCGTATGAAACGACCTTATCTCCTTAAACCGGAAGATTGCATATCCACAACTCATCGGACGGCGTTTAAAAGGCCGACTTCGACCTAACCTCTACCCCCCCCACCACCCCCATCCTCTCATCGCAAATCACGGCCCGGCTTAAATACCCTCCACCTATTAGAAACCCTTTTCCAAGCTTTAACAATCACTCCACCGGCAACTTCAAGGCGAACCGATTATCCCCGCCGTTCATAATCTTTGCTGTCCCTCTCAATCCAAGAGGGCCGACTAATCCTCCAGGAGAAATGAAGAATCTCCTTTCCCCTCCCTTATAAGAAGCGGCTCTATGCCGGTCAGATCTAATATCGTAGAGTGATGGGGGACTATCCTCCCGCCGTCGATAACTATGTCGACCTGACCTTTCAAACGGTCTGCGATCTCCTCCGCGTCGTTGAAAAGCTCGTTTTCCGGGTTTCTCACGCTCGTGGTTATTATGGGACGTCCGAGCTCCTCGGTGAGGGCCCTGCATATGTTGTTGTCCGGCACCCTGACGCCAACGTGTCTTCTCTTGTTGAGCAGCAATTTTGGAACCGTCCTTGAAGGCTCCAGTATAAACGTGTACGGCCCCGGGACGAGATTGTTTATGATCCTGAAGTTCTGGTTTCCCACCCGGGCGTATTCGCTTATCTCCTTGATCCCGGAGCACAAGAAGCTCATCGGCTTGTTGGGATCCTTTCCCTTTATCTTGTAAAGCCGCTCCAGTGCCCCCTTGTGGTAAATATCGCAACCGAGACCGTAGATCGTATCGGTGGGGTAAGCGATAACGGCACCGTCTTCCAGGCTCTCAACGACGAGCCTTATCAGACGCCTTTGAGGATTGTCGGGATTGATTTTGTATATCTGCATGACCCTGCACGGCCCCCCTTCCGCATTTTGTTGATTTATCACAAACTATTTGAAGTGTCAATGAGAGATGTGAGGATGGTAAAAAAAATTCTGATCGAGAAAACCACAATCATTCAACCGGCTTATCCTCTTGACACCGCCAATATTTCCAATATAATGGTAGAAACAGAGAAAAAAGGTAGCAGTCAATGAGTCTTGTAGAGACAAATTGTCCAAAATGCGCTAAAAAGATCTATCTCGATCTCGAGGAGATAATTTCCGAGAGCAGCTCCCGACCCATCAAATGCTCCCAGTGTGGAAACGAGTTTATCTTCGGCTTCGATGCGGACGCCACGCCGGTTTTGGATGACGTGGAGAATTCGACCAAAAAGAAGACGAAGCTTGTAAAGAAGGTCGTTGTAAAGAAGGTTAAGAAGCAAAAGCCGAAGGTCCAGAAGAAGGTTCTTGTCATCGAGGATTCCCGCATTACACGGGAGCAGATCGGTGACCTCTTCGAAGAAGAGATCGCGGAGGTCGTCAAGGTGGAAAAAGCCGAAGAGGGTTTCAACTCGATCAAGGAGAAAAAGCCTGATCTGCTGATAGTCGATCTTGTGCTTCCGGAGCTGTCCGGGACCGACTTTATAAACACCGCCCTTAAATACGTTGAGCCGAAAAAGATCATCATCTTCACGGCCACGATGGGAATGCACTCGGATATTTTCGAGAGCGGAATGGAGGGGATTACGCTGATTCAAAAGGGCGGGGCGGAATCCTACGAGGAGCTGCGGGAAAAGGGATTTCAGGTCCTCGATATAAAGTAGGGGGTCGTGGGAGTAATCGTTTCAATCGGACGTCGAGCTCTTGAGTTGGGGGAGGAATTGCAGCAAGTGATCTGAATTGGGTCGTTAGAGGTTGGGGTGGATGATATCAGATGCAAGGGTTGGGGCGGCAGATAGTGGAAGAAGGAAGATATTGGATTCAACAATGGCGGTGTCAGGGTGTGGGGTGGACAATATTGGGGGCGATGGGCGGGGCGGTGAAAGTTGCAGTGGGCACATCACAGCGGCATCGAAGGGTTGGGTGGAATAGCGATAGGGGCAAGGGGTTGAGCGAACAACGTTGGGCGCGATGGGTAATATATATACTCCTATTTCAATTTCAGTTCGATTAATTCATATAAAGAAAGGGGCGGCCATTTACCAAGCTTCGAACCGTTGACGCGGCCGAGATTATCTCGATTATCCGAACGCAGAAAACAAAAAGGTGGCCAGATTATTCCCCGGCCGAACAGCCGCGAGAATTATAGGAGAATAACCGTGACCACCAAAAAGATTTACTAAAAACCAAGCCCCTCGATAAGGAGGATAGAATAATTAAGAATTAAATCAAACCTTCCCTCCTTTAACTCCGTCGCCCATCAATCCACCGCCCGTCAACTCGACCCGGACCACCTAATGGTTTATAATCCCATCCCCGCTTCACCGTCCCATCAACCGACGACGTCGCCCGCCGAGCTTTAAGTTCAAGCCTCCTTGCCTTTTTTCAAAAGCGCCCCCAACCCGAAACCGAGGCCGAACAGGACGATCGTGCCGACCAGCCCCGCCAGCATACCGGATACCGTCGAATCGCCGAAGATGGTATAGTCGGGCATCGGTGAGCTCTCCCAGACCGCCCCTTCGCCCAGGTCCAGAAATCCCAGTAACTCGGCCACCTTTTCGAGGCCGTCCGGGTGACCCGATGCCAGGGGTGATATGAGAAATCCCACGATAATTGCAACGATAAACAGAACAACAATGACGGTCTTTTTCTTTTTCTCAGCCATTTTAAGCCACCCCCTTTACCATGTCTTCAATCTTTAAATCATCCGATACCGCATAAACGAGGTCCGGCCTGGCCGCGAGGACATAAGATATAACCGAAGCCGTAATCAGGCCTTCTCCGGCGCCGATAAGCGCGTGGAATCCCACCATTGACGGGAACACCAGCTTAAACGGGATTGTCCCGGAAACGGTCAGCTCCAGAGAGCAAACGGCCGATGCCAGGAGAACCGAAAACCATGCCACAAGAAACGTGATTACAAAAAGCGATCCCTTGTTCTTCGGAAGCATTTTCACCACCGCGGTATAGATGTAGTAGCAGACAACGCCCCCGATCAGTCCCATGTTGAGGACGTTTGCCCCCAGGGCGGTAATTCCCCCGTCGGCGAACAGGAGGGCCTGGACGATCAGAACCAGGGCCATTATCCAAAACCCCATCGAAGGGCCTAACAGGATACAGGCCAACAGGGCCCCCAGAAAATGTCCGCTGGTGCCGAATCCAATGGGAAAATTGATCATCTGTGCGGCGAAGATGAACGCCGCCGTGACTCCGGCCAGGGGAATCAGCTTCTCGCTGAATTTCTTCTTTGCGTTTCTAACGGCTATCGCCCCCGTAACGGCGGAAACGCCGTAGGATGCTGCAGCCACTCCCGTTGATAAAAATCCATCTGGAATGTGCATTAGTTACCTCCATTTTTTAATTTACAGGCAGTATTGAATTAAGCCTTGGCAAGGCACGAAAACCTTACCCACTGTAAACCTAAGAAATATTAATTCGAAATTCGCAACCCGGTATCAACGACCTCCCCCCTCTCATCTATCC
>Ga0180432_10001142_pt1 | contig 42571 bp, 54 predicted proteins | sample SS_ome_10_FD_132414 | JGI IMG/M metagenome (GOLD analysis project Ga0180432, IMG submission 132414) | Hypersaline lake sediment archaeal communities from the Salton Sea, California, USA - SS_1_MS_2 metaG | ecosystem: Environmental > Aquatic > Non-marine Saline and Alkaline > Hypersaline >... | reverse complement strand
GTCGGGATTCTGCGGAAATGACTGTGGCAAAAAAACCACGGTAGGAAAAAGGCGTTGAAAATCGCGAAGGGACGGGCGCGGGTGCTGCGGCGAGGCGAGCGAAGCTCGAGGCGGTTTCATCTCGCGCGCGTGGAGTCGGCTGTCGATGCGATCGGCGAGCTCCGGCGCGGTGACGATCTGACGATCATCACCTACGGGCAGTTTTCGATGATCGATGTGCTCGTCGCGATTCTGCGGCAGACCGGGCCGGCCGACGTGACGGTGGCGAGCTGGACGGCGGGCGACTATGACCTGGAGCGGTGCGCGTACCTGATAGAGGAAGGGTCCGTACGGAGCCTGCGGTTCCTGCTCGACCGCTCGCTGGAGTCGCGCCGCAAAGAGCTCTACCGGAGGCATCTCGAGAGCGTCTTCGGTGCCGACGGAATCAGGGGAGTCCGCAACCACTCCAAGATGCTGCTCGTGAGGTCCGAGACGCATGATGTGGTTGCCCGCGGCTCCATGAACCTGAACACGAATCCGAACATCGAAAACCTCGACATCTCGGAGGACGGGGAGCTTGCCCAGTTCCTCCAGGACATCTTCGACAGCATCTGGGAGGAGGTCGGCGCCGAGGAGCGCCCCACGGTGATCCCGCCGATGGGGCGCCTCCCTGATCAGATCGAGGTCAAGGAGGTGAGATCAGATGTCATCAGAAGAGAGCGCGTCGGGGAATGCCGGAGCACCCACGTTGTCCGAAGAGCTCCTGGACGAGATTTGTGAGCAATGCCACCCGTCGACGCCCATGGCGATGGTCGAGGCGATCGTGATCCAGATCCAGCTTGCGCGGGAGGCGAGGGCTCGAATCGACGAGGAAGGGATCGTCGTGCGGGACATGCGGGGCGTGGTGCTGGCGCACCGGGCCATCGCGATCGAGGCGGCAGCGATCAAGCTCTACACGGACCTGCTGCACCGGGCGAAGCGATGAAGCCGAAGCGGAGGCGGAAGGCGAGGCCGGGGCCGGAGGCGAAGACGGAGGGCCAGCGGGAGCTCGTCGAGCTCGGCGGGACCGAGGCCGAGATCGCGGCGAAGCTCGGTTGTGGGGCTGCCGTGGTAGGGCACTGGCGGCGGGGCCGGCGCGTCCCCGGCGAGGCCCATCGCCACAAGCTCGAGCTGCTCTTCGGCATTCCCCGGCGGGCGTGGGACGTCGCGCCGGGCGCGCCGCTGCCGTCCGTGGCGCCCGAGAGCGCGGCCGGGTCGGACGGCGACACGCTCGAGATCACGAAGCGCCAGATCGACAGCATCCTGGCGGCGCTGAAGGACGAGGCCCTTACGGACGGGGCGGCGGCGAAGCTCCGCGACACGCTGGCGAAGCTCCTCGCCCTTCGGGCTCGCCTCGAGCGCGACCAGGAGATGGCCGAGGACCGGGCGGTGCGGGAGCATCCGGCCTGGGCCGCCCTCAAGGCCGCGATCCTCCGGGCGCTCGAGCCCTACCCCGAGGCGGCGGCGGCCGTGGCCGAGGCGCTCGAATGACCCTTGCCCTGGAGAAGCGCCGGCGGCATCGGGTGCCGTCGGACCGCAAGACGTTCGCGGAGGACCTGCGGGAGGCACTCCTGGTGCTCGTGCGGGCGGCGACGATGCTGTCGTGGCCATCGCCGCGGTACGCCACCGACCCTGTGGGCTTCTGCCGGGAGATCCTCGGGTACGACCCATGGGAGCGCCAGGCCGAGGTCATGCGCGCCGTGGTCGAGCATGCCCTCGTGAGTGTCAAGAGTGGCCACCGCGTCGGCAAGAGCTGGCTGGCCGGCTCGCTGGCGCTGTGGTTCTACTGCTCCTTCCCTGACGCCCGGGTCATCTGCACCGCTCCGACGGCGGCGAACGTGCAGGGCGTGGTGTGGCGCGCGGTGCGGCAACTCCACGCACGGTCGGGGCGATGCCTTGCCTGCACTCTCGAGGACCCCTCCGGACCGCGCCCGTGCCCGCACGGGACCGTGATCGACGGGCGCCCGGCGGAGCGCGCGGGGACCGGGCTGCTCTCGGGCGACTTCCGCGAGGTGAAGGGGTACACGGTCCGCGACGTCGAGGCAATCACCGGGACCGCCGGAGCCGCCTTGTTCTTCATCATGGACGAGGCGAGCGGCGTCGCCGATGCGATCTATGAGGGCCTCGAGGGCAACCGGGCGGGCTGGACCGAGGAGGCCGGTGTGATGGTCCGCATGTTGCTGATCGGCAACCCGACGCGGACCGTGGGGGAGTTCTACGACTCGCACGAGCACCCCCGGAAGAAGGAGGTCTATCACCGGATCACGATCTCGAGCCGAGAGACGCCGAACGCGGTCGAGCGCCGCAACGTGATCCCCGGACTCGCGACGCACTACTGGGTGGAGCAGATGGTCGCGAAGTACGGCGAGGATTCGGCCTTCGTGAAGGTACGCGTCGACGGCGAGTTCCCGATCGGCGAGGACGGCAAGGCGTTCTCGATCGCGCTCATCACCGAGGCCGAGGAGCGGTGGCCCGAGAGCGAGGCGGTCGGCATCCTCCAGATCGGCCTCGACCCCGCGGGCGAGAGCGGGACCGGCGACGACACGGCCATGGTGGCGCGCCGCGGCGACAAGATCGTGGCGTTGCGTCGGCACCGGGGGCTGACCGAGGAGGGGCACGGCGTCCAGCTACTCGGGCTGATCGAGGAGCTGCGCGAGCACCCTCGGGAGCGGGCCCTCGTGGTGATCGACTCCGAGGGCAAGATCGGCTGGGACACGTACACCTACCTCCGCGGCCTGTCATCGCGGGCCGGGGCGACGTTCGAGCTCCACCGGGTGCGGGCGAGCGACAAGGCGATCCGCGAGCCGATGACCTTCGACCGGGTGCGCGACGAGCTCGCCCACAACCTCTGGTCGTGGCTCAAGGAGGGCGGGGCGCTCCTCGAGGACGAGCAGCTCGAGACGGAGCTCCACGCCTTGGAGTGGGAGCGGGGCACGGCGGGCCGCTCGAAGGTGACGCCGAAGAAGCAGCTCCGGAAGCTGCTCGGGCGCTCGCCGGACAGCTACGACGCCCTGGCGCTGGCGGTGTGGCCGGTGCTCAGCGAGGCGGCGACCACGGAGGCCGAGGAGGAGGACGAGGACGACGAAGGGTTCGGCCTGGATCTGGACCCCTACGCCGACGACGGGATCGATCCCTACGGGTAGCCGATGACCGAGGGCCGCCGGCTGCTGCTCCTCGCGCGTGCGCGCACGACGATACGTCACATGGCCCGTCGCTGCCGGGTGACTCCGAGCGCCGTCTATCACTGGTGTTCCGGACGGAATCGACCTGGCCCCCGGGCCCGCGAAACCCTTCGTCTTTGCTACGCAATACCGCCGGATAGCTGGGATTTGCTACAAGGCTAAGCCTCATGTAGGCGCCGAATCATAGGATTTTCCGAACCGAATCGCCGACGATAGAGGCGTGAGCTTCGGAGACTCCGTCCGAGAGACGCTCCTCCACCTCGCCGGCTGGTTCGGCTACGACCCTTCCCCCTACGCTGGCGCCTACCTCGACCTCGACTCCGAGGAGGCCGAGGAGGCCCGCTCGCGCTTCGGCGGGCAGATACAGCTCCCGCCCGTCACCCGGACCCGCTGGTACCAGAAGGACGTCGAGACCGCCGAGTATGCGGCGAACAGCGGGTCCATGATGCTGGCCGCGCAGCTCATGGCCTACGCGTGGCGGGACGGCGTGCTCTCCGGCGTGATGTCGACGCGCACCGATGGGCTGGTGCGGCTCCCCAAGACGTTCCGCGGCCCCTCGGACATCCTCGAGGACCTCCGCTCCTCCGACCTCTCGAGCCGGCCGGTCTTCGACGAGATGTTCCCGCCCGGGGAGCTCGCCCTGCTCGCTCGCGACGGCATCGGCCTCGGGGTTGGCGTCGGGGAGCTCCGCTGGGTCGAGGCGCGGAGCTACCCCGTCTTCGTGCGGCTCGATCCTCAGTACCTCATCTACCGCTGGCAGGAGGACCGCTGGTGGTATCAGAGCGTGATCGGCTTGCTCCCGATCACCCCCGGAGACGGGCGCTGGGTGCTCCACACCCCCGGCGGGCGACAGACGCCGTGGCAGGCGGGCCTGTGGCGGTGCCTGGCCCGGGCCGCGATCCGGAAGGACCACGCGGCGCTGGGTCGCGACAACTGGGAGAGGAAACTGGCGAACCCGGCCCGCGTCGCCATCGCACCCCAGGGCGCCGCCGAGCCGCACCGGCAGTCGTGGTTCCGCAAGGTGATGGCCTGGGGCATGAACACCGTTTTCGGCCTGACCCCCGGCTACGACGTCAAGCTCCTCGAGAGCAACGGCCGCGGCGCCGATTCCTTCACGGAGACGATCAAGGCCCAGAACGAGGAGATGATCATCGCCGTCGCCGGCCAGACGGTGACGACCGAGGGCGGGATCGGCTTCGCGAACGCGGACGTTCACAAGTCGATCCGCGCCGACCTCATCCAGGCCACCGCGCAGGGTCTCGCCTACACGGTCAACACGCAGGGTATCCCGGCCTACGTCGCCGCGGTCTTCGGTGAGGACCGGCTCGGCGAGTGCCCGGTCGTCGCCTGGGACACGACACCCCCCAAGGACCTGACCGCGACGGCGACGGCCCTGTCGATGGCGGGCCAGGCGATCGTCTCGGTCCGCGAGGCGCTGGCGGCCGACGGCTTCGAGTTGGATACGCGGGCGATGTGCTCTCAGTACGGGATCCCGATCCGTGAGCCCGCGGGCGACGAGGGGGAGCGGGCGGACGAGGACAAGCCGAGCATCCGGCTCGTGGGGGAAGCGTCGTGACGATGCGTCGCTACGAGCCACGCAATCCTCTCCAGGCGGTCGACCCGCAAGCGTTTCTCATGCTTTTCGCCGCGACCGAGGCCCCGGAGAACGTCGCCGACGAGGTGGCCACGGTCGTTACGATCCGTGGCCCGCTGTCTCAGCACGACGACTGGTGGGAGGACTCCTACGAGGCGATCCGCCGGCGCGTCGAGGATGCCTGCCAGCAGACAGCGCCGGTGGTAGTCCTCTCGATCGATTCGCCCGGCGGCGACGTGGCGGGCCTCTTCGACACGGCACGCGCCATCCGCGCGGCTTGCGATCGCGCGGGCAAGCGGCTGATGGCGCACATCGAGGGGGACGGATGCTCTGCGGGCTACGCCCTGGCGGCCGCGGCGGAGCACATCTCCGCGTCTCGGACCGCGAAGGTCGGCTCGATCGGGGTCATCGCCGCGAGGGTTGACGAGAGCCGCGCTCTTGAGGAGGCCGGGATCAAGGTGTCGCTCATCACGAGCGGCGCACGCAAGGGCGACGGCTGGCCGGTTCAGCCGATGACCAGGGACGAGCTCGCGGCGTTTCAGGCTGACATTGACGGCCTGGCCGCCGAATTCTTCGAGTTCGTCTCGGTCCGGCGCGGCATCTCGACAGAGGAAATCGCGGCCATGCAGGCCGCTTCGTTCCGCGGCTCAGCCGCAGTCAAGGCCAGGCTCGTCGACGGGGTCGGCAGCTTCGATCACCTGCTCGCGTCACTCGGCGCGGGGCCACACGAGGAAACGATGGATAAGAAAGAAGAAGCTCGGAAGGCACTCCAGGCCCTCGCCGAGGACGAGGAGTGCAGCGAGGAGGAGCGCGAGAGCGCTCGCAGGGCTCTCGCCGCGCTGGACGGCGACGAGGAGGAGTCGGCCGAGGACGAGGAGAAGCCGGCCGACGAGGAGTCCGCCGAGGACGAGCCCGCCGAGGAGGAGGCCGAGGGCGAGGAGGACGACGAGGAGGCCAAGGCCGCCGCGACGCCCGGGACCGTCAGCGCCTCGACCGCCGGCGCCCTCGCGGCCCACGGGGCGAGCGTCGAGAAGCGCCTGATGGCGCTCGAGCGGCGGCACGAGGCCGAGGAGCGCGACAGGCTGATCGCGGCCCACGGCGGGGTGCCGAAGGGCATGGCGAAGCTGCTCGCGAGCAAGCCCCTCTCCGAGGTCAAGGCGATCCTCGCCGAGCTGCCCAAGCCGAAGCGCCCGAAGCTCGGCGATGCGGCGGCGACGGCCACGGTGGGCGGGACCCGCGGTGCCGGGGAGGACCGGCCCTCGCGGCTCCCGCCCGACGAGGCTCGGGCGATGAAGCGCGCGATGGGCCTCGAGAAGCCGGCCACCGGCGTCGTGACCCGCGGCAACGTCCAGATCATCGGCTGTTCGATGGATGAGGAGGTGCGCTGATGCGTGTCCGAAGGAAGAGCTTCAAGACGATCCGCGTGGTTCTCTACACGGGAGAGACCGCGATCAAGGGAAACCTCGCCGCGATCGACACGGCCGATGGGCTCGCACGCGACGGCGACTCGGCCTCGACGACGCTGCTCCCGATCGGGAGGTTCGCCGAGGATCTCGCCCTGGGAGACAGCTCGGCGACCGTGCTGATCGACCTCTTCGAGGAGGTGTGGGCGCACGGGTTCCTGAACGACGACAGCCCGAACGACATCGACTCCGGGGACCTCTGGTCGGAGGTCTACATCAAGGACGCGATGACGGTCTCGACCTCGTCGGGCAGCTCGACCCGCTCGAAGGCGGGCCGCGTCATCGCGATCGAGGGAGACTACGTCTACGTCCAGGCGGGCGTCGCGGTGACGGGCCCGTCGGGCCTCGGCTCCGACTTCTCGGCCGGCGTCGCCGACAAGGCGGCACTCTCGGCCATCGCAGCGGTGAACCGCTACGAGGGCATGATCGTCACCCTCCAGTCCGACGGCTCGATCTGGCGCTTCGACTCCGACGGCACGGCCACCGAGGACGAGGGGCAGGAGCTCATCGTGGAGCCCGACGCCGGGGACGGCCAGTGGGTCGCGGCCGACAAGTACAAGGTGGTGAAGCTCCCGATCGACTACTCGATGTCGGACGGCGACGCGATCCTCACCGTCCCGGCGGGGTTCGTGCTGCGGCTCGTCGGCCAGCCCTTCTGGGAGGTGACGACGGGCTTTACCGGCGGCTCGAGCTCGGCCATCGGCGTCTCGACGTCGCTGACGGGCTACGAGGCGGGAGGCGACGTCCTCGGCGGCGCCTCGGGCGACGTGGCGGCGACCCTCGTCGCCGGAATCGCCAACGGCACGATCGGCGACGAGCTCGGCGACGAGACGGGCTTCAAGGCGATGCTCTTCGTGGAGGGCGACGAGCTCCAGTTCGACGCCATCACCTCGGCATTCACGGCAGGCGAGGGGTTCGTCTGCGTTCCGTTCGCCATCATGCACCCGGCGGCCTGAGAGGAGATGTAGGAGATGAGCTACCAAGACATGCCGACCTGGCTCCACGAGATGGAGAGCAACATGCGCTCCATCGTCGAGGATGCCTACAGGACCCTGAACGCCCAGACGTGGTGGCGGCGCGTCGCGACCGAGAAGAACTCCATGTCGAAGAAGGAGGTCTTCACCTGGCTGATCTCGACGGCGATGATCCGCAACATGGAGTCGGGCCAGGCGCACTTCGAGGACATGCTCGCCCAGTACACGGAGGTGGAGAACGAGTTCGCGTCGGCCGGGCTGATCCTCAAGAAGGAGCAGCTCGAGGACCTGTTCAACGGGACGCCCGGCGGCGAGGGTCTCCAGCTCGCGGCGCGCTGGGCCCGGGACATCGCGGAACAGATCGCGTACTGGCCCCAGTTCAAGGTGGCGGACGCGATCCTCGACGGCGCCTCGGCCGGACACACGAGCTACGACGGCCTCACCTACTTCAACACGGCGCACTACGTGAACGGGGTGGACAGCGGGGACGGGACCTTCCGGAACCTGCTCAAGCCGACGGGGATGGGGCACGCGACGCGGATCGACGCGGGCGTCACCCTCGACGCCGCCATCGACAACCTGGCTGCGGTCCGGGCCTACATCGCCGGGATCAAGATGCCGAACGGCGTCAACCCGCGGAACCTGCGAATCAAGGCCATCATCCATCCGCCGGCGATGCAGGCGCGCGTGATGCAGCTCTGCTTCGGCACCCTGGTCGCGCAGGACGCGGCGAGCGGCGGAGCCGGCGGGGCGGACGTCAGCCCCATCGTCAAGAGCTGGAACCTGGAGCGCCCGCTGGAGGCGCCCGAGCTCGGGGCGTCCTACACGTCCACGGAGGGCAACGCCGGGTCGGACACCACCTACTACGTCGTGGCCAACGAGAGCGCCGGTGAGGGCGAGCTCGGGGCGCTCGTCTACCAGAACCGCGAGCCCTTCAACATCCTGTACCACGGACCCGAGGCTGCGCCGGAGCTCGCCCGGAAGCGGGAGCTCCAGTACAAGTGCGACGGGCGGAACACGGTCGGCTACGGCCACCCCTACCAGCTCTTCCGCGTGGACGCGGCCGACTGATGAGCGGGTCGAAGCCGAAGGAGGCCGCCCCGAAGTCGAAGGCGGCCTCGACGAAGAAGGCGGCGGCGGCCGAGTCGAAGGCCGCTCCGCCTGACTCGGCGGCGAAGGCAACCCCGGAGGCCGCGGTCCAATCTGGTGCGAAGGAGAAGGCCGTGGAGAAGGCCGACTTCGCCAAGGAGGAGCGATCCCCCGCCCAGAGGAAGGCCGCGGTCGACGGGGTGGAGCTCGCCCGACAACGCCGGCTCGCCCGGGCCGGCGTGGGCGGGGCCCTGTGCGACCTGCTCGGCGTCCCTCTGGACGTCGGGCCTCGGTCGAACCCCTGGCTCCGACCCACCACGATCGGCGATGACATCCTGAGCGAGCTCGGCGCCGTGATCCTCGCATCGGGCATCTCGCCCGAGGCGCTCGAGCGCGCGGCGGCCCGCCTGCGGAAGCGGGGGCCGTCGTGAGCTACCTCACCCTCGCGGAGTACAAGTCCTATTCGGTTCTCCCGTCCGTGGACATCGACGACGTGGAGACGATCCAGGTCGGCTGGATTGACCGGAAGCTGCGGGCGATCTCCTACGGCGTCGATGCTCGCCTCCGCAAGCGCTACGCGGTCCCCTTCTCGGCGCCCTACCCGGATGCGGTCTGCGACTGGGTGGCACGGCTCATGGATGTCGCTCTCCTCCTGAAGCGCGGCGTGGACGCCACCGACGAGCAGTTCGTCTCGATCCTCGAGGACTCGAAGCGGGCCCGGGAGGAGATCAAGGAGGCGGCGGACGCAGAGCAAGGGCTGTTCGACCTGCCGGCCCTCGACACGGCCGACGCCTCGGCCATCTCGAAGGGGGAGCCGCTGGGCTACTCCGAGGCCTCGCCCTACGTGGGCGGGGACGTCCAGGAGGAGCTCGGCCGCGACGAGGACCTCGACGGCTGGGGGTCCGGCGATGGCTGACGGGTACACGGCCATCCAGAGCCTGATCGCTAGGCTCCGGACGCTCGGCGAGTCCCCCGAGGAGATCGCCGCAGACATTGCGCCCGCGCTGCGGGAGGAGCTCGAGGGCAACATCGCGGCATCCCGCGGGCCGGACGGCACGGCGTGGAAGCCCACCCAGGCGGGCAATCCTCCGCTCGCAGGCGCCGCGAAGGGGCTCGACGTGGCGGCCAAAGGGGAGACGGTGACGGCGACTCTGAGCGGCGTCGAGGCCGGTCACCACTACGGCAGGGTACGCGGCGGCGTGGCGAGGCCGATCCTGCCCGGGAGCAAGCTCCCGCCGCAGATCGTGGACCTGGTGACCGGGGTCGCCACGAAGCGATTCCGCCTGATCATGGGTGGCGCCTGATGGCCGACACCCTCGCACTGGAGAAGCTCTTCAACGACGTCGTGGCCCGCTTTGCCGACGAGGGGACCGAGGTGCCCAACGTCTTCGGCTGGCGCGAGCCGGCGCACCGGGGCGGGCAGCAAAACCGGATCGTCTGGGTCCCTGGCGATCCGTCGGGCGCGGCCGGGGCCCTGACCGCTGCCAAGAATCCGGGGCGGAACCCGCGCCCCATCGCGAACCTCGCGGAGCTCTTCACGGTCTACGTCGAGGGGCGCGACTCCTCGGCGCCGGAAGACGAGCTCGCCCAGTACAAGACGGCCCGCCTGCTCTTCGATGCGTGGTGGCGGGCCGTCTACCTGAAACCGCTTGACGGCGAGGCGCGGCAGCTCGTCGTTGTGAAGTCCGCGGCGTGGATGGTCGACCGCGCGACGCGGCGCCATGGCGCCACGCTCCGCGTCGTCTGCTCCGTGGACGCGATGATCCCCGATCTCCCGTACACCGTGGCGGAGGATGTCGAGGCCACCGTCGACGTGCAGCTCGACAGCGACGACAACGAGAGCACCCCGAACACGAGCGAGGACATGGACGTTCCGCCGCTCGAGGAGTCCTGAGAGATGACACAGCCGAGAGTGGATATGACCGAGCTCGACGGCGCGCTGGGCATTCTGCCGCCGACGGAGGGGGCCCTTCCGGCGATCGTCGGGACGTCGACGGACGGCCCGGAGGACACCCCGGCGGCCTACGCCAGGGTCTCGGACGTGGTGGCCGACTTCGGCTTCGGCCCGCTCGTCGAGGCCGCGGCCTACGCGATCACGAAGTTCGGCCGGCCGGTGCTGCTCGTGCGCGCCGGGGCCACGACGGACGGGGAGCTGACGTCGGCCGTGCTGACCGGCTCGGGCACGGCGACTGTGAGCGTGGCCGCGAGTCCCGACCCGGCCGACGACTGCGAGTTTCACATCGAGGTCATCACCGGGGGTGCGCTCGGGACCGCCGGGATCACGTTCAAGTGGTCGATGGACGGCGGGCGGACGCAGAGCGCCGAGATCGCCCTCGGAACCGCGCTGACCTTCGAGTTCCCGGACTCCGGCGCCATCGTGGGGACGGACGTGGAGCTGACCTTCGGCGTGGCCACCGAGACCCTGGTCGCGGGGGACCTCGTGACGTTCCGCTCAACCGCGCCGATGTGGGACGCGACCGACATCGCGTCGGCGATGCTGGCGCTGCGGAAGTGCGCGCAGCTCTGGTCAATCGTCGAGGTGTGCGGCGCGCTCGACGCGACGCTCTTCGCCGCGGTCGAGACGGCGGTCTCGGGAATGCCGGCCTACGGCAAGGATCGGATGTACATCGGGCACGCCAGAATGCCGGACATCGGCGAGAGCGAGGCGACGTACCTCACGGCGCTCGACACCATCTACTCCAGCCTGAGCACCGTCTACGGCGCGGTCTGCGCCGGGAGCGCGAAGATGATCAGCGGCGTCAGCGGGCGCCAGTACCGCCGGCCCCCGAGCTTCTGGGTGGCCCCGGCGCACGCCGTGAAGTCCGAGGAGGTCAACCTGGCGAACGTCAAGGTGGGCCGGATGGACGGCGTGATCATCACCGACGAGAACGGCAACCCCGACGACCACGACGAGAGCACCAACCCCGGGCTCGACGACGCGCGGTTCCTCGTGCTCCGTACCTGGGAGGGGCGGCCCGGCGTGTACATCAACCGGCCGCGGATGCTCTCGACGCCGACGAGCGATTACCAGCTCATCCCGCACCGGCGGGTGATCAACCTGGCAAAGACGGTGGTCCGCGCCTACCTCGAGGAGCGCGTCAACGAGGAGATCCTCGTCAACGCGACCACGGGCTACATCCTCGAGGAAGAGGCCCTCGAGATCGAGGCGGGGGCGAACGCGGCGCTGCGGGGGGCGCTGCTGGCGAAGCCGAAGGCGAGCGGGGCGCGGTTCGTGCTCTCGCGCACCGACAACCTGTTGTCGACGAAGCTGATGAACGGCACGTGCCGGATCGTGCCGATGGCCTATCCGGAGTTCATCGACGTCGAGATCGGATTCGAGAACCCGGCGATCCAGGCCCGCGGGGTCTGAGGGGTAGGAGAGGACCATGGCTGACGAAATCCGAATCAACGGCATCTCCCACTCGTGGGGCTCGGTGAAGCTCAAGATCGCCGGCGAGCGCTACTCGGGCATCTCGTCGATCTCCTACTCGGACAAGCTCGAGACGGCCTTCGGGTACGGCATGGGCAAGGCTCACAAGCCGAGGGCCCAGTCCCGAGGGAAGTACAGCGCCGAGCAGGTGGTCATGAAGGTCCAGACGAGCACCGCGCAGGCGATCCGCGACATGCTGGCGGCCCGCGGCGACGGCACCTCCTACGGGACGGTCACCGTGCCGATCGTCCTCCAGTACCTCGAGCCGGACGACACGCCGATCACGGTGGAGTTCGAGGACTGCCGCCTGGTCGAGGTCGGGAGCAGCGACGAGGAAGGCGCCGACGTGCTCAGCGAGGAGCTCAAGTGGTCGACCTTCGGGATCCTGCGCAACGGCCTGAGTCTCTACCAGGAGTGGTGAGATGAGCGACGTCGAGGACCCGAGGGAGGCGGCGCTGCGGCGCATCCGTGAGGCGCGGGAGAAGAGCGCCGCATTCGAGGAGCAGTCTCGGGAGCGCGAGGAGCTCCGAGAGCTCGAGCGGAAGGCGCGGTTCGAGGAGAACAAGGCGCGGGACCTTCCGCACGTCCAGGCGGCCGAGGAGGAGCACGGTGTGATCCGCGTCGTGAACACCCCGCTCGGCGCGATCGTCGTCAAGAAGCCCCATCACCTGGCGTTCCAGAAATTCACGAGGAAAGCCGCCTCGGCCAAGGGCTTCGACGACATGGACATCTGGCGCCTCGTCAAGCCCTGCATCGTTTACCCCGACGTGGCGAAGGTCGAGGAGATCACCGAGGAGTACCCCGGCGTCCCCGCCCGCCTCGGCAACGCGGTGGTCGAGATGGGCAACGGCGAGGTCGAGGAGGTCGAGGGAAAATAGCGAGCGTCCGGGAGGAGGCGCGGCCGGACGGTGACAGTTACAACGTGCGCCTCGCGGCCGAGCTCCTCCTGGCCGCGCTAGGGACGGCCGAGAGCGAGGACGAGGAGCAGCACGTGAGAGCGGTGGCGGGAGCGATGGAGCTGGCCGAAGGACTGCTCGAGCTGAAGCGCCTTCGCAAGCTCGTCCAAAAGGCTCTCTCGAAGTGACCGATGGCGACGGAGACTGCCAGGTTTGCGCTCGAGCTCGAGGACGGGATCAGCGGCTCGAGCGACTCCGCGCAGGAAGCCCTGAAATCTCTCCAGGCGCAGCTGGACCGCAACACGAGGGCGCTCGTCGAGATGCAGAAGACGATGCGTCTCATGGGGTCGTCCAGGATGATGCGAGTCGATTCGGCTCTCCGGCTGCTCCTGCTCATCTTCAACATCACAGCGGCATACAGGCGACTGACGGGCGGGATCGACCAGGCCGGGCGGGCGAACAAGAAATTCGGCTCGAGCTTCGTCCAGATCAAGCAGTTCTTCGCGAACATCCGTCAGCGTCGGACCCAAAACCTCGCGATCCGGATGGAGTCGCGGGGTATGCAGGAGATGGCCTCGAGGGCGAAGGCCCTGCCATCTCCACTGGCCAGGGTGGGGAAGGCTCTTGTCGCGGTAGGGACCACGGCGGCGGGGGTGCTCGCGGCCGCGATCGCCGTCGCCGTCGTTGCCGCGGCTGTCGCGGTACTGGTGGCGCTGGTCGCGGCCCTCGGCGCGCTCGCTGTCGCCACCGGCAAGGCGACGGCCCAGCTCCTCCGCTACGCCGCGGCGCAGGGTGACGCGATGCGCTCGGAGCGCTTGCGCCTCGAGGGGCTCGGCACGCTGCACCGATGGATGCGACTGTCGTCCGAGGACGCGGCCCAGATGTCTGAGAGCATCAACCGGGTCTCCGAGCGCGTCCCCCTGGCGCGCAGCCAGATCGCGGGCTACGGCCAGGAGCTCCACCGGCTGGGCATCCGGGGGCGGGCCGCCGAGGACGCCCTCGAGGCGCTCTCCATCGCGCAGGCCGTGCAGGGGGACCTGGGCCGGCGGCGCCTCATGATGCTCGTGCGGGAGGCGGGGCACAGTGAGGGCGCGATGCACGACCTGGCGGAGCGCGTCCGCCGGGAGCTCGGGGGCGTCGCGGCCGCGCAGATGCGGTCGCTGTCGATGCTGTCGACGAAGCTCCGCGAGTCCCTCCATGCGCTCTTCACCGGGATCAACCTCGAGCCGCTCCTCTCCGGTCTCCACCGGCTGACGCAGCTCCTGAGCCAGAACACCGAGTCGGGCCGGGCGCTCCGGGCCATCATGTCGGCCATCCTCGGCCCCCTCGTCGACGAGCTCGGGGGCACCGCGCCGGCGATCGAGTACTTCTTCAAGGAGCTCGTGATCCTCGCCCTGCGACTGGCGATCGTGTTCGTCCGGGTGCGGAACGAGATTCAGCGGACCTTTGGACCTCGGCTGCTCGGCCGGATGCTCGAGAACCGGCAGGCGATGGACTATCTGAGGATCGGCCTCATCGCCGTCGGCCTCGTTGTCGTGGGGCTGGCCGCGGCCGTCTTCGTGCTGACCATGGTGGTGGTCGGGCTGCTGATGCCGGTCCTGGTGCTGGCCTGGGAGCTCTACCTGCTCTACCAGCGGGGCCAGCGGCTGGTCGCGTTTCTCGCCGAGCTCTATGAGTTCTACACGTCTGTGGACTGGAGCGACGCGGGCCGGGCGATGATCGAGGGGATCATCCAGGGGCTTGACACGGGCGTTGCTCGCCTGCGCCAGGCCGTGACCAACGTCGCGACCGACGCCATGAACGCGTTCCGGGCGGCGCTCGGGATTCACTCGCCGTCGGCCGTCTTCGCCGGGTTCGGCCTGGCAATCCCCCAGGGCGTGGCCGAGGGCGTGGAGCGGGGCTCGGCCGAGTCGACGCGCGCCGTCGGCAGCATGCTCTCGACGACGACGAGCCGGGTCACGTCGATCCAGGGCGGGCCCTCGAGGGCGGTGAGCGTCGGCGAGCTCCACGTCCACGTCGGGGCCGAAGGCGAGGGTGGGGAGGACACGGCCCGGCGCGTGACCGACGCCCTCCGCGAGTTCTTCGACACCGGGCTAGCGACGGAGCCGGCCTGATGCCCTTCGACCCGATGCGGCGGCCGGAGGACGCGGTCTACATCAGCGATCGGCTGGTGCCCGGGATCGTCGTCATCAAGGGGCTCAAGGCTGAGCGGGAGTGGGAGGAGCGGCGAGCCTTCGGGATGATGGGGAGCCGCCTCCGCTACAAGGGGCAGCGGCTCTCGCACTTCTCGCTCGAGGTCAGCCTCTACACCGAGGAGGACTGGGACGCCTGGCTCGAGTTCGGGCCGCTCATCCGGAGGCCGCCGCCGCCCGATCGCAGCCAGCTGGGGGCCATCACCTCGATCCCCAGTCTCTACCGGGTCATGCGGAGCCAGGCTCCGCCGCTGTCCATCCGGCACCCGCTCCTCGAGGAGTATCGAATCCGCCAGGTCGTGGTCGAGGACGTCGTGGCGCCCGTCCAGGACGAGCACGGAGTCTGGAAGGTCGAGATCAAGCTGATCCAGTACCAGCGGCCCCAGCGCGTGCTGTCGACCTCGGGAGGGCGGGACCGGGAGTCGGGCACGAGCGAGCAGGACCGGGAGATCGCGAGGCTGACCGCGGAGCTCAACCAGCTCGCCGCCGAGGGGAACCGATGAGCGTCGTTTCCGTCGACGGCTACCCGCTCGTCTCGGTGGAGCTCCACGTCCCCCACCGCGGGGCCTGGTGGGCTCGGCTCGATCTCGTGGACGCGCCCGAGCTCGAGGGGAGCGTCGAGATCGCGGTCGACGAGCTGCGACTGAGGGGGACAGTGGTGCCGGAGCGAGACGGGACGCACGGCGGGCATCGCCGGGCGCTCGTCTTCGCCGGCGCGGCGGGCTGGGGGAGCGAGGTGGAGCCGCTGCACTACCGCAGCGACACGGGCGTGCGAGCGGTCCTGGTGGCGGAGGACGCGGCGCGGGCGGGCGGGGAGACCCTGGGGACCTTCGAGGCCGCCGAGGAGCGCCTCGGGCCCCACTACGTCCGGCAGGGCGGGCTGGCCCGGCGGGTGCTCGAGGACGCGATCGGGGACGTGCTCTGGTGGGTGGACTACGAGGGCGTGACGCACGTCGCGGCGGAGCGGCCCGAGGTCGAGGCGACCACCGACACCCATCGCGTCCTGGACTACGACCCGCTGGAGCGCGTGGCAACGCTGGAAATCCAGGACCCGCGCGGCGTGGTCGTGGGCTCGCGGCTCGAGGAGGGGCTCGACGAGGCCCAGGTGGTTCGGGAGCTGGACCTGCGTGCGTCGCCGGCTGGCCTGCGAATGCAGGTGTGGACGGGGGCGGGCCGCTACGGGCTCGCGGACAGTCAGGCGTACGCGGTGCATCGCCGGTACTCCGAGCGGCACCTGTGGGGCTCCTGGCGCTACCGCGTGACGAGGACGACCGCGGACGGGATCGACGCTCGCCCGGTGCTCAGCGCGCACGGGCTGCCCGAGCTTGTCGGCGTCGAGTTGTCGCCGGGGGTCCCGGGCTGCGATCTCAACCTCCAGGCGGGCCTCGAGGTCCTGGTCGAGTTCATCGAGGGGGACCGCGCGCTGCCCCGGGTCGTGGCGTTCGCGGGGCACGACCAGGCGGCGTGGACGCCGCTGCGGCTGACGCTCGACGCCGACGTGGTCGAGCTCGGCGACGGGGCGGCGCACGAGGTGGCGCTCCACAACCTGGTCGAGGACGAGCTCGACGCGCTCAAGTCGGCCGTGAGCGGCGCCGGCGTCACGGCTGGCGACGGTGGCGCCGCGTTCAAGGCGAATATCCTGTCGGCCCTGGCGTCGTGGCCCGGCTCGACGGGGGCCTCGAAAGTGCGGGCCGAGTGATGGCCTGGCACCCGATCATCAACGTCGCGTGCCCGTGGGCCGGCGGGGGCGGGGAGTGCGGCGCCCACGTCGCCGCACTCTGGCGGAAGAACTGCCTCAAGGCTGCGGGGCTCTCCGTGATCGGTTCGGGCGATGGTGACTCGCTCCATGGTGGGGCTGGCGTCGACGTGCTCAGCAACGCGCTCCCGACGCCGGCCGCGGGGTCCTTCGCCAATCCGGACGCCTGGATCGGCCTCGAGCAGCCGGACGGCTCGCAGCTCGTGCTCCAGAACAAGAATGGCTCGGTCAATGTCTTCCTGCACGCGTACTCCGTCGCCGCGGGATTCACTGGGGGCGGGATCTCGGCTCGGCCCACGGCCACGGACGAAGTTTGTTGGGGTCACCCTCACGCCCCGGCCAGCGAGGCGAAGTTCGCCCTAAATATTGATACGTACCTGAATTTCATCTACGGCGACGAGGAGGACGGGCTCATCCCGTGGTTCTTCTGGCAGGCGGCGGCGAGCGGGGGCGCGCCGGGCTTCGCGGCCGGCTGTTGTGGCCACGTCCTGCTCCGCGACGTCGCTACGGGCGAGCAGGACCCGTCGATGCAGTACGATTACCTCGACGGGCAGTGGGCGCCCTTTGACTCGCTGCTCCGTGACGGGGCGTGGTTCGACCTCGGGGGCGGCGGGGAGGCGTACAAGACCCTCTATGCGGGCGGCATCATCCTGCGGGGCGTCTCATCGTACCTGCCGGAGAAGTCCCTGGCGAATCCGACCGACTCCCTCCGCCGCACGCGCCGCGCCGACTGGTGGCACGTCGACGGGGGGCTGACGAATGCCTATTGGCGGGGTCGGTCGGACGCGATCCTCTCGCCCTGGGACATCGGCGCCGGGGCCGACTATAACAAGCTGGCCCGGGACCAGAACGGCGAGATCTACGTCGCCATGGCTGGCACGTCGGGTTCCCGGGGCCTCCTGATTCCCGGCTGGCCCGACGTTTCGACCTGCCCGCTCCCCGACCTCGGGGGCGGTGTCAGCGTCGAGGATGTGGTGCTGATCGAGGAGCTCGGCGGCGACGCGACGGCGCCGACTTTGACGGTGGTGAGCCCGGCCGGCTCGGACATCGGACCGCGCCAGCCCTTCGTGATCGACGTGACCGACGACGCGGGTCTCGGGCTCGTGGTGCTCACGGTGGAGCTCGGCTCGGCTCACGAGGTGGTCTGGCTGCGCGACGCCTTCGCCGCGGGCTACTCGGCGCTTTCGACCTGCACGCCGATCGCTGGCGGCTATCGCTTCGCAGTGAACCGGGCCGGCGGCTGGCCTTCCTCGCCCACCTTCCACGTCGAGGCGATCGACCTCGGGGGCAATCTGGGGGCGTGACCGATGCCGACGTACCCCTTCACCCTCGTGACCCCCGGGAGCGGAAGCAGCGCCGTCGCTACCTCCTCGATCCCGGAACCGCCCTTCGGCTACGGCTGCGATCTCTGGTGTGAGTCCGACCTCGACCCTCGGATGGCCGAGGTGTCCGACTCGGCCCTGGTGCTCGCTCAACACTGCGTGCGCCGGCTGGATACGCCGAACGGGCTACCCGACGACGACGAATGGGGTATGAGCCTCGCCGACTACTGCAACCGGCCCACGACGCGGCAGGAGCTTTACGAGCTCGAGGGTGCCATCGCGGCGGAGCTCGTGGACGACGACCGGATCGACGAGGTGCACGCCGCGGTCGAGGCGAGCTCCGACTGTCGGACGCTGACGGTCACCCTGCGGATCGTGCCGATGGATCCGCTGAGCGAATTCTCGTTGACGCTCTCGGTCTCGGACACCGGCGTGCTGCTCGAGGAGATGAGGGCATGAGCTACACCCTGGCCGAGCTGACTACCGCACAGACGGCCGACGAGGTCGAGGCGGCGATCTACACCGCGGTGGAGAGCCGCGGGGCGAAGACCACGGCGTGGAAGCCGGGCGCGGTCGTGAGGACCATCATCGCCGGCGTCTCCATCGTGCTGGCGGCGCTGTCGTCGCTGGTGGCCTCGATCGCGTCGGGCGGGTTTCTGGAGCTGGCGACCGGGTCGTGGTTGACGCTGGTCGCCCGGTACGTCTTCGGCGTCGAGCGCCTCGACGGGACCTTCGCGACGGGCGACGTGACGCTGACGAACGCGAGCGCGACGCCCTACTCGGGAGGCGCCGACGACCTCATCGTCGCGAATTCGACGACGGACGCGGTGTACCGCTCGACGGGGGCTTGGTCCGTTCCGGCCTTCGGCGTGGCCGACGTCGAGGTAAGCGCGGTCGAGGCGGGCTCGGACAGCACGTCGCCGGCTGGGGACATCGATACGCTGGTAACCACCCTGAGCGGTGTCACGGTGAGCAACGCGGCCGCACTCGTGGGCACCGATGAGGAGGAGGACCCGGCGCTTCGGACTCGCTGCCTGGAGCGGACCGGGGCGCTTTCGCCGAACGGGCCGAAAGACGCCTACGGCTACGCGGCGCGCAACGCGGTGAACTCGGACGGTGACGCCATCGGCGTGACCCGCGTCGCGACCGAAGCAGTCGGCGACGGGTCCATCAACGTGTGGGTGGCGACGGCCTCCGGGGCCGTGACCGGCGATCCGGCCGACCCTGACACCGATCTCGGCGCGGTGGCGGCGGCCATCTACGAGCAATCCGAGCCGCTCTCCGTGGAGGCCGTGGTGGACAGTGCGACGGCTCTCACGATTCCCGTCACATACGAGGTCTGGATCTACACGAGCGCCGGCCTGACGGCGGCTGAGGTCGAGGCGCTCGTCTCGACGGCCCTGACGGCCCTGCTCGCGGCTACACCGATCGGCGGCCACCTCGTGAGCGGAGCTCGCAGGGTGTACGTGGACGACATCTCGGCCGCTATCGACGCGGTGGACGCTCGCATCTTCCACGTCGACGTGATGGCGCCGGCGGCTGACGTCGTCGTGGACATCGACGAGGTTCCCGTGTTGGGCACCGTGAATGCGACGGTCCACCTCGTCGCCGGGGGGGACCTGTGAGTCTGCCGAGCTTCCTCCTGATGTTTGAGGCGGTGATGCCGCCGTGGCTGATGCGGACGGAGGGCCTCAAGCTCATCGGGGGCATCGCCGACGTGATCGACGACCACCGCGACCGGGCCGTCGCCGGCGTCAAGCTGCGCCTCCCCGGGCTCTACACGCTCGAGGGCGTCGACATGATCGGCCGGGAGCGACGGCTGCGGCGCGGCCCGAACGAGGATGCGGAGCTGTTTGCGGCTCGGCTGCTGCGCTGGTGGGAGGACCACCGGACGCGCGGCAACGGCTACGCGCTACTCGAGCAGATGCTGGCGTACCTCGTCGACACGATCGACCCGCCCTACGAGGTCATTTCCTACCGGGGCGTGCGCCATGAGATCGACGCCAACGGGGCGATCACCAGGGATTCGGTCACCTGGGGGACCGACGAGACCGGCATGTGGGCGCGGCTCTGGGTCTTCCTCTACGACCCGGATCCCGGCCCGGCCAGCGCGGCGACGATGGAGCTGTACGCGGCCATCGTGCGCGACTGGATTCCGGCCCACGTCAGCCATTGCTACGTGGTCGTCCTGCATCCTGACACGAGGCTCTGGGACTATCCGCAGCCGGTGCCCGACTGGGATGACGGCTGGGACTGGGAGGACGGGCCCACGATCGTCGACGCGGTGGAGGTGTAGGGAGATGCCGAAGGATCTGACCGATTCGAGCGAGTTCCGGACGGTGACGGTCCCCGTCGGGAGCGACCCGGCCACGGCCGCGAGCGTCGAGGACCCGTGCCAGGACCTCGCCGACAGGACGCGATACCTTCTCGACCGACTCCTCGTCGACCGGGCCGGGTGCTGGGACGACGCCGACGTCGCCGGCGTGACCGGCTCGACCTGGGGCGGGACCTCGATCCCGCGGGCCGTCTGCCACGACGGCTCGGATCACGTCTTCAGCGCCATCAACAGCGCTGGCGACATCATCATCACCTGCGACGCGGGCGTCGGCGGGTCTCCGCTCGCCGCCGGCGGGGCGGGCACCGACTGGCGCGACGAGGCCGGATCGCTGCCCTCGGGCTTCCCCTGGGGCGGCGGCGGAAGCTACGTCGACGTCGAGGCCGACGGGGCCGGGGCTCGAGTCGCCGTCAGCGACTCCGCCGCGAGCCAGCTCGCCGAGGCCGCGGCCGTGGACGGCGGGTGGACGGCGCGAAGCCCCGCGACGGGCGCCGTGCTCTGGGGCCATGTCGAATACGACCCGGCCTCGGGCCTCTGGCTCATCGGCGGCAACGGGGGGGAGATCGAATCGAGCCCCGACCGCTCGGCGTGGACGGCGAGGACCTCGGGGCTCTCGGCGCAGATCGTCAGCATGAAGGCGAACCGGGACACGTCCGACCCGTGGATTCTCGCCTGCACGACGACGAACCTCTCGCGGAGCCAGAACGGGACGTCGTGGAGCGCCGCGGCCCACGGCCTCGGCGGCGCCATCCAGGCCCTCGCCTACGACGCCTTCCTCGGTCGCTGGGTCGGCATCATGTGGGCCTCGGGCGGGACCGTCTACTCCGACAACCAGGGGCAGAGCTGGACGGCGGGCGGGGCGCTCCCCGGGGCCGCAACCCCGGTCGGAGCTCAGAACGTGCGGATCGCGGCCGACGGCCAGGGGACGTTCGTCGCGACGATCGACATGGCCCCCGGGGCCGGAGCGGGCATCCGGCAGATGTTCGTGACGCGCGACGGCGGGGTCACCTGGCGGCGGGTCGACCACCCCGAACGACGGGTGGCCGCCGGCGCCGGGACCGGCCGAGGCCCCTGGTCGGCGGGCATCGCCTACGGCGACGGGCGCTTCGTGACCATCGGCGACGAGCCGGCGCCGGGCGCCTGCGGGCTCTTCGGTCACCAGGTGGTGGAGTAGGAGGATCAGATGAGCGGAATCTCAGACGAGGGACGCAAGACGGCGCTGGACGCGTACCCGGTCCGACTGCTGCCCGGCCCGGGTGACAGGTCGCACCTGATCGCGGCGTCGGCGGCCTTCGGCCCCTTCGAGGAGGGCGATTACGTCACGGTGGCCATCACGGAGCTGAGCTACCTGGCGACGGGCGACGAGTCGGTGGTGGCGACCACGGCCGGCGTGCGGCTCCCGGCCGGGGTCTACGATTTCGCGATCCCGCAGGGCGTGACACACGTCGCGCTGGTGAGCAGCGAGTACGCCGCTGCCGGCGCGGTCTGGAAGAGCTGAGATGCGCCGCGGGCTGTACCGGCATGGTCGCGCTGCGGGGGGCGAGCGGCCCCTCTACGACCTCCCGCTCGACTCGGTCTTCGACGCTCGCGTCGACATCCCCAAGTTCTTCGGCGTGCCGGACTTCCTCTGGGTGGACGGCGACGGCAACACCCCGACGATCGGCCCGACACTCACCGCGACCGGCTCCCCCGCGAGCGGCGAGCCGACGCCGTGGCAGCTCGAGGACGCGACTGCCGTGACCTGCGAGGAGCACGACGGGGCGACCTGTCGCACTGAGACCGGCACATCCATGGACCCCGCAGCCGGAGAGGATGTCATCGTCGCTGCGCTCTGCAAGGTGGGCGCCGGGATAACGAACTACGAGCGCCCCATCAGCACCCGCCCCACGGCGGGGAAAGGCATCTGGCTAGCCTACGTCGGCGGGAACATCTACGGGTACGTTTCCGGTGACAGCCAGGTCAACACCGGCGGTCTGGCCCCAGCCTTGGGCGGGTGGTCGCTATTCGTCCTCGTCGTTGACCGCGACGGCAACACGACGCTCTACCAAAATGGCATCGCGTCCACGTCAGTCGCCACCCCCTCCGGCGATCTAGGAGCGGACAGCGGACTCGGTCTCATGGCTGCCACCGACGCTGGCACCAAGATGCACGGGGGGATGGCCTGGGCGACGTGGCAGACCGGCGCCGGCCTTGCCGACGCATGGCTCGCCGACTCCGCCCGCCGGGTCTTCGACCTGACCGCCCGCGGCCTCGGCATCTACCCGAAGAGCGGCGGGCGCGTGCTCGGGCTGCCGACCTTTGCGCGGCCGAGCGCGGCAAGCTGGGCGGATCGAAACGGGCGGGAGCACCTCGCAAGCTCGGGGCTTCCCCGCGCGGGAGACCGCAAGAGTGGCGGGGAGTCTGGCATCCGCCTCGCGCCGGGCCGCACGAACAAGTGCTACCGCAACGTCAACCCGGCCGATGCGACGGGCTGGTCCGCGACTGGCGGGACCCTCGATGTGGTCGACGACTCCACCCAGCTTAAGACCGACGGCTTCGACTGCTGGGGTCCAAACGTCCACCGTTTCGCCCCCGGTGGCGGCGACCAAGTAATGTACGGGGGGGCGGCGACCGGCAACACGAACAAGCACGCGGCGAGCGTCCTCCTTCGTGGCACCGTCGGTGGCGAGAGCGTGGACATCGGCGTCCGGGACGCCTCCGGCGGGGGATTCACCAACTGGTACACCGCGACGCTTACGACCTCGTGGCAGCGCTTCGAGGTGCCAGACAAGACGCCCGGCGACACGGACGAGGTCTTCGCCCTCGACTGCGACGCGGGGGACACAATCCTGGCCATTGCCGAGCAGCTCGAAGAGGGCGTCCGTTGTACATCGACGATCCCGAGTTGGGCGACCGGCGCCGGCGCGGCTCGCCCTGGGGAGAGTCTCACCACCCCCTGGACCGGCTGGGACGCTCAGGGAGGCATCGAGGCCGGGGTCACGCCGATGGGATGGAGCGGCGGCGAGGCCGGCTCCTACAACCATGTCCTCATCCACGCGAGCGGCGGAGGGTACGGCCCCTTGATGATGGACACCGGCGACGGACAGCCGGCCAGCTCCGACGGCACAACCGCATGTCGCTTCACCGCCGGCGCCAACCCCGTCGACGGGTCGAGGATGCACGTCCGCGTAGGTTGGGGGCCCCAGCAGATCGTGTGGTGGGAAGGACACGCCCCCGAGACTGTCACCCAGCCCTATGACGGTCAGTATATTGGCTCGGGTGCCCTCCTCGCCCAAGCCAGCCTCGCAGAGGTGAGTATCGACAACCTTCGATGCTTCCGGAGGTACGGACCATGATCGCGATCCGCGCCCGCATCGTGGAGACAGAATCCCTCGGCCAGGCCATTGACCCGGAGACCGGCGGACTCGGCCCTGTCCAGCTTTTCCCGCGCCTCACCCCCGAGGGTCTCGAGGAGCGCTTCGACTGGGTGCCGACCGAGGAGCCCGTCAAGGGCGCCGAACAGGTTGTGTTCTGCCCCCCCGACGCCGTGCCCGAGGATGACCCACGCCTGCTCGGGCCCGACGACGTGCCCATCCGCGACGACCTCCCGGCGACGCACCCGCTCCGAGGGAAGCGCGCCCTCCGGGTGGTCCCCGCCGGCATGCCCGATTGCACCGTCGCCGACGGGGGGCGCCTCGCTCCCCTCGACCTGAAGACCGGGCTCCCCGTGGGCTCGGCCGAGCCCGGCGAGCTCGGCGAGGTGGAACGCGGTGGGCCGTAAGAGCGCCAGCGACCCGCCCTCGGCCGCCTGCCTCACCTGCGAGGCGTGGCGGGGGGCGAGGTGGTGGCGGCGCTGGGCGCCGGTGCTCATCGGCGCTGCGCTCGCCGCGCTCGTGCCCATCGGGGCGACGGCGGCGACCGCCTGTGCGAGGTCGGCCGTGGCGGAGGAGCGCGTGAGGACGCAGGGCGAGGCGGCACAGGCCGCCAGCGACGAGCGCCAGCGGCTCGCCGCGCAACAGGCTGAGGCGACGAAGCTGGCGGCGGAGCGGTGGGGGAGGGTCGAGGGGACGCTCCAGTCGATAGACCGGCGCCTCGGGCGACTCGAGGACAGGAGGGACCGATGAGAACCGCAGGAACCGCCGCGGCGATGATCGTCGCGCTCGTCGTGGGCGCCATGCTGGCGCCGAGCTGCTCCGGCACACAGCCGAGCCCGCAGGTGGTCGAGGCCCTCGAGGCCCTCCCCGGGGCCCTGGACGCCGCCGAGGACGCCCTCGAGGCGCTCCGGCCGATCCTCACGCGGGAGGACCTGGAGCTGACCGACAAGGACCGGGAGGACATCGACGCGGGCCTCGACGCGATGCAAGGCGTGGTCGAGCTCGGCCGCGCCCTGGTCCGCGATGCCCAGCACGCGACCGAACGCGGGGGCTGGGCCTGGGCCGAGCTGGTCATCGACGCCATCGGGCGCCTTGTCCGCTGGCTCAAGGACGATCTCGGCGTCGCTGTCCCGGGCGCCGTCACCCTCGCGGCCGACGCCGCACACCTGCTCGTCCCGGCCATCGCCGGGGCGGTGGAAGGAGACTGAGACCATGGATCCGTCCGCTTTCGAGTACCAGTCCATGATCGCGGCGATCGAGTCGGGGGAGTCCTGGCCGATCGCCGGGGTCGTCCTCCTCTTCGCGCTCGCGGTCTTCCGGTCCGGCGTCGAGCCGAGACTGGGGACCAAGACGCGCGAGCTGACCAGCATGCTCTCCGGGGGGCTGGCCGTCATGGGGACGGCCTGGGCCCTCGGCACCATCTGGTGGCACGGGGTGATCGCCTGCTTCGGCGGTTTTCTGCTCTCGGCGGGGTTCTACGCGCTCCTCTTCAAGCGGCTTCTGCCCTCGGGTCTCGGGGGCCTGCTCGGGCTCCTCGCGGCTCTCGGGGCGATTCTGGCGCTCGGAGGATGCGATCCCGAGGATCGCGGCCTCATGATCATCCGGGGCGTCGAGACCCACGCCGCCGCGTACCCTGTCCCCGTCTCGGCCGAGCCCGAGGTGCTCGAGGAGACCCTCGATGCGGTCGACTGGCTGAACGGGCAGGCGTCCGCCCCGCGGCCCTGCGAGTTCGGCGCGGGCATCTGCGTCGCGACGATCATCTGGGCGGAGCTCGTCGACGAGGGCCTGGGGGTGGTCCACGTCATGGACGGCACGACGGCCCCCGACTCCGGGGGCTACACCACCGTGGAGATCGCCGAGAGCGGCGCCATCCTCGCCGCTGATGTCGTGGTTCAGGTCGGTTACTCCGAGCCGCACCACCTGCGGCACGAGCTCGGCCACGGCGTGCTGGGCCTCGACGATGACCCGGAGAGCGTGGACCTGGGCTCCATCATGTCGAGCCCGAACACCCCGCCGGACGGGGAGGTCACGGATCACGACTGGGCCGAGGCCCAGCGGGCCTGGGACTGGACGCTGTAGCAGGCGCATCTGAGCGCCGGAGGGTAGAGAGATGGCTGGGAAAAGTGACACATGGGAGCAGGGGCTGATCGATCTGCTCTTCAAAAACGTCGATTTCACCGAGGTGGGGGACAGCGGCGGGCTGCTCGGGAGCGCCTCCGCCGGGAACCTGTACTTTTCGCTCCACACGGCCGATCCGACGGACGCGGGCGACCAGACCTCAAGCGAGATCGGCTACACGTCCTATGCGCGCGTCGCGGTGGCTCGCGGCGCGGGCTTCACGCGGACCGGGAGCTCCGTCAGCCCCGCCGCCGCGGTGACCTTCCCCACGGGCACCGGCGGCAGCGGGACGGCGACGCACTTCGGCGTGGGAACGGCGGCGAGCGGCGCGGGGAAGCTGCTCTATGCCGGGGCCATCACGCCGAACATCGTGTGTGGGGATGGGGTCACCCCCGAGCTGACGACGGCGACGGCCATCACCGAGGACTGATGTCGTGGCGACGGAGCGCCAGTCGCCCGACGCGATCCTCGCGAGCACGAACCTATCGGGCACCGTCGGCGACATCGACGACGACCCGGACAGCCCGGATGCGAACTGGCTGACGGCCACGTCGGCGCAGAATGACACCATGGTGCGGGTGTCGTTTCCCTCGCCGACGGGGGACCCTTCCACCGGGGCGGGGCTACAGGAGTTCCGATGGTGGGTGCGGCGAGACGACAATCCGGGCGGTAGCGATCCGTCGTATTCGGTGCACCTGTACGACGACGGCAGCGACAAGGGCGAAATCGCTAGCGGCACGATCTCGTCGACGACCGGGGAGATCATCTCTGCGACCTGGGACGCCTCGAGCCTCGACAACGCCGACGGCTCGACCGTCGAGGCGTACGTCTACTTCACGGTGGTCAAGAAGAACTCGGGCGAGATCGGCGCCGTCGAGTGGAACGTCGAGTATGGGGGAGCTACCCAGGCGGCCGGCTCCTCTGACGGGACCTCGACGGCCTCGGCCGACGGCGAGTCGACCGCCGAGGCTGACGGCAGCTCTGACGGCACGTCGACCGCCGGAGCGGAGGGCGAGTCGACCGCCGAGGCCGACGGCGCTAGCGACGGCACGAGCACGGCTGCGGCTGTCGGGTCGTGGGTTATCGAGGGAGCCGGAGCCTCCGACGGCACGAGCAGCGCGGCGGCGACGGGCGCTTCGATGGCCGAGGCCGACGGTAGCGCCGACGGTACCTCGGGCGCCGCGGCGACCGGGGAGTCGACCGGGGAGGGCGACGGGGCCTCCGACGGAACGTCCGACGCCACCGCCGTGGGCGCCTCCACGGCCGAGGCGGCGGGCAGCTCTGACGGCACGTCGACGGCCGAGGCCGTCGCTACGACCCCCGTATCTCAGGCAGTCGGGACGAGCGACGGGGGGAGCACCGCGGCTGCTACGGGTGCAGCCACCGGCGAGGCTGCCGGCGCCTCCGACGGGGGGAGCGGTGCGGCGGCCGTCGGGGCCGCCACCGGCGAGGGCGACGGGGCCAGCGCGGGGACCTCGACGGCCGGGGCGGAGGGCGAGTCTACCGCCGAGGCCGACGGCGCTAGCGACGGCACATCGGGCGCCGCGGCGGTCGGTGTCGGCAAGAGCACGGCCTATGGTGCCTCGGCTGGCACCGCCGGCGCTGGGGCGGTTGGCACGTCCACCGCGGCGAGCTCGGCCAGCTCTGACGGGGCGTCGACGGCCGAGGCCACGGGTGCCTCGACGGCGGCCGCGGCGGGGAGCTCGGCCGGAGTTGCGACGGCATCCGCGCAGTCTGAGGCCGGCGGATCGGATGGCCTGAGCGCCGGAACCTCGACAGCGGCAGCCGTGGGCGCCTCGACAGCGGCAGCCGTGGGCGCCTCGGGGGGCACGTCGACCGCGGCGGCGCAATCCACGGCGATCGGGCCGGCTGGTCTCAGCGTGGGGACCTCGACGGCCGAGGCCGTGGGCGCCTCGAGGGCCGAGGCGGTGGGTGTAGCAGCGGGAGCGGCGACGGTCGGCGCAATAGCGCTCATCCCGGACGTCTCGACCGCCGCGAGGATGGCCAGCGCCATCAACGGGTCGGCGAGCATCAGCAGCCACGTCAGCGTCGCCGCTGACCTGGCATCGTCATTTCAGGCGACGGCGAGGATCTGATGGGAAGCTCAATTCTCAGAAAAGGCGATGTCGGGGTCGTCGTGAGCGTCACCCTTGGCGAGGACATCAGCGACGCGAGCGAGGTGGAGATCGTGCTCGTGGGCCCCTCCGGGGCCAGGAAGGTCGTCGAGGCGGAGGCCAGCTCGAGCTCGGCGGTCTACATCACCGAGGCCGGGGTGTTCGACGAGGAGGGGTCCTGGGTCGGCCAGGTCCACGTCGTGCAGCCGGAAAAGGACCGGCGGTCGTCGGTCTTCCTGATCGTGGTCGAGAGGGCACTATGAAGCACGCAGACTGTCCAGGCATCCTCATCGGCGGCGTGGAGCAGCCGTGCGCGGCCCCCGTGCTGCGGTGGGAGGAGACCGGGCTCGAGTTCAAGGTGGGCCGGGACCCCGGGGCAACGCGCCGCGAGCGGCTCATCGACACGATCGTCTTGCACTGGACCGGCGCCGAGAACCCGCCCGAGCGGGTCTATCAGACCCTTCTCCAGCGCAAGTGCGGCGTCGAGGTGATCATCTCGGCCGAGGGCACGGTGTATCAATGCTGCGACCCGGTCTTCGTCGACGCCCACGACTGCGGGCGGAAATGGGACCGGCGGAGCATCGGCGTCGAGATCGTCTCCTACGGCTTCCAGTGGCCGCCGTGGGCCCGCTGGTCGCTCCGGCCCGTGCCCGCTGCCGGGCGCAGCCGGCGCCTCCTCGAGACGCGCTGGCGGGGCCGGCGGGCCTTCGTCGCGGCCTTCCACGAGGAGCAGATCATCGCCGTCAAGGCTCTCGTCGACGCGCTCCTGGATGCGCTGCCGGGCATTCCGGCGGTCGTCCCCCTCGACGACCAGGGGCTCGTGCTGGACCGCCCGATGACCCGTGCCGAGGAGCGGGCCTGGAAGGGCGGGGTGCTCGGGCACCTGAACATCACGACCCGGGGCAAGCCCGACCCCGGCGTCCCCCTCCTCGAGGAGGTCGCCGCCTACCTCGGCGACTAGGCCGCGGTTCCCACGCTCGGCTTGACGCGCCAGGACGGGGGGACGAGGATCGCCGGGGGGCGGCGCCGAGGGGGTCAGCGACGGGCGACGCGGGGGCTCCGCCGAGGGGGCCTCGCGATGCAACGATTCGGCCGTTGGGGGAGCTTCACAACCATCGCCATCGTGACCGGGCTCGTGCTCCAGTGCGGGCCCGAGGCCGTCGACCAGGTGCTCGACGGGAGCCCGGACGCGTTCGCTGAGGTGGACGGCGGCGGAGTCTGCGACTGCGGCGCCGAGCTCGCCGCCCTGGGGAGCCGCCTGGGGGGCCTCGAGGAGCGACTCGCGGAGGCGGAGGGCGAGCTCGAGGCCCTGGCGGCGCGGCCGGGGGTGCAGCGGACGGTGATTGTCGGGGAGCTGCCAGGTGCGGGTGGGCTGGAGTTGCCGATCCCGGGTTTCGACGCCGACGACATGCCGGCCGTGCAGGTGTTCATCCAAGGGGCCGGGGGCGAGCTCGGACACTGGCAAGAGGCAGAGCTGGTGATTCGAGCCGATGGGACCATCTACGCAACAGCATCCGCTCCGGGGCCCGCCTACCGCGTCGTTCTCGTCCGTTGACGCGCCCCGGGCGCCTTTCCCTGCGATTCCAGGCTTTTGAGGAATTTTTTCTCTTCCATTCCATACCGGCTCCGAGTATGATACACAGTCGAACGCCCGCCTCGGGGGTTCCGCATCGGTGGCTCCGGCCATCGGCCGCGGGTCCGGCCCCCGACGGCGGGCATTTTTGCTTGACCCCCCCACTGCCGATGGCTTAGAAGAAGAGCACGGACCCGCGGCCGGCTGAGAGCCGCCCGCACACAGACGAGCGCGACGCACGACCCCAGGCGCTACCCATGCGCTCGCCAGGGTGCGCGGCCCCCACCCGCCGCACAGTGGCCGGGCTCACGCCCGGAAGGAGGGGGGGGATCGTGCCCCGTTACCCATGGGACCTCATCGTCCTCGACGTCTCAGACCCGCCGCTGGAGCCTGAACCGCCACCCAGGCGGCAATGTCCACCATCCGACGTGCCCCCCGGGGCTGACCGTGTACCGCTTTTCGCACCCCGCGGAGTGCGAGCGATAGCCGAAAAAGCGCTCAAGAGCGGGACAGACCTGGAATCCGCCATAGGAAAAGCGATGCGCACCGCGCAGCCCGCGTTGCAGGACACTGACGGCCAGAGCGACACAGAGCCCCCCTGGCATGATGCTCGCTTGGGGGGCCTCCCCATGTTGCCGGCCCTGCTCACCTACGCCAGAGCTGCCGAGGAACTGGGGTACGCGTCGCCCCGCTCCGTTGCCCGCCTCGTGCGCGAAGGGCGCCTCGAGGTAGTGGGCCACGGGCGAGGCCGTCGCATCCCGCGCGAGTCGTTCCTCGCCTACCTGGCCGAGCTCCGCGCCGGCGACAAGTGATCGCGTGGGGCGTCTCGCTCCTCTTGCGGGGAGCGGGGGCACAGGGAGGCGGCACAGGATGGACGGGGCCCTCGCTCCCCACCTTGGGGTGACGCTCTCGGCGCGTTGGCTGCTCCCCGGTCGAGCCCGGGTGAGCCTCGAACGCGTAGGCGCCGAGGGCGTCGAGGTCCTGGTGCTCGGCGAGGTCGAGGCGGTCGACGGCGTCGCGTGGCGCGTCGTGGGCCACGAGGGACGGTACGAGCGCTTTCGCGAAGCTCTGCGAGCGCTCCTCCTCGAACGCGCGGCGCTGATTGTCGAGGGGCTTTCGTAGCAACCGAGGCAGGGGCCCTCGCGGCCCCGGAGGGGGAGAGGATGACCGAAGCGAAGTCCAAGCCGATGACCGTCATCGGTCTGACCGTGTCCAACGTCAAGGCGATCAAGGCCGTGGAGCTCCGGCCGGACGGCTCGCCGGTCATCACGATCGGCGGGCAGAACGGGCAGGGGAAAAGCTCCCTCCTCGACGCGATCGCCATGGCGCTCGGGGGCCGTCGGCTTCAGCCCCCGCGGCCGATCCGGGACGGCGCGAGCCGGGCCGAGGTGGTTCTGGACCTGGGTGACCTCGAGGTGCGGCGCACCTTCACGGCCTCGGGCGGCGGGACGCTCCAAGTCGTCGCCAAGGACGGCAGCAAGCTCCGCACCCCCCAGGCCCTCCTCGATCGCCTCACCGGCGAGCTGACCTTCGACCCCCTCGCCTTCGCCCGGGCCCGGCCCGCCGAGCAGGTCGAGACGCTTCAGCGGCTCACCGGGGTTGATGTCGGGATTTTCGACCGGAAGCGCGCCGAGCTCTACGAGGAGCGCACGGCCGTCAATCGGGAGGCGAAGCGGCTCCGGGCGCGGGCCGGGGAGATGACGGTCTCGAGGGACGCCCCCGCCGAGCCCGTCGACGTCCGGGCGGTGCTCGAGGAGCTCGCCCGCCGGCGGGAGATGCTCGGCCAGAACCAGGCCCACCGGCAATCCCTCCTCCGGGTGGAGGCCGAGCTTGAGGCTTTCGAGCAGCGGATCGAGGGGGCGGCCCGGGCGCTCGAGGAGGTGCGGAAGCTCGGCGCGGCGAAGGCCGAGGAGCTGATGGCGCTCAAGAAAGTCGAGCTCGTCGACCCGGAGCTGGAGGAGCTCGAGGAGCAGGTGGCGCGGGCGAGCGAGCTCAACCGGGCCGTCGAGCAGAACCGGCAGGCAAGCCGGGCACTCGAGGAGGCCGAGACGGCCGAGCGGGAGGCCCTCGCCATGACGCAGGCGATCGACGACTGCGACCGGGCGAAGGCCGCGGCCATCGCGGCGGCCAAGCTCCCGGTCAAGGGGCTGTCCTTCGGCGCCGAGGGGGTGACCTTCCGCGGCGTGCCCTTCGAGCAGTGTTCCTCGGCCGAGCAGCTCAAGGTCAGCGTGGCCCTGGGGCTCGCGCTCAACCCAGAGATTCGGATCCTGCTGATCCGCGACGGGAGCCTCCTCGACGAGCAGAGCATGGCGACGATCGCGAAGCTGGCCGAGCGGGCGAGGGCCCAGGTCTGGGTCGAGCGCGTGGGGGCGGGCGAGGAGGTGGCCATCGTCATCTCGCACGGCGTGGTCGCCGAGGACCGCACGAAGAAGACCGAGGTGGCGTGATGGTCCAGCACATCATCGGCAGGTCCCGGCGCGACATCCAGGTCCCCGACGAGCCGTCGCCGCCACGCTGCCCCGACGGATGTGACCGGCCGATGCGGCGCGACTCCGTCGGTCGCGGACTCTGGCGCTGCCCGGAGTGCGGCGTGACGTTGCACCCGAGCACGATCGAGCGGATGGGCGCCATGGCCTCGGCCGAGAGAGCGCTCGAGGACGCCGAGGAGTACCTGTCGATCATCTTCGGGGCGATCGGCGAGGGCACCGATGTGCCAATCGCCCAGGTCGAGGGGGCCGCCACCCACCTCGGCCGGATGCTGAGCAAGGTCCAGGGCCACCTCGAGACGGTCTCCGCGTGCCTCGCCGACGAAGGCGTGAGGGTGGAGTGATGGCCGCCGCAGAGGACCTCGTCGAGCGGTGGCTGCTCGACAGAAGAAAGGGCCTCGGCTCCTCCGATGCCGCGGGCGTCTGTGGCGTGAGCAAGTGGGCCTCGCCCCTGTCCATCTACGCCGAGAAGACCGACACGGGCGCGCTCCCCGAGCGCGACGAGTCGTGGCTGGAGTGGGGGCACCGGCTCGAGCCCGTCATCGCCGACTGGTACGCGGACCTCTCGGGCCGCATCGTCGATCTCTGGGAGCCCTACACGCTGGTCATCCACCCCGAGCGGCGCTGGATGCGCTGCACGCCGGACGCGACGCAGCAGGACGACGAGCGCGGCGAGGGGCTCGTTGAGCTCAAGGCGCCGCTCTCCTGGACCGCCGAGGAGTGGGAGGACGGCCCGCCCCTCGCCTACCAGGTCCAGCTCCAGCACCAGCTCGAGGTCACGGGCTACGCCTGGGGGACGATCGTCTGCCTACTCCCCGGCGAGCGGCCCCGGTGGTGGGACTTCGGGCGCCACGAGCCGCTCATCGCGGCGATGGTGCGGGCTGAGGAGCAGCTCTGGCGCTGCATCGAGACCAGGACCCGTCCGCCCGCCGACGGAGCGCAGGCGACCGCCGACGCGCTCCAGCGCATGCACCGCAAGGACGACGGAACGACGGTAGAGCTGCCGGCGCGAGTCGAGGAGTGGCACCTGCGGCTTGAGGAAGTGAAGGCCGACCAGAAGGCCGACCGAGACGAGAGGAAGGAACTCGAGAACCTGATCACGTCCTACATGGGCGACGCGACCTACGGGGTGATGCCCGGGGTGGCGGGGAGGTACCGATGGCGAGCAGCGAAGAACAGCAGCAAGCGAACCCTGACGTTTCTCAAGCGATAGAGCCGGCGAAGGCGAAGGGGACCCTCGCCTGGATGGAGGAGACCGAGCTGAACGGCTCGGGCGTCGAGCTGCGGAGCCTCGACGACCTCTTCCGCTTCAGCCGGATGGTCATCGCGGCCGACATGGCGCCGAGGGGGATCACCCGCCCCGAGCAGGTGGCCCTCGTGGTCCAGGCCGGGCTCGAGGTCGGCATCTCGCCGATGCTCGCGCTGCGGTGGTCCATGGTCGTCAACAACCGTCCGTGCTGGTGGGGGGACCTCCCGCTCGCCCTGGCGCGGCGGAGCCCGCTCTGGGACGAGGCGGCGTTCGACGAGCACTTCGAGGGCGAGAAGGGCCCCGACGGGCGTCTCCCCGACGACTACGCCGCGGTCTGCACCGTGCACCGGAAGGGCGGCGAGAAGAAGTCGTTCCGGTTCGACGTGCTCCAGGCGAAGGCTGCCAACCTCTGGACGAAGAAGGGCCCGTGGCAGGAGTACCCCGACCGGATGCTGATGTTCCGGGCCCGCTCGTTCCTGCTCCGCGATCAGTTCGGCGACGCGCTGGGCGGCATGGCCATCGCCGAGGAGTACATCGGCGCGCCGCCCGACGTCGTGGCCGACGCCGAGCACGAGATGGTGCCGAAGGGCCTGGACGACCTCGCCGCGAAGCTCGAGGACCAAAAGGGATGGAAGGCGGCCATGGACCGAGCCGCGGAGGCTGCCGACCCGCCCGAGGTGGTCGAGAAGGAGCGCGTCGCGTGGGGCCGGCAGCAGGGGCTCATCAAGGACGAGAAGCCCGCGACCCCCGTCACCGACGCGGTTCTGGCCGGCGACTACGAGAAGGCGAAGGCGGCGGCCCGCACCGCCGACGGCGACCCCTTCGACCCGGAGACGGGCGAGGTCCTCGAGGACAAGGCGCCGATGCGCGAGCCCGGCGACGACGAGTTCGAGGACGACCTGCTGGGGTGAGCGATGATCACACACTTCAAGCGCGAATGGGTGACGCTTCCCAGCATAGCCCGCTGGGGCCGGGTGGGAATGGAGCCGGTTGAGGTTCCGACCCCGGAGGGCGACGGCTGGCGACTCCACAGCGTCGTCGTGGCTGCAGGCGACGCAGACCACTGCGACGTCCTCTACTACACCTGGGAGCGCCAGCTCGTGAAGGAGGACGACGGCGCCTGGGTAGGAGCTGAGCCCCCGGGCTCCTCGTGGTGAGTGGTTGACGCCCCGGGCCCGGCTGCTCGCGGCGGTCGCGAGGTTCCAGACCGAGGTGGCGGCCGCAAGGGCCGCCGCCGAGGAGCACGGCGACCGCTGGACTGCGTGGACGGCGATGCTGCTCGAGCAGTCGGTCGCCTCGGTGGCTGTGGACGCGGAGGCCGAGAGGCTCCGCAGGGAAGGACGGTGAACAGTGGGGAAGAGCATCGAGGCGACCATCGCCGACAGGATCGACGACGGCATGAACTCGTGGCGGGCCTACCTCCGGCTGGCGAAGGCCAGCGAGTTCCCGGAGGTCCGGGAGCTGGCGGTGGAGGCCGATACGAAGCTCACGCGGGCCGCCGAGTACCGCCAGGAGGTGAAGAAGCTCGAGGACAAGCTCCTTGCGGACAGCCGGAAGCTCGGCACCGAGCAGGACCCGCGCCAGGACGAGATGGACCTCGGGAAGGGTGGCGACGGCGACGGAGGGGTCCCGGTCGAGTGAGGCGTTCCCGGCGGGGCGCCCCCTCCCTCGCCGGTTCGTCAGTCGGTCGCCCCCCTCGGGGGAGGTCCTCCCGCTCCCGGGGGGAGGCGGCCGGCGCCAGGGGAGGTGGACGGTGGAAGCGGAGCCCTACACGAGGGTGTCACGGCGGCAGTCGATGAGGCTGATGGAGTGTGGGGTGGTGGCTCTTCGGCTGGACCACCTCATCCGAACGCTGGAGTGGGTCTGGACGCCCGAGGGGTGGCAGGGGAGCCTGCGGCAGCTCTGGGACGCCTACGTCGCCGTGACCGACACGAGCCCGCGGCGAGACCAGCTCGCGCGGGAGCTGCAGAACCTCCGCGGAGCCGGCGTCATCCGGTACGAGAAGCGCAGGAATGGGCTGACCATCTGGCTCCTCGAGCCCGAGAACGGCGATCGAGAGAGAGGCCGTCCAGCAGGTCCAGCTCCCGAAGACGTTAAAAAAACGTTGCGCGCGTCAGCTGCAGCTAGCTCTGGATACTCTGGATCCTCTGGAGAGTGGCCGCTGGCGACGTCCACTTGCGGACGCTCAGGACGTCCACCTGCGGACGCTCCTGACGACCACCGGACGTCTGAGACGTCCACTAATCCGGCCGAAGTGGACGCACAGAGCGGCCACCGAGAGACGGATGCCGAGAGGCGGGCCCGCTGGCGCGAGGAGGAGCTGCGGCGGACCGAGGAGATGGTCCGCGAGAGCAACGAGAAGCTCGAACGCGTGCGAGCCGAGAGGGCGGCGGCGAAGGCCGCGAAGGAGGCCGAGTGAACGGCCCCCTGCCGCACTCCAGGCTCTCGGAGCGCCAGGTCCTCGGATACGCGCTCGGGGAGCTGTCCTGGGTCTCCTACCTGGTGCTGCACCTCCAGGAGGCCGACTTCTACCTCGAGGAGAACCGGAAGCTGTTCAGGGCTCTCCGGGGCCTCGAGGGGGCCCAGGGCTGCGACGTCGTGGCCGTCGTCGAGCGGCTGAAGGCTGACGGGACCCACGACGAGCTGGGCGGGGCGCCCGGGCTGGCCAAGCTGGCCGACGACATGCCGGCTTGCGAGGCCGACGCCCAGCGAGCCGTCGAGCGGGTCAAGGCGCTGCGGCGCGTGCGGCGGGTCATCGCGGCGGCGCGGGAGATAGAGGGCGACGCCCCCCGGCGGGCCGCCGACACCGAGGAGTTCCTGGCCTGGGCCGAGGGGCTCCTGTACGAGGCCCTTCACGACGCGGAGTCCACGCCGGCCCTGACGCCCCTGCACATCGAGCTGCGGTCGGCGCTCTCTGAGCTCGAGGCGGCCATCGAGCGCGGCGAGGGGCTCACGGGGGTCCCCACCGACTTCGAGGCCCTCGATCGGCTCACCGGCGGCTGGCAGCCGGCGTCGCTGACGATCCTCGCCGCCAGGCCCCGGATGGGCAAGAGCGCCCTCGCGGGGGCGTTCGCGTGGAGGGCGGGCAGGGCCGGCTACGAGGTCCTCTTCGCGTCCCTGGAGATGAGCCGGGCCGAGCTGGTCCGCCGGATGCTCGCGGCGAAGGCGAAGGTTGATACCCGCGCCATCCAGACGGCGACGATCGACCTCCAGGAGATGGAGCGGCTCTACGCCGCGGCCACGCGGCTCTCCGAGGCCAGGGTGTGGCTCTGCGAGGAGCCCCGGATGACGCTCGAGCAGCTCGCGTCGCTGTGCCGGCTCCACCGGGCCCGGAAGGGCCTCGGCCTGGTGCTCGTCGACTACCTCCAGCTCCTCCGGACGGCGCGGAAGCACGCGACGAGGGAGCGGGAGGTGGCGGACATCAGTGCGGGGCTGAAGGCGCTCGCCAAGGAGCTGGGCGTCCCCGTCATCGCGCTCTCCCAGCTCAACCGCGGGCTCGAGGCCCGCCAGGACAAGCGGCCGATGCTCTCCGACCTCCGCGACAGCGGGGCCATCGAGCAGGACGCCGACACGGTGATCTTCCTCCACCGGGAGGAGGTCTACCACCCCGACACGCGGGACCGCGGCGTCGCCGAGGTCCACGTCGCGAAGCAGAGGAACGGGCCCACCGGGCAGGCTCGCCTGGCCTGGGTGGCGGAGTACACGAGGTTCGAGGATGTGCGAGAGCGAGAGCAGAAGGACCTCCCCCTCGGATGATGTGCAGGAGCGGGCCGAGGCGACCATGGACGTCCTGGACGACCTGCGCCGGCTCACCGAGACGGGGCGCTACGCGGGCCCGGACGACGACGTGGCCCTCGCCTTCTCCCAGGCCCGCCTCTGGGTCTGGAGGGCGGTCGTGCGGTTCCGGAAGCAGGAGGACAAGGAGGCGGTCGATGGGCGACCCGAGCCATGAGGGCTTCTGCCCGCTCTGCAAGGCGATCGTGCGGGTGAACGACGAGGGGCTGCCCGGACAACTCGAGTGCCCGAAGTGTCGCTCCACGACGATGGGCCTTCGCGAGGCGCTCATCGAGGCGCTCGCGCTCGACCGGGCGCTTCGGCTCCAGCTCCAGCACGAGGAGTCGTTCAGCCGGGTGGTGAGCCACGGCGCGGCCGGCGCGGTTCGGGAGCGGGTCGAGCTGCGGCTGCAGTGCCAGGACCTCTCGCGGCTCGTCGACGAGGCGAGGAAGGAAGCGCGCGACGCCTGGGCCCAGCTCGAGGAGCTGCGGGAGCGGTACGACCTCGCGCTGCGGCTCCTGCGAGAGGAGCGGATCGGCGCGGGCCGCCTCCGCTGGAAGCTGCTGGGTCAGGAGACGCACTTCGCATCCGTCACCCTGGAGACCTGTCAGCGTTTGCGCCGGGAGCGCGACGAGGCGCGGGCGGAGCAATGGCCATCGGCGGCCGAGTCGAAAGCGATGGCGCGGGCGGCGGTAGCGGAGCGCGACATGGCCGCCCTCCGCGCCGAGGTCGCGCGGCGGGGCGAGCTGTTGCATCACATCGTCAGCAACGCCTCGCCGCTGCAAATAGCAAACGGTGGCCTCGTATCTCTGTCACGCGACTGGTTCCGGAGAGCCCGCGCCGCCCTCGCCGAGGAGGACGACCGTGCGCGCTGAAGAGGTTGCTGCCCTCGTCGCTAGGTTGCGGGACGAGGAGCGATACGTGGACGCCTGCGACGAGGCCGCCGACGCCCTCGAGCGGCTGACCCGGGAGCGGGACGAGGCGCAATCAGCGTGCGCCGACATGGCGACGCAGGGACATCACGACGCGGCCGAGATCACCCGCCTGACCCGTGAGCGGGACGAGGCGCGGAAGCACGAGGCCGAAGAGATCCAGAACGCATTCGACGCGGAACAGTACGCTGACGGCAAGAACCAGGAACTGTGGGCCCTCCGCGCCGAGGTCGAGACGTGGAAGCGTCGAGCCGGCGAGCTGCGCACCCTCGCCAATACACCGTCGGAGATTCGCGCCGAGGCCGAGGTCGAGCGGTTGACCCGCGACGACCCGTGGTGCCAGCCCGACGGGATGCAATGCCGCGCACGCGCCGAGGTCGAGCGGCGCGGCGAACTGCTGAATCGGTGGACGCTGACACGCCTAGACGGCGGAAGCGCACACGTAAAGCTGCACACCGAAACGCTTTCCGCCCTCGCCGAGGAGGACGAGTGACCCGCGCGCTGCTCGTCGGCACGCCGCTCGCCGCGGCTGCGATCCTGCTCGCGGTCTACCTGCCGGAGTGCGAGGCGTGGGGCGAGGAGGCGGACGCCCCTACGGCTGCCGTGATCCAGACTCTCTCGCCGCGGGTGAGCGACGAGCGGGCCGACCGTCTCGCCGTCTGGTTCGATGAGTCGGCGGACCGGTACCTCCTCGACGTGCGCCTCCTCGTCGCGCTCGCCTATCGAGAGTCGGGCTTCCGCGCGAAGGCGATTGGGCCGACCGGAGCGATCGGGATCATGCAAACCAAACCCGGGGGGGCGGCTCTCCGATGGGCCCCTCGAGGGTGCCGAGACCAGTACCGGCCGCGGTGCTCGATCGCCACGGGGGCAGGCTACCTCGCCGCGCTCCGCGACGAAATCTGCCCGGGGTCGTGGTGGAGATGGATCGCCTCGTACCGCTACAGCCGATGCCTCTCCGAGGCGGAGGCGAGGCGGGACCGGGGGGCGCGCCGGGCCCGGGAGTTGTACCGCCGGGCGGGAGGGAGGGCGTGGTGATGGAGCGACCGATCATCTTCAGCGGCCCGATGGTCCGGGCGATCCTCGACGGGAGGAAGAGTCAGACGCGGCGGGTTTTGCGGCCGCAGCCGGTGCAGGACTACGGCGAGGGAGGGCCCGAGGGCCTCTGGTGGCGCGATCTCTACGGGGCGCCTCCCGAGCTGATACCGGGCTGCCCCTACGGCACCCCCGGCGATCGGCTCTGGTGTCGCGAGGGGTTCGCGCTGGACGATGAGCAGTGCGAGCCGTCGCACGAGGTGATCATCTACCGCGCCGACGGGCAGGTGCGTCTCTACGACCCGCCGGGATGCTCTGGGGTACCGATGGGCGGCCCACCGCGCCTCGGGCAGGTGATGCCTTTGCGCATCGCCAAGGATGCCCCCGGACTCCGCTGGCGCCCCTCGATCCACATGCCCCGCTGGGCGTCGCGGCTGACTCTCGAGGTCACCGGCGTGCGGGTCGAGCGGGTGCAGGAGATCAGCCTCGAGGACATCTACGCCGAGGGGCTCGAGCCCGGGCCATATGGGGCCGCGAATGATGTCGTGCGATTCGGGGACCTCTGGGACTCGATCAACGAGCGCCGCGGCGCCGGCTGGGAAGTCAACCCGTGGGTCTGGGTCGTCGAGTTTCGGAGGGTGTCATGAGAATCCTCGCCGTCGACCCCGGCGACCCGTCGGGCTGGGCGCTGTGGGAGTCCGGGCCCGCCGGGTGGGCGCTCTGCTCGTTCGGCGAGCTCGACGATCCCGACGCCCCGACGGTGACGGCGCTGCTCGGGGCGCTGCTCGTCGACTGCCGGGGCTGTCGGCTCGTCGTCGAGGCGCAGTGGTACCGGGACCCGGAGCCCCGCGTGCGCGCCATCCGGCGGGCCAAGGGGCGGGGGAAGAGTGCGCGGCTCTGGCGCTCGCCGTCGGGCCGCGTCTTCGAGGTCGAGCTCGAGGCGAAGCGGGGGGGCGCGCCGTGGGATGCGGTGGCGAAGGTGGTCGCCTCGAGGGTCCGGTGGGAGTCGGCGTGCGACCTGGCCGGGATGGACCTCGGGGAGCCCGTGGCGCCGGGCCGGTGGATCCCGGCGATGACGAAGGGGCACCCCGAACGGGAGACGCACAAGCGGGTCCGCGGCGTCGTAATGGGCCGTTGGGGCGAGCGGTTCTCGCGGCTGGGCTACGACGAGGCCGCCGCCATCCTCCTCGGCGAGTACTGGATCGAGGAGCAGCGCGGGCGCGTCGACCGGAGCACCGGGCCCCGGCGGGGGCTCCGGGGGCTGCCGGAACCGCGCTATGCTGCGCGCCATGGGGACGACGACGATCAGACCACGGACGCGCGGGGGGTACAGGCTGGATGTGCCGGCGGAGAGCTCGCCGACGGGGACGCGGTGGCGCCCGGCGGTGCCCCGGGAGCTCGAGCCGCTGGGGAGGGCCGCCATGGATGATCCGGCGCTGCTCGACGTCCTCGTCTCGGCCGTGATCGCGAAGGCGCAGGCGCGGGAGCGCCGCGGGCCGACCGTGGCGGCATTCCTCGAGACGTGGATGGCGGAGCGAGTAGAGCCGGAGTGCGCCTGGCGGACGGCGCGGGGCCGCCGCTACGCCATCGACAACCACCTCGCGCCGGGCCTCGGGGCCATCCCCCTCGAGGAGCTGACCAGCGAGGACATCGATCGTCTCGGCGCTCGGATGCGCCGCACGATGCAGGCGACGACGGTCAACGCCCAGCTCGGGGTGCTCCGGGCCTGCCTGCGGTACGCCGAGGAGCGTCATCAACTCAGTCGAGCGCCACGCGTGCGGATGCTTCCGACCGAGGAGCGAGACCCCGACTGGCTGACGGAGGAGGCCCGTGACGCGCTGCTCGGAGCCGCGTCGGGCTGGCTCCGCGCGGCCGTCGCCCTCGGGGCGCTCGCCGGGCTGCGCGTCTCGGAGATCCTCGCCCTCGAGTGGCGAGACGTCCGGTGGGGCTCGCGGTCGCTCCACATCTGCCGGGGGGTCAAGACGCGGCGGCCCCGCACCGTGCCAATGTGCTCCCGGCTCCATGAGGAGCTCCAGGCGTGGCGGCACCTGCGGGGGCCCCGGGTCATCTGCTACGACGACGGGGCGAGGGTGAGCCACTCTATCGCGTGGCGCCGGCTCCGGGACCTCGCCGCGGCCGAGCAGGTCCGCACCGTGGAGGGGGTGCTGCTCTGCTCGGGCGGCGGGAAGGGGTGGCACGTCCTCCGGCACACCTTCGCGTCGCATCTCGTGCAGCGGGGCGTGAGCCTCTACGAGGTTCGCGACCTGCTCGGCCACCGGGCCATCCGTCACACGGAGGTCTACGCGCACCTCTCGCCGGCCCGGCTCGTCGACGCGGTTGGGACGCTCGATGTCCCCAGCTTGTCCCCAGATCGCGAGAAACGTTCGGTTGCGAGACGAAGGTCGCGAAAGGACTAGATAGTGGTGAGTCTGTTACGAAGTGTTGCGAGGGGGGGCGCGGGACCTAAGCGGGCGGAATCGCGTGAGGCGGGGCCCGCCCAGAAACGCTCGGTTGTCCCCAAGGTTGTCCCCAGCGGGAGGCGGCCGTGAGCGTCGACTTCTTCCCGACCCCGCAGTGGTGCGTCGACCGCCTCCTGGAGCGCGTCGGCTGGGCGCTGAGCAGGAGGACGCTCTGGCTCGAGCCCGCCGTGGGTGATGGGGCGATCATCCGCGCCGTCGACGAGTGGCGCGCGGCCCACGGCGTGCGGGCGGTCGAGTGGACCACCATGGACATCCGCCCTGAGACCAGCGCTGATGTTGTCGGCGACTTCACGGGGCTTGGCCGGCCCCTGCTCGACGCGGTGCGGCCCCTCGAGATGCGCCTGCGGACGCCTGCGCCGCGGCCCTGGGACGTGGCGATCACGAACCCGCCTTTCTCGCAGGCGCTCGCCTTTGTCGAGGAGGCGCTCTGTCGGGCGCGCATGACGATCATGCTTCTCAGGCTGGGGTTTCTCTCGTCGGCGGATCGAGCCCCGTTCCTCCGGGCGCATCCGCCGGACGTCTATGTGCTGCCGGATCGCCCCTCGTTCACTTCGGAGGGGACCGACCCGAAAACCGATTACGGCTGGTTCATCTGGCGCGGCCAGAGCGAGGGCCGCGTCGAGGTGCTGCGGACCACGCCGCTCGAGGAGCGGCGGGCGAGCTCAGGAGGTGCATCATGACGGTGACAGAAGCGATCAGTGCCAGGGCCGAGGAGGTGGGCATCCGCATCCGCCTCCTCGAGGAGCGGCGGGCCGGGCTCATCGAGGCGCTGGACCTCGCCCGGGCGGCCCTCGGCGAGGCGAAGGCCGCCCAGGTCGAGCAGGTGGAGCCGGCGCCGAAGGCGGGGAAGGCCCCGGCGCTCCCCGAGCCGAAGCGGAAGCGGGCGCCGAGGAAGAAGGCCGAGCCCTCGGCCCGGCCGACGACGAAGCGGTCGCAGGCGAAGGCGCCGCCACCGCGGCAGGCGAAGCGCGGGGCGACGCGAGACGCGATCCTCGCCGTCTTCCGCGCGAGGCCCTCGTCGACGCACACGGCCGTGCAGGTCTTCAAGGCGCTCGGCCAGGCGCGCGGGCGGAGCGTCGAGAACGTCCGCATGGGCATCAAGCGCCTGGTGCAGGCGGGAGAGCTCAACAAGGTGGACGCCGGGCTCTACCAGCTCGCCGGGGTCGCGCGATGAAGGCCCCCGGGGTCAACAGTAGGGCGGGTCTGAAG
>Ga0180432_10001141_pt1 | contig 42595 bp, 25 predicted proteins | sample SS_ome_10_FD_132414 | JGI IMG/M metagenome (GOLD analysis project Ga0180432, IMG submission 132414) | Hypersaline lake sediment archaeal communities from the Salton Sea, California, USA - SS_1_MS_2 metaG | ecosystem: Environmental > Aquatic > Non-marine Saline and Alkaline > Hypersaline >... | reverse complement strand
GGCGGGGTTCGAACACGCCGCGACGCGCCCTGTCCTGCGTAGCCCGCAGGGCGAAGCAGGACGTGTCGCCCCGCGGGCTTCGACGCCGAAGGCGCCGCGAAGCGAATCCCGCCCTCTCCGTTGAGGCATATCCTCAATCCCCATCGCATTTCACGGTATAATGCCAACGTGATTCCGAACTCGAGAACAGCCCGGGCGGCCTGCATCGTGATGGCCATCGCGCCGGTGGTCTCAGCCGGTCAGCCCGAGATGGTGCGGCGCGACTGGTTGAGTCAGGCCAAGCGGGGAATCCCCGAATCGGACCGGGCCTCGTACTTCCGCAGGCGAGCCGAGACCAGGACGGCGCGCCTCAGGGACCTGCCCGCGGTCGTCTTTCTCGAGAACACGGAGTTCGGCAATGCTCCCCGCCTGAACATGTCTCTCAGCGACGGGCCGTACAGGGGCAAGCCCTTCCGGGCAGGGGCCGCGGTGAAGATTCTGACCGCCGACGCGCAGGGCCGGATCACGGTACGCGACCTGCTGAAGGCCCCCGAGGGGATGATCCGGGACCTGGACGTGTCCTTTGACGGGAAGCGCATCCTCTTTTCCTGGAAGAAATCGCTGAGAGACGACTTCCACATCCACGAGATGACCGTGGCGACGGGAAAGGTCCGGCAGGTGACCCGCGAACCTGGTGTCGCGGACATCCAGGCCCGCTACCTGCCGGGCGGCAGGATACTCTATCACTCCACGCGCTGCGTGAACGTGGTCGACTGCAACGAGTCGATAGACGTGGTGAACCTGTACACGTGCGACATGGAAGGCAAGGAGATCAGGCGCCTGGCGTTCGACCAGGTCTCGACCCAGTTTCCGGCGCTGCTGGCCGACGGGCGGATCGTCTACACGCGATGGGACTACAACGACCGGGGGCAGATCTACCCGCAGGGCCTGTTCACGATGAACACGGACGGCACCCAGCAGAAGGCGCTCTACGGGAACAACTCGTTCTACCCGACCTCGCTTATCCAGGCGCGCTCCCTGCCCGGTACGCAGAAGCTCCTGGCGGTCGCGTCGGGTCACCACACACCGCCGTGCGGGAAGCTCGTCACCGTGGACGTCTCCAAGGGCACCGAGGAGGGCGTGGGCATCGAGTGGATCGCGCCGCAGCGCAAGCTCAGACCCCTGCGAAAGGACAAAGCGGACCAGGACGAGGCCCTCTTCCAGTATCCCCATCCGCTCAACAAGGACGAGTATCTGGTGGCGTACTCGCTCCTGGGCAAGAGGAAGAGCCGCCATTTCGCGATCTACTGGATGAACCGCGCCGCCCAGCGAGAGCTGCTGGCGTGGGATGACAGGGCGTCTTACCGGCACCCCATGCCGCTGGTCGCGCGCCCGCTGGGCCCCAAGCGGACCGGCACGATCGATCCGGCCAAGGATTACGGCACCTTCTACGTGGACAACGTCTACGTCGGCCGCGGGCTCAAGGGCGTGAAGACCGGAACGATCAAGAGGCTGCGCGTCATCGGCCTGGAGTTCAGGGCCGCCGCTGTCGGAACGAACTACAACAGGGGCGAAGCCGGCAGTGCCCGGGTCTGCACGCCGGTCAGCATCTCCGGCGCCTGGGACGTCAAGCGCGTGCTGGGAGACGCGTGCGTCCACGAGGACGGCTCGGCGTTCTTCCGCGTGCCGGCGCGCATGGCGGTGTACTTCCAGGCGATCGACGCCAGGGGCCACGCCGTGCAGTCCATGCGGAGCTGGGCGACCTTGCAGCCCGGCGAGCCCTTCTCGTGCACCGGCTGCCACGAGGACACGCGGTACGCGCCCGCGCCCTCGGACAGGGCCTCCCTGGCTCTCAAGGCCGGACCCCAGGAACTCGAGCCATTCCACGGCCCCGCGCGCGGCTTCAGTTTTCTCAAGGAGGTCCAGCCCATACTGGACAGGCACTGCGTCACGTGCCACAAGGGCAAGATCTACCCGAACCACGAAAAGGGCCGCCGCGACAGGGCGTTCAGCCTGCTGCCAAAGCCGGTGACGGACAGGGCCAGCAAACGACGGTGGACGGAATCCTACGTCAGCCTTCTCCAGGCGACGGCCGGCAAGGGAAATCTGTACGCGACGTCGAATAGATTCATCAACTGGATTTCCCCGCAGTCCGGGCCGACGGTTCGCGTCCCGTACTCCTTTGGCGCGGCCAGGAGCGGGATGGTCGCCATGCTTGCGAACGGGCACCCGGACAAGGCCGGCAAGCCCAAGGCGAAGCTGTCCCAAGAGGAGATGGACAGAATCGCGTGCTGGATCGACCTAGCGGTCCCGTTCTGCGGCGACTACCTCGAGGCCAACGCCTGGTCCGACAGGGAGAAGAAATGGTATCGCCGCCAGGAGGCCAAACAGAAGCGCCTGGCGGCGTCTGTCGTCGACTGAGGGCGGGGGTGCAAACGCTGTTCGCTGAGACGTTTATCCGTTCCGCGTGACCGTGCGTCGGTAGCCCCTTCGGCATCGCTCAGGACAAGCCGGGGCCGAGGGGTTTGCCGTCTATGACTCCGGGTGCGGATCACATGACGGGCGCACCCCAGTCGTGCGGCAAACTGGGGGGATGGCAGAGGGACGGCAAGGACAAACGGCGGACGGCCCCCCGCCTCGCTGTCTTCCTCTGGGACAACGTTGGCTATCTCTCCTTTTTTCCTGCTTACTTGGCAAACGTCCAGGTCTTCACTGCGGTGCCGTCCGGCTTGGCCAGGCGGATGGACTGCACTTCGATTCGGCCGGGCGAGATGCTGGGGTCCAGGCGGAGGCCGGTCAGTTTCCCAACCGGCTGGAAGGTGACCGTGTAGTCGTGCCACTGGCCGTCGGCCTTCGGTTGGAAGTCGCGCCGCCGCTCGCGGGCGAAGCGAGGGGGATTGGTCGACGACCAGTAGACGATTCCCAACCGACCTGCTTTGCCGGTGCGCATCCGCAACGTCAGCCGGAGGGGGCCTGCGACGGCGGGAACGGCCGACGTCAGCATCGACAGGCGTCCCTTTGCTGCCTCCATCACCAAGAGGCCCTCGCTGACCGCGAGTCTGCATTCCTGTCGCGCCTGCCAGCCGGCGTGGCTCGGCGGGGGCGGACGGTAAGCGGGGTTGGGCTTCGGAAGCGCGGCGCCGGTCTCCTTCACGAAGCGGTCGATCAGCGCGTTGAGCTCTTTGACCTTGGCCGGCTTGTCCTTGGCCAGGTTGGTGGTCTCCCCGATGTCGGCCTTCAGGTTGTACAGTTCCAGGAGGTCGGGGTAGTTCGGCTGCGGCTCGAAGCGGCGGATCAGCTTCCAGTCGTCCTGCCTCACCGCCACGGCCGGGACAATGTGAGGGAACCAAAGGAACAGCGCCTCCCGCTTGAGCGTGCCGGTCCCGCGCAGCACGGGCAGGAAGGACTCGCCGTCGACGACGTGCCCCTCGGGCGGTGCCAGGCCGACCGCCTCCAGGATGGTCGGGTACAGGTCCGTCGGCCCGACGATCGCGTCGGTGGTCGTGCCCGGCTTGACCCGGCCTGGCCAGCGGACCATCAGCGGCACGCGCACGCCGCCTTCATAGATCCGCCCCTTGCCCTCGCGAAGCGGGGCGTTGTTGGTGGGGGGCTTCTGGCCGGCCCACTTCTTCCAGTCCAGCACCTGGGCGTACCTCGGGTGCTTCGGCGGGATCTTCATCTGCCGGCTGCCCGGGAGGTTGCTGTGCGTGTTGCCGCCGTTGTCGGAGTAGAAGATCAGCAGCGTCCGGTCGGCGAGGTCCAACTCGTCCAGCGTGTCGAGCAGGCGCCCGAGGCTCTCGTCGATGCTTTGGAGCATCGACGCCATGATCGGGTTGCCCTGCTTGCCGCGCGGGTCGGTTCGCTTGGCGTGTTGGCGGGTGTAGGCCTCCTTGTGGCCCCAGGGCCCGTGGACGCCGTACTGCCACAGGCTCACGTAAAACGGTCGGTCCTTGTTGGCCTCGATGAACTTCAGGGCCTCGTCGGTCAGGCGATCGGTGATGTACTCGCCCTTGGGGCCGTCGGTGATGTTGCCGACCTTCTGTCGGGCCGTCGCCTTGCCCTTGGCCGCCACGCCGTACGGGGAGAAGTAGCTCGGCGGCCCGGGATCCGGCGCGCAGTGCCACGTCACATCGAACCCCTGCTTGTCCGGCCAGTGGGGGGGCGTGAGCCCCAGGTGCCACTTGCCGAAGTGCCCCGTGCGATAACCGGCCTTGCGGAGCACTTCCGGGAAGGTGACGATCTTCGGGTCGAGGTAGTTCTTGCTGTTGGCGTATACCAGGCGTCGGTTGGTCGCGACCTTGGCCACGTAGCGGGGTGCGTCCGCAGGGGCAGGCGGACGGTGTCCCGTGGCGCTCGTCACGCCGTGGCGGGCCGAGTACTGGCCGCTCAGGATCGATGCACGGGTCGGCGAGCACAGGGGCAGAGCGTAGGCGTCGGTGAACCGCATGGCCTGTCGAGCCAGCCGCTCCATCTGTGGCGTGCGGTAGTACTTCGACCCGTAGGCCGAACTGTCCATCCAGCCCATGTCGTCGACCAGGAACAGGATAATGTTGGGCTTGCTGCGTTTCTGCCCGCCCTGCCCGGCCGCGTGGGCGAGGCGAACCGGCCAGGCGCGGCAGGCCGCCCCCACGGCGACGGCCCCGATTCCTCCGAGAAACGCACGTCGAGTCTCCTGTGGGTCTGGCATCGCAGGCTCCTGGTCGGTCAGATCTTGTTCCATCAGGCGAACAGCGATCATGATGATGGCTCAATTCGGGGACCTGTCAAGGGGCAGGATGCAGCACGGGGAACGCGGTCCGGGGACGAGGAACTCTTCAGATAGATCTTGCTCGAGTCTCCATCCTGGCGGATATTGAAGCGGTTGATTCGCGGGGCCGTCTTCAGCCGTGGCTTCACCACCGGCATCGGCAGGTTGTACGTCGAATTATAGGGGTACTTGGATCCTGCTTCGTGCACGGGATCCGGCATTTGGCGAATCTCTTCTTCTCCCAGATACGGTCCATTGGCATCCACCCATCCGATCAGGCGCCGAAGGCTTTTCGGATCCATCTTGGCCTTGATGTGTTTGGCGTCCATGGCCCTGCTGATTAACAAACTGGCAGACGACATGTGCGTCATAGGCTTAAGAGTCGCCAGGGCCGCGGGGGTTCTTTCCCTATAGCCCTCCACAATCAGGCAGCCTGAAATAGAAACCGGAAGACCATGTTTGTTGATCAGTTTCTTGTTTACCGGTGCGTACCAGTTGTTACCGCCGCCAACAAGGGTCAGGTAAGGTTCTTTGAACTGCGGCGGCAACCTGGGAAAGACCGGGTCCCGCAGGTGGGAATTGCGCAGCGTCAGATCCAGTTTCTTGCGGGCCTTGCCATTGCCCTGGTGGCACTTGCCGCAATACTTATCGAGAACCGGCTGGACAAAACGTTCGTAGCTAACGCTTACCTCAGCGCCCCAGGCCGGAGGCGTCAAGGCATGTGGGCCGCGTCGCATGGCAAGGCCGCCACCGGTATTGACAGGTGTGGAACTCCGCCCTTCATGACAGCCGACACACCCGCGAAACTCTCCCGGCATCACCCCCGTAAAGGATCGCATGGTCTGTATGCAGCGGTACTCCTTGTCCAACAGTTGAAAATGGAGAGGCACCCCGGGCGGCACCTTAAAGCTGACTGAACCGTCGATCTCTACCGGCGTCGTTCCGAGAATCCGTTTTACGCCATCGGCCTGGGTCACGGAAATAGAGGGGCCGGAGTGCTGGTATGTCTTTCGCCAGGGCGTATATGTTTTCGAATCAATCTGAAGTACCCTCAGGTACTTCACCTTGTCCCTGGGAAGCAGCGGCGCACCTTCAAATACATTCGCGCTGTAGAGAATCCCTTTTCTCAGCGGGCCCTGGTTCGGCCCTATCTCAGGCCATTCAACACGATCCAGAATTATGGGCGGCCTTCGACGCGGCTTGAAAGGTATGGCATGCCAGACATTATGTTTGCCCGTGTAGATCAGCTCACGGTTGCCATACAAGTCCATCAAGTACAGGCTGAACTTCCTCGTTCCCGGATGCAGAATCGAAACCAGGAAATCCTCTTTGCTGATGGGATACGGTGTTTTGTATGCGGGGTAGCGCCCCGGGCGATAGGTTTTTGTCTCGGCTTTTTCCTTCGGACCGTTGCCGACTTCCGGCCAGCGTATTTCCGAGGTTATCTTGCTCAGACCATTGGGATAGTTCATTCCCTTGGATGGGTCAATGATGCCTATCGAACCTTGAAACCAGCGATGATGCCCTACACCGGTGAACATGATTCTCTTGCCTCCGGGAATGGGGCGCGGTTCGGCCAGGATATCCGGCCAGACACTCTGGTTGCCCCAAAAGGCATAGACGCCGGTGCCGTCCGGATTCATGGTCCAGAGCGACTGGACCCGCTTCTGTTCCTTGTCGGTATACTCCCAGCGCGTATATATGACCCGCCCGTCAGGCAACAGCACCGGCAGATAGTCGGGCTCGTTGCCTCTCGAAATAACGTAGATATTCTTTCCGTCAGCATCGCACCGGGCAAGTACTGGAGAATGGTGACTCGGACCACAGCGAACATAGGTGTGGGCCCGCGTGGTCGTGAACATCAGTTTGCCATCAGGAAGATGGATGGGATCCAGGTCATCGTAATCCCCAAACGTCAATTGCTTGAAGCCCGTTCCGTCGGTATTGACCTCGTAGAGGTGGAACGACTTCTCGCCGCTCGGCATCAGGCAGAACACGATCTTCTTCGCGTCGAAAGACAGGTCGGGCCTCCACAGGAAGCCGGCTTTCTCTTTCGGAACCAGCGATCGTACGGGACTGTCGGGGTTCAAACCCTCCAACACCAACAACCTTCCCGTGCCCCGCGCCCTGTAGCCATGACGATGCCCCGATTCATGCCGGTGCCCTGGATAGGGGTTGTCAACCAGTAGAATTCGCGAGAAATCAACGGCCGGATTCTTGAAGGCTATGGCACGCTTCAGTCGTCGCACTGCCAGGTAGAGTTCAATCGCTGTTGGGCTTTTCGCTTCATCGTTGAGCTTCTTTTCCAGTGTCCCCAGTTGCTTTAACTCCGCGCTTGGATCGAGTGTCTCCGATGCCTTCCTTAGCCGGTCGGCCAGTTCACGCGTCCAGGTTATCTCCTGTTGCACGCGCCTGGGCGTCGGGTTGTTTCCCGCCTGGAACAGCCAGTCCTTTTCCAGCGGGGTGATTTGTTCAAGTAGTTGTGCCCGTCTTTTCTTGTCTTTCAGAAAGTCTTCCCTGGCCCGTCTTGCATCTGCCATGCGTTTTCGGACAGCCCTTTCGGCTTCCGCCTTCGAGCCAAACACCTGGAGACTGTCAATCGCGCCATAGAATCGCGTACCCGAGGTGTAGACCGGTGAGATACGGAATCGCAGTGGGCCGCTGCCGTCGCCGACATAGGAGAACCTGCGGTTCGCGAAGAACGTCTTGCCTTCCCACTTTCCGGGCCTTACCAGGTGTTTCTTCAGCACCGTTGCGTCGGTCCGCAGCAGCTCCACTGCGATTTGATCCTTAGCCGCAGTTGTCTGGGAAAGGGCTTGATAGACCGCCGGCCCCACGTCGAAAGTAACGGTGTAAGTATGCCCTTTGTCATTGGCCGCAAATCCCTTCTTCTGCGTGAATATGTTTTGGTTTGCCTTGTTGGCCACCACCATAAGTGCCCAGTCACCAGCAGAGTGCTCCACAAAGTGTGCCGGCATCTTAGGCCCCAGCCTCGTCCAGCCCGGCATGGCGTCGTATCCGTGTTTAACGGGCAGCCCGGTCTGAGCCTGACGGTGGCGCCCCTTTACCGATATCTCAGCGTTGAAGTTCTCTGTAAACAATGGGGCTGCAAACCCAACGGTTGAAAAGAGAGATACCTGCAGCAGGCATACCAGTATTCTCTGAATCACTTCGTCATCCTTATCGAATGTCTGCCTTGAGCTTTCGGCGGCCCCCCGCCGATATGCTCGAAGGAGTTGTTCGACAAATCAGTTCTTCTTCCGCGCGGGATCAGGAGCGGGGATCTTCGCGCCGTGCTCTTTCAGCATCGCATCCAACTGTGCCTTCATTTTAGCCGATCTTTCAGGCATGCGTTTGGCCAGGTTGTTCTCTTCGCCGATGTCGTTCTTCAGGTTGTAGAGTTCCCGGCGATCCTTTTCGTAGAACTGGATGAACTTCCAGTCCCCGATTCGGATCGCACTGCCCGGTTCAGCATGGTGACGAGGCAGATAGTGCGGGTAAAACCAGATTATCGGACCGCGGTCGAAGTTCGCATCGCCTTTCAGCAGCGGCACGAGACTCACACCGTCGAGGTGTTGTTTGGGGCGGAGAGGCTGTCCGGCCATCTCAAGGAGGGTCGGGTACAAGTCCGAGCTGATGACGGGCTTGTTGCAGACGGCCCCGGGTTTCGTGACTCCGGGCCAGTGGACAATCCAGGGCACGCGGATACCGCCGTCATACAACGACCCCTTGTATCCGCGGAGCGGCCGGTTCGTCGTCGCCTTGTGAAAGCCTCCGTTGTCGGAGGTGAAAACGATGATCGTGTCTTTGCGAAGGTCCTTCTCGTCCAGCCACTGGAGGATACGGCCTACATTCTCATCCAGGGATTCGACCATCGCGGCATAGTTGGCATTGAGCTTGACCTTCGCCTGACGCGCTTTGGCCGCGTACTTCTTGGCCTTCTCCGGTTTGGCGTGGAAGGGAGCGTGCACCGTGTAGTAGCTCATGTACATCAGCCAGGGCTTATCCTTCTTGGAGAACTCCTCCATGACCCGGATCGCTTCGCCGGTCAGGCGATCGGTCAGGTATTCGCCCTTGGGCCCGTTCTTGAGATGCTCCATGTGATACGGGCTGAAATATCCCTTGTGCGGATGTCCCCAGTGATTGCCCGCCACGTTGATGTCAAACCCCTGGTGCTGCGGATAGTAGGGCTTCTTGCCCAGATGCCATTTGCCGACAAAGGCGGTTTGATAGCCGCCGGCTTTCAGTGCTTCGGCCAGCGTGGTCTCTTCCAGTTTCATGAACTGCGCCGTGCGTTCACATAGAAGGGGCGTGCCTTTGTAGTTGTCACCCGGCAGCCAGTTCGTGATGCCCGTGCGCGAGGGGTACTTGCCGGCCATGATGCTTGCGCGCGTCGGACTGCAGACCTGACACGCGGCGTAGCCATCGGTGAATCGCATGCCATCTCTTGCGAGCTTATCGATGTGAGGGGTTTCGTGAATCTTGTGTCCGTAACAGCCCAGATCCCGCCAGCCCAGATCATCGACCAGGATGAACACGACATTGCGTGGTCGACGTCTGGTCTTTGCCAGCAGCGGATTTGAGGCCAGGACGGCAGCCACTCCAACACCAAGTCCCTTTACAAACTCTCTTCGTGTCAGCATTCCTTCCTCTCCTTGCCAGACCATTGATTGAACCGTATTCCGTTCATTCCGGGCTCTGGACTGTCCTAACTGGAATTCCGCTCAGCAGGGCCATTGTCATGTTGAACGGAAGAGGCAGATCCTCTGCCCGCGCGACTCCGGTCTCCAGCGGACCGGAGACGAGCCGACTCTCACCATGATTATCCGCTGTCGGCGTCCGCAAGTCAAAGGAGCAGCGCAGGGCCGTATGAAGAGGGCCTGTCCCTCCCGATGACCCCGCTGGCCTTCTGGCAAGGGACCTGCGCCTGTTGCGGCAGGACGGTCCGGAACCGGGGATCTTGTGAGACCGTTCTGCGGCAAGTTAAGTCCGGCTTGGGAATGGACCTGAACGGTCTTGCAGCGGCAGGACTCCATCACGCGAGAAGGGACGGTTGAAAGTCCGTGTGTGGTTGGTGAACGTGCGCGCATCGAACCCGCCGGTCCGGTGCAGTGACACTGTTCCGTGTGGGCTGCAAAGCTCGCCCGCAGACAGCATCACTCCCCCAACCAGCAGTGCAGAAGTGGGATCACTGCCCCATACACTGTACCGTGCCATCAGCGAGGGAGATGAAGAGGCACCCTTGGGCAATGGTGATGCTGTCCCAGACAGGGGCGGACGGGAGGGTGTACCCGGCGATCTCTTTGCCGTCCGCGGCAGACAGGGCCAGCAGACGCCCGCCCAACTTCCCGGTATAGGCCGCTTCATAGTTCCGCCATGTCGGGTCCTTGAACTTCATCGGTTCGCCGGCAACGAAAATGACGTCACCTGCCTTGGCAAGTGCTCGGCCGTTAATGGGCAGTGCGACTCTCAGGTTGTTCGTGCCGGTAAGCGTGTATGCGCTTGTCCTGGGGTCGAAGTACGCGTGGTTATGGGGAGACTGGAAGCCTGCGACGGCGGTGGTGTCCCGGCCGTCGCTGACCATGATGTCCTTTGGCTGGTTACGCCACCATTGGAATCGGTTGCTCAACACGAAACCCGTGCGGTGCTGTACGCGCCGGTCCAGGAATCCCGCCAGAGGCATAAGGCGCTTGTTCTCTGTCTGCCTGTCCGCCAGGTCCTTGTCGAACGCCGCGTGCCGAATGTAGATGCCCGTCCCGTCTGAGACGAGCAGGTCGTTCTTGAACCCTGGCATGGTGTATGCGGGTGTGGTCCCCGGCTTGTCCTTCTTCTTTCCTCTCCTTCTTCTCCCTCCACCGGCGATACCCGTGGCTTTGGTCGCCACCGGGAAACCGGTCTTTTTGGCAAACGGTCCATAGGCGGATCGGCTTTTTAGAAGTTCGCCGGTGGCGGGATCGAGGCAATAGAGGAATATCCCACCGTCCAGGAAGGACGAGCGGCCGGCGGCTGCGTAGACCTTGCCATCCAGTACCAGCACGGCCCCGGGGATCGGCCAGGCCGATTCCAGTTGCCCGAAGGCGCCCACCAACCTGTCGGGGAGGTCCTTGAAGCGCCACGACAGCACGCCGTCCGAAGCCCTCAGGCAATACAGCCAGCCGTCATTCGCCCCGAAAAGGACCATGCCCTTGTGCCAGGTCGGCGGCGAGTCGATTCGCGCATCGGCGGTGAAGGTCCAGGCCGTCTGGCCCGTCGAGATGTCCAGGGCATGGAGCGTGTGGGTCTCGGGAGTGCACACGTAGACCTTGCCGTCGGCGATGGTGGTTGCCGTCACTCCGGCCGGCAGCTTCGCCCGCCATTTCACCTTGAGCTGCGCTGCGATCGCGCTTTGGGTCATGCCGCTGCGGAAGCGGTTGCCGCGATATGTCGGCCATTCGTCCGGCGCGGCCTTCTTCCCGGCGGGGATCTTCCTGTAAGCCGGGCCCGTCTCCAGCCGCACCGTGCGCTGGATGAGCCCGGCGTCGTTCGGCTGCATCAGTTCGGGATCGGCGCAGTAGGCGAGCATGCCCTTCATCATGTCCCCCACGCTGCAGGTGCAGGAGTACGGCGGGGTGTAGAGCAGTCCGTTGGCGGGCAGGACGCCCATCCCGCAGGTGCCCCGCGTCCAGTGATTCGGGTATTCACGGTTCTTGTCCAGGTCAAGGAAGTCCGCCCCGCCGGTCTTGCTGTTGATGTAGAACCTGCTCGTGATCATGTTGCGGTAGCAGCGGTCGTGTACCATGGGCCCGGTGATCTGCTGATTGAGGGTCTTGACCACCTTGCCGGTTTCGGCGTCGAGCCCCGTGGCGCCCTTGCCGCCGATCCACACGATCCCGTTCACGTGGAACACGTCCGCCGAGGACTGGTAGTTCCCGGGCGCCGTGGCCTTCCACAGGACCTTCCCGTCCTTGAGGGCATAGGCATACAGTTCCTTGCCCTCGACCGCGAAGACCTTGCCGTCCGTAACGACCACCGTGTTCGGCATCGTGCCGGGCGTGCGGGAATCGTGTCCCCTGACGTTGGGGATCTGCTTCTTCACACGCCAACGTGCCTGGCCGGTCTTCGGGTGGATACAGAACAGGCCTTCGCCCGTCTGGTAGACCGCATGAGCTCCCTTGACCGCCAGCGATGCGCCGGTGTAGTTCTTCAGAGTCTCCGTCTTCCACAACTGGCGCCCGGTCTTCGGATCCAGTGCGACAATGACGCTTGCTGACACTTCCTTGTCTTTGATCTCGGGCGCGTAGCCTTTGCGGAACCCGCCGCCACAGAACGGCTCGCCCTTTGTGCCGCCGCCCTTGCCGCCTTTCTTGTTGGTCTGGTTGTAGGCGGCGGCGTTGAAGCGATCGCCCACGTTCACAAACAGAACGCCTCGATCGTATGCGACCTCCTGAACCGGCGAGAGGCCCTCGTATGTCTTCAGGATCTTCCCGGTTGCGGCGTCGAGGGCCACAAGCGGCCCTTCCAGCACGGGCGTGCAGTAGAGGACGTCATCGGTCGCAACCATGCGCCTCTGCTGTTGGGTCGGCAGACACTTGATGTAGACGGTGATCGATTCCCAGCGCTCGATCTTGCGGGTCCAGAGGGTGCGGCCGTTGAAGGCGTCCCTGGCGACGTACGTGAATCGTCCCGGCAGGAACGGGTTGTCCGGCAGGGCCCTGTCCTCGATGGTGAACAGTCGCCCGTTGCACGTGACCATGCTCGTCACGGTGGCAATCCCCATGTGGGACCGGCTCCAGGTCGGCGTGTTGAGCCACTGTATCCGCCGCGGCGGGCCCACGACCGTGTCCATGGCTACCGCGTTGTTGTCCGCCTTGTTCAAGTACTGCGGCCAAGTGTCGATGTCCTTCGGCCACGGCTTGACCGTCTTCGTCCCCCCGATGATCGCCGTGCCCTTCGGCGTCAAGACCCGCATCACGTCGTCACGGGGCAGATCACCCAGGCGATCGGCCACGAGCAGGTTGATCGTATTGTCGGCATAGGGCAGGCTCCTGCCGTCATAACGGGCCACGGACACTCGGCCGCAGAGGCCCTTTGAGCCCAGATGCGCCCTGGCCTTGGCGATGTTGCCGGCATCTCTGTCCAGGCCGTGGATGAGGCAGGTGTTGCCGGCGGCCATGTCGGCCGTTGCCCGGCCGTCACCGCAGTTGACGTGCACGACGATCCCGCCTCGCAGGCCGCTGTCGCCAACCACGCCCGCGCCACAGATGAGAGTCAATGAGAAAACAGGGATTGCCAGGGCTGCGGCCTTCATGTTTCGCCTCCGGTTCGCGGTTCGGGTCACGTATCGTTTGTCCATGGTCTTCACTGCCCGGCTGCCCCCACAACATCGTAGCCTTCCGAGCCCCTCCGGGCAAGACCCAACTGCACCGCCGCCCCGGCTGACCGGCCCCGGTACGTCACGTCGGCCACGCTCTGGGTCAGCCATTACTCCCCTCGGCAACGGTATGCCGGACCCACGACGTCACGGGGCCATTCTGCCTTCGTATGTTCGGTAGAGGTGCACCCCTTGAACGCGCCGGCTCGCTTTCGCAGTTGTACACCTGCCCGGCCGATCGTAGTATGTCGTGTTCCGCCCGACGGGATCGTGCGGCTTTTCGAAAATGGACCTGGGTAAGACCGTGAGTTTGCCCAGCCGGAACCATGTGGCTCATGCGTGATAAGGGCAGTGCGATGAACGAGGCATCTCGATTCCCGGCCGTGATGGCAGTGCTGCTGTGGACGTGCTGTACTGCGCTGCCGGCTTTCGCCATCGATGCGGACCAGGCGGCGCAGCTTCTCGAGGCCTGCGAGATCAAGGGCGGGCTGGTCATTCACCTCGGCTGCGGGGACGGCAAGCTCGCTGTGGCATTGCGTGCCAGTGACAGTTACCTGGTGCACGGCCTGGACACCGACGCGGCCAACATCGCCAAGGCACGGCAGCATATCCGGTCGAAGGGCCTCTACGGGCCGGTGTCGGTCGACACGTTCGACGGCAAGCGCCTGCCATACGCCGACAACCTGGTGAATCTGCTCGTAGCTGACAGGCTTGGCGACGTGACCAAGGCCGACGTCATGCGCGTGCTCGCGCCGCTGGGCGTGGCGTACATCGGGGGGACCAGGACGGTCAAGGCCTGGCCGGCCAAGATGAACGCATGGACGCACTACCTCCATAATGCGTCGAACAACGCCGTGGCGGGCGATCCGGCCATCGGTCCGCCACGGAGCCTGCGCTGGGCCGCCGGGCCCCGCTGGGCGCGCACGCACGAAGAACTGGCCAGTATGAGCGCGATGGTCTCGGCAAAAGGGCGACTGTTCTACATCGTGGATACCGCGCCGCTGATCTCGCTGTGGTATCCGGCTGCATGGCGGCTCATCGCCCGGGATGCTTTCAACGGCGTGAAACTCTGGGACAAGCCTATCGCCCGGTGGAACGACCATTTGCGTCACTTTCGCTCCGGGCCGGTGCATTTGCCCCGTCGCCTCGTCGCGGTCGAGGACGATGTGTTCGTTACGCTCGGATTCGATGCGCCCGTCACGCGGCTCGACGCGGCGACGGGCAAGGTGCTGCACACGTACAAGGGCACGGAGCGCACCGAGGAAATCGTCTGCCACGACGGTGTGCTCTACCTGCTGGTCGGTACGTCGGAGGTCAAGCGGTCGGGCCAGGGCCTCAGCGGGCGGGGGGAACCGCAGCCGACCGCGACGCGGTTTCTGGTCGCGCTGGACGTCCGGTCGGGCAGGGAACTCTGGCGGAAGAACGGCAAGGGCCCCGATTTCATCCTCCCGCTGAGCGTGACGGCTTTGGGAGACAAGGTGTTCTATCAGGACATCGCCGGCATCACCTGTGTGGACGCGCGGACGGGCAGACGGCGCTGGCAGGCCAAGCGCCCCACGCCCTCGCAGCGCTACGGCTGGTCGAGTTCGACGCTGGTGGTCACTGAGAACGTCGTGCTCTGTGCGGACCGCAAGACAGGCCCGAAGGTCCCCCCGGCCACGACGGACCCCGCCTGGGGGGTGACCTGTTTCAATGTGAAGGCGATCCCTCGCAATGGGCCGAACGAGTTGATCGCCTATGCCGCCTCCGACGGACGCCGGCTCTGGTCGGCCCCGTGCGGGGAGGGCTACAATACCCCGGTCGACGTGTTCGCCATCGACCAGACGGTCTGGCTGGGACCGAAGTTCCAGCAGGGCTACGACATCACGACGGGCAAGGTGCGCAAGCGATTCACCGTTCGGCCTCAGCCGGTCGGCATGGTGCATCACCGGTGCTATCGCAACAAGGCGTCGGCCCGGTTTATCTTCACGGGGCGCGACGGCATTGAGTTGATCGACCTGACCAGGGGCTGGGTGGGGAACAACAGTTGGGTCCGCGGCACGTGCCAGTACGGCATTCTGCCGGCCAACGGGATGCTGTACGCCCCGCCGGACGCGTGCGGGTGCCATCGCAAGGCCCGCCTGCAGGGGCTCAACGCGTTGGCCTCGTCGCTGCCGTCGTCCGCAACGGGCAAGCCGGTCGATGAGGCGGGCCGCCTGCTCAAGGGACCGGCCTACGGCAGCCCCCCCTCGGGCGAGGCCACGGACGCGACGGCGTGGCCGATGTATCGTTACGACGCGGCCCGCAGCGGCGCGTGCCGCACCGCCCTGCCGAACGCCCTGAAAGTCCAATGGTCTGCCGAGATCGGCGGCAAGCTCACCCAGCCGGTCTGCGCCGGGGGCAAGGTGTTCGTCGCATCGGTCGACTCCCACCAGCTCTGCGCCGTGTCGGCTGGGGATGGGCGGAAAATCTGGACCCACACCGCCGGCGGGCGGATCGACTCGTCCCCCACGCTGCACCGGGGCCTGGTGGTCTTCGGCTCGGCCGACGGGCGGGTTACCTGTCTGGACCAGCGGGACGGGCAGGTGGTCTGGCGATTCGAGGCGGCCCCGCAGGCGCGCCGGATCGTGTATCACGGTCAACTCGAATCGTCCTGGCCCGTGCACGGGTCGGTGCTGGTGCACAAGGGTGAGTTGGTCTTTACGGCCGGGCGGTCCTCGTACGTCGACGGGGGAATCTACCTGTACCGCCTGGCCCCGAGGACGGGCAAGATGCTCGCCTGCTCCGTCATCAGTCATCTGGACCCCGTCACGGGCAAGCAGACCGCCCCGGAGAAGCGGGGCACGTTTGATTCGGCCGGGACGATCTCGGACATTCTCTCGGCCGACGGCGAGGTGGTGTACCTGAAACACATGGGTTTGGACCGGGCGGGCAAAGAGGTGCAGGCCACGCGCCCGCATCTGTTCTCCGCGACGGGCTTGCTCGGGGAGGAGTGGTTCATCCGGGCGTATTGGCTGTTCGGGACGAACACCGGCGCCGGGTACGGGCGATGGGCAAGCATGCGGAGCGGCACGTCCAGCCAGGCGCCCGCGGGACGGATTCTGAGCTTTGATGACCGCCGGATGTTCGGCTACGGGCGGGTGCGGCACGCCGGCGGGTGGACCGGACACCGAGGCGATGCCTATCACCTGTTCCGTTCGGTCAAGGAGTACGGCAAGGCCCCGAAGCCGGCCGCGGGGCGGCGCCAGGCGAAGAAGGCCCGGCCGGGCCGTCGCGGCAAGACGTTCGCCTGGTCACAGAAACACCCGCTGATCGTTCGGGCGATGGTCCTGGCCGGCGAGAAGCTGGTCGTCGCCGGCGTGGGAGACGTGGCGAAGAAGGACAAGACCGGGCGCAGCTTCACCAACCCCGACGCGGGCCTGGCCGCCTTGGCCGGGGAGCGCGGCGGACGGCTGGCCATCGTTTCGGCCGACGACGGAACGATCGCCCGTGAGATCAGGCTGCCCAGTCCGCCGGTTTTCGACGGCCTGATCGCCGCGGACGGCAAGGTGCTGATCAGTCTGAGAAACGGCTCGCTGACCTGCCTGACCGGCGGAGGAAAATAGGAGGCACCCGATCGGAACGTCTGCCCTGGTCGCCGAGATATGCGCCTCCGCGTCGCCCGCATAGGCCCCAGCCATGCCGGAATGATAATCCCGCGGGTCCATCGGGCATCCGCATGCGTTCGGAGAGTGTGTGGGCGTCAGGCCGGCTGGGCTGGTTCACTTCTCACTTCTTCCGCTTTTTCCTCGTCTTGTTCTGTCTCTCCGGCTTGGCCGGCCTTGTCTTCTTTGCCTTGGCGAGAAGCGGCTGCTTTTTCTCCCAGGCGACGTGGCGATCGAAGAGCGTGCCGAAGCGCTGGTAATCGTTGTACGGTACGGCGTGCTTCTTCCAGAGCGACAGCTCCCGGTCGTACGTCTCGCGCATCTTGGCCAGGGCGGTCGCGTGCTTGGGGTCGCCGGCAAGGTTTGCCAGTTCAAGGGGGTCGTTCTCGGTGTCGAAGAGGTCCTCGGCCGGCTTCATGCCGGCGGCGGCGTACCACCAGTAGGTGTACTTCCATCGCCTGGTCAGCGCGGTGAGGCAGTGGGTCGCCGCCGAGCCCCAGACGTTGATGAACGCCATGTGCTCACGGACGTCCCGTCCGGGATCGGCGAGCAGCGGAACCAGGCTCTTGCCGTCCATGTTCCCGGGGATCGGCAGCCCGGCCAGGTCGAGGATCGTCGGCGCGAAGTCGATGTTGCCGGTCAGGGCCGGGCAGCGGAGTTTCTTCCCGGCCGTCCTGCTGCGCGGATCGTAGATCATCAGCGGCACGCGCGACGACTCCTCCATCGGCAGGACCTTTGAGCCGTAGCCGTGCGAGCCGCAAATGTACCCGTTGTCGCTCGTGTAGATGATCACCGTGTTGTCGGCGACGCCCTGGGCCTTCAGCTCGTCGCGGATCATCCCGATCGCCACGTCGATCGCATGGATGAGCTGGTGGTACTTGGCCATCACGCCGTCGTAGTCCTTGTCGTAGTTCCACGAGGAGAACCGCTCGTACTGGCGGCCCTTCTTGCTCTGCTCGGCGAGGTGATCGGCGTACTTACGGCCGAAGTTGCCGGGCTTGGTGAACGTTTTGCCGGCGTAGACGCGATCGAACTTGGGGTCGGGTGTGACGGGCCGGTGGGGCGCCTTGAAGCTGATCGAGAGGCAGAAGGGCTTGCCCTTCTTGACGGCGGCGCGGATGACGTCCCGCCCGAACGCGCCGTAGGACAGCGTGGCGTGCGGGTACTTTTCGGCGTACCTGGCCATGGACGTGTTTCTGGCGGTGGCGTAGTGCGTCTGGCCCGGCCCGCCGCCCCACATGTCGAAGTCGCCCTCGCACAGCCCCTTGCCCTCGACGACGAAACCGAACTTGCCTGCGAATGCCGTGAAGTAGCCCGCCTCACGCAGCAGGACCGGGTACGACTTGCGCCACACGTCGGCCTTCATGTTGCCGTGGGAGAAGTTGCAGCCGGTCTTGTACTCGTACATGCCGGTCATGACGTTGGCTCGGCTGGCCATGCAGATGGACGTGGTGTCGTAGTGGTTGTCAAAGACAAGTCCGTCGTGTCCGAGGCGGTCCATCTGCGGTGTCTTGACGTCCTTGTTGCCGTAGCAGCCGACCGAATACGTGCATTGGTCGTCGGCCATGAGGTAGATGATATTGGGCCTCTTGCTTGCGGCGCGGCGGGCGGCGGGTCCAAGGGCGACCAGGGCGCCGGCGCCCAGCGCTGCTTTGAGAACGTCCCGCCGCTTCGTCTTCTCATGCCAGGTCACAGTAGGCATCCCTTTCCATTCGTTGTGGCTGTCGCCGCATCACCGGCCCCAACGGACAACATTACCGTGCGTTTCATGCGTCTCAGCGGGCGTCCCCTGCGAAGCACGCGACGCTGCCGTCCCGCAGCGAGACGAGCAGCCGGCCCTCGCAGGCGATCAGACCGTCAAAGACCGGTGGCACGCGGAGCGTGATGTCGCTGATCTTTCGGCCGTCCTCGGGTGAGACGGCGAGCAGCCTGGCCCCCCGTCGTGCTTCGAAGGGGGCGAAGGGGTCCTTTGCATCATACATATCGGGTGGCCCGGCGACAAAGAGCACGTCGCGCGCCTTCGCCATGGCCCGGATGCGGACAGGCAGCCAGACCTTCCACAGCAGCGTCTCGGCGCGGGTGTACCCGATCATCTTGTCGTCGCCGAAGGCATGGCTGTCGAGCTTCCTCATCTGGTTGCCTCGCCCCCGGGAGTAGTCGGACTGGGGCAGCCATCTCACGGGCGTTCGTGCACCGGCCTCCCCGACGATCTGCGGTTCGGTCGTGTTCTTGTCGGCGTAGAGCAGGTAGCCCTCCTTGCCGGGGAAGAACATGGGGCTGTGAACGTTTCGGCGGTAGAAGACCTTTACGGCGTAGGTCGCCTGCCCGTCGACGACGAGAAGCTGCCCGCTCTTGGGCGCCTGGTTGCCCAGTTGAAAGCCCGGCCAACGCTTCGAGTACATCCAGAACGTGCGGTTGTACCACGACCCGTCGAGCAGGCCGGCGGTGGAGAACACGTGCAGGCCGATGTCCGCTTCGCCCTTGCTGGACAGCACGTTCGGCTTGACCTCTTTGAGCTGTGGCGTGAGCCTCTTCTGCCGCATGTAGAGGTGCCCGCCTTCGCTGACGAGGACGTCCGAGTTGGCGCCCGGCACGTAGAAGGCCACGTCGCGCTTGCCGTCGATCTGCCTGTGAGGGCCGGCCAGGAGCCCCTTGTGAACCACGTTGCCTGTGGCCGGCTCGACGCCCCAGAGGCGGATGCCTCCGTCCAGATACGTGGACCGTCCGGCGGCAAAGTACGCCACCTGGTTCCTCACCAGCACGCTGCCGTGCACAGGCCAGGCCGACTCGACCTGCCCGAACGCCGCGATCCTGCGATCCGTCGGCGCGGCAAGGAAGGACCAGGCCATCCGGCCGTCGGCCGCCCGCAGGCAGTAGGCCCGGCCGTCCGCGGAGCCGAAGAGCACCAGGCCGCGATACACGGTCGGAGGCGAGTCGATGCGCCCGCCGGCGGTAAACCGCCACAGCTCCTTGCCCGAGCCGAGATCGAGCGCGTGGACCGTGTGGGCGTCGATACGGGCGACGAAGCACTTGTCTGCGGCGACGACCGGCTGCGTCAGCCGCCCGCCGAGCCTGGCCTGCCAGGCCCGCGAGAGCTTGGCGGAAACCCTGGCCGACGTGCTGCCGTGCCGGGCGGGATCGTGGCGGTACGTGGGCCAGTCGCCTTCCGAAGTCCCCGCCCCGCCCGAAGATGAGGCCCCGGCATAGGCCGGACCTTTCACCAGCCGCTTTTCGTCGGCCACCGGCGTCAGGGGCCTGTCCGCCTTCGGTGCCAGGGCCGCATAGCCCAACAGCTTGCCGCCGGGCTGACAGAAGCACTGGTCCGGCGGGACATACAGCAGACCGTAGCACGGCATGATGCCGTACCTGCACGCTCCGCGGAACCAGTTGTTCTGCTGGTGGCCGTTGCCTGTGAGGTCCAGGAACTCCGCCCCCTCCATGCCGCTGATGATGTAGCCGGTGGTGGCCTTGTTGCGGTAGCAGCGGTGATGGTGTTCGGGGCTGCGGAAGTTCCTGACGAGGACTCGCCGCTTCTGCTCGCCGCTGCGCAGGTCGTAACCCAAGGCCAACGCCCCGTCACTCTTGCGGGTCGGCTTGCCCCGGGCGTCAACGGGAATCATGCCCGGCCAGGCGAGACCGTCGATAACGAACAAGTCGACGGCCTCCGCACCGGATCGCGGCGGGACCTTGCGGCTCCACCGCAGCTTGCCGCTGGCGGCGTCGACGGCATCGAGACTGGTGGCGCCCAGCAGGACGACCGCGCCGTCGGCGGCGACAACGGTGCGGGGGCGCGTCTTGCACGCGGCCCGCCAGAGGCGCTTGCCGCTTGCCAGGTCCACGGCCACAAGGTCCCTGCCGGCGATGTAGAAGGCCTTCCCGCCGTCGGCGGCCAGCAGGAGACCGGGAATGGGCGCGCCGGCCCGGTGGCGCCACAGGACCTTGCCGGTGTCGGCTTTGACGGCGACGAGCGCGGAAGTTCCCGCGGGCCCCTTGCTCTTGCCCTTGCGATGCCCCGCGTCTGACGGACCTGCTTTCACGTGGGCCAACACCACGCCCCGGCTGAGGAGCAGCTCGCCGGTGGGGGCGGTGCCCTTGACCGTGGTCAGCAGCTTGCCCGTCGCGGCGTCGAGGATGGACAGCGGCGCTTGGTAGCCCAGGGTGGTGTACACGTGCCGGGCATCGGCCACGAGGCGGCGCTGCATCTCGTCGGGTGCCGACACGCGGGCGGCACGGAGGCGCGTCCAGTCCTTCCCCTCGAAGCGCGAACGCGCCCACTGGCGCCAGCCCCAGTGCGGCAGGGGACGCTTCCACAGCAGCTTCCCGTTGAAGGCGTCACGGCAGCAGATGGCCCATCGGTCCGGCAGGCGCTCGTCCGTGATGCCGATCGGGCCTTCATCAAAGATGTAGAACAAGCGCCCGCCCGCGGCGACCTGGCCCTGGATGCCCGACGCTGTCTCATGGCTGCGGAGCCACAGCGGCGCCCCCAGCCAGTGAAGCCGCTTCGGCGGCCCCACAACGCTGTCGGCGGCGACGGCGTTGTTTCCGGCGTCGTGGAGGAAGTGCGGCCACTCATCCATCTCTTTCGGCCAGGGCTTGACCGTCTTCTTCCCACCCACCCAAGCCACGCCGCCCGGAACGAGCACGCGCAAGACCTCCGTCATCGCCACGTCGCCCAGGCCGTCGGCCACCAGGAGATTGACCAGGTTGTCCGCATAGGGGAGCGTCCGGCTCGACCAGTGCTCGATCGCGACCTTGCCGCAGAGCCCGAGGGACGCAACGTGCCGGCGTGCTGCGGTTACCCGGGCGGCGTCGCCGGCGAGCCCGTGAACGGTGTAGGCCTCGCCGGCGTGCAGCGCGGCTGTGAGTCTGCCATCGCCACAGCCGAGATGAACGACGATCCCCCCCGACACCCCTGTGGCCTTCAGGATCGTCTGCGCATCGTCCGTCCGTGCCGGGCCGGCAATTGCCGGCGTCGCGGCGGCCAGTACGATGATGGCATATGTTCTGTGACACGTCGTCATGTCCACGTCCTCTATTCGCTTTCAAGGCAGACTGCGCGTCCGTCAAGAAGCCAGGCCGCAGTGCGGCCGGAATCACAGGTCCGGATACGCCTTGCGCAGGTCAAGCGGATCGTCCATCTGTTTCTGTAACGCAAGCAGGGCGGCGAAGAGCTTCTTGACGGTCGGTGCGTGCTTCGGGTTGCCGGCCAGATCGTGCATCTCCTCGGGGTCGGCGGCGAGGTCGAACAGCAACACCTTTTTGCAGGCGGGGTAGAGCAGCAGCTTGTGCCCGTCGCGGATGATGCAGCGCTGGACGCCGAGGTAGGCGCCGTAGATGGCGTCGTAATTCCGCTCGCGCCGGCCGGACACCAGGGGCATGAGGCTCTTGAACTCCACGTGGTTGGTCCTGTCCACACCGGCCAGCGCGAGCGCGGAGGCCATGATGTCCTGGAGGTAGACGGGTGTGGCGAGTTTCCGGCCTTGGGGCACGCCCGGCCCGCAGACCATCAGCGGGACGCGGAGACTGTGGTCGAAGAGGTTCTGCTTGCCCATCAGGCCGTGGTGCCCGACGGCCAGGCCGTGGTCCGCGCTGAAAAAGATGTAGGTGTTGCTCGCCTTGCCGGACTTCTCCAGTGCGTCGAGGATGCGCCCGACCTCGTGGTCCATGTGGGTGATGATCGCGTAATACTCCTGCCGGTGCACCTTCACGGCGTACCTGGTGCGGGGGAAGGGGGCGAGTTTCTCGTCGCGCAGTCCTCGGCCGCACCCGATCTTGTCCTTGTAGGGGTATTCGGGCAGGAAGTTCTTCGGCACGGTGATGCGGTCGAGAGGGTACTTGTCCACGTAGCTCTTCGGCGACTGCCGCGGGTCGTGCGGGGCGTTGAAGGCCAGGTACATGAAGAACGGTTTTTCTCGCCTGGCGGCGTCCTGGAGGAATGCGACGCCGTGGTCGCCGACGACCTCGCTCCAGTGCTTCCCGCCCTCCCAGAAGCCGCCGAACTTCTTGTCCCACGGCTTCCATGGGTCGCCCTTGCCCTCGTGCGGGCGGTTGTAGCCCTGGGACGTCTGCCTGGGCATGCCGCCGCGAACGTCCTTGGCCACGTCGAAGACCTTCGCGGCATCGGCCTGCACGTGCCACTTGCCGGTGAAGTACGTGCGGTAGCCGGCCTGCCGCATGCACTCGGCCCAGAGCGGCGGGCGCTGCCGCGGCGCCGCGGCGGGCGGCGTGTCGCCCTTCCGGCCCTTCCTGGGCCGCTTCCGCCGCCCCATCGCCGCCCGGGCGCGCCAGAGGAACAGGCCGCTGTTGAGCATGGCCCGGCTGGCGACGCAGACCGCCCCCGTCCAGGAGCCCATGTTGTAGGCGTGGGTGAACGTCACCCCGCGGGCGACGAGGCGGTCGAGGTTCGGCGTCTTGACCTCGGGATTGCCTAGCGCACGCACCCCCTCGAACGTCTGATCGTCCGCGAAGATGAACAGGATGTTCGGCTTGTTCTTGTCTGCCTTGGAGGCGGCTGCAACCGGCGAGCCGACCGCCGCACCGGCGGCAGCCATGCCGACCGCCTTGAGAAAATCACGTCGCTTCATGAACGAGTCTCCGGACTACTTCCTTTGGATATCCAACGGGCTGAACTCCGACACGGCACTGTCGTTGCAGAAACCGACGTGCGTGATGCGCTTGAGCGGCTTGAGGAGCTTCGCCTTGACGGTGACCTCGCCGGCCGTGAAGGTCACGGTCTGGGCGCCGAGGTCGATCCGTACGGTGAGCTTGACGGGCTTGTTCAGCTCGGCCTTGATGTCCGCGCCCCTTGTCGGCGGCTTGTCGGCCAACCCGCCCTGGGCGACGATCGCCTTCTGCGGCTGGTAGCGGATGCCGCACTTGACGAGCTTCTCCTCAGCCGGCGCGTCCCCGAACGCGATGAAGCCGTTGACGAGGAAGCCCGAGACGCGCGGCACACGCATCGTCGTCGTCAGCACCGCGCTGCGGGTGACGGGGTCCTTGAGCTTCTGGGCTGCCACGACGATCTTCTTCTCGGCCGCAATCAGCCGGTATCCCAGCTTGGACTGGACGATGCGCCCGCGCCGCACGCTGGTGAAGTCGCCGGACTTGTCAACGTCGGGCGGCTTGAGGTAGTTGGGCTCGGCCGGCTCGTCGGAGATCGTGCCGGCGGGCTCGTCTGAGGCGACCGGCTTGAGGGGTGTGGTGCCCTCGGCGGCGAGGCACCGGACCGTCCCGTCAAGCGCGCAGACGAGCAGCCGCCCTTCCGTGGCGGCCAGACCGTCAAAGACCGGAGGGCTGGGAAGCTCATAGCGCCCCAGCGGCTTGCCGTCGGCCTTGGCGACGAGCCAGAGCCTGCCCCCGCGGGCGCCCTCGATTGCTTCGGCCTGGCGGGCGAGAAGCTTCCGTACTTCCCCATCGTCGGGCAAGCGGAAGGCCCGTCGCTCGTCGATGACGTCCGGGTGGCCGGCGACGGCGAGCACGTTCTTCGCCGCGACCATCGCCCGCACCTGCACGGACGGCTGGTCCACGCGCCACGCGTACCGCGCCGCCGTGAGGTCCGCGGCGGGGAACGCCCGGCGTAGCTTCCAGTCCGAACTGTTCGCGTTCCGCTTGCCCAGCCGACGGTTCATCCGCCGATTGGCCTGCGCCGTGCGTGCGATGTCCTCCTGCATCACGTGCTTCTTCGACGCGAACAGGTGGTACTCCAGGACCGACGCGTTGACGTAGTACTCGGGCTTGCGGCCGTAGCCGTAGACCTTCTTGTCATCGAAGGCCAGGATGCGCCCGGAAGGCACGACGCGTCCGGCCTGGAACCACCCGCCGTAGCCGCCGTTGACCCGTCGCCCGAAGGTCCAGAACGACCGGTGGAACCACGAGTCGTCGAGGAAGCCGATCTGGCAGAACAGGTGTGAGCCGTCCGCCGGCTGCTCGTTGACGCTCAGGACCGGGATCTCCACTCGCTTGCCGGACGGTTCGATCCGTTGCGACCGCATGTAGAGGTGCTTGCCGTCGCAACTGAGCACGTCCGAGAGGGCCACGGGCATGTTCAGGCCCCTGACGTATACCTGCATGTTCTTTTTCGTCCCGGGGTCGCGGTCGTTCCAGAGAACCTCGCCGAGTTTGCGCCCCGTGAGGGGGTCCATACGCAGAAAGCGGATGCCGCCGTCAAGGAAGATGTTTCGCCCGGCCGTGCAGTAGAGCACGCCATCATGCACCAGTACGCTGCCGTGGACCGGCCAGATGCTCTCCACCTGGTCGAATGCCACGTGTCGGCGGTCCAGCGGTGCTGCCAGGTAACGCCAGGCCAGCGCCCCGTCACTCGCGCGGAGGGCGTAGACATACCCGTCGGCGGCTCCGAAGAGCACGAGCCCGCGGTAGATCGTCGGGGGTGAATCCACTCTCCCGCCGGCCGTGTAGTGCCAAAGCTTCTTGCCCGTGTCGGCGTCCAGGGCGTGGATCGCGTGCGCGTCGATCGCGCTGACGAACACGCGCCCGCCGGCAATCGTCGGCGCGCTGAGCCGCCCCCCCGGCTTTGCAGACCAGGCCTGCTTCAGGCTGCTCGGCACGATCGCCGGCGTCGAGCCGCTTCGACCGACGTCGTGTCGGAATGTCGGCCATTCGTTACCGGCGTTTCCGGGCTTGGGCCCTGCCTGCTTGCCGTACGCAGGTCCGCGCGACAGCCGGCCCGTCTCTGCCCGGGGCGTCTCGTCCACCCTCGCCACGGGCCCGGCGGCCAGCGCGTTGAACCCGTTCAGCTTGCTCTCGAGGTAGCACCCGCACGAGTGCATCGGGGCGTAGACCAGCCCGTTGCACGGCAGGATGCCGTAGATGCACCCCCCGCGAACCCAGTGGTGCGTTTCCCAGTGCTTCGTCGCCGGGTCGATGAACTCGATGCCCGTCCGCGAGGTCAGCAGGTAGCGGTCCGTCGCCTTGGCCGGGTAACAGCGATGGTGGAACCAGTAGATCTTCACATCGGGCTTGAACTCCGCCGTGACCTTGCCCGTCTTTAGATCGCGCCCGGTAAAGATGCCCGAGTCCCTGCCGTTGGCGATCGCCCCGGACCAGACTACGCCCCGGACCACCATGAGGTCCTTCAGCGACATGTGCCCTGACGGGTGCTGCTTACCTTCCCACAGTCGCTTGCCGGTGTCGGCGTCCAGCGCCGTTATCCGCCCGTTGTTGCCGGCGAAGAGCACCACCCCATCGTGGATCAGCGTTCGCGGCCCGGTGCTCGTCGGGACAGGCATCGCCGCCTTGACCGCCTCGCTGGCCCACCGGCGCTTGCCGTCCTTCTGGCCCAGGCAGACGACCTTCTGGCCGTCGTAGAAGATGACGCGCTTGCCGTCGGCCGCCAGGCTGCACGGCGCCACCGGCGCTTCGTGCGACCAGAGCTGCCTGCCCCCCTCGGCGTGGTAGGCCGTGATCCGCCGCTTGTCGCCCTGCCAGGCCCACTCGGTGTTGCAGCGGCGCGTGTTGTCCCAGACATAGGTGTGTCGGCGGCGGAACTCCGGCAAGCGGCTGGGCTTGAGCCCTACCAGCGCCAGCAGCGTTCCGTCGGCGACGAGGATCTCTCGTGTGCGCGTGCTGCCCTGGTAGGTATGGAGGGTCCTGCCTGTGGCGCCGTCCAGGGCGGTTACGGGAGCCTCGAGAGAGAGCGTGACATAGACGCGGTCGCCCGCGGCGACCAGGCGGCGCGTCAGGTGCGCCGGACCGCTCTTGAGCGCCCATTGGCGCGTGTTCCACGACGCCATACGCCGCTTCCACAACAGCGTCCCGTTGAAGGCGTCGCGCGCGATCACGTGCCACCGCGAAGGGAGCTGGATCGACGCCGTCAAGCCCTCGTCGAAGATGTAGAACAGCCGCCCACCGGCCGAGACCAGCGACGTCATGCTTGCCATGTGGTCGTGGTGCCGCGCCCATCGCGGCCCGGCCACCCAGCGAAGCCGGCGCAGGTGCCCGATCTGCGCGTCATGGGCGACGGGGTTGCCGTCCGGGCCGTGCAGGTAATGCGTCCACTCGTCGATCGTCTTCGGGCGCGGCTTGACTGTCGTCCTGCCGCCGATCCACGCCACGCCCCCCGGCGCGAGGACGCGCAGGATCTCGGCCATCGGCACGTTCCCGAGTTTCTCGGCCACGACGAGGTTGACCAGGTCGTCGGCGTACGGCAGCTTCTTGCCGGCCAGCCGCGCGACGGACAGCTTGCCGACCAGCCCCTTCTGGCGGATGTGCTCCCGTGCCTTTGCCACGTCCTCCGCATCGCGGGCAAGCCCGTGGACGAGGTAACCGTCCCCGGCGCGCAGCGCCGTCGTCAGCTCGCCCCCACCGCAGCCGACGTGAACCACCAGCCCGCCCCGCACGCCGGTGGACTCAAGGATGTTGCGGGCCTGACGCGCCCCATCCCCTGATGCGCGAGACGGCAGCAGCCCTGCGGTCAGGATCGCCAATACCAGCAGACTAGTCTTGCGCAGAGCGACACAGCGCGGACGCGCCGGTTCGGCTTGTAACGACATCACTGTTCTCCATATCGCGCGGCAGGCCCCCTCCAGACAGTTAATGCTCTCGGCTCCTGACGGTTTCTTATCGCGATCTTAATACAACACTTCGCTGATGTGCAACGGATGGCCTGAGAAGATATTCTTGAATTGAGAGTATTCCATTTTGTGCCGAGCCGTCGAGCGTCGAGTCGTGTATGCGGAGGGACATGGAGTGTGAGATCGCCCGTCCCTCCTGAAAACCCCATCCGCCTCTCGAGCAAGGGACTTGTACCTGCCGGCGTGGAGCCTCCCGGCGTGCCCGGCCAGGCCATCTGTTCCGGCCCGGACAAGCGGTATCAGGCCGTCAGATATGCCAACAACGGGCTTGTTCGTGGGCCCGGCGTGGACTAGGGTATTCCCACTGCTCAGGGGCAGGCAAAGGGAACGCGTGTCGGTGTGTGGCGGACGTGTCGGTGTCCCTGGGTGCGGGACAACCGACCCGCCGCCGAGGCGAGCCCTTGGAAGGAAATCGCTACGAAACAACCAACAGTGGTGTGAGGAGTATTCCATGAAACGCATCGTTTTCGCATTCGTGACGATCGTCGTCCTGTCGATTGCCGGTCCAGGACGGGCCGACGTAAGACTCTCCGGGGTGTTTGGCGATCACATGGTGATTCAGCAAGGCCAACCGGTCCGCCTGTTCGGCAAGGCCGACCCCGGCGAGAAGATCACCGCCGAACTCGCCGGCGAGACCGCAGCCGCCACGGCGGGCGATGACGGGCGGTTCCGCGTCGAACTGCCCGCCATGAAGGCCGACGGAAAGGCCCACACGCTGACCGTCAAGGGCAGGAACACCGTCGCCGTCAAGGATGTCCTGCTCGGGGAAGTCTGGATCTGCTCGGGACAGTCCAACATGGAATGGTCGGTGGGCGGCTCGATGAACGCCAAAGCCGAGATCGCCGCGGCAGACCACCCGACGATCCGGCTGTACAACGTGCCCGGCCACGTCGCCGGTCCGATCCCCCTGGAGGATCCGCGCGGCAAGTGGCAGATCTGCTCGCCGGGGAGCGTCCGGGGCTTCTCGGCCGTGGGCTACTTCTTCGGCCGGGCGCTGCACAAGGACCTCAAGGTCCCGATCGGCCTGGTGGGCACGAACTGGGGCGGCACGCGGATCGAGCCGTGGACCCCGCCGATCGGATTCCGGAAAGTCCCGCAGTTGAAAGACTACGTCGCGAGTATCGACGCGACGGATTCGACCACACCGGCGGGCAGGGCGAACTTCGAGAAGTACCTGGCCGGTGTCGAGGTCTGGCTGAAGCAGTCCCGCGCGAATCTGAAGGCCGGCAAACCGATCAGCGGCGCCCCGCCGGCAATGCGATTCGCCAGACCCAAGGGCGGCGCGACGCACATCTACAACGGCATGGTCCACGCCCTGACTCCGCTCAGCGTTCGCGGCGCCATCTGGTATCAGGGCGAATCAAACGCCGGCGACGGGCTGCGCTACGAGTATCTCAAAGAGGCGCTGGTCAAGGGCTGGCGGGCAACGTTCGAAAATGACGACCTGTCGTTCTACTGGGTTCAGTTGGCCAACTTCCAGGGCCCCAACACGAACCCGGCCGGAGGCGGGTGGGGGCCGGTTCGCGAGGGCCAGCGCCGTGCCCTTCGGATCCCCAAGACCGGCATGGCGGTGATCATCGACATCGGGGCGGCGCGGGACATCCATCCGAGGAACAAGCAGGACGTCGGCGCCCGCCTGGCGCTGTGGGCGCTGGCGAAGGACTACGGGCGGGACATCGTCTGCTCCGGCCCGCTCTACAAGAGCATGAAGATCGAGGGCGACAAGATTCGCATCGCGTTCGACCATGTCGGGGGCGGGTTGATAACGGCAAGCAAGGAAGGGCTCAAGCCCGCCACGCAAATCCCCGGCGCCAAGCTGACCCAGTTCGCCATTCAGGCCGGCGACGGCAAGTGGCACTGGGCTAATGCGAAGATCGACGGCCAGACGGTTGTGGTCTGGGCCGACGGCGTGACCAAACCCAAACACGTGCGGTTTGGATACCAGTCCAACCCGGTCGGCATCAACCTCTACAACAAGGAAGGCCTCCCCGCCTCGCCGTTTACGACAGACTGACACGGCAGAGGACTCGAGATCGGCTCGACCGATTCCTTGGGCTACAGGCCCGACCGATGCTGCGTGGGTCCGGAAGGGCCTGGCCTTGCGCGGAGGCCGGGCCAATTCACAATCACAACGGCGCCGTGCGCCGCACCCGGCGGCACTTGGCCAGCAGGGCCTGCATCTGCCGGACCACGTCGGGATGGCGGCGGTAGAGGTTGGTCTTCTCCGACCGGTCCTCCTCGAGGTCGTACAGTTGGGCCGGCGGGGCGTCTTTCTTGAGGCGGGCGTTGGCGATGTCGCTGTTGACCTGGCCGGTCAGGGCGTGGGCGGCCGGACCGCCCAGCGCATGGTCGCCGATCTTCCGCCCGCCGAAGCCCCCGCCGCCCTTGGCCGAGATGTAGATCCACTTGCCCTTCCGCACCGCGATGTGCCGTGGGCTCCGGGGGCTGATCACCAGGTGATCGCGGATCGGCCCTTGGGGCGTGCCGGTCAGTGCGGGCAGCATGTTAAAGCTGTCGGGGGCGTCTTGCGGGCGGAGTGTGTGCCCGACAAGCGCGGCCAGCGTGGCGGGGATGTCCACGTTGCACAGCAACTGGTCGGACGTGGTTCCCGCCGGGATTCGGCCAGGCCAGCGGGCAATGAAGGGCACGCGGTGCCCGCCTTCCCATGCGTCGAACTTGAAGCCCAGCAGGTCGCTGTTCATGTGGTGGCCGGCCTTCCAGGCCGCCTGCCCGCCCTGGTTCAGCATCCCCCCGTTGTCGCTGGTGAAGATCACCAGCGTGTTGTGGGCGACCTTGGCCTTGTCCAACGTGGCCAGCACCTGGCCGACGATCCAGTCGAGCTCGTGGATGAAGTCCCCGTACCGTCCGCAGCCGCTCGTGCCGTTGAAGCGAGGCGCGGGCGTGAAGGGGTGGTGAATGTTCGTGGTGGCCAGGTACAGGAAGAACGGCCTGTCCTTGTGCTGCTCGATCCACGTGACGGCCTTGCCCGTCAGCGTCGTGCCGACCTTGTCGTCCTGGTAGGCCTTGTGGGCGGCCCTGGCCCCGCCGATCCAGTTCAAGCCCATCTTCTCCGGCCAGGGCTTCGTGGCGGCCGGCTTGCCGTAGACCATCGGGTCGTCCGCCGTCAGGCCCACCACGCGGTGGTTCTCCACGTACACGAACGGCGGGTGGCTGTTGACCACCGGCACGCCGAAGTAGTAATCGAACCCCAACTCGCACGGGCCGGGCTTGAGACGCGTGTTCCAGTTGGTCGGCGTCTTGAGGCCGAACCCGAGGTGCCACTTGCCGATGCAGGCCGTCGCGTACCCGGCCTGCTTCATGATCGCCCCGAGCGTGAGCCGGTCCGTCTCGATCACCAAGGGGCTTCGCAGCATGACCGGCCCCCACAGTTTCGGATGCCGGAACGGGTACCGCCCGGTCAGCAGGGCGTAGCGCGAGGGCGTGCAGACCGCGGAGGCCGAGTGGGCGTCCGTGAATCGCCGGCCCTGAGCGGCCAGCCGGTCGATGTGCGGCGTCTTGACCTTCGTCGCCCCGTAACACCCCAGGTCGCCGTAGCCCAGGTCGTCAGCGTTGATAAGCACCACGTTGGGCAGACGCGTCGGCTTCGTCCGGGCGTCGGCTTTGCCGCGCACCACCGCCAGACACGCCGCCAGGCCCGCACGCTTCAAGAACTCTCGACGTCTCATCATCACCATGCCCTGCCCGGAATCGGCTCTGCCGTCTCGTGGATACTTCCGGCCGACGACCACCGTCGACCTTCCTGACGATTCTACCACAATGCAGACACAAGAACGCCTCGGCCTCCGGCGGCCAAGAGCAACGTGTCCCGGATGTGTCCCGGTGGCTCGCCTCCACGACCGGCATCGACAGGCCATAACCGGCAGCAACCAGCCTGGGCCGGGGCACTTCGCCATCGAGCATACGAAACGCTTGCTGAGCGCGCGTTGGGCAGCTAAAATCGCTTGTAAGCCTTGCGGCAGTCGTCGGCCGGAGACTGCCCAAAGAACCCCGGTTGGGAAACTGTCATGGACAGAAGAACCCAAGAGCGTTTCAAGACACGGGCACGACTGCTCAAGGCTCTGGCACATCCCAGCCGACTGTTCATTGTGGACGTGCTGAGCCAAGGCGAACGCGGTGTCTCTGAACTGGCCGACATGGTCGGGGCCGACATCTCCACCGTCTCGAAGCACCTTGCCGTGCTGAAGGGCGCCGGGATCCTCCGCGATGAGAAGCGCGGCAGCCAGGTCTTCTATTCCCTGGACCTGCCATGCATCGTCAACTTCTTCAGTTGCGTTGAGGCCGCGATATGCGAGCGAGCGAAGCGATGTCAGTCTGCGGTCTGACTGCGGCCGGAGGCCCGAACTCGGGCCAGGTGGCTCGGCATCGTCATCTTTTTTTTGGCGGGGACAATTGGCCAAAGGAGCAAATGGCCAACCGCCACCGCACGATATCACAGTCCGCCTCCGAAACACCGGACGCTCACGAGGTGCATAGCGATGGACACATCACGTAGCTCCCCGCGCCGAAGGATAGCGAGACTCGCTTGCGCCGTCGGCCTGGTCGTTGGGGCGGTGCTTGTCGCCGCCGGCCTGCTTGGCCACGCCGCCCGCGCGGCCAACACCGCGGCAGACGGGAAACCCGCCCGGACCGCTCCGGCAACCGGCGCCCGCCATGACGTCTGTCCGCCGTTTCATCTCCTCGACGAGGACGGGAACCGCATCGATCCGGTAGCCGGCGTGAATGCGGACAGGCCGTTCTCGCCGAAGCAGACCTGCGGCCGCTGCCATGACTACGGGAAGATCACGCAGGGGTACCACTTCACGCAGGGACGCGGGGAGAAGCCGACGCCGGACCAGCGGTCCCGCTGCCAGTGGGCGCTTACGCCCGGAAACTACGGGGGCACGTGGTGTTCCCCCGCGCCGCTCTACAAGTACCTGTCCCCCAAGCGGAATACCACCGCCAGGACGATGGACATGACGTCTTTCACCTTCCTCACCGTAGGGTGCGGCGCGTGTCATCCCGGGGGCGGGTCGGCCGAGTATGACCGCCAGGGCAAGCGATACGACCGGTGGATGGCGGACCCCGCCAGCGGGATCACGCCCGGCGGCGAAAACAACCTCGACGGCGACTACTACAAGGCCCGTTGGTCTGAGACGGGCGTTCTCGAGGCCGACTGCCTCCTGTGCCACCTGCCGGAATACGACCACGAGACCAGGAAGAAACACGTCATGTCGCTCAACTTCCGCTGGGCGCCCACGGCCGGGGCCGGGTTTGCGACGGTGACCGGTTCGATCAAGACCGGCCGGCCCGTGACGGTGGAATACGATAAGAGCCTGTTTCGCCCGGACGGGAAAGTCGAGCCGCACATCATCCGGGCCCCCCGCGACGAGGCCTGTCTCAGTTGCCACGCCAAGCCCGGGTGGAAGAAGCGAGGCGCCAACTTCCGCGCCCGCACGGACGTGCATCTCCGCGCGGGACTGGCGTGCGTGGACTGCCACCCCTCCGGCAGCCGGGCCGTCGATTCGAGAATTCGCGGCAAGGAAATCCACCAGGTCGGCAAGGGCGACGACCCCGGCGGGCACGTCCGCGACGACCTGGACAACACGATGCGAGACTGCGCGGATTGCCACAGCCGCGGCCGTCACAGCAGCGGGCATCTCGGGGCGCCCATCGCGGAGCACCGCTGGCTGCCGCCGTTGCACCTGGACAGCATCGCATGCCAGACGTGTCACATCCCCCAGCGCCCGGTCAAAGCCGCTCTCGTTCAGGCCGCCGACGTGTTCAACCCGGGCGCGAAGATCCCCAGCAAGGGCAAGCACCTGTGGACGTTCTACGGCCCGGACGGAGCATACTGGAACCACTACGGCGACCTGACGATGATGGGCTATGACGACAAGCCGACCGACCCCTTCCGCCCGACGCTCGTGCGATACAACGGCAAGATATACCCGGCCAACCGGGTGCACACGGCCTGGCCCGCGATCGAGGTCGAGGGGCGCTCCGCCCTGATGCAGCCGAAGATGGGCGACATATACAAGATGTGGACGACGCACCATGCGGACCCCGCGACATACCCGAAGCTCGCCAAGGTCACCGACGACAACGGCGACGGCGTGATCGAGGTCAACCGTCCCGAGGAGATCGACGCGCTGATCGCCTCTGTTACCGAGATGCTCGCCGCGACGGGTTACCCCACCAGGGGCAAGCGGGTCCTCTGGGTCATGGACGACAGGGCCTACCGAAGCGGCACGGCGTTCCGCCGGTTGCCCAAACACCCCTGGGAGGCATCCCCCTACGGCAACGTGCACGCCTACAATCACGACGTCTTTCCGGCCCGAGCCGCGCTGGGAGCAGACGGCTGCACGGACTGCCACCACCCGGATTCGCCGTTCTTCTTCGCCGGTGTGTTGAAGCACCGGTTTGACGGCTCGGCCCGGCCGGTGACCGAGCCGCAATACCGCCTGCTGGACATTTCCGGCCCGTGGGCGAAGATCGGCGCCTGGCGAGAAGCATACCTCAAGCCGGTGCTGTACGCCCTGCTGGCGGCCATGCTCTGCGTGGCCGCGGGTCTGGCGGTGCGGCGAGCGGCCGAATCGCTGCTGCCGCCGCCTCGGCCCCGATTCCTGCCCAGAGCGGTGGCCCTGGCGGTTGCCGTCGCCTTGGGCGCCACGGCGGGGCTGTCGGCATCCCAGCCGGGCCTGGCGGGCTACATGCTCCCGACGCGGTTCTCCCTCGACGCCAACCACTTCCTCATCGCCGTCGCGATTGTGCTTGGGGGGCTTTTCACACTCGTGCTGGAGCTTGGCCGAAGGCGCGCCGACGGGACCCGGCGGACAGGCCTGGCCCCCTTGCCCCTGGCGCTGCTGGTGGCCCTGGGTGCAGCCGGCGGAAGCGGCATACTGATGCTCCTGAGGCTGCGTGTCCTGCCTGCCGTCACTCGGGCGTCCTACACGGCTTTCGATCTGGCCATCACGGTGATCCTCGCCGTGACGTTGTTGGCTGCGCTGAAACGGACCGTGACGTCGCCGTCAGCCTGAGCCCTTCCGGCCCGCCGTTCATTGCCAGGCCGGCGCGAACGGCCAATGGCCCTCGTGGCGAGGAATGGACTGGAACCTATGACGCACGTGATGCTTGGTCATGGCTGGTAACAGACTCGGCACAGCGGTACAATCTTCCTGTTTTCCGGTTCTTGGTGCTGGGTGCCGGGGTTAGTAAGAGTGGGGGGAGAAAGCGACAGAGGGCAATGACCAGGATCTCACGAAGGAGCTTGATGCAGGGTTCGCTGGCCGCCGGGGCCGCCGTTAGTGTGCCGTATGTCTTTTCGCGACCCTCGCAGGCCGCCTGGGCCCCCGGGACAACCGTGCACCCGAACATCGATGTGCGCCGGGTGGTGGGAATCACCGACGCAAAGATGACCAGGGAGGTGCAGGCGCGGTCGAACTGGGCGCGGCAGCAGCAGTTGGTCAACGCCGAGGCGATCGAGGCGAACATCGACAAGCTGGCTTGCGCGCTGGCCAAGGACAAGGACGCCAAGCAGGCGTGGAAAGCGATCTTCGTCAAGCCGCCGAAGAAGTCCTGGTCCGAGACGGTGATCGCCGTCAAAACGAACAACATCTTCCAGCAGCACACGCGCAGCCCGGTCATCGCGAAGATGTGTCATGTCTTCACCGACGTGCTGGGCGTCAAGCCGGGCAACGTGCACGTCTACGACGCCTGCCACGGCAAGGACATGAAGACCAAGACGCCGTTCAAGGGCCTGCCCGGGGGCTGCCGGGTCGAGTGCAACTGGGGCGGCAGCACGGTGGTCCGCCCGGTAGGCCAGCCGTTCAAGGGCAGAACCGCCAGGTGCGTCAAGGCGCTGACCGACGGGTCGGTGGACATCCTGGTGAACATCGCCCTGTGCAAGGGGCACAGGCCGTCGTTCGGCGGCTTCACGATGGCGATGAAGAACCACCTGGGCACGTTCGAGCCGAAGCCGGCACACAGGGAGGGAATGGCCTACCTGATCGGGATCAACCAGAGTCCGGAGATCCTCGGGGCGACGGACAAGCGCAGCGGCAAGGTGCTCTTCCCTCGACAGCAGTTGTGCCTGATTGACGCGCTGTGGGCCAGCGAGAGAGGACCCATGGGACCGCCCTCCGTGCAGCCGAACTTCCTGGCAATGGGCACATTCGGCCCGGCGGTGGATTATCTTGTCGCCACGCAGTTCCGAGCCAAGAAAATGGGCTGGAAGATCAGCGCCGAGCCGCTCGGACGCATGCTGAGCGCGTTCGGCCTGAAGAAGGAAGAGATGGGCACGATCGTCTCGGCGTAGGCGCGATCGCGACCGAGGTCGTGCACGGCGTTTCCGTGGCGGCTGGGCGTTCATGGCGAAACGGTCGAGACATTCCGGGCGCAGCTCGCGGGGCGAGTTGATCGCGGCGGTGGTGCTCCTGGCGGCGCTGCCGGCCGTCGTTGTGGGCCTGGTGCTGGCACGAGGCTCCGTGACACCTGTGCCCACGTCTGGCGCGGCGAGGGAACCCGAAGGACACCTGCCCGAAGAAGTCATCATGCAGCCTCAGTACGGCGGCGGCACCTCGGCAAGGGCCGTGACCCCTGCCAAGACAACGGACTTGATCGCCCTGCTGCCCGCCCCTGGCAAGCCGTCGCCCTTCCGCATCAGCTCGGCGGGGAAGCAATGGCCCGCCGAGAAAATGCACGAGAAGATCAACGGTGAGGACATGGTCTACCTCGAAGCCGGCTGCCTCGGCCTGGCGGCAATGACGCTGTCGAACAGCGCCGGCACAGAGACGATCGACCTGTACCTCTTCGAGATGCGAACGCCCGGTTCGGCCGAGAAGGTCTTTGCCGAGCAGGCCCCGGCCGAGGACGCCCCGGACGTCGCCGACAGGCCGAACTACGTCGATCTGGGCGACAAGGCCTACACCACGTACGGCAGCTGCTGCCTCCGCGCCGGGCGGTTCTACCTGAAGGTCCTGGTCAACGCCGAATCGAAGGCGGCCTCCGAGGCGGCACTGAAGCTGGCACGCGCGTTCGCCGAGCAACACAAGGAACACCGGTGACCGAACCCGTCGAAGGCCGAGTAGCGACCGACCGCCGGGAGTTTCTCCGGCGGCTGGGTTCGGCCGCGCTGGCGACCGGGGGCGCCTCGGCGGCTGCGGGGTATCTGTTGAGCCGACCTGAACCGAGCGCCCAAGCGGACGGGCTGCCCACCTTCGGGGACTACTCCTCGCCGGCGGCCCCGTCGGATGCGGGCCTGGTGACGGCACAGATGACGGACCACCGCGCCGCCGTGCGGGCCGCCATCCAGGGCCTCGGCGGCATCTCGAGATTCGTCGGCCGACAGGACGTTGTCTTTATCAAGCCCAACGTCGGGTTCGACCGTCCGCCATGGGTCGGCGCGACGACCAGCCCGGAGGTCGTCGCCGAGGTCGTTACGCTTTGCCGACAGGCCGGGGCAAGCCGAGTCCTGGTCGCCGATTATTCCATAAACGATCCGGCGGGCTGTTTCGCCCGCAGCGGGATCGGCCAGGCCGCCACGCACGCCGGGGCGGATGTCCTGCTGCCGAGAGAGCAGGACTTCGAGCGTGTCGGGATCGGCGGGCATCGGCTCAGGACCTGGCCGGCATACTACCACCCGCTGCGGACGTACGGCGTGACCCGCGTGATCGGCCTGCCCACGGCCAAACAGCACGCCCGCTCGGTGGTCTCCGGTGCGATGAAGAACTGGTACGGCCTGCTGGGCGGGCCGAGAAGCCTGCTCCACCAGGACCTCGATACCGTCCTGGTGGACCTCTGTGCGATGATGAAGCCCACGCTGATCGTCATGGACGCCACCCGCCTGCTGGTGCGCAACGGCCCCACCGGAGGCAGCCGCGCAGACGTCAAGACCGCTCACCGCATCATTGCCGGCACCGATCAGGTCGCCATGGACACGCTGACCGCCGAGTGGCTCGGACAGGACCCCACGAAGATACCCTGGCTGGCGATGGCCGAAAAGAGGGGCCTGGGAACCATGACCTATACGTCGACACTGCGCAGGGTGTGATGATCCGCAAAGTACGCATCATATGGCAGGTGTTCTTCCTGGTGCTGTTCTTCGCGCTGCTCTACGCGGCGACACAACTGCGGATGGCCGGTTGGCCGGTTGCCGTGGCCGCCTGGGTGGACCCGTTGATCGGCATCGTCACGACGGCCGCCGAGGCACGCCTGGATGCGCTGGTGCGCCTGGCGTGCGTGATCGGTGTCATCGCGGCCGGCGTACTGGCGCTTGGGCCGGGTAAGCCCAGCCGTCTGCGGAACCGGTTGGCCGGGCTGATCGTCCTGGGCGCCGCCGTGGCGTTCCTGACCGGTAGCGAAATCGATTTCCACCGACCGTTAGCGATGGGGCTGGGCGTGATCGTCGTGACGTTCTTCCTCGGCCGGGCGTTCTGCGGCTGGATGTGCCCCTTTGGGACGATCCACCACTTCGTGGGCTGGCTGGGCAATCTCCGCCGATCGCGGCAAGAGAAGCTCGCCGTGGCCGACTATCGGCGATTCTTCGTCCTGAAGTACTACGTGCTCGTCGCCGTGCTGGTCGCCGCGGTGTTTGGCGTCCAGCAGGCCGGATTGCTCGACCCCATCGCGCTGCTGACGCGATCGGCCGGGACCACGGTCCTGCCGGCGCTCGACGCGGCGGGGGTATCCGCCGGCGGCGACGCCTACCGGCGCTGGGCGTGGTTCCCGCAGGCTCACTACGTCCGCGGCGTGTGGCTGATCGGGGGGGTGTTCGTTGCGCTGCTTCTGGCGAACCTGTGGATTCCGCGCTTCTTCTGCAAAACGCTGTGCCCGCTGGGCGCCCTGCTGGGCATCGTGAGCGGCTTGAGCCCCTTCAGGCACCGGCGCCGCGCCGAGACGTGCACGGACTGCAGACTGTGCGAGGCGGTCTGTCCCTCGGCCGCCGAGCCCGCCCGGAAACTCCGCATCAGCGAGTGCATCGTCTGCTTCAACTGCTCCGATGCGTGCCCGAGAGGCGCGATCCGGTTCGGCCCCGCCGGCGGACCCCACGCCCACGAGCGGACGGCTCCCGACATGTCCCGCCGGGGACTTCTCGCCGCGGCCGCCGTGGGATTCTCCGCCTGGCCGCTCGGCCGACTCATCGACGCGCATCGCGCCCGCCCGGACGAACGCGCCATCCGTCCCCCGGGCGCGCTGGGCGAGGAGGCGTTCCTCGCCGCGTGCATCAAGTGCGGCCTGTGCCTGCGGGCCTGTCCGACGGGTGTGATTCAGCCCGCCGGCGACCAGGCAGGCGCCGAAGGGCTGTGGACGCCGGTGATGGACTACAAGCTGGGGTATTGCGAGTACAACTGCACCGCATGCGGCCAGGCCTGCCCCACCGGCGCGATCCGCGAGTTGACCCTCGACCAGAAGCAGGGCCGAGGCGAGTTCGCCGCGAACGGACCCGTCCGCCTCGGAGCCGCCTTCGTCAATCGAGGGAGATGCCTGCCATGGTCCACCCTCACCCCGTGCGTCGTCTGTCAGGAGGTCTGTCCGGTCAGCCCGAAGGCGATTTACCTGGAGCGTGTGCAGGTGGTGGACCGGCAGGGCCAGACGCGCTGGGTGCAGCGCCCGTGGGTGGACCCTGGGCTATGCATCGGCTGCGGCATCTGTTCGCACAAGTGCCCCGTGACCGACAGTCCCGGCATCTACGTCACCGCCATCAACGCCACACGCGACACGAAGCAGCGACTGGTCCTCTGAGTCGCCGTGCCTCCGCGGCGCGATGACCTCAGGCCATCTTCTTGGCCATCATGTCCATGAAGGCCTGGTCGTACGGCTTGCCGATCAGCTTCTTGCACTGCGTGAACATCTTACATGAGCCGCAGTAGTCCAGCTTCTTCATCGCGGCGCACTTGAGAACGGGGCAGCCCTTCTTCTCGACCATCTCGTCGGTGGCGTCCTTTCCGGAAGCGCAGCCCTTGCATTTCCCGGCCTTCATCAAGGGGCAGACCGAACAGGCCAGTCCGCAGGCCCCGATCATGGCCTTGGCGGTCCCTTGGCCGGCAGACGATTCGCCGTTGTCGCCCTTGCACCCGCCAAGCGACGCGCCGACCACTCCGGCCGCCACCGCCGACGCGCCGCCGGCCAGAAAGTTACGTCGTGAGTTCTTCATACCGTACTCCTTTCGCTTAGTCTTCTGTCAACCACATATCCAACACCTCATTACCGGGCGCGGCAATGCCGCGACCGTTACCGCGTCTCATGTACCGCGGGACGCCGGGCCGGAGGTGACCTCCGCATGCCCGGGTGCACTCGCGGTCCCGAGGCCACCCTTGGCGGCAGATGTGCCCGCAGGTGCCTTGCCGCCGCCGGACTGACCGGTGCGTCTGACAACCAGCGCGCCAACCGGGCAGTCGATCTCCGAGGCGACGACAGGACACTTGGCCTTGAGCACGAAGACCACGTCTCGCTCGACGTCGCTGAGCGATTCGTAGTTGCCCTGCCCCTTTGCGATGACCAGATCCGCGCCGGCGAAACGCCGGCGAAACGCCTCGCTGCAATCATCCAGAAGTGTTCCCGGCGCATCCGAACCGTTGTCGATCACCTCGACCAGGTCGGTCAGGCCCGCAGCCTCGGCATCGGCCAGCGTGGCGTCGTTGAGAACGGGCCTGCCCCTGACGGCGACAGTCACGCACTGGAGCGGCATCTGTTCGATCAAGAGTCGATCGAAAACAATCTCGCCGGCGTTGTCGGCAATGTAGAGGATGGACCGGGCCCGAGAGATCTCGTCGGCAAGACTTCTGATCTGGCCGTTCAGCGGGGTCGCCAAGGCATGCGAAATCGACTCCTCGACCTGCTGCTTCTCGATGCATCCCTGCACGCCGAGATCGATGACGTTGCCCGCAATAGCCAGCCGAAGGGCCGTCTCCAGCGGATCGCCCGACTGCTGCACCCTGGCCGCCAGTTCCGGATACAACTCCATCGCCAACTCGTTGGATCGCCGTTTGACCTGGCAGTACGGGTCGGCCTGGCCGACCAGTTCTCGCACCAGGCGGTGGATGTACTGGGCCGTGACCACCGGCGACTGCCGAAGAGGCGCCTGGCTTGTTCTCCAGAGGATGACGCGAAGCACCTGTTCGTGGACCTTGGGGTCGTCTGTGACCATGCGTACGGCGTCCAGCGCCTGACGGGTGAAGCACGGAATGCAATCGAGAGCGGTCTTCATCTGTACTGGTGCTACCTCCGGTGTTCGCTGTTGTCAGCCGTGTTCGGACGCTGTTGCCAATGGCCGTCGCAGCCTGGCATGAGGAACGCCTGGGCGGTCAACCGGCCCGAGGCAAACGCCTGAAGTACGTGGTCGCCCCTGCCTCGAGTCTGTGGGATCACTTCGATACCCGCCAGAGAAACGGCCTCATCCAGGTCGCGAGAAATCGCCCCGCAGATCAACACGTCCACCCCCATGTCAGCCAACTGTCTGGCCCTGGCGACACAGCAAAGGCCGCTCAGCCGGACCTCGTCCTGCCGGACTGTGGCGCCGTCCTCGATATCGACGACAAGTGCCCGTTTGGCCACGTCGAAGACCGGCGATATCCGCTCGTTCCAGATTGGCAAGGCAACACGCATTGCCAGACAAGAAGCAATGGCCGTACCAGATGGCCGCATTCGGGGTGGCCAAAATACAAGCCCATTTTCCCAATGTGGTTACGCAATTTCAATGCCATGCGTCACCGGCGAACAACGCAGCATTCTGCAATCTTAGATGGGGCTATATGATTGCGATATGCGATGTTATGACGGGCCTTGGTGTCTCCTGTCATTCCGGGAGGACGACGAAGCCTGCGGAGTTGGCAATGCCGAACCGGTGTTTGCGGGGGCGCAAGACGGTGCCGGGTCCGTGGCAACAACAGCCGAAACAGCTTGCCGGAGTTCCAAAGACCTTTCCCGGACCCCGAGAGCGTAATAGAATCATCGGACAGGCCCGCGGCGATCGCGGGCAGAAACCACGCAGGAAATCCCAGTTGCGATGGTTCAGCGACCATTGCGGCGATCGAGGGAAAGACCATCGCTGAGCAAGCAGAAGGCCAACTCGCCGTGCTTGTCCGGGAAGTGCTGAAGAACGTCAACGGAATGCCCTTATGACCGATGAGATCGAGCAGAAACTGGACAGGTTCATCGAGGAGTTGCAGGCTCACATCGATGACGAGGCGAGCATCACCTTCTCGGAGAAGGCCATCGCCGAGTTCAAGGACCCGCACCACGCCGGGAGTATGGAAGATCCGGACGGCTTCGCCGCCTTCACGGGGCCCTGTGGGGACACGATGGAGATATGGCTGAGGATTGCCGCCGGTCGGGTGCAGGACAGCCGCTTCTGGACCGATGGCTGCGGAGCGACTATCGCCTGCGGGAGCATGATAACCCGGATGATCGAGGGCGGTGAGGTGGGCGATGTCCCGAGCATTTCCGAGCAGGACCTCATCGACGCCCTGGACGGATTGCCGCAGGCCAACCGGCACTGCGCGAAACTCACGATCGTAACTCTGAGGAAGGCGCTGGAGGACTATCGCAAACGGAGCACGGCGCAGCACCAGCAAGATGCATAAGCAGATTCAGCGGCTTGGGCCCTCAGGCGCCTGTGGCGGACCGGAGCTTCTGGGCGACGACGGCCTGGTTGGGCACAATCAGGACCGGGCAAGGGGCCTTCCTGAGAACGGCCTGACAGACATTGCCCAGCAACAGATAGAACAGGGCACCGTGCCTGTGGCTGCCCAGAAGGATCAAGGCCGGTTGCAGTCGACTCGCCACGTCGAGGATCTTCTCCGCAGGTGAACCTGGGATGAGCATGGCGGTGGCTTCCACGCCCTCCTCTTCAAGCATGTCTCGATAATGCGTCAGGTGCTGGTGCTCGGCCTTGAAGTGCTCGGCAATGCTGTCCCGAACGGCCGCCGATCCCGTGTCGTGTCGAAGGAACCCCGGTTTTTCCATAGCGACGTGGACAAGCACAATACCCGCATCGAGTGCTCTGGCCAACTTGTAGGCCTCGGCCACGACCGCATCGGAGACGTCGGAGAAGTCTATGGGAACGAGAATGCTGTCAGTCATGGCAGGTCTCCTTTCCTTCTCTAGAGGCTCAGCACGTACTCGGCCAGGTCCTTGATCTGCTGGTCGGTCAGCTTGCTGGTGGAACCGTGCTCGTCCTTGGGGTTGTACTTCTTGAGGACCTCTTCCATGGTGACGGCCCGCCCGTCGTAGAGGAACGGGCCGGTGCGCCAGACCTCGCGGAGCGTGGGGGTGTCGAACTTCAGGCCCTTCTCGCGGCCGATGCCGGTGC
>Ga0180432_10001140_pt1 | contig 42606 bp, 30 predicted proteins | sample SS_ome_10_FD_132414 | JGI IMG/M metagenome (GOLD analysis project Ga0180432, IMG submission 132414) | Hypersaline lake sediment archaeal communities from the Salton Sea, California, USA - SS_1_MS_2 metaG | ecosystem: Environmental > Aquatic > Non-marine Saline and Alkaline > Hypersaline >... | reverse complement strand
GCTTTCCTTATCACAGGCATTCAATCCAACATCAAACCAATCCCAAGAAAACAAAACACGCGGCTTGGAACGCAAACCAGTCCTGCCCAGCAACCCATCAAAACCAACACAAAAATTCTGGTCGCGGCGTAGCAGTTTGGCGTGGAAGCGCTCTTTGCGGGAACCGGAGAGCTCAAGCCTTATTGTTTCAGACGCTTCCTTTTCCCCGGTTGCACCGCTGTTATTTGAGTACTCAACCTTTAACCCGAGGTCATAGCCTTCAGGTTCCTTGGGCTTGGCTGCTGAAACTGATTGTTCGGCAACAAAGTAGTCATACTGTTCAAGGACCAGACCGGGGGAAAAATTGGAAACTGAACAGCTTATGCTACCAGAGCAGTTCAGGGGGATAATGCTTTCTATTGTTATCCTCTCACCTATATTGAAAATTGTCCATTTCACCGTTTCAGTCTTCTGTGCCTCATCCTCCCCAAAGCCTATTATTTTGTCAGCGGAATCAGTGATTATTATTCCCGCGCCATTGCCAGGATGCGGCGTGGGGCTCTGCGGGGGCGTGGGGGTCATGCCTGACGGACCGGTTCCCCCGCCGACCTCAACAAACTTTGTGGCATTGTCCTGCTTTCCAGAACTGTCTGTAACTGTCAGTGTAACCGAATAAGTGCCTTTTGCCGAATAAGAGTGCGTGGCGGTTATTCCTGTTCCGGAAGAATTGTCCCCGAAATTCCAAGAATAGTCAGTAATGGGGAAATCGCCTCGCTCTGAAATCGAGGCATCAAATGATACCTCCTCGCCCACAGCCGGCTTCTGAGGAGTGAAATAAAAATTCGCTATGGGGTTCTCCGTCACAGCGGATTGAACGCATTCCCCGTCAATGCACTCATAGTCCGCGGGGCAATCCTCATCGGAAGAGCAGGCGCCCAAGCCCAGGGAGATTGTCTGCGTTGCCTTGTCTTGGTTTTTTGGGATGTGGTCATCCCAAACAGTGAGGTTTACTGCATACTCGCCCGGCACATGGTATGTGAAAGTGGGCCTGTCCTCATATGAAACCTGTCCGTTGCTCGTCCAGTAGCATGTGAGGTTGTCTCCGTCGGCATCCGTGCTCTCGGTGCAGTCAAATTGGACCTGGAGGGGGAAGCTCCCTTCCAGGGGGGAAACAACCTTTATTTTGGCTTTGGGATGAGAAAAAACGCTTATATTTTTTAATTTTGCGTTCTTTTCGCCGCCGCTGCCCGTGCATGTGAGCGTTACTGAGTAATTTCCCTTTGATTCATAGAGATGGGACACCTTGTACTGGGTTCCTGTTTTCACGGTTCCATCGCCGAAATCCCATTTATAATTTGTTACATCGGAACCGCTGCCAGAGGCGTCGAAACCGAAAGCCATGTTGTGCAACGGCTCCGAGCCTATTCTTTCATAGGTAAAATCGCACTGCACATAAGCGCCGGCACTCAGTAGAAAAAAAAAGAGAAAAAGGAAAACTGGAACGAATTTTTTTTTATTCATGCTATTTCCCTTTTCCTAATTAAGTTTCTGTGAAGGCACTCTGTAATGCTGGAGAAATTATTCACTCTTGCGGGCACAACCATTCATCCCAGTTGAAAACCCACCAGTCGTTCACTGCAGTTTTTGCTCCCTCAATGTCCTCTAGTAACAAAGACTCGTTCCAGTAGAAAGAATATTCGTCGCTGTCCCCAACAACGCATATCTCCCTGTCGTTTATTTTTGCAAGCAAATCGTTTACAATCTCGATCTGCCGCTCTAGGGATTCAAGACCCAGTCTTTCAGTTTCATCCTTGCTTAGTTCTCCCTCACTGGAAGCAACCAGGGAATTGCCGTCGCAGGAACTGCTCATTACGTAGGCGTAGTCCTTTGGGGCATAGAACACTGACCTCAGGAAGAGGAAATTGTCGTCCGCCGCATCTGTCCAGCGGAAGCCAAAATGGGTGTTCTCGTCTTCCTCTGGAACACAATATTCGGAGAAAGCGCTCGCAACCGTATCGTTCACTGTCTGGAATTCCGTTCCATCAAAAAACTTGCATTCCAAGGCAGGCCTTGCAGCAAAGGGCTCCCACTGCGCAAGTAAATCCTCGCCCTCGCCGAATGCCCCTTCCTCTGTGTAAATGGAGTAGAAGGATTCCGCTTTTCCTCCATCACTTTTAATGCCCATTACAATGGGCATTGCCGAAGTTCTTGAGAACACAAGCTTGTTTTCCGCAAAGTCAACAACAAGCACTTTTCCCCTTTCCTCGAGGTTAGCGGACTTGAAGGAATTGTTGTCAAGGACATCGAACATTTCTGCCCCCTCTATTTCGCTTCCGTCTATTGCCCTTGTTCCAACCAATTCGCCGCCCAAGCTTACAATTGTAACCGGCTTGCTGTTCTCGTTGATGTAGCCGAGACCATAATCCTTTCTCTCCTTGTTTCCATCTTCATCCTCTCTCAGCGTTCCAACCAAGCCGTTGAAAGGCAAGTGATAGAAAGGAGAATCAGGCACTTCAATTCCCGTGTCGTGAACCTGCTCGAAAGAAACCGTTATTACTGCGGAGGGATCGCTATTCTCGTCAAAGAATTTCCTGTTCTCCTCGTCGTCAAAGGCAATTTCAATTGTAACATCGTAAGCGCTTGAATCGGAGATTTCCCTCGGCTCGAAGACCAGTTTCGCGGAATCAGCAAAATACTGGTTCCAGTCCGCGAACCAGTCAGGAGCCTCAAAGAAGCTGTTCACATAGTAGTACGCAAAGTCCTTCTGGAAATCCTCGGAAAAATTATCCGCAATAAGGAAAGCCCTGAAATAATTCAAGTCCTCTATCGCTTCATGGTCCGGACCGCTTTCATAGAGGTCCTGTATTTCCTTGAGCTTTCTCGCCAGTTCGATGGAAAACTGCACTGGATCGCAGTAAATGAATTCCGTATCAGCGGAATTCTCCTTATCGCAGGTGCTTATGTCAATGTCCGCCCAGTCCCAGGAAAAAAGTACTTTTGGAACGTTGTTCGGACCTGTTCTGCCTGTTCCATTGCCGAGGCGCGGACACAGGTCCTCTTCCGTGAATCCCTGCACGTAAAGCATTGCCTCCTCGGAGTAAATCTCTCTCAGGGTTTGGTCGCTCTCCGCGGTATATTTTACAAGGATTCTGAGAGGGAAGGATTTATGCTCTTCGGGAGTGCTTATTAGAACCTTTTCAACTATGGCTGCAGTTCCGCCGGCTTCAAGCGTGAACGGAAGTGTTGCCTCAATTGAACACTCGAGCAAATCGTCTTCGCAGCCCCCTGTCCTTATTATTTCAACCACTGCATCTCCCTCGCCTGAATTTCTCAAAAGCCAGCTGAACTCCCTTTCAACCTGTTCCACTTCATCGAAATAAACGTACTGGTCCTCTGGCCTTTCAATTGTGAGTTCTGGTGCCGGGGGCTCAGGGCATTCGCCGCAGTCTGCTACACATGTCTCGCAGGTTTCGCCCTCGGCTGGCACGCATTCTCCGTCGCCGCAGTATCCTTGACCGCAGCCGCCGCCACCGCCGCAGCCGCCGCCGCCACCGGGACCGCCGCCGTTGCCGTTTCCATTACCGCCGTTGCCGTTTCCGCCGCCTGTGGATTCCGGTGGAACTATATTGCCTGCGCCGTCAACGCATTCTTTCAAGGAAACATCGCAGTGATGCGTTAGAATGGGGCAAATGCAGTCTGTTGAATTGTCGAGGCAGTTTTCCGCTGGATAATCGCATACGCCGTCGTTATCCTGGGGGGTTGGAGAGGGACTCACTTCAGGGGTCGGGGTTGCTGTCGGGGTCGGGGTCTGCTGACCGTCGCCGCCTCCGGAAAGAAGCGGGGGCACGAAGACAACTGCGACAACAACGAGCACAAACAGCCCAGCCAACAACCAAGGAAAAGCTCCTTTTTCATTCATTAGCCTTTTTTCCATTTTATCACCCTCCAACTTCCTGAGTGCAGTCAAAGTTCGACCAATTGAACTGCCATTCCGCGCCGAGAAGTGCCTCGGCTTTTTCAGTCATTTTTTCAATTTTTTGCGCGTTCCAGAAAAAGGCGGATTTTTCCCCGTCAACTGCAACGCACACTTTTTCCTCTCCAATCGAGTCGATGAGTTCCTGCAATGTGTTAATCTGCTCTCCCGCCTGGTTGAGGCTGATTGATTGAGAGGGCTTGCTGCTCAGCTCTCCATTCGCCCCGGTGGAGGAAGCGAAAAGAGAATAACCGCTGTCGCAGGCATTCCTCAGTGAAAGGTTATCGCCGAAAGGCGAGTAGAAAATTGATTTGAGGAACAGCATTTCATTGTTCTCTACTCCGCTCCACCTGAAACCGAAGGAAGTGTCCGCCTTATCCTCAGCAACGCAGGTCTGGTCAAAGGAGCCTGCTTTCGCGTCCTGTCTCATGTAGTAAAGCTCCGCGCCGTAAAAGTCCTTGCATCCAAGCAAATCGGAGGTTGCAGCGCCGTCCCAAAGGGAAAGATAAATGCTGCCAGTGCCAATATCGTCGCCGCCTGCATCCGCAATCGAGTAGAATGCCTCTCCTACTGTGTCATGGCTTTCAATTCCCATTATTATCGGAGTGGCGTAACCGGGAGAGAATGACATTTCGTTGTCCGCCAGGTCCACTGTGAGGAGTTTTCCCCTACTGGTCAGATTCAGCGACTCGAAATCAGCAACCTTGTCCGTTAGGTATTCGGTTGCGCCTGAAATATCGCTTCCGTCCAAGGCAGCCGTTTGGATGAAGTTGCCTTTAAGGAAGCTGAGGTTTATTTCTTCGGCGGTGTTGTTATAGCCCAGGCCGTAATCCGCCCTGTTCTTGCCTCCTTCCTCTCTCAGCGTTCCAACCAAGCCGTTGAAAGGCAAGTGATAGAAAGGAGAATCAGGCACTTCCACGCCAACAGGATGCACCAATTCAAACTTAATTGTGACCACTGTGTTCGGATTGCCTTCCTCATCAAAGAAATTGAACTCTGGGTCGGCAACCTCAATCGAAACATTGTACAAGCCTGATTGCTCAAGCTGTCTGGGCTCGAAGACCAGTTTTGTGGAATCAGAAAAATACTCGTTCCATGGCGTTGTTGCTGAGGTAAACCAGCCCGCGGGATTGAAAAAGCTGTGCTCGTAGTAGTATGCAAAGTCTTTCTGGAAGTCCTCGGAAAAATTATCCTTTATGAGGAACGCCTGGAAGGAAGTGTATTGCTCTATCTCCGCGGTATTATCCTGCGCGACAAGGGTCTCTATTTTGTTGAGCTTTCTCGCCAGTTCGATGGAAAACTGCACTGGATCGCAGTAAATGAATTCCGTATCAGCGGAATTCTCCTTATCGCAGGTGCTTATGTCAATGTCCGCCCAGTCCCAGGAAAGGTGCACGAATGGCACAGCCCTTTCGCCTGTCCTGCCGAACGTGCCGTCAGCTGAAATGCAGAAATTCTGTTCCTCGTATTCGAGTCTTGTGTGGAACCTTTCCCCGCTCATGTTCAGGAGGTAAACGCTCACCGGCAATGACTCGCGCGCTTCGGTGAATTCCCCGCTTTCATCGGTGTACTGCACTTTGAGCTTTACGTCGTGGAATTCCGAGCCCGCGGGAGCGGTAGCGGAAATGTTCTCGACCAAAACAGCGCTCTGCATAGGCGCTATTACAAGATCGTCAGGCATTTCAATGCTGCAGGACATCGGACCGCAGTCCAGTGCTTCGGCTGTAATCACGTGCGCTCCTTCTTCGCCGACGTTCGTGAGCGTCCATGCAATTGTGTCCGTTTTCTGTTCTCCGGCTTCCTCAAAGGAAATAAATTTAGGCGCTGCAATGCTTATGAATATCTCTGCAGCGGTTTCGCCTTCCACTCTTGGACAGTCTTCCGGGCAGTTCTCCCAGGTTTCGCCGGGCTCGCAGACCCCGTTGCCGCATTCGGCTTCCTGCGGTTCCGTAAGAGGCTCGCAAAGCTTTGTTTCGGGATTGCATTGCTCGTCCTCCAGGCAGGCGCAGTCGTTTGTGCCGGCAATGCCGCAGTCATAGCAGTTTTCCCCCTGTTCGGGTTCACAAATGCCGTCGTTGTCGCAGTTGACTTCAACCTCAACGCATTCGTGCGTTGCCGGATCGCACACTTCCCCGCCCGCGCAGGGGCAGTCCGGTTCGCACAAAAAGCAGTCCTCGTTGTATTCAACGCCGCCGCAGTGTGCGTTTCCGCAGTATTCTCCAACGTCAACCGTAAATATTCCCGTGGTGAAAACCGGGGAGTAGGCGTGGGTGAACATCCACAAGATGTTTATAGCCTGGAAAAGCCAGTAAACCCAGTTCAGTCCAAGTATGCCGTGCTCCATTGCAAAATTGAAAAGGAGTTTTCCGAGGAATACTGCAACGCGTGCAATTGGCTGCGCGAAAGTAGTGCCGCTCCAAGCGCTCGCGGTTTCCCCTGCGGATTCCCACATTCCGCCAATGCCTTCCGCGGAAGGCAGCGCTCCGGCGCCTTCAGCAACCTGGAATGCCTCAAGCCCGCTGAGGAATTCGTGCAATAAATATGACGTGAAAAGGTGTCCGAATATTCTCGCTACATCAATTTCCTCCATTACTATCTTGAACTGGTATTCCCCTGCCTCCGGGAGCGGGAATTCCTGGTGTACTGCGTCTTCTTTGTAGAATGTGAGCTTGTGGGGCCATTTTTCTCCCCCTAGCAGTGTTTTTTTGACTTCCTCGCCCGGTAGGGCATAGTAGTATGTTACTTTGGTGCAGTTGAAAATCCACAAAAACTTCATGCCGAAAACTCTTGGGTTGCAGCCCTCTATGTCAATGTTTAAGTCCTGTCCGGGATAGGGCTTGTACGGGGGGTTGTCGTGGGATATTTCCGCTGTCACTGCACTGCGGTCGCATAGTTGTTCCCTGAAACAGATTCTTGCAATTCCTTTTTTGTATTCAAAGGGCACAACCATTGGATATGCTTCCTCTCCGTCTTCGCCATCGGCAGCATCGCCATTTTCTGCGCCGTTGTCTCCATTCGCTGCGTCGGTTGTATCCAGGGCATCTGTTCCGTTTGCAGTATCGTCTGTAACGCTGTCATCTCCGCTGGTTCCGTCGCCGTTTTCCTGTGCTAGCACCGGGGAAAACATTGCGCTTAAGAGAAAGAAAATAAGGATAAAGGCAGCAATGCGCGATTTCATTTCAATCACCTCCACCCTGCACGTAGTCCCGCATTGTAATGAAGGCATACTCCGTTGCGTCCAGGAACCTGTTTGTGAGGATGAATTCGTACTCTTTCTGCGGCAATGTTCCCTTGTACAGTCCTTTTATTTTGTTGCCCTCAATCCACATAAGGACTTCCTCGGTCTGCGGGTCTACCGTAATGCTGACGTTCATGAGGCTGCATCCGGAGCAGTTCGGGTCCTGCTTGAGCTTTTGTATGTATTCGGAGATTTCAAACTCTTTTACCTCGAACAGCGGAGCACTACGTGGCTGTATTTCAAAGGAGCCCTGGTCAAGGGTCATTTCATCAATTGTTACCTCCGAGCCCGCCTTGTCTCCGAGAGCACTGCCTGTCACCTTCCAGTTCACTGTATAGGTTTCCGGTATCTCCGGCTGGGATTCCAGGTCAACCTTTGCTGTGTCAACATCCATCTGCGGGTTTTCCACGTCGCTTGTTTCCGAGTAATAGCATGCGTCCTCGACTTCAAGCATGCCGCTGTCGGTGCCCTCGTTTTCCTCCGAAAGATCGTATACGTACTTGCTTATCTTAAAGCACGCGTTGGGGTTGTTGACCGTGACTTCAGCAAGCGTTACAAAGCGCAGCTGGGCATCGTAATCAAAGCGCGCTTTAACGAATATTGGATAGATTCCCTGGAAGACCCTCTCGCCCTCGGCTTTCGCCTCCACTTCCTTCTCATCAGTTTTCTCTAGCTTGAATTCTTTTTCGCTGAGTTTGAGCAGGCTTACCAGCTGGAAATTCACCTTGTCGTCGCATTCATCTGTTTTTATTTTGAATGCCGCGCTCTCGCCTGAATTGAGCTCTTTTTCCAGCGGCTCGATTGAAATGCAACTCGCGTAATTCTGGTTCACTTCGCCCTCATGCTTTACCTTTATGGGAATGACTTTTGTTGCATAGCCCGCCTTGCTTACAATGACTGCAACTTCGTCGCCTCTTCTCAGAATGTCTCCTGAATCGCCCTGTTCATAGGAGAAAGTGCCTGCTGCTGTCGTCTGCAGGGTTGCAAGCGTTTGGGTTACGCCTCCCGAGGTTTTCCTTACTTCAACCCAGGCTCCTTCAATTGGCGCGGCTGTTTCCTTGTCAACCACCGTTCCGTTAAGCGTGATCGTGGTGCCTATTTCAAGGAATTCAGGCAGGTTAACTACCCTGAGCTGTTCCAGCGAAACAACGCTGAATTTCAGCGCCGGACCTGCTGCCGTCAAACCGCCGCCCGAAATTCCAAAGGAAAGGTAGGTAAAGTGTGTTTCCTTTGAGGCTTTTATTTTTAAGGGTGCATCTGGAAAGTACACTGCGTCCGCTCCAAAGGGTTTTGTCATTGCGATGGAATGGGTTGCGCCTTCGCCTATTTCCGGGAAGGTGATTGCGTCGTCTTCTTCCCCCAAGGGACCCTGCCTGTTTGACACTTCAACGCTTGAACCGCTCAGGTCCTGGGATGTGCAGTTCTTGAGTATGTACCAGAGCTCGTATTCTTCGTCCAGGTTCAGCTGGGTCGCGTTTTCTCCCTGGGCGAGACCCAGTTCCACTCCGCTCTGCATCAGGGAGAACATCCACGCAATTCCCTCCTCATCCGGGCAGACCAGCGTGTTAACAGGAATTGTGAGAGTGCCTGTTTCAGTGCTTTTAACCGTTCCGTCGAATTCGGCTTTTGCCTCATAATATGCTGTGAGGTTTTCTTCAGCGGGCAGGCCCTCTTCAACAAGCACTTCAATCGTTACGGGCACTTTTATTTTTTCCAGGGAATTCCACTTGACGTTTACCTGCTTTGCACCCTCTCCCGCGGAGGCAAGGCATTCAAGCTTGCTTTCAAATGGGTCGCCGGTATAGCATGTCGAGAAAAGAATTACGGGGCTTCCTGGAGCGCGTGCGTCCTTTATTTTCATCTTGTAGCCTGCTGTTAGGAGCGATGCCTGGGTGTCCAGTCCTGCTCTTACATGGTGTATTATGTTCCTTGCATCGTTTTCGAGAATGTAAAGGTTGAATTTAATGTAGTAGGTTGTCGGGGAGTCGGTTCCTGAAATCACCGCGTCCACTGTTTCACCGCAGTCCCAGTCACTGCAGACTGCAACGTACTCCGCCGCAATCTCTCCGTCGGGAAGAATGCTTAAGGGGTCCAATTCGACCAGAACTTCAACCTCGTCGTCTGAGACAATTTCAATATTTCCTCCGTTCCTCCCCACTACTGCTGTCAGGTAGCCTTCCTTTACCACCTTTACGTAAACCTTCTTGTCCGCCCTTATGTCCCCGGAAGGACATTCCCCGCTTGCATCTGTCAGGCATTCGCTTAACTGGAGGCTGCCCTGCGATGCATCGTAGAAAGAAACTATTGCATCCTCCAATGCGTTTTCCGTTTCCGAATCCATCACTTTGACCTTCACAGTGCCGTTTCCGAACGCGATTCTTACCGGCAGCACTATTGTAGACCCTGCTTCCAAATATTTCTTGTCCGATTCACCGGAGCGGTCGCCTTTTTCCGCTATAGCGTAATATCTCTCGCTCGAGTTTGAGGGAATGTTTTCGAATTTGTACTGGCCTTCCTCGTTTGTTCTGAGGGAAATCCCGGGGCTGGAATTCCAGGGAACTCCCGGAAAATCGGTCCTGTGAAGGGAGACAACCGCTTCTTTTATTGCACTGCCTTCCTCGTCCTTCACTTTTACAATTACTGAACCGTGTCTTGTTGCGGCTTCGCCTTCAGGCGGCAGTTCGTGTATTTCCAGTTCCTCCACCGAATCGCTGTCAAGGTTTTTTGCGGTCAAAGCAAACATCTCTGTTATAAAGCCCTCCTTTGAAACAAGCGCGACAAAGTCCTTGCTCTCATCGGGCCTGTTTACCATTAACTCTATTTCCCCTGATGCGGGCGTTGTTTCCTTCCACTGCGAGGCTTTGTCCATGAAAATTGTGACATTTGCTCCTTCGACCGCCTGGTCATTCTTTGCGTTTAGTATCTTGAAGTGAAGCTTTTTCGTAATGTCGAGTTCGGGAAGCTCCAGCACAACAGACGTGGTTTTTCCGGTTGTGACCCTCACATCGCCCTGTTCTGCAATCCTTGAATCTTTCTCCGCTCTCACAGTGTAAAGTCCCGGTTCAACGCTTTTGAATTCAACCGTTCCATTGGAAGAAGTGCCTTTCATTGTCTCGTTTCCCTGCGAATCAATGAGCTTGACAGCTGCGTCTGCAACCCTGCCACCGCTGTCTGAAACAATTACCTCCATATTGCCTGTTGTTTCGATTTCCTCTACTGGAACGAGCCTTATGGATTCAACCGTTTTATCCGGGCGAAGTCTTTTCGTTGCGGTCTCGTAGCCCTCGGCTTTCACGCTTATCTCCATTACACCGCAGTCTTCGGGGTTTCCTATTGTGAAAGGCTGGTTTGCGCCTGCCTCGAATGTACGGGGTTCGGGCGCTTCTCCCAGGCTGCACGTGAATTCCATTGTAATAGGAACATCGTTTACATAGCCTCCCGTCCTGTCGTTGACAACGTAAATTTTGTACTCTTTTGCGGGTCCCACGACAACGGCTCCAGCGGGCCTGAGGGAAACCGCTTTTGTTTCCCCGTCCTTTAGCGTAACGTTTTCCTCTGTGTGGTCCTGGTAGGATTCACCGCCCTTAACCGTGAGGTCTACCTTTACCTCTTCGCTGTCCAACTCGAATTTCGCCACTCCCTTTTCGTCGGTTTTTTCCGTGTCCGTTTTTCCGTCAGGCGTCTGGATTATTACATTAATGTTTGGCAAAGGTTCGCCTTCGTCACTCTCCACCTGCACTATTGCCTCGTACTCTGCAACTGGTCCCACGCACCAGGGGCAGCTTATTGCCCACACTGCCCCGTAGACAAGAAGCACGAGTACCGCGGCGCAGAGGATGATGAAGAGAATGAAGGAGGGGAAATACTTGTCAATCGGGTCAACTAGTTTGTACACAGGCAGACGCCGGTCCGTCGCATCCAGAAAATCGTAATAGCGGTCCTCCAAAGAAAAATAGAAATTTTTTATTTTACTTCCTAATTTGTTTGTTAAAATCCCCATACCTTTTTCACCATCCTCTAAAAATTTTTACAAACTTTTGAAACAAATTTACCACGGATTCATGTTAAATTGTTAACTGTGTTAATTACTTTATTCTCGGGCAAATTATTAAAATATATGTATCCTTATTAATAAACTTTTTCATTTAAAAAAAACGCACCTTTTGGGCAAAAGCGGTTTATTAAAAGAGGCTCGTAATCCATAATTTTCACTCTTAACCAAAACCCCCCAGGGAGCTCTGTTCTTCGCGCGGTTTCCTTTTGTTCGGGTTCCTGCCGGAACTCACCCGCTTCCCGCCTATCTGGCGCTTTACCTTGAGCGCTGTTTCTTGCCCCAGAACGCGGAAAAGTTCGGAAAAGGGGGCTTTTTTGAGTGCCGCCGCAGACCTTAATCCTGCCCTCCAGAGTCTGCGCGCTCTCACCCTTCCTATGCCCCTGAGTTCTGTAAGGGGAAGCAGCTCTTCCCTGACGCCGTGCTTGAGCCTCTTCCTCATCTTATACATAACAGGGATGTTCTCCTCCCTTTGCAGCAGCTTGGAGAGCTCGATTGCAGAGTAGGCAAGCCAGTCGCAAATCCGCCTCTTTGAGAAAAGAATGCCCGGCTGCACGCTGTATTGCTCCATTATTTCGCTCTCGCTCTTCTCATTAATCCAGTCCTCGAGCATAAGCGCGGAGCGGAATTTTGAAAGAAGCGAGGAATCAAAAAACTGCTCGCGCTGCAGATCAATGGGTAGCTCGGATTCGCGCAATTGCAGCGATTCCCAGAGCTCGGTTTCGGATTTCTTCGGAACGCTGAGGCATGGCATAAACTCTGACGTATCAGTCAGGCAATAGAGCGCGCCGAATTCTTTGAGCTTTTTCTGCAGCGCGGAAATTATTTTATGCGCTGAAAGCGGGTCCAAGTAAAGGTCTGATACGCGCTGCCCGAGCGCGGTTGCTGCAAGCTTTCCACCGCTTTCCCGCACGAATTCCAGTTCAACCAGCTCGGAGGTCAGTTCTTCGAGCTTTTCGAGCAGTGGTCCGAGGGAGGAATACTGCGAGGCATAAAAAGTGCGGGAGAAAAACTTTTCCATTGAAGCAGAGTCAAAAACAAAGCGGGAGGCAATTAAAGCGAGGAGGTGCATTCTCAGCACGGGCTCGAAGGAAAGCCGGGATTCCACTGGCTCGATTTCGCCGTTGATGTATGAATCGCGCAATTCCTCTTCCTCAAGGTCATTCCTTGCAACAATAATTGACTCTCCACTGGAATCAAAGCGAGGTCTTCCTGCCCTCCCTGCCATCTGTTTGTATTCCCTTACAGGAATGCGCTGCATTCCGTAAGCGGTGTATCGGTAAAGCGAGGGAATCACAACGCGGAAAGCCGGAGTATTGATTCCAGCTGCAAGTGTGGGGGTAGCGGAAACAAGCTTTATTTTTCCGCCGCGGAATGCATCTTCCACAATCTGGCGCTGCTTCGGCAAAAGACCGGCGTGGTGGAATGCTGTTCCCTTCCTTACGAGGGAAGCGAGCTTTCTGCACTGTTGTGTAGGAATTTCGAGCACGCTTTCAACGCGCTGCGCAACGCGGAGTAAAAAATCTTTTTCTTTTTCCGACAATCTTTTCCCGACGGTGTTTGAGTGCTTTTTTGCAAATCCCTCGGCATTCCTGCGCGTGTTGAGGAAAAACAACGCCTGCTTTTTTTTCTCCAGGGTGTCCTCTATGAGGGCCTGCACCTGCTCTTTCCCTATCCTGAGTTCGTTCTGCAGGGAATCAAAGTAAAGCGTGCTGTTTAGGAGGATTCCCTCCCTGAGCTCCACAGGTCTGAAATCGCTTTCAATCAGTTCCGCGGAAAGCCATTCCGCTATTTCCGCGGCATTCGGAATTGTCGCGCTCAGCGCGGCAATCTGGAGCGAGGGAACAATAGAGGACAGCTTCGAGATTACCATTTCAAGCGTTGCGCCCCTGTCTGAATCCAGCTCGTGGATTTCATCCGCCACGAGCAAGCCCACTCTGGAAAGCCACTGGGCGCGGTGCCTTATCAGGGAATCAACTTTTTCATTTGTCGCGAATATGAGGTCATAATTGCTCAAATACTTCGAGCTTGAATCAAAGTCGCCGGTGCTCAACGCAACCCTTATGTGCAGGGGCTTGCTGTAGCGCCTTTTGAATTCAGAGTAGTGCTCCGAGGCAAGCGCCTTGAGGGGACAGGTGTAGATTACTTTCTTTTTTTTATTAATTATTGTATTAAGAGCGCAGAGTTCCGCTATTACCGTTTTGCCGCTCGCTGTCGGCGCGCTTATTACAATGTTTTTCTCGAAAATCTTTTTTCCGAGAGCGGCTTTCTGCAGGGGGTTGAAAGAGCGGAATTCATTCAGGGAAAGAAGCTTCTTTTCAATGTCCATCAATCAAAATTGATGGGGAAAGGATTTAAAGTAATTCAGGGAGGAATTCCGGTAAAACCCGTCATTCCCCTGCCCATTTCATGAGCTCGCGTAGCGTGGAAACGTCCTCCCGCAGCGAGGAAATTTTTTTCCCGAGTTCGGCGAGCTTGCGTGCGCTTTCTGTTTGCCTGAAGAGCTGCAGGTCCTTGGCATAGCGCGCCACCTTTTTGTCCTTTTTGTAAACGATGGAATTCTGCACTGTTTCCGTGAGCTGCCTCCTGTAATCCTCGTCGTGAACGAACATCCTAATCATGGGCTGCCATCTTTTGTCCGAGACAAGGTGCACCGGCAGCCCTACCTTCGCGGCATTCTCCCTGTAATCCTTGTCCAGGGCAGACTTCGAGACATGCTGCCAGTACAAGGGCTGGGAAAATTTCCTGAGACCGTGCATCAGGTTGTAGAGCTGCGCTTCCTTGAGTTTTTTCTCCCACCGCGCTTTTCGCTCCTGTAGTTCCGAAAGCGAGGACTGCTTTTCCTTTATGAGCCTTCTGAGGCGGAGTTTTGTGGGATACACCAGCGAGGGAGCCCTGCCCTCAGGGTATTCAACCCTTACTATTCCCCCGCTAGAAAAATAGTGCTCCAGGGCGGAAGCGCGTGAGGCATTCTCCTTGAGGGAATGCTTGAATTTTTTTTTGAATTTTTCCATCGAGGAGAATGTTTCCTGGGGCATAATTCTAATTAAAGGTTGGAAGGGGTTAATAAATCTTTTTCTCAATTAAATAATGCTTAAGGCAGGCGAAAGGAGGGATTGCATGTTTCCGGGAATGCGCGGAATGAACCCCAAGCAAATGAAAATGATGATGAAGCAGCTGGGAATAAAAAGCGAGGAAATCAATGCAAAAAGGGCAATATTCGAACTCGAAAACGGAAAGATAACAATTGAGAATCCCAGCATTACGGCAATAGAGCAGGCAGGGCAGAAAATATTCACGGTTGCCGGCAAACCGCTGCAAGAGGAAGGGAACAGCATTCCCGAAGAGGACATTGCGCTTGTCGCAGGGCAGTGTAAAGTGCCGGCTGAAAAAGCCAAAAAAGCGCTTGAGGGTTCCCAGGGCGATATCGCCGGAGCGATAAAGAAACTGAAAGGGGATTAGGCGCGTTCACTCTGTTTTTTCATTTGCCTGCGCCAGTACAATTGTTTCCCTCTGGGTGTAAAAGGCAACCACTGCCTCTACTTTTTCCCCTGTTGAATGCCCGGGCAAAAGCCTTGCGCTTATCGCTTCACCGGAAAAAAATTCCTCGTTTGAATCAATGTCCCTAAGGGAATTTACATCCAGTTCCGCGGGCTGGAAAACCGTGAGACCAAGGTTCCTTGAAAGCAGTGCATCACTGACTTTTTCTGCTGCACCGCCGAGCGAATTGTGCGAAAATTCAATTTTTCCCGATATCTGGGCGAAGGGATTCTCCACGGAAGAAACCCTTTCCGAGAGACCGGCTTCCTCGAACGCGCTGAATGCCTGCTCCCTGAGAGCGGCAAAACCTTCCAGGGAAGCGAAGGAAATCAGGGCTGAAAGTTTTCCCGGCTCGGAGGAGAAGGAAATTCCCGAAATGCCCTCGATTCCTGAGAGCGCCGCATTTATGTCCTGTTCAAGTGAAAGAACAGATTGCTCTGTTTCAAGTCCCTGCGTGTTGAAATCAATTGTGAATTCCCGGCTCTGTGCGTTTAGATTCACTTCCGCGTTGTTTGCGTCGGCTATTTCGGAAAGCTCTTCTTCGAGTTCCCCTGCACTGAAGCCGCCGTACAGTATGCTGCCTTCGAATGCGAGTTCCGGGGAAAGTGAAACGATTTCCGCGGTAACTTCCGCGGAGCGGGAAACGGGCTGGGCTGAAATGTTCTGGACCTCGTAGGCGTCCAGTGAAACAATCTGGTCGCCTGTGAGCTCCAATTCAATGTTTATTTTCAGCATATCGCCTTGCACTGCGGTTATTCCCACAAACCCTTCCAGAAAAGGCTGACTGAAATTATAGTCGCGCTGTAAGTTGAGGTCCTTGCTGCTCGAAACAATTGTTATTTTTTGCGGAATCCTGAGCAATGCCCTGCCTATAAAACTCACGTCCGAGATAATTCCGTCATCCTCAATTGCCTCGCCTAGTGCAATGAAATCAGTGTTCTCCGCTGCAAGGAAATCCACGAAGAACGGCAGGAAGTCCTCCCTGCTCCTGTCCGGCTGACCGAAAAAAGGCGCGTTCTGGAAACTCTCTATTCCGTCAATGCGTATCAGGCGCGAGAGGATTGCGTCCATATTCGTTTCAGAAGTATACCCTTGCAGCCTTACAACGCGCAGCATTCTTTCGACGTTTGCATCCACGGAACTGGCTTCGAACTGGATTCTCTGGATTGCCGGCGTTGGCGTCGGAGTCTGGTTGTTGCCGTCATTGCTGCTTGTTACAATGCTCCCGCCTATAACCGAGCCGATTATGAGTATCGTTACAATAAGTGCAGGCCACATGTTCTTGTTCATTTTATCGTCTCCGGAAAGAAAAAAGAGATTTCCGCTACAAAGGATTCCTGGAAAAAGTAAAAAAAGCTATCGCTGGTTAATTATTTTCCGAAAGAGGGAAGAAAGAAGGGAAAAAGAAAGAAATAAAACGGAGTGGTTTCATGGAGAAAGGGGGTATTCTAAAAATAAACTACACAGGCAGGGAAAAATCCAGCGGGGAAGTGTTTGACACCACGCTCGAGAAAGAAGCGGTGAAAGCGGGAATTTTTGACAAAAACAGGAAATATGCGCCAATAGTGGTCGTTGCAGGCGAAGGCGACCTGCTCCCTGCACTGGACAGCATTCTTACGAAAATGAAAAAAGGCGAAAAGAGAACAGTTTCACTCAAGCCAGGCGAGGCGTTCGGGGAAAGAAACCCCAAGCTCGCAAAAATGGTTCCGTTGCAGGAATTTAGGAAGCGCGACATAAAGCCTTTTCCCGGACTGATCGTGGAATTGAACAACCTGCACGGAAGAGTGCAGAGCGTGAGCGGTGGAAGGGTGAGAGTTGATTTCAATCATCCGCTCGCGGGAAAGGAGGTTGAGTTCGATCTGAGCGTGGAGGATGAAATCACTGACAGGAAAGAAAAGGTGGAAGCGCTGTTCGGCAAATTCTTCCAGCTGCCGGAGGGAAAGGGAAAGCTCGAGGTAAAGGAATCGGAAGTAAGGGTGAGCATTCCGTCTGAATTCGCCCTTGCCGCAGCGCAGTTCAAGAAGCCCTTCAGCGAGCAGGTATTGAAGCACATCAAGGGCATTAAAAAGGTCAAATTCGAGGAAGAATTTTTACCGGAAAAAGAAAAAGAAAAGGACATGAAAAAATCCGGGGAAAAGGAAAAAACGCTCGGAAAAGAGCGGGAAAGTGCCAAGAAAAAGGAATAACGTGCGCGAAACGCTTAAAGTTAGTCTTTTAAATATTGCCTTGGAAAAATTAATTCATACAGGAAATGGCTCTTCTGATTTTTGCCGGGAGCAAACGAATTGTGGTGATTTGACTTGGCTGCTGAAAACGAAGACCTGAAAACCGGCACTACCACCGTGGGAATAATAACAAAGAACGGGGTAGTGCTCGGAGCGGACATGAAGGCAACGCTCGGAAACTTGAGTTATGACAAGGAAGCAAAAAAGATTTACAAAATAAGCGAAAGGATTGCTGTAACGAATGCCGGCTCTGTCGGAGATTCACTTACAATAATAAGGTTTCTGCGCTCTCACGCAAGCCTTTATGAAACAGACAGGGAATCCGCCATAAGCCCGAGAGCGCTGTCAACATTCCTTTCAAACGTGCTGAACGCAAACAGACATTTTCCCTATGCCGTGCAGTTCATTGTGGGCGGGAAAATAGACAAGCCGCAGCTGTTTGAAATAACACCTTACGGAGGCGTTCTCGAAAGGAACAAGTTCGCAACAAGCGGTTCGGGAACCCAGCTTGCCCTTGCCACCCTGGACCAGCACTACAGGGATGGAATGACCGAAGAGGAAGGAATAAGGCTTGCCGTAAAGGCAATAACAGCAAGCAAGAAAAGGGACATTTATTCTGGCGGGAGATCTATTTCAATTACAGTAATGGACGACAGGGGCGTGAGAGAACTGCCAGAGGCAAAAGTGCAGGAATTCGTCAAAAGGGAGACAAAAAATAATTGAATTCGCCCCCCAAGGCGCCCCAAAGGCATTCTGAAAAAAATTGATTTGAATTAATTTAAATTAAAAATTAAAGCAAATTGAAAACCCAATCACTTTAAGGACTGATTGTGCAATGCAAACGGTAGATGAGATAAAGGAAGCAGTCAAAAAAACGCTTCCAAGCGAAGCCCAGGTTACAAAAATAGAAATGGAGGGTCCTGAAATTGCCCTTTACACGCAGAACCCGCAGGCATTCTTCGAGAACGAGAATTTGGTCGCAAAAACAGCGCACGAGTTCAAAAAGAGGATCAACGTAAGGACCGACAAGTCACTGCTCACAGAGCACGAGAAGGCGAAGGAGAGAGTAGAGGAAATAGTGCCTGAGGACGCGGGAATAAAAGACATAGCATTCAACGATTCTTTTTCTGAAGTGGTGATAGAGGCGATAAAGCCCGGGCTGGTCATAGGGAAGGGGGGGCAGACTTCGAAGCAGATAATTCTCAAAACAGGCTGGACGCCCAAAATAGTGAGGGCGCCCACATCCGACTCAAAAATACTTCGGGGAATAAGGCATCACTTGAACAAATACCACAAGGAAAGGAAAGCAATACTCAAAAAGACCGCTGAAAGAATTTACAGGGAAATGCCCGAAAACAACAACGGATGGGCAAGGATTACTGCATTGGGCGGCTTCAGGGAAGTGGGGAGAAGCTGCATTCTTGTTGAAACCCCTGAAACAAAAATACTGCTTGACTGCGGTATAAACGTTGCATCCTACAAATCGCCCTACCCCTACCTTGAGGCGTTCCATTTTCCACTGGACGAAATCGACGGCGTAGTAATAACGCACGCCCACCTGGACCACGGGGGGTTTGTTCCCTTTCTTTTCAAGTCAGGGTACCGCGGTCCTGTTTACTGCACTGAACCAACGCGAGACCTCATGGCATTGCTGCAGTTCGATTACATCGGGGTGCTTGTAAAGGAGGGAAAAGAGCCTCCGTACACGGAAAGGGACGTGAAGGAAATGATAAAGTACTGCATTCCCCGCGAATACAGGGAGGTAACTGACATTGCGCCTGACATTAGGCTGACGCTGCACAACGCGTCCCATATCCTGGGTTCTGCTTCAGTTCACCTGCACATAGGCGAGGGAGCGCACAACCTAGTATATTCGGGGGACATAAAGTACGGCTTCACGCGCCTGTTTGACGAAGTGGACTTGCGCTATCCGCGTTTGGAAACGCTCATAATCGAAAGCACTTATGGGGGAAAAAGAGACATAATGCCCAACAGGTATAAGTCCGAGGAAAGGTTCCTCAGCGTAATAAACGAAACAATGCAGCAGGGCGGCAATGTGCTCATTCCGGTTTTCGCTGTCGGAAGAGCGCAGGAAATAATGCTCGTGCTGGAAAACTTTTACAGGAAGAAACTTATCGGCGCAAAATGTTACGTTGATGGGATGACTGCCGAAGCCTCTGCCATTCACACCGCTTACCCCGAATATCTGAGAGAGGGAGTGAGAAGGAGAGTGCTGCAGAACGATTCCCCCTTCACCTCGGACGTGTTTGAGGTGGTGAAGGACGAAAAGCGCGAGGAAATAATAAACGGAAGCAACAGCATAATTATTTCGAGCAGCGGAATGCTTACAGGAGGGCCAAGCGTTGAATATTTCAAGGCAATGGCGGAACATCCAGCGAACACACTCGTGTTCGTGGGCTACCAGGGCGAAGGCTCGCTCGGAAGAAAAATACAGAGCGGCGTGGACAGCATTCCGATTACAGTAGAGGGGGGAAAAACGAAAAGCCTCAAAATACAGATGCGCGTGGAAACCATAGAGGGCTTTTCGGGGCACAGCGACAAAAACCAGTTGACAGAATACATACGCAGGCTGAAGCCAAAACCGAAGAGAGCAATAGTGAACCACGGGGACAAAACAAAGACTGTTTCCTTTGCCAACTTCGTTTCAAACAAGTTCAAAATAAAGAGCTACGCGATGAGGAACCTGGATGCCAAAAGGCTCGTGTAAGTCATTTGGGCATCCAGCAAAAACTGGAAAAAATCTTTTTCTTTTTGAAAAAAATTATTTATTTATACATAATTTGAATTTTTGCCCTTTTTTTGCTCCTCCCGAAAATTGCAAAAAAACATAAATATACATAAGAAAGAAGGCAGCATTGAGCCCTATTTTTGAAATAAGGCGGAATTTAGAAAATATACATAAAAAAAAGCCCATTCTGGGCTTTTTTCCGCGAAAGGTTTAAAAAAGCGTTGCCCTTAGTATTAGTTGTGTTAGGGGGATTGAAATGAAGGAACCCCAAGGCGAAAGAATGGCATTGGAGGAAAACGGAAAAACAATGAGCGAGGGGCTTGCGCTAAAGATGTGCGAGCAGCTCGCAGGAGGGGGCATTTTGCTTCCTGATGAACGCCTTGCCTTCAAAGGAAAAAGGTAGCCACTGTTTTGTTTTACCTCATCACCCCTTTCCCCCTAACCCCACAATCCTTTCCTTTGCCCTGAGAGTTACTCATTTCTTTAATTAATTTTTCCTGCAATAATAATGCATGAAACTGCTTGTTACGGGTTCGCCGGGCACGGGAAAAACAAGCGTGGCGAGAGCGCTGGGTCGCAGGTTAAAGTGCACAGTGTTAAACGAGAAGGATTTTGCTCTCTCAAGGGGAGTAGGCACATGGAACCACAAATCCAACGAGCTGGAAATACCCCTGGGAAAAATACGCCGCGAAATCAATGCCGAAATCGCCGGAAAAAAAAGCATAATTATCGAGGGACATGTGCTGTGCGAGGCGAAGCTGGGCGTGGATGCCGTAATTGTGCTGAGGGTGCATCCTGAAATTCTGGAATCCAGACTGGAGGCGCGCGGCTATAACGCTGAAAAAATACAGGACAACGTTTTCTGCGAGGGCATTGACTACTGCAGCAAGCATGTGATTCGCAGATATGCCGGGAAAAAAATCATTGAAGTTAGCAATGAGAAAGGAATAAAAGAAACTCTCAACACAATATTGCTGGAACTCAAACGGAAGGGGTTGCTGGAATGAAAATGCGCTTTCTAATTGTTGCGGTTTTTGCTGTTCTGCTGATTTCTGCAGCAAACTCCGCGGAAAACGAGAAAACGCTGAAGGACAAAGGCTATAATTCACTGAGCGTGGAGGGAACGGAAAAAACGGAGTGCATGGAAGTGGAATTCCTGAGGGAGGAATTTCCCGGTCTCGAAGAGGAAGGAAGCCGCTTTATCGTTTCTGTTAAAGCCGAATTTCTGCCCCAGATGGAGGGAAAGGCAAGTGTTGACATTTTTTTGAACGGAGAGCACATTGGGAGAATTCCCCAAGAGGAATTCGTGTGCGAAAGCGGGGAATGCTGGGGCCGCGTGCAGGCCGATAAAGAAATTCTCCGGCAGGAGAACAAGGTAAAATTCTGCGGGAGAACGGGGAAAAGCATTACGCGCATAAACATAAGCAACGAATCGTTGCTCGGAACGTACTTCGTGCCCGCCTTTGGGGAAGGGGACTTCACAAAATGCATCTTTTTGGAAAGCGGGGGCTGCGTGAAGGAATACGAGGCATCCCTGGGGGAAGACCTAAACGTAAATATACTTATACATAATAGGGGGGGCGGGGAAGCCTTCATAAGGTTCAAGGACAAACGCTCAATAATAGGCGAAAAAGAGGAAAGAAAGGAACTCGCTGATGTGGACTTCAACTTTTTGCTGCCCGCGGGTGAAACCCGCATTATAAGCTACCCTGTAAGGGTAAAAGAAGCGGGTCCGATGAGCCTGGGCCCCAGCGCAATTTACTATGACAATGTTTTCGGGGAGGAACAACTGCTTTTCTCAAACACTGTCGACCTCACTGTGCGATACGCCGAACCCAAGGCAGAGGCATTCATTCTGGAGAAGGATGACGAAGAAAAAAAAGCAAGGGCAAAAGTGGTTGTGAGAAACGATTCACCCTATCCTTTGCACGGAATACTCGTGAGCGTGGTTACAGGCAGCGGTCTGGAAGTGGAAGGAAATGACCGCCTTGAAATCGCGGAACTCAGAGGAAAGGGGAGCGAAACCCTTGAATTCAATGTTTACGCCAGGAACGCCGGGGAATTCTCGCTCGGATGCACTGTTGAATTTGCCTCTGGAAAGCAGGCAATTGAATGCGGGGGGACAAGGGTTCTCTTCGCTGAAAAGGGTGCCGACCCGGTTATTGTCGGCGCGGCGCTTATGCTCGTAATAGGCGTGCTCATTTATTTCCACCTGCACTCAAGGGAAGAATACGGCTAATGCCGGCGGATTATTTTCAGCAGCCTGTCTTTACAGGCTCTGCTTTTTTTCCTCCTAATCTGCCTCGCATAAACAATTACCGCAAGCGCCAATAGCGCGGGAACGGCGAGGGGCAAAAGTTCCGATGACATATCAAAAATGGAAAAATAGCCCGACGGGAGGACCGTGCTTCCTTCTCCTCCGAGAGAAATTTCCGCGTCTTCCCCCCGTGGAACTAAGCCCGCTTCAACCTCCTTGCTTGCACTTGCCTCAATTGCCGGGCTGCTTTTTTCTATTTCACCGGCAAGCCAGGCGTTAAAATCACGGGAGTGCCCCAGTAAAGCGCTCAGGCGTTTTATTGCCTCCAGAATTCTCCCCCTTGAAACGCTTTCCTCCACCTCCGCTTTTAGCAGGAGCAGTTTTCTTCTTTTCATTTCCGCCGGAGCGCTTGGCGCATTGAGGTCAAGGGCACGCGCATAAACTTCTTCCATTGATTCCAAAATTGAGTCAGTCCATTCAATCAGCATTGAATTGAAGTTCGCGGAATTGAAGTCCAAGGCGAGAGCGGATTTTTCCAAGGAATCCGCTGCCGAATTAATGTCCTGCGTTTCAAATTCGGTCATTGCAGCGGCGAAAAACTCTCCCGCTGAACTTATTTTTTTGCTTATTTCTTCGCTCACAAAATTTTTGTCGAAGGAACGGGAAATTTCAAGTGCAGTGTCCGCTTCACTGAGCAATTGCTCAACGCGCTCTTTTTTTTCAAAAAACCCGGCGATTGCGTCCTCCAGCACGCGGTTTTCGGCGAAAAGCGCGTCTTTTCTTTTGCGCAGTTCTATTAATTCCTCTATCTCCGCAGCCGGACCTATTTTTCCAAAGGAGAGAGCCGCTTCCAGAAGTTCCCCCGCGGAATCCCTCACTCTTTGAATCTGCGATGCGGTGAGTTCGTAGAGGTCGCTTTTTATTTCCTCCAGCATCCTTTTATAATAGGCGGATTCATCTCTGAGCACAAGCTCGAAGAAGAGCGTTCTTTCCTCCAAGGGTTTTATACGGGAAAGGGAAAAAAGCGCTATCTTTCCCGAGAGCGAGACGCTGGCTTTTTTGCCGCCTGCCTCTCGCACTGTGCCCCCTTCCACAAACTCCGGGACATCCAGGGGAAAAGCAATGTCCGCTTTTGCGATTTCAAAATCGAGCCTGTTTTTGACGGAAAGCGAGTAGAAATTCCTTGACAGGTTAAAATCAATCTCCTCGCTTGAGATGAACTCCGGGGAAACAGCCAGGGGGTTCTCAAGAGAGTAAAAAATCTCAATTTTTTGCCCTGGCCTTGGATTCTCAATGCAAAAGGAGAGCTCAGAGTCCCTTAAAGAGCAGGGGATAATACGGCTTTCGGAAAGGACCCTGGCTTCCAAAACATGCAGAGAATTCCTGTTGAGGTCAAAAAAGGCATTTATCCTTGGGGGTTTTTCGCTATCATCTAAAACGATTTTCCTGAGGAAAATTGCTTCCCTCCAGCTCGCTGAAAGAAGTTCCTCTTCCCCGCTGAATTCAAGATTTTTTTCGGCGGAAAAATCAAAGCGCGTTATGCCCAAGGGAAGCGAGTCAAGTCTTACCAAAAGCGCGCTTCCGCTGTATTGAACGCCGATAACATTCCCGGTTTTGAATTCAAGGGGGAAAATCTGCTGCCCGTCAGTCCATGGAATTGAAATAGAAACAGGCTCGTCCAGGGGATAAATCGAATTGGTTAAAGAAACGGAAAAACGCGTGCTGTAGGGTCTGCCGAGTTTCGGAACTGTTTCTGTTATCTGCCTGATAGAACACGAGGAAGAAAGGAATTCCGTGATTGAAGCCCTGAGTTCTTCCCCAAGCGCACGGAGCAGTTCCTCTACGCTTCCCTGGACGCTTTCATTATTGCCTTTAATGAAATCCTCCTCGAGGGCGTGAAAACTTTCCCTTAGGCGCGCTGCTTTCTGCGAGCCAACTTTCTCCAGAGCGAAAAGCATTTCCCTGCATTCTGCGAGTTTCCCCTCCAGAATTTCCGACTCCCGCAAAAACTGCCTTTTTGCCTCCTCCTCCATACGACTGGAAAAAGCGCTTTCCGCCCTTAAAAAAGCGCTGAATTTCCGCAATGCAATGCCGCATTTTTCAATTCTTCCGCAAACGGATTCCTCCTCCCAGAATTCCTTGAAGGAAAGCCGTACAGCGCTCAAGAGCGGCGCGGTTTCCTTGCTCCCGTTTGCGTCCGCAAGCCCTGAAATTGTCTTCTCGGAGGAAAGGATTCTCTCCTCGCACAGGAAAGCCATTTGTTCCACGAGCTCGGATGAAATAAAATCAACAGCTTTCTGGGTTTCGGAGAGCTCTGCATCAAGGGCTTTGAGGGATTTCATTCGCTCTCCCGCTGGAATGCCGCCGGATGCAAGTGTGCGGAAGCTTCTCTCCATTTTTTCAATTTTCGAGCGTAGTTCTTTCCTCGCCTCCTCAAGGGAATCCATGCTCATTTCCCTCACGCCGAATGCTGCAGCGCTGCCTGAATCAAGGGAAAGAAGAAGTTCCTCTGTTCCGTCAAGGGAGGAAAACGAAACCGATTCCAGTTTTTCGCGGAGACCGCTGATTTTGCTTTCCGTTTTTTCCTCAAGCGAGGAAATTTTTTTTGAAAGCGCGGTTCTGGCAGAAGCGTTCTTTCTGAGCAAAAGAGAGAACTCCTCGAGAACTGAATCCCTAGCTCCCGCGATGTCGGAATAAACGTTGAGAAATTCGAACGTGGGAAAGGAATAGAATTCCTGGATTCCCTCGTTCAGTTTTGAGGCGCGCCAGAAAAAGGAATTCATCAAATCGAAATAATCGCTAAAAAAGGGCACAAAAAAGTCCTTTTTTTCCTCTCCCTCCAAAAGGGATTCCTTGCCGCGCCTTGAAACGTCGGAAAAAAGGTCAACAGCGGAGAATTCCCTGAGAACGATTTTTGAAAAGCCCTTTTCGTCGCTCAGGGAATTGAATTTCTCAGTGTTTTTCCTCAGCACTGCGGCATACGAATCCGAGCCCTGCAAAGTGCCGCTGCTGCCGTACTGGTTGAGATTATTGTTTATTTCAATGAAGACATCGAAGAGTTCCTCCTCTTTTGCCTCCGCAATACGCATTCCCCCGAGGGAATGCTTTTCGAGGAGGAGTATTTTGACGCTTAATTCGTTTGCCTTGTCCGCTTCGCGGAAAGAAATGCGCAGGTTGTTGTTAAGCTCGTTAAGCTGGGAGGGAAGCACTGCAACATCTTCCCCGCTCTGGCAGATCTTGCGAATGTTTTCTGTGTTCGCGAGAGCGCGGTTGTAGTAAAGCCATGCTTTTGCAATATGGTTCTTGTAATGGAATATTTCCTGCCTTACATCGAAATCGAATTCCGAAAGGGAAAAATCAAACAGCCCGGATTCCAGCAAGGAGAAGCATTTTTGCTGTGTGCTGCATTCCGGCACGATTGCATAGCTCTGCGACGCCAAATCAACGCACTCAAGCCTGTTCTCTATGAATTTTTTCTGGTCCCATGCAATGCAGCCGTTCAGCGCTGCAAAAAGCACGCCGAAAAGCACGCAAAGCGTTACACAATCCAACCAATCTCTCAGCATTGGTAGAATTGGGAAAAAAATTCTTTTAAACCTACGGCTCCAGTAGTTCGAACTTCTCCGAACTCAAGTCGATGAGAAGAAAGGGCTTTTGCAGTGAAAGGAATTCCTGCCCGGACAAAACGGATTTTATCTCCTTGAGAGAGTAATTCTTTGCCTTGGAAGAGGTGATGAGAACCGAGTATTCCGCACTGAATGCGGCGAGCTTCACAATGGAAGCCAGGAGTTCCGCCCTGCTGCCGAACTGCAACTCAAAAGCAATGAAACCGGAACTGGAATCCGCGAGAAACTCGTTTTCCGAATCAAACCAGAGGAGGGAAATTTCGCCAAGCGAAACTCCCGAGTACTTTACTTCAAACCCGTCTTTCACCTGGAAGCCGAGAATGGAGCCGAGTTCAGAGTAGTATTTCTTTGTCAGCTGCGCCAAATTGCCCTCGTTTTTTGATACGAATGCCTGCAGGGGCTTGAAGTCGGTTATTTCCCTCAGAATTGCATCCATTGCAACACCATAGAAATAAAAAAAGAAACAAAATAAAAGGTGTTATGGGAAACTCGGAATCCGGAGGACTCTCCCCTGAAGAGGGGAAACAACTCATAGGGCTGGCAAGGAAGGCAATCTCCTACTTCCATGCAACCGGCAATATTTATGCCTCGCAGCCACCAGGCGAAAAATTCAGGGAAAAGCGCGGGGCATTTGTAACGCTCAAGAACGCGGAAGGAACACTTCGCGGCTGCATTGGATTGCCCTATCCGGTAAGAGAGCTGTGGTTCGCAACAACCGAGGCAGCGGTAAGTGCGGCATTCAACGACCCGAGGTTCAAGGCGGTGAAGGCAAAGGAAATGGATTCGGTGCTTGTTGAAATATCAGTGCTGAGCAAGCCGGAGGAAGTGGAAAAGGGAAAACTGGCGGAGAGCATTGAAGTGGGGAAGCACGGTCTTATTGTGGAAAAGGGGTACAGAAGCGGCTTGCTTCTCCCGCAGGTTGCAGTGGAATACTCTTGGGACCTGGAAGAATTCCTTAAGCAGACTTGCATGAAGGCAGGGCTTGCCCCCAATGCATGGAAAGCAAAGGAAACAATTGTGAAAAGATTTTCAGCACAGGTTTTCAGCGAAAAGGAGCCTAACGGCGAAGTGCTCGAATCCTGAATCAGCTTGCAAGGCATTTTGCGAGTTCTTTTTCCACTGCCTTTTTATCCGCAATACAGGTGTTAATTGTTTCATTGAGCAAATCCTGTTTTTCGAGGCACTCACTGCACTGTCTTTCCTTATCCGCGCTGAGAATGCCTTCAACAAAATAGTGCTCCAGCGCCGCGCCTATTATTATTCCGAGCACGAGGAACAAAAAGAGCAGTATTCTCACAGCATTCCAGAAGCCCTTCTTCTTCCTGGTTTCTTTCTCGCCAGCCATAAAAAACACCAACCAAAAGAAATATATATGAGAAAAGACTAATAACTTTAGCACTTGTGTCAGGAAAGGCAAAAAACCCATTATGTAGAATGCTGCGAGGGTAAGGTTTATAAAGAGGATAGACTTTTACTAAATAAGGTGAACGGATGTATAAGTACACTATAGCAAGGCGTCTTGCCACAAAGAGGGTAATAACCAACCGCGGGGACGAAGTAGGAAAGCTTTCTGACCTGCTCATAAACGAGAAAAGCGGGGAAATAGAAAAGCTTCTGATTGAAGTGGACAGGAACAGCAAACTCGTGAAAAAAATGAAGGGCAGGGATAAAATAATAGAAGTTCCTTATTCCGCAGTGACGGCGGTAAGCGATGTGTTCATCGTGGACGAAAGGGAACTCGTCGGAACCGCGGAATGACTGCAGGAAAAAAAGCCTTCTTTTCCTTCACTTAACCAATTTCAAAAACAACCCTTTTTCTTTTATTGTCAATGCTCTTAACCCTGAGCACGCCCGAGGGGAACTTATACATAACCCCTTTTTTTTCCTTCCCCCTCTTAATGGACTGAAGCGCGTGCTGCAGTTCAGAGTAATGCGTGTAAATTGCATCCGCTTTTTCCCGATTCTGCGCTGCGGAACGCAGTGCTTTCTCCAGTGCTTCCTTTTGGTCCGTGAGGGTTCTCTCCAGGGCAGGCTTCTTTCCGCTCTCATCGCTTGAGGCGTGGAACTTTTGCGCAAGGACGAGTTCGTTAAGAGCGGAATTTATTGAATCGAATTGCTGGATTTCGCTGCAGCCGGGCAGCAGGGGTCTGAAGGGCAGCAGAAATTTTTTGCCTTTGCACTCGCAGAGGCATGCGTGCTCTTTTTCTGGGTCTGGTGCAGAGTGAAAATCTCTTATTTTCCTGCAGAGCTCTCCCGCTCTTTTCTCCGGCAGGGCTTTTGCTTCCGCAGATTTTTCAATCTTGAGTTGGAAAAGGATTTCTTCAGCCACAATCGGGGCGATGTTCACCCCCTTCACAAGTGCGCGTATGATATCAGTGCCGCTTTTTTTAAGCACGGCGGAGAATTCCCGCTCCGAAAGGAGCGCGGGATTGAGGCCGCGTTCCGGAGGAAACTCATACAGCAGGCCTTTTTTTACGCTGCGGACCCCCCATTCCCTTTTCAGTTTGGGCATCAGTATTTTTTTCTCCCTGTCAAGCAAAACAGCGTTGCCCTCCCCGAAAAGCTCTATTACAAGGGAGAATTCAGCGAATTCAAGGAGGAGAATGCGCTCGCGGTTCCGCTGCTCAAATGAGAGAATTTTCCTGTTTTTGAGGCGCGAGTTCAGGAAGGCACCGAAGCCCGAACTCTGCCTCCTTGCATCAATCCTGTACTGGGAAAGAAAGACTGCTTCAGGTGCAACTATGAGACTGGCGGAGCCCTGTTTTGCGGAAAGCTTTAATTTAAGCCAGCCCTGCTCCAAATCCTGCGCTTTTGAAACAAAAGCGTTTTCCAGATTGCCGCGCAATTCTGCGACCAAAAATGCGATGCTCAGATTGGGAATCTCGAAACTACGGGAGCGCTCCTTTTTGGGCTTCATAGTTAAAGGAATGCTCAAAACAATAAAAAAAGTTTTCTTGAAGGGCTTCGCCGGAAAAATTGGAAAAGCGCTAGCGCTTTTCTCTCGTGAGGTATCTGAGCATTGTTTTCATTAGCGCGGGCTTTTTAATGAGCTTTTTTGAAACCATTTTTGCCGATTCCACCAGGGAACCGGACTGCAGTTTCATTATGTCCTCCGCAGTGAAGGATTCGGCAATGTTTTCGAAGTCTCTGTCGCTCATTGACTCCATCATGTAGCGTATCTGCAGAATTCTTTTCAGCTTGTTCCCCGTCTGCTTCCACCAAATGGAATTGTACTCTTGGAGAACGCTGTCGGAAAAATTGTTTTTATCAAATGCTTTTTTCGCTGTTTCCGCTGCTAAATCAGCGGCTTCCATTGCAAGGCCCATTCCACCCCCGTGTATGGGGTTCACTTGATGCGCTGCATCGCCGATTACAATCATGTTGTCGGAGGTCATTTTTTCAAGCAGGCCGCCGACAGGAATGACGCCGGAGTTCACTTCAATGACAGAGCCCTTTTTTATTTCCGGCCTTGAATCAATCCATTTGTTCAAATAACTGAGCGCTGAACCCTTCACATGCGCTCCGATTCCAATGCCCACGTTTGCGTGATGCTTTCCCTTGGGAAACAGCCAGCAGTATCCACGTGGTGCTATATTGTTGCCGAACCACAAATGAATCAAGTTCGGCTGGGGAAAATCAATGCCCGCCATTTCGTACTGTATTCCAGAATCCAGGTCCTCGCGCCTTATTTTTATTGGCAGTCCGAGCTGGTTTGCGGTCCAGCTTGTGGGACCGTCGCACGCAAACACCATTTTCGCCCTGTATTCCCCGCTGAATAAATCTTCAACTTTTGCCCTTACCCCGGCTTTCTCCCTTTTAATGCCGGTCACATTGCTCCTGGTCCTTATTAAAGCGCCGGCTTTTGCCGCGCGCTTGGCGAGATGCTTTTCGAATGCCTTCCTTTCAAGCACGTATCCTACAACTTTATCGTAAAGCACTTCGACCTTTTTTCCCTTCGGGGTGTAGAGTGCCGCGCCTTTAATGGGCTGGGCCGCCCATTCCCTGCCCGGCTTTAGCCCCATCCTCTTAATGTGACCGCAGCCAAGCCCCTCGCCGCACTGTTTTGGAACGCCAATTTCCTGCTTTCTGTCAAGACATATTACAGAAAAGCCTTTTTTTGCGGCTTGCTCCGCTGCCCTGAGACCGGCAACGCTTGCGCCCACTATCACTATGTCGAATTCTTCCAATTGAAGCCCTCCAGCAAATGCTTGGATTGTAATAAGAGAGAGGAAAATTTAAAAAAAGTCATCTTTCAAGCAACCTGACCTTAACGCTTTTATTTCCCGCCCTTGCCTCCATTGAACCGTTTTTCCTTTTAACGCTGAGGGCGAATTCCTTGCCCCCGAGGAAAATTTTTCTCTTTATTGAGCTCACTTCCTTTGGGAACCGCGGTTCCAGGGAGATGGTTTTTTCAAAAGCATTCGCCTTCATTCCGAGAATGAATTCGTCCACTATTCTCACTACCATTGCCGAAGCCCACAGCTGCAACGCGCAGCCGTTCATTGCGCCTGTAAGGGGATTGAATGTTTCCCCGATACAACCCAGAGCATTCTCCCAGAAATCAGAGCAGTGCTCTTTAAGTGCAGTAAAGCCCTTTTCCTTTTCCCCGAGTGCGAATGCTGCCGCGGCTAGCCAAGCATTCCCCAGAGACCAGACACTGCCTTCGTGGTAGGAATCTGGGTTAAAACGGGCATCGGACATTGAAATGGGGGTAATGCCGCGCTTGACTGCGAACTCTTTGGAATGGAACAAGTCCAGCTGCTCCCTGCTCTCAATCTGCCCCAAAAGCATCGGCACCAAAACATTGATGCGTTTGGTGGAATCCTTTTCTCCTGAAACAAGCCTGTCAGCGAAAAAGCCATTGCCGAGGCTGAACGCTGAAGGGAACGCCTCGCTGAAAACCCTTATCCTTTCATTCAGGGCAGGGGACTCCGGCATTCCCATTGCCTTCAGCATTTCATTGAAGGACTGGAATGCTTTAAGCGCGAGGGACTGCACTTCTATTGCGTTATCATTGCGCCTCAGTGTATCCATCCATGTCTCCCCTGCGGAAAAATCATGGGAAACAAACGTGCCCCTGGAAATGCTTCTCTCCAAAAAGGAAACGCATTCCATTGCAGCCGGGAGCATTTTTTTAATAAACCCCTTGTCGGCGGAGTATTCTGCATAACGGGTAAGTGCAATGAGAAAAAGGGGCGTTGCGTCAATCGAGGAGTAGGAGTTTCCTTTTGCACTTAAAAAATTTGGAATTCTTCCCTTCTTTGAGTTCTTTGCAAAAAGCGCAAGGGAATCCCTGCAGTAACCGAAAAAGCCGAGTTCTGTTACCGCGGGCAACGACCAGAAAACGTCCCTGCCCCAGTACTGCGTGAACCATGGCAGGCCGGCGTAAAAAGAATGCTTTGAGCGCAGGAGCTCAATGCTTTTTGCAGCAAGAGAGAAGCACTCCTCCAGTTCGCGGCAGTCTGATTTCATTTTTGAGTCAAGCGCGGAATAAATCTTTTTCTTTTCTCTGGGGCAACCCCCCGCTATTTTTTGAACTTTCTTGGGGCTGAAAGCAATGGAAACGTGCCTTCCTTCCAAGAGAATTTTGCCGGGCGAAAAAAAGCACTGCTTTTCCCCGGCAGGGAAATGCGTTCCGTAAAAAGGTTTTTCTTTGAATGAAAGCTTTCCCTTCAATGCCTTGAGGCGGAGAGCGCCTGCCTCGGACGAAATTGAGATGCCTTTTCCGCTCTCTTTTACCGCATAGCGCCTTGAATGGGAGTTTTCTTCCCGAGCCCTGATGTTGGCTGCCAGGAGCAGTTCCGCTCCAATTTTCTTTTTTGATGAAAGCTCTGCCACAAGCGCCGGTTTTTCCCGCGGAATCCACAGTCTCTGCACAATACTGCCCTTTTCCGTTTTGTGGGAGTGCTCTGCCCTTGCAAAATCGTATTTGAGGGAATAGCAGTTTTTTTCGGAGAGGAATTCATCGCCGCACTTAAAGGCAATGAATTCAATGAGTTTTTTCCCTGAACACCAGAAGCCCGTCCACTTGTTTTTGAAGCCGGTGTCGGCATAGCGGTGGAAAAAGCATTCGGGGTTAGAGAGAAAATAGGAAAGCTTTGAAAGACCTGCCTTTTCATTAAACAACGAAAGCACCATGAGTTATTTTGGCTAAAGTGCTTTTAATAATAGCGCAGAGATGCAAGAGAAAGGTTTAAGAGATTAAAGCCCCAGATATTGAAAAGACCAGCGGGGATGATGGGAAATGGAGAGAAACCTGCTTCTAATGGAAACAAGCTTTGAGGTAGTCAACAAAGTAGGAGGCATTCACACAGTGCTCTCCTCCAAAGCAAGCGAAATGAAAAGAAACGTCAAAAACTACTTTCTGCTCGGACCTTATGTCAAAAGAAGGGCTGCAACCGAATTCGAGGAAGAGCAACCCTCTGAGGAGTTCGCCCAGGTTTTCGGGCACCTGGAAAAAGAGCATGGGTTCAAGTGCAGGAGCGGGCACTGGCTTATAACAGGCAGACCGAAATGCATTCTGGTGGAACCAGGATGCTTTGCAAAAAAAACAAACGACATCAAAAGGGAACTCTGGGACCAGTACGGAATAGATTCACTGCACAGCGGAAACGATTACAACGAACCCGTATGCTGGGGGAAAGCCGCAGGAATACTGATAGCCGAACTCATAAACAACGTTTTCGCAAAGGAATTTGAAAAGGAAAAATGCGTTGCGCACTTCCACGAATGGCTTTCGGGCTCGGCTCTCCTGCACCTAAAACAGTTCCATCCCGAAATAAAAACCGTTTTCACAACCCATGCGACCGTGGCGGGGAGAAGCATTGCGGAGAGCGGTCAGGACCTCTACGGGGAAGTAAACAGTTCCCTTGAAAAGGGCGAGTGCATGGACGAAAGCAGGGCTTATGCCTTCGGCGTGCAGGCAAAACACCTGACAGAAAAGGCATGCGCGCACAAAACCGATGTTTTCACCACTGTTTCAAATGTCACGGCAAGGGAAGCGGAATACGTTCTCGGAAAAAAGCCGCACTTTATTCTCCCCAATGGTCTTAACGTTGAAAAATTCTTTTTGATTGAAGAACTTGCAAACCAGCATGTCAGGTACAGGAACACGCTGAGAAGGTTTGTTTTTGACTATTTCTCGCCCTACTATTACCTGAACGTGGAGGATGCGCTGTTTTATTTTATTTCAGGAAGACACGAATTCAAGAACAAGGGCTTGGACCTTTTCATGGACTCGTTGGGGGAACTGAATCGTGTGCTCAAAGAGGAAAAGGAAAAAAGAACCGTGATTGCATTCATATGGATTCCGACCCAGAACGTGGGAAAAAACATCGAGCTTTTGAAGCACATTGCTTTGTACGAAAGACTGGAGGACGAAATAGAGGAAGAGGTGCGCAAGATAAAGAACCGGCTTTATTACCGCATTTCAAAGGGCGAGCCGCCGACAACAGCAAACCTGCTCGACGGAGAATTCCTTTACAATGTGAAAAAAATGATATTCGAATTGAAGCACGAGAAAAACGACCTGCCGCCCACATGCGCACTAGAACTCGAGGAGGAAAACAGCATTACGCGCTCAATCAAGAGCAACAATCTGCTCAACAGGAAGGAGGACAAGGTGAAAGTGATTTATTATCCGAGCTATCTTTCCCCAACCGACGGATTGATTGGATTGGAATACTACCAGGCAATACAGGGCTGCCATCTGGGAATTTTCCCAAGCTATTACGAGCCGTGGGGTTACACGCCATTGGAAACAATCGCCCTGGGACTGCCTGCCGCAACCTCCGACCTCAGCGGCTTCGGAAGGTTTGTGGAGGAAAAAGTGCTAAAGGGGGCATCTGCAAACAGCCTTGAAAGGAACTCAATATTTGTGGTGCCGAGGGAAAAAGAGGAATACAAAAAATCAGTAAAAGAGCTTGCGGAATTCATGCACAGGATTTACGGGCTGAGCAAAAGGGACAGGGGGGACGCAAAAATTTACGCAAAGCGCGTGAGCTATGCGTTCGACTGGTCCTCGCTTGTGGAAAATTACCTAAAAGCCTACGATTCGCTTTTTAAAGAGAGTGCTGCGAAGTCCGGCTGATTCTTTGCCTCATGTCGGTCAGAACGTTCATGTAATTCAGGAAGGCATCGTATGGATTGGAGTAAGGATTGAAATATTTGTGCACGTCGCCGTCGGCAAACCATTTCGTGCACATGTAATAAAAGTGATCCGACGTTTGCAGTTTCCTCCAACTCTCGAGCAGAAAGGCATTCTTAGGTTTTTTCACTTCCTTTTCAAGGGAGACCAGTTCCGAGAAAGCGTGCTTTTGCATTTTGTTCTCAAGCCAAGCGCTAAGGTCGCGGTCAATGTCAGCCCAGGAGGACACCTGGGGAACATCGAATTCTCCGACAGGGGAATGCCTTTCAAGCAAGCCACTGGCTGTTGAAAATGAAACATTGGAATGCTTAAGCGCTTCTGAGGGAAAATGCTCAAGGAAATTAAAAATTCCTGTTTCCTCCCACTGGTGTTCGCCAAAGGTCTCATAATCCAAAAAAATGTTGACACACTGCCCCTCGCTGCCAGCGATCCACTCAGAGTACTTTTCCGCGGTCAGGGGAAAGCCCTCCCAGTTCCGCTCGGAAAACCTGAACCCAATGTCGTCGCTCAGCCTGTAATTCCTCAAAAGAACCTTTATGTCCGAGTCCTTTGCCCTGTAAATATAGTTGGGGCTGCGCCATTGCAGCGCACTGTCCAGACCCTCTGAAATTATTCCCCTAAAGCCCAGCGATGCGGCGATTGATGCAATGCTGTTGCTGTACATCGCCTCCGTGTTTCTGAAAATTTTGGGCTTGAAAGAGAACGTTTTCCTTATTTTGGAGGAATGCTTTTTTATCTGTTCCCTGAACTCTTTTTCTGAAACGAGGTAGGAGAGGGAATGGTAGTACGTTTCCCCGAAGAGTTCAGCGTTGCCCGTGTCAATTATTTTTTGGAACGAATCGATTACTTCCGGAAAATCCGCTTCAAGCTGCTCCAAAAGAATGCCCGTAATGCTGTAATTTATTTTGAATTCTCCGCCAAATTTTTCTAAGAGTTTGAGAACAATTTTATTTGCGGAAAGATAGCATTTGCGCGCTATCCTCTCAAGCAACTCTTTGTTTTTTTGCGAGTCGAAATAGGGCTTGCCGGAGCCGATGTCAAAAAAGGGGTAGTGGGCCAAGCGCATTGGCTGGTGCACCTGGCAGTAAAGGCATATTTCAGGCATGGACTGCCTCCGAATAGACCGCGAGGCATTCCCCCGCCACCTTGCCCCAGTCCCTGTACTCCCTTATTTCCCTCGAGCCGGCAAGCCTCATTTCCCTGTTCAGTGCGGGGTAATTCAATAACCCGAGCATCTTGTTCGCCAATTCGCTGGAATCCCAGAAATCAACCTTAAAGCAGTTTTTTAAGACCTCGCTCACGCCGCTCTGCCTGCTCACTATTACGGGCGTTCCGCAAGCCATCGCCTCAAGCGCGGTCAAGCCGAAGGGCTCGGAAACAGAAGGCATTACAAAGAGGTCCGCAATGGAATAGTACCTTGAAACATCCTCCTGGAAGCCCGTGAAGGTTACATTCTTGTAAATTCCGAGGTCTATTGCCTTTTCAATGAGTTCGTGCATGAGGTCGCCGGAGCCGACAACGAGGAAGCGCACTTTGGAGTCAAAGTCAAGCACTTTTTTTGCCGCTTCAAGGAAAAAACAGCAGCCCTTCTGTATTGTCAGCCTGCCCAAAAAAAGCACTATTTTTTCGTCAAGCGGTTTGAGCGAATGAATTTTCTTGTATTCCCCCAAATCGATTGCGTTGTAAACAACCCTTATTTTTTGGGGGGGAATGCCGTACTTTTCAACAATCTGCCTTTTCATTAATCCGCTCACCGTAATGATCCTGTCTGCCTCGCGCAGCCCAGCCAGCTCGATTTCCTTAATGTGCTCGTGGGGAAACAGTTGTCCTGTGCGGTCGAACTCAGTGCTGTGTATTGTCACAACCAAAGGTCTATGCTTCAATTTCTTGAGGGCAATTCCCGCAGGGAAAGTCATCCAGTCATGGCAGTGTATTACATCGCAGTCGATTCCCCTGCCTATTTTTGCAGCAATGCGGTTGAAGTATTCCACTTTACCAAACAAACCAAGGCCGTAATTTTCCCCACGGGAAAAAGAGCGAAGTGACGCGGCATATGGGGCAAGATCCGAATTAATGCCTATTATTTCCGTGCCCCCTGCCTTTATTATCCTCATAAAACCAGCATTGACTTCCTCGCGGCAGTAAGGCATTATAAAGGTCAGCTTCGCGCCCTTGCGGTTAAGTGCGCGCGTATAGGAATAAAGATATGTGCCGAGTCCCCCGGACTTTGCCGGGGGAAACTCCCAACCAAGCATTAGAATATTCATGTTAATTCATGCTAGCCAATAAGGGAAAACAGCGCGTTTCAAGGAGATTGGAACCAAAAGCGCTTAAAAAAGCATACGTGTTTCACTGGAAAATGAAAAAACCAGTAAAGTGCACTCTTACACGCTCTGGGCTTCCTTGAGAGCACGCAATCCGGGCAAGTGGTTTCCTGCCAAGAATTTGAGGAATGCCTTTCCCGCCAGACTCACATGGCCAAATTCCTTCATTTTAAACCCCAGCCTGACAAGGGCTGTAACAGTATCCCCGCCGCCCACGAGAGTAAAAGCGTGGGTCTCGCACAAAAATGAAAGAATCTTCCTCGTTCCGAAGGAGAACTGGTATTTCTCCGTTGCGCCGAAAGAGCCGTTGTATATAACAACATCCGATTTGTCAATAAAGCGCTTGTAGTTCTGCACTGTTATTTCCCCCACGTCAAATATATCCTCATCCACCGGCAGTTCGGCGAGAGAAATCTCCTTCCTCTTGCCGTATCTCCTGACTGCCAAATCCGCGGGAAAGCATATTTTTTCGGGGTATTTTTCCATAAGCTCCCTTAACTTCGGCAGGCTTTCCATTAAACCCATTTTCTTTAGGTGTTTCTCCTTTTTACCGAGTTCTGAACCCTTTGCAATTATCGCCATTTCCCCCAAACCGCCTCCCAGCAAAACCCTTTCGGCTTTCTCGGATTCAAGCATTTTTTCCGCGACATCCAGGGAATCCTTTGGCTTAATGCCGCCCAAGACAAGGACAGTGGAATCCCTTACCTCTCTGAGTTTCTTCATTGCACCGAGTTCTTTTTTGAGCACTGGCCCAGCGTAACTTGGAAGCAGCGGAGTGAAGCCGACAATGGTTGCATGCGACCTGTGCGCAACGCTCAGAGCATCAAGAACGAAAAAGTCCGCTGTTTCAGCCAGGGATTTAATTACGGGATTTTTTGAATGCTCTTCTGGGCTCTTTTCCTCGGCTTCAAAATCAAGAAAGCGGGTGTTCTCCAAGAGCAGGGCTTCCCCGTCCTTGAGTTTTTTTATCGCGGAAATATAGTCTTCATCCCATCTGAAGAGGGGAATTTCCTTCTCTATTATAGCGGAAAGCCTCCTGTGGTGGCTGCTCATGTCAATGAAATCATCCCTGCCCTTTCTTCCCTGGTGGCTCAGGATTACGACCTTTGCACCGAGTTCCATTAATTCCCTTATCGTTTCAGCGTGCTCGAGCATTTTTGGGCCTTTTACAACCTTGCCCTTTTTAACAGTACTATTAATGTCCACTCTGAGAAGGATTGTCTTCCCCTTCACTTCAACCTCGGAAATCGGTTTTAGGTTGTAGGGCATTTTTTCACTCAACAAACTATTTCTTTGAAATTAATTTTACCAAATCAACGAGCCTGCAGCTGTAGCCGTATTCGTTGTCATACCAGCCGAGCACTTTTACCAAATTGCCTGAACACATTGTTTTCTTTGAATCGAAAATGCAGGAATGCTCATTGCCAACAATGTCAGTGCTCACCAGCTCTTCCTCTGAAAATTCGAGTATTCCCTTGAGTTTCCCGGAGGCCGCCTTTCTGAATTCAGCGTTCACTTCTTGCACATCCGCGCCTTTTTCCAGTTCGGCAACAAGGTCGGTAATCGAGCCGTTGGGAACAGGAACGCGCAAAGCAATCCCGTCCAGCCTTCCCTCCAGCGCTGGAATGACCTTTGTCACTGCCTTTGCCGCTCCCGTGGTAGTGGGAACAATGTTCAGCGCGGCAGCCCTCGCTCTCCTCAAATCCTTGTGCGGCGCATCAACCAAGCGCTGGTCGGCAGTATAGGCATGCACTGTCGTAATGAAGCCCCGGGCTATGCCGAAAGAATCATTCAGAACCTTTGCCATTGGCGCCAGGCAGTTCGTGGTGCAGGAGGCATTGCTCACAATTTTATCCTCCTCGGAAAGAATTGATTCATTGACGCCGAGAACAACCTGCTTTATTCCCTCGGATTTTGGCGGTGCGCTTAAAACAACGCGCTTTGCTCCCGCTTTGATGTGCTTTTCCGCGTCCTCTTTTTTCCTGAACACGCCCGTGCTTTCGAGCACAACGTCAACGCCCAAATCCTTCCAGGGCAGATTTTCGGGCTCTCTTTCCTGAAGCACCTTGATTTCTTTTCCTTTCACTATAATTTTGTTTCCCTCTGACCGCACTTCTTCCCGGAACTTTCCGTGCACTGAATCGAACTTGAACAAGTGCGCTAACGTGCCGGAATCAGCCAAATCGTTTATCGCCGCAACTTCCAGTCCCTTATGCAGTGCGGCACGTAAAAAAAGCCTTCCGATCCTTCCAAAGCCGTTGATTGCAACGCTTACCATGCCAACCTTCCTGTCACAAATCAGCCTGCTGCATTGTAGGGAAAAAGATATTAGGAAGGCAAAAAATAAAAGGATTGCCCTTTTAAGGCAATTGACGTGCTCAAAAGGACAGCCCTGTTTCAGGGAAAAACTGCTTCAAAGCAGAGCGCATTTCCTTTTTAATGCCTTCAAGCCCTTTCTCTGAACGTGCCTCCATCCTGAGCACTATTTTTGCGGATGTGTTGCTCGCCCTCACCAAAGCCCATCCACAGGAAAAAACAATGCGCGCTCCGTCCACGCCAATTACTTCGTGCTGTAGGGAAAAATGCTCTTTTACCCTTTCAACCAATTCCCATTTTTCCTGCTCTGGAACGGAAATGCGTATTTCGGGCGTTGAATAATAACGCGGGAGTTCGGCAACCCGCGCGGACAGGGGCTTTTCGCTTTGGGAAAGCAGTTCGCACAAGCGGGCGGCAGCGAAAAGCGCGTCGTCAAAACCGTAATAGTTGTCGCGGAAAAACATGTGGCCCGACATTTCCCCTGCAAGCAGGGCATTCTCTTCCTTCATTTTTTTCTTTATTAGCGAATGACCGGTTTTCCACATCAAAGGAACGCCGCCTGCCCCGCGGATAGTGTCAACCAGCGCCTGCGAGCACTTAACCTCGAAAACTATTTTAGCACCAGGGTTTTTTTCCAGAACGGCTTTTGAAAAAAGTGCCAGGAGCACATCACCCCAGAGCAAGTTGCCTCTTTCGTCCACCGCGCCAATTCTGTCGGCATCGCCGTCAAACGCAATTCCGACATCGCACTTTTTGCCGCGAACAGTTTTAGCCAGCGCCGAGAGGTTTTCCGGTTTGGTGGGGTCGGGATGGTGATTGGGAAAGCGCGCGTCCAGAACGCAGTAAAGCGGCAGAACCTCGCACCCTATTTTTTCAAGAATTTTTTGCGCTGCGAGCGATGCGGTTGCATTGCCGCAGTCCACTGCGACTTTTAAAGGGCGCGAGAGTTTAACGCGAGGGGCAACCGCTTCAATGTATTCGGGGAGAATGCCTGCTTTTTCCAGCGCGCCTTTTCCCGAGAGGAACTGTCCTGACTCCGCCCTTGAGCGCAGTTCCCGTATTTGTTCCCCGTAGAGCGTTGCGGCATCCCCGCTGTAGCTCATTTTCATGCCGTTAAATTCCTTCGGCAGGTGGGAGCCCGTGACCATTATTCCGCCGTGCTTTTTCAAATGGATTATTGAAAAGTAAAGCGCTGGAATCGGCAGAATGCCCAAATCGGTTACATTTACTCCCGTGCCAAGCAGTGCTTTGATGAGGGTTTTTGAAATTCGCCCGCTGCTTTTGCGGTTGTCCCTCGCAATGGCGAAATCTGAACAGGACTTTTCCCTGGCTATTGAACCGAACGCTTTCCCTATCAATGAAACGGTTTCATTGTCGAGGTCGTCGTCTGCATGGCCCCTTATGTCGTATTCCCTGAAAATTTCATCGTTCAAGCCACTCGCCCTTTGAATTCCGCCCTGTACTCCCTTGCCGCCTCTGCGGGAAGCACAGGGTTGATAATGCATTCTGTTTGTTCTTCGAAGCCCCCGCGCGTGGTAATCCTCGGAAGTATGCGGAAATAAAAATGGAAATCTTTCCCGCAGCAGGATTCCTGCAAAAAGAAATTATAGGAAGCGTTCTTTTTCTTCAAGAGCAAAAGGCAGCGTTTGAGAACAAATGCCATGTCATAAGATTCCTGTTCACTGAGTTCCGAGAGCTTTTTAACATGCCTTTTGGGGAGTATGAGAACCTCAAAGGGCTCTTTGGAGGCAAAGGGGGCAATTGCCGCAGCGCTGGAATTCTCGAAAATAAAGCGCTTTGATTTGCGCTCTGAAGAAAGCACCGAACAGTAAGGGCACTTTTTGTCCTTTTTTTTAAGCGCGGAAAAAGCGCGGAGCTCTTTCTTTTTTTTCTCGGAGAGCTTGTTCAAGGCGAGTATTTGGGTGTGGGAGTGCTCCAGGGAAGCGCCGGATTTTTTGCCCCAGTTTTTGAAAAGGGAAACCTCTTCCACGCTCGGAACTTTTTTTAACGCTTCAAGCCTCTGCACGTAAACGCTAAAAAGCTCGGCGATTCTTTCAGTGCTCAAATCGCATAACTGTACTCCGTGCTCTGGGGTTTCGACTATTATCTCGTGCCTGCCGTAAGCGGTTTTTGAATTGAAAAAAGGCCCGCTTTTCCGTGAAATTTTGCCATTGCAGGAGACTGCCCGAAACTTGTTGGGAAATACCCTGATGCGCCATTTTTTTTCCTGTGGAACTCTGAGAATCTCCGGCGGAGTCAAATGCTCGTTGCCCGGACAGAAAGGGCATTTGGTGAGAGATTCCTTTTTTTTCACGCGGGGAATGTCCTTGGGTCGCTTGAAGCGCCCTGTTGCAATAATAACCCATTCGTCAAGCAAATAATCTTTTCTCAGTTCGTGCATTCAAAAACCCTAATATAGTTGGGGTTCGTGGTTTATTTTCTTTTTGGTGCAGCCATACGCGCTCCCAGGAAGGCATTCGCTCTCCTGAGCACCAAGCGGGCGCTTTCAAAGGAAACCTGTCCAAGGGCCTGGGAAAAATGAAGCCATTTATGCGAGGAATGCTCGCCTGATGTTCTCACTTCCATTGAATGGGATTCAGCCAGAAAAAAGGAAACTTCTTTGCGCACCTTTTTCTTTCCCTCGGAAAAGGAGTATTCAATGCGTTCACTGAATCCTTCAAGCAACCGAACGCTGAGACCTGTTTCCTCCCTTATTTCCCTGAGCGCTGCTTGCTCCGCTGTTTCGTTTTCCTCAATGTGCCCCTTTGGAAAACCCCAGTGACCTTTTGAATAATGGAGCAAAAGGTAGAGAATGCCTCTGGGGGAACGATGGAACACCACCGCGCCGGAGCTTTTTTCAAAACGCATTTTTTTCTTTCGCCCTGCTACAGGAATTGCCTGTACTCAAAGTGGTTGAATTTGTACATCAAGCGCTTTATTTTTGCGCCCTTGAACGAGTATTTTTTGAGCACTTCGGTAATCTTTCCGCTGAATTCCCCAAAGGAATGGTCCTGAGTTGCGTCCAAAAAATATGCCTTTTCCTCGAACTCCATTAAAACGAACGCGTGCGTTGAGAGGTTCTCCATTTCCGCTATTACAACGCTTGCGCTGTCATCGCCAAGACCGTGCAGCAAAGAGCACAAAAAAACGGCAATGTCCTCGTCGTCCGCCACCCTGTGAGTTAAAATTTCCCTCGGCTCAAGCCAGTAAACGAGGTTGAAGTCGGCTTTTGCAAAATCAATTTCTTTTTTAACAAACCCGAACGCCTTCTTTGCGGCATTCAGGTAATGCTTTTCAAAATCGTAATTCTCCGGTTTCAGTTCCGAGAGAACTCCCTGTATTGTGAGGTCCTCGCCGTTGACCAGCCCCTTTATCTCCCCTATTGTTTTCTTTCCCTGCTCGTTTATCAGGGAGGAGAATTTTTCAAGCAGTATCCTGTACAGTTTAAGCTTGAGACCCTTTTCAGAGAACTCGAACAGCGAACGGGTTTCAATCTTTTCCCTCAGTTCCCTGAGCGCTTCGCTCTTTTCCCTGAGCTGCTTTTCAAGTGAGGAAATTTTTCCCCTCAGGCGCTCGCTACTCTCTGATGCGCTGCCCCCCGCACCGCCTTCCTCGTTCCCGAGGTCTTTCCCAGCGTTATTCATATACATAATAGACAAAAAAAAGGATTAAAACTGCACGCTTGGGGGTTTTTTGGAAAAATGCAAAAAATAAAAGGAGAAACGCGTTATATTATGTGGGTTTCAATGACGGCAAAAAGAGCAGAAAAGAGAGGGAAAAAAGGAGGGAAAAGCGGAAAAGTAAAAAAAAGAAAAAAACGTCCAAAGGCAAAAAAGGGAAAGAAGAGGAAAAAAGCCGGGCGCGCCAGAAAAGCGGGAAAGAACACAAAGAGAGCGGGGAAAAAGAGGAGGAAAAGGCTTTCCCCTGCTCTTAGGAGGCTCGTGGAGCACGGGTTCGACAAAGAATTCAAAGAGGAAAAAATCGACGACATTGAAAGGCTTTCCGTGCTCTTGATGAGAAAATTCAAAATAAGCGCGGGGGATGTCGAAAGGAGAATGGAGAAAGAGGAAAGGAAAGGGCATTCGCCCATGCAGCTGATTGAAATAGAGAGAAAAGTAACAAACCTTCGGTTTGATTCTGGTTTTGGGCAAGCCCTATCTGGCGGTAGAACCGCCAGCATTG
>Ga0180432_10001139_pt1 | contig 42688 bp, 30 predicted proteins | sample SS_ome_10_FD_132414 | JGI IMG/M metagenome (GOLD analysis project Ga0180432, IMG submission 132414) | Hypersaline lake sediment archaeal communities from the Salton Sea, California, USA - SS_1_MS_2 metaG | ecosystem: Environmental > Aquatic > Non-marine Saline and Alkaline > Hypersaline >... | reverse complement strand
GGCCAGGGGCAGCACGTTCCAGGCGATCGGCCTGCCGTACACCGACAGTCCCGGGTCCCGCCATCCCCCGAGACGCAGCGCGTCGAGGTCCTCGCCGAGTGCATCCACTTCGGCGGCCAGGGCGTCCATGGCGGACAGGTCGTAGATTGCCATGGTGGCGTACTCGTCCTGGTTGGCCTGGCTCAGGGCGATGTAGGTGTCTACCACGACGTGGGCGAAGTTCAAGGCGGTGTGGTCGGCGGCCTGGCCGAACTGGGTGATCACCTCTACCCAGTCCCAGCCCCAGTCCCATTCGGTCTCCTGGGAGGCGATCATTATCTCGGCGTCGTTTCTGTGCTGATAGGCCACCTCGGCCATGCCCTGCAGGCAGGCGTCGTAGCCCAGGACCTTGATGCCCATCCCAAATATGGCCTGGGTGATCTCCTGCTCCGACAGGTAGTCGTCCCCGCTGGTCTCGTCGTAGCAGCATCCCAGGATCGGCGGCCGCATGACGGGTCGCTTGAGATGCCGCCACCAGCCGTCGCCGTGGTCGGCCATGATCAGGTAGTAGTCGGGGGTGGTGCCCACCAGCTCCTGGACGTCCAGGATGAAGTTGTGCAGCACCGCCGGGTCGCCCATGTTGAGCTCCTCGGTTCCGGAGACGGTCAGGCCCAGATTGGGGCCGTCGAGCTCGGTGGCCGCGCCGTTGTGAACCTCGTACAGACGGGTGTCGCTCCAGGCGGCGGTGCCGATGCGGTCCCAGAGGACGAATAGCCGGACGAAATCGTAGTTGTCCACGTTGGCGTCCTGCAGTGTCTGAAAATCAATCGCCATGGACTCGTCCAGGTCGTTGTCGGCGGCGTTGTAGACTAAAATCACGATCTCCAGTCCGCACAGGTCCTCGCCGGGAGTGCACACCCCCGACTGGCAGGTGTCATCCATGGTGCAGGCGATCCCGTCGTCGCAGGCGGTGCCGTCGGGAAGCTCGGCATACTCGCAGTGCGCATCGGGATCGGCGACGCAGGTGCCGGCGGACTGGTAGCAGGGCCCCGGGGGCTGGTCGCAGGTGACCCCCGCGCAGGGATCGGCATTACAGGCCCCGTCGAAGCAACCGTGCGGGCAGTTCTGCTCTGTCGGGGGGTACTGGCACACGCCGTCTCGGCACTCGCCGGTGGCCGGGTGGATCAAAAGCGTGTTGGCGTCTGAGCAGTAGTCGTCGGGGGGCGTGTTGCAGGGGCCGCAGGAGTCTTCTTTCGAGCCGCCGCAGGCGCAGAGCGTCAGGGGCAGCAGCACAATCAGGATTCTACTTGTTTTCACGTTCTTCCTCGCTCTTGCCCATTTCGTGCAAGGTCTGGTCGATCTCGCCGATCAGCCGGCGGGAGATGGTTTCGGATACGTGGCCGTCGACACGGGCCTGGCGCAGGGCGGCCTTGCGGACCTGGAGTAGCTGGCGGCGCAGCTCGGAGAGCTCCTCGCGGCGCATGAGATCCTCGACCTCGCGGGTCTGGGCGCGAACCATCTCCAGGGCCTTCAGCTCCTGGACCATCTCCTCGTGGATCTCCTCGTACATCTCCGGATCGACCGTGCCGGCCTCGCGCTGGCGGTCCAAGAAACGCAGGGCGGCCTGCAGGCCGCGCAGCCGGCCGCGGATCTCCTGGAGCTTTTCCTGCTCTGAGCGGTCCCTGGCCAGGCCCAGCCACATTAGCAGGCGGTGCATGCTGGTGCCCTGGACCAGGATGGTCAGCAGGCAGCAGCCAAAGACAATGTCGATGGCCAGCTCGCGGTGGGGCCAGGCCTTGGGAATGGCCAGGGCCAGCACCATGGCGATGCCCCCGCGCAACCCGCCCCAGGTGATCACCAAACCGGAATGTTTGGGCAGGCGGCCCTCCAGCTTGCCCAGCAAAGGCAGGGTGACGCCCACCAGAAGCGCCCGGGCGGCGATCAGCGCCAGCCAGACCAGCACGATGGGCAGCCAGTGGTTCAAGAGCCGGGACGGAACCACCTCCAGGCCGATGAGCAAGAAGACGAACGAGTTGCACAGAAAAACCAGGTACTCCCAGAAGGAAGCCACGGCGACTCTCGTCGTGGCCGACATCCCGTAGCGGGCGCCGAAGTTGCCCGAGAGCATCCCGGCCACCAGGCAGGCGATCACGCCCGAGGCGTGGGTCTTGTCGGCGATGAGGAACGAGCCGAAGGCCCCGATAGTGGTCAAGGTGATCTCGATCAGGTGATCATCCACCCGCATGCACACCCAGGAGACTATGGCCCCCACTCCTCCGCCGATCAGCAGCGCCCCGAGGATCTCCCAGGAGAGGAACTGCACCACGAAGGTGGCGGTCAGGTGGGGATGAATCGGATCGAGGCCCAGGGCCACCAGCACCACCCCGAAGACCACCACCGCCACCCCGTCGTTGAGCAGGCTCTCCCCCTCCATCAGCACCGAGAGCCGCTTGGGCGCGCCCACCTCGCGCATCAGCGAGATGACCGCCACCGGGTCGGTGGCCGAGAGCATGGTGGCGATCAACAGCACCCCGACGAAGCCCAGCGGCAGGTCCAGCAGCAAGAACACGCAAAAGATCAGCCCGGCGGCGGCGAAGATGCCCACCAGCAGGCCCGGGGCCGCCAGGGTGATGATGGCCTTCCAGTTGGCCAGAAAGTCGCGCAGGTCGAACTCGAAGGCCGCCTCGTAGATCAGAACCGGCAGCAGCACCGAGAACAACAGCTCGGGGGTCAAATGCAGACCGATGTCGAACCCGGGCAGTACCGCCTCGCGCAGGACCGACAGCAAGAGCCCGCAGACCACCAACGCCACGGTATAGGGCAGCTGCCAGCGCCGGGCGATCATCGCCACCACGGAAGCCAGCATCAGCAAAAAAATGAATGCAATCGGCGCGGTCATCTGAAAAGGCAAACTAAACGCCCGCAATGGGTAAGTCAACCAGGATCTGGCTCCGGCAATTTTGCTGTGGTAGTCTCCTGATCCGAATAATGAAGAGACTGTTCAAGGTACTGGTGCTACTGGCATGCTCCGCTGGCCTCTCGTCCTGCGGCGCCTTCGCCGACGTCTTCGAAGAGCCCGACATCGAGCCCACCTTGCAAATCAGCCCCGAACCCGTGATTTTCCAGGGCCAGCCTAAACAGGTGACGATTACCTTCTTGAAGAACCCGCCCTGGGCTTCAAATCCCTCGGCAAAAGGCTATATGACCGACTTCGATGTCGGAGAGGACATCGAGCACTACACTCAATACGACGGAGTGAAAACTATACAGGCCGACCTGCGGGCATTCCGCAACGCGGAGACCGGACCAAGAAAACTCCAGATAACCGTTGCATACGAGAAAACCGGCCAGAAGCAGCAAACCCATTCCGGCTGGGCCTGGCTGCTCGTGATCGCAACCGACTCCGGGGACGGAGGTACCCAATGACCTCCCGGTCCCTGCTAGTCATCTTCTTGATTTCCTGTGCCTTTCCGGCCACAGCCCAGGAAGCCTACCCCGGCCAGAACAACCTGGCCGCGGGTTTGGCCTGCTACCGCAACCTGGACTACGACTGCGCCCTGGCCCGCCTGGAAACCGCATTGTCCGATTTCTCCCCGGAGAAAGACGACCACTACCTCCAACACGTAAGCGAATCCCGCCTGACCCTGGCCATGATCCACGTAGCCCGCGACCACCTCGACAAGGCCGAAAAAGAATTCAAAACGCTCCTGGTCCTGATACCCGATTATGAACTACCCAAGGGCGACCATCCCCCCAAAGTAAAATACATCTTCGACCGCGCCAAAAAAACATCATCGCGACCCCGGTTAAAGAACCCCGAGCCCGAGCCCGAGCCCGAGCCCGCGCCCGAGCCCCCAAAAAAGCCGCCAGAAATCACTAAAACACTCCCTCCCCCGCAACGTTGGTCTTTATCCGCCCAAGCCCGCCTCATCGCCCTCTTCGGCGACGACGCCGACAAGGCCCAAAGCGGCCCCGGCGCCGCCCTGGCCCTGGGCTTCGCGACGTCGAACTGGCTGACTTTGCAGGTCGCCTTCGCCTACTCGCACCACTCCGCCGTGGATGAAGACACCGCCCTGCAAACCATGTCGCTATCGATGGACGGCCTGGTGACCATCGATCTCCTGCCGGTGGAACTGCGCCTGGGCGGCGGCGTGGGGGTGCTGGCCATGGGCACCCAGGATCGCTATGATCACTGGGGCTTCACCCTGCAGGCCACCGTTGCTTTGGCCTGGCCGGCCTCGGGATCCTGGGCCCTGGTTCTGGGCCTGCATCCCTCGGTCCTGGTCGCCGCCGGCGGGTCTTCGTTCTTCCTGCCGGCGGGGTTGAGCGGAGAGATCCGATGGTAGCCGTAAGCGTACGCCTGTTGATCGCCGACGGGGCCGGGGGGCCTCCCGGCCACCAGGTGTTCACCGGCCCGGTGATCCAGGTGGGGCGCGGTCCCGGGAACAACCTGCAGTTCGAGGACGGCCGGGTATCGTCGGTCCACGGCCGCATCGTCATCGAGGACGACCGGGTCCGCTACCAGGATCTTGGCAGCACCAACGGCTCGGCGGTGGTGCGCCGAGGCAAGCGCACCGCGGTGAAGAAAGACTCCGGCCCGGGCCTGGAGCTGATGATCGGAGACGAGATCCTCCTGGGCGACGCCGAGCAGCCCTCCTGTATCCGCGTGGAGGAGATCAGGGTGCAGGCCGGCGTCCAAACCACCACGCCCGAGGCCACCGTGGTGGCCCAGCGCGCCCTGGGAGTGATCACCGGACTGCCGGAGGGCGAGACCCTGGCGCGGCTGCTCGCGCTGCTCGCCGACCTGCGCACCGAGTCCGACACCTTCTCATTGACCCGCCGGGTGCTGGAATTTCTGATCGCCGCCGTGCCGGGCACCGCCCGGGCGGAGTGCTTCATGAAGGACACCACCGGGCGCTTCGCCGCGGTGCTGGCCATGGATCCCGAAGGCGCCACCGCGGTGGCCGCCCCCCCGGCTTCGACCTTGATCCAGCGGCTTCAGGAAACCCGCGAGACGGTGCTGATCCACGACACCCGCGACACGCCCGACTCCTCGGCCAGCATCCGCAGCATGCCCGCGCGCTCGGTGCTGCTGGCTCCGCTGGTCTGCGACGGGGAGCTGGTGGGCGCCATCCAGGTGGGCTCCAGGCTGGGCGGGGTATTCACCGACCGCGAGCTGGACCTGGCTGCGGTCCTGGCCCAGCAACTTTCCGCGGTCCTGTCCGGGGCCCGGCTGATCGAGCGGCTCACCGAGGCCGAGGCCCGGCTGCGGGGAGAGTGCGACTACCTCAAGGAGCGCCTGGGGCACCGGCCGGCGCTGGAGGAGATGGTGGGCAGCAGCCCGGGCATCGAGGAGGTGCGCCGCCAGATCCGGGCCGCGGCGCCCTCGCGCACCACCATTTTGATCCAGGGCGAGACCGGAGTGGGCAAAGAGCTGGTCGCCCGCGCAGTCCACGAACAGAGCCCGCGGCAGGGCGCCACCTTCGCCGCGGTCAACTGCTCGGCCCTGGCCCCCGGACTCTTGGAAAGCGAGCTCTTCGGCCACAAGAAAGGCGCCTTCACCGGCGCGCACCGCGACCGCCAGGGACTGTTCGAGGTGGCCCACCAGGGCACCCTGTTCCTCGACGAGATCGGCGACATGCCCCCGGCGCTGCAGCCCAAGCTGCTGCGCTGCCTGGAACAGGGCACCATCCTGCCGGTGGGCTCCACCAAGCCCAAGCAGGTCAACGTTCGGGTGGTGGCCGCCTCCAACCGCAACCTGGAGGAGGAAGTTCAGGCCGGCCGCTTCCGCCAGGACCTGCTGTTTCGGCTTAACGTCTTCACCATGCAGGTCCCGCCGCTGCGCGAGCGCCGCCAGGACATTTTGGAGATCGCCAAGGTATTCTTGGAGCGTTTCTCCTCCGAGCACAACCGCCAGCTCTCCGGATTCACCCCCGAGGCCATCGCCGCCCTGGAAGGCTACGATTGGCCCGGAAATATCCGCGAGCTGAGAAACGAAATAGAACGCGCCACTCTGCTGGCCCCCTCGAACTCCGCGGTGGACCGCTCGCATTTCTCCGAGCGCCTGGGCGGCGGCCAGGACCTGGTCGGCCCGGTAAAGGGAACGCTGAAAGAGGTCATGGAACGCCTGGAAACCGTGGTCCTGCAGGCCGCCTTGAAGCGCCACGACGGCAACCGCACCCAGTGCGCCAAGTCTCTGGGCATCTCCCGCCAGGCCTTGATAGCCAAGATCGCCCGTTTCGGCCTGGAACAGTTGAAATAAGCCCCCGGCTGTGGTTCCATCGCCATGATGCCACGGCCGCTTTCCTGGATAGAGGTCGACACCGAGTCAATCGCCTGCAACCTGCGCAAGTTCAAGGGCTTGCTGGCGAAAAACACCCGGCTGCTTTCGGTGGTCAAGGGCGAGGCCTACGGGCACAAAATGGTCGATGTCGCCCGGGTGGCCCTGAAGGCGGGGGCGGAGTGGCTGGGCGTGTTTCATCTGGGAGAAGTGGCCCAGCTGAGAGCAGCCGGCATCGATGCCCCGGTCCTGGTTCTGGGATACATACCCGAAGAAGACATAAAAGAAGCCGTCGAACTGGAAGCGCGCATCACCGTGTCTTCCGTCGAGACCGTCGAGGCGGCCCGGCAAGCCGGAAAACCCGCCTATCTTCACTTGAAGCTGGAGACCGGGACCAACCGGCTGGGGCTGCAGGGAGAAGCGCTCGAGAAGGTGCTGTCCGAAATCAAGAAAAACGGCACGCTGGTCCTGGAGGGAGCCCACACCCACTTCGCCAACATCGAGGACACCACCGAGCACGGCTACGCCCAGGGCCAGCTGACCCGCTTTTCACAAATACTCAAGGATATCCGCAACAAGGGGTTCGAGGTGCCGCTGCCGCACACCGCCTGCACCGCGGCGGCCATCCTGTTTCCCGAGACCTACTTCGAGCTGGTGCGGGTGGGCATCGGCATGTACGGACTGTGGCCGTCGAAGGAGACCTACGTCTCCGCCCTGCAGAAGGGGAAGGACCCGCTCAAGCTGAAGCCGGCCATGACCTGGAAGACCATCGTGGCCCAGGTCAAGGAAGTACCCGCCGGAGAGTACATCGGCTACGGGTGCACCTACCGCACCACCCGCAGGACGATCATCGCCGTCCTGCCGGTGGGCTACGCCAACGGGTACGACCGTCTGCTCGGAAACAGCGGGCATGTGCTGATCAAGGGCACCCGCGCGCCCATTCGCGGGAGGGTGTGCATGAACCTGACCATGGCGGACGTCACCGACATTCCCGGTGTGGCCCTGGAGGACGAGGTGGTGCTGCTGGGCCGGCAGGGGGATGAGCAGATCACCGCCGAGCAAATGGCCTCCTGGGCTCAGACCATCAACTACGAGATCGTAACCCGGGCGGACCCCCACGCCCCTAGGTAGTTCTTGTCATGACGCTGCAACCCGTCCATCCCGATGCCGATTTTTCCGTAGAAGTCAAGAGCCTGGGCTCCTGCGAACTGCACTCGCCGATACGCTACCGCAGCTTCGTCACCGACAGCGGCCGGGTCCTCTACGACCTGGACGCAGAGCGGATCGCCGAGAAGATCAAGCAAGACAAAAAGCTGATCACCTTCGAAGAGGCCGGGCCGCGCGAGTGCGTCTTCTTCGACCCCGACACGGTCACCGCCGCGGTGGTCACCTGCGGGGGTCTGTGCCCGGGCCTAAACGACGTGATCCGCTCCATCGTCCACGAGCTGTACTTCATGTACGGCGTGCGCCAGATCAAGGGGGTGCGCTTCGGCTACGCCGGGCTCAACCCGATTTCCGGCTGGCCGATGATCGACCTGACCCCCGACGTGGTCCGCTACATCCACGAGGACGGCGGATCCTTTCTGGGCTCCAGCCGCGGTCCCCAGCCGGTGGACCTGATGGTCAACACGCTGGAGAAGGAGAGGATCGACATCCTCTTCTGCATCGGCGGCGACGGGACGCTGCGCGGCGCCCAGGCCATCCACCAGGAAATCGAGAAGCGCGGCCGGCCCATCTCCATCGTGGGCGTGCCCAAGACCATCGACAACGACATCGACCTGCTCTCGCGCACCTTCGGATTCGACACCGCGGTCTCCGAGGCGGTGGAGGCCATCCGCTGCGCGCACACCGAGGCCCAGGCGCTGGTAAACGGCATCGGCATCGTAAAACTGATGGGCCGCCACTCGGGCTTCGTGGCCGCCAGCGCGGCGGTGGCCCAGGCGGACGCCAACTTCGTGATGGTCCCCGAGGTCCCCTTCGAACTGGAGGGTCCCAAGGGGTTTCTGAGCGCGCTGGAGAAGCGCCTGCAGAGGCGGCACCACGCGCTGATCGTGGTGGCCGAGGGCGCCGGGCAGAACCTATTCGAGGAGGACCTGGGCACCGACGCCTCGGGCAACCGCAGGCTGGGGGACATCGGCCTGCTGCTGAAAAAGAAGATCGGCGATCACTTCAAGCAGAAAAACATGGGCGTCTCGATCAAGTACATCGACCCCAGCTACATCATCCGCTCGGTGCCCGCCAATCCCAACGACTGCATCTTCTGCGTCTTCTTGGGACAGAACGCGGTCCACGCGGGGATGGCCGGCAAGACCGGCATGCTGGTGGGCAGCTGGAACAACCTGTTCATTCACATCCCCATTCAGTCGGTGGTGCGCCGCCGCAAGCACATAGACCTGCAGGGCAACCTCTGGCGCAGCGTGCTGGAGTCCACCGGCCAACCGGAGCGCATGGTGAACGACGCATGAAGGCCTACCTCCTCGAAACCGGCACGCTGATCGAGCCCTTCGGCGATCCGGTTTCGAGCGCGTTCCTGGGCGGCGAGACCCTTTCAGAGGCGGTTTCCCGGGCGCTGTCCAAATGGGACGTCAAACTGGAAGCCGTCAAGACCACCAACAATGTTCCCCTCAAGGGCGACTACCTGGTGCTCCCCGACACCCTTTTCCTCACCCGGCGCTGTGTCGGCGAGTTCCTCCGGTCCACATCGGGGCTGAAAAAGATCACCCGGCTGGCTTTCTTAAAGGGCCCGTTCACCGAGTACTCCCGGCCCTTGACCGAGTTGGACGAAACCGGCGGCAAGGTCCTCTATGATCTTTTCCGGGTGCGCGGAACCGAGCTGCCCCGGGGAATGAACTGGGCTCAGCTCAAGGCCTTTCTGGCCGAACGCTCGGACCCGGTGGCTCTGGACCCGAAACCCGAGATCGAAGTTCTGCCGACGGCGCGGCCGGGGCCGCCCCGGCAGACCCTGGACCTGCCGCGCACCACCCTGCTGGCCGCCGACGTGCGCCACTGGGCGCACCTGGTGTGGATCAACCATCAAATGCCCTGGGTGCGCCTGCGGGAACACTGGGAAGACCACCCCGGCCTCAAACGCGCCTGGCGCTCGCGGGGAAGCAATCCCTACAAGCGGGCCCGGCGGCTGAGAGTGATCGGCAAGAACTGCGACATCCACCCTACCGCCGACATCGAGGGCTCGATCATCGGCGACAAGGTCACCCTGGGGGCATTCACCTCCGTCCGAGACAGCATCATCGGTCCAGGCGTGGAGGTCTCCGAACACACCAAGTTCCTGCGCTGCGTGGTGGGAAAGAAATGCCACACGCTGAACGATTCCTACTTCATCGGCTGCACCTTCTACCCCGACTCCACCCTGGCCAACGTCATCATCCGCAACTCGGTATTGGGACGGCGGGTGTTCTTGACCACCGGGGTGATGTTCTGGGACGAGGCCATCGAAGGGCCGGTGGAGGTTATGCACCGCGGCAAACCGATCGACACCGGCCGCTGGATCCTGGGCGGTTGCGCCGGCCACGAATGCGTCCTGGGAACCCGGGCCATCTTCCTTCCCGGGCGCATGGTCCCCAACCAGACCATGATCGTCATGCGTCCGGAGGAAGGGCTCTACAAGCTGCCCGCGGCCATCGAAGCCGAAAAACCTTACATATACAACCAGGGGCTGCTGCAGCCCCTGGAGCAGTCCCTGCCAAACTGGAAGCCGGCGGAGCTGGAATGAAACCATGAAGGCATACATCTACAAAACTGGCACTGTCCTTTCGCCGTTCGGCGAGGACGTCACCGAATCCCAGGTGATGCTCGAAACCCTGGCGCAGACCCAAAAACGGGCCTGCAAGAAGCACAAGCTTGAGCTGGTGCGCATAGACAAGCCTTCCGACGCCGCCGAGTTCCCCTGCATCCTGGCCCCGGACTACGCCTACTTCAGCGAGAAGGCCCTGGGCGACCTGCTGGCCACCGCGCGCGAGAAGAAGAGGGCCGGCGCCGCCCTGGCCCTGCGGCGCTCTGTTTCGGTGGAGCACACCCTGCCGCTCCAGGATGTCGTGCTTGAAAACTGGGGCAAGAAGGGCGAGCGGGCGGTCTATGATCTCTGGCTGGTCCCCAAGGGACCACTGCCCGACGACCCCAAAGCAGTGCGCCAAGCGCTGGCCGACCGCTGCCCGCCGCTCACCGTTCCCATGCGGGAGGTGGTCAAGCCGGTGCGCCTGCCGGTGCTCAGCGAGGAGGAGAAGTTCTTCAAGTTTCCCTTCACCTCCACGGTGTGCTGCCACATCTCCCACTGGACCCACCTGCTGTGGCTGTCCCAGCTGGCCCTGGGCATCGCCTGGAACGAGTACTGGCGCGGCCACAAGACCCGCTCGGTCTTCAAGGCGATCTGGGCGTTAATCCGCCGATTCTCCTTCAACCGCTGGAAGTTCTTCTCGGGCATGAATGTGATCGGAAAGAACTGCGACATCCATCCCACCGCCTACATCGAGTTCTCCATCCTGGGCGACAACGTCAAGGTGGGGGCGGGAGCCTGCATCCGCAACTCGCTGATCGGCGACGACGTCATCGCCGCGGACCACTCGGTGACTCTCAACTCGGTGGTGGGCGCCGACTGCTTCTTGACCGAGAACTTCTTCCTGGTTTCGTCCTTGTGCTATCCCGGTTCGACGCTGGGCAACATGAAGTCGCAGTTCGCGGTCATCGGCCGGGAGGTCTTTTTCCACGGCTGGTTCCACCTGATCGACGCCAAGTTCGTCGGCGACATCAAGGTGATGCACCACGGCCAGCGAGTGGGCACCGGCCGCTCGTTCTTCGCCTCCTGCATCGGCCACCGCGCGGTGCTGGGTGCCAAGGTTCTGCTGCACCCCGGGCGCGAGGTCCCCAACGACCTGTTGATGGTCTCCCGCCCGGAGGATGTAATCGCCGAGGTCCCCGCCGACATCCCCCCGCACACCCCCATGGTGCGGGACCGGGGAACGCTGGTGACCCTGGAGTCGCTGAAAAAATGACCAAAAAGAAAACCTCCGGAACCTGGGCCCCCCTGCCCCCGCCGAAGAACCAGGCCTGGGAGAACGCCTCGGCGGGAAAGGACCTGGACAATCCCCGGGCCTATTCCACCAAGGAAACCTTCGTCCTGGGCGACGTCATCGAGCACAAAAGCTTCGGCATGGGGATCGTGATGGGTTTCAAGGAAGGCCGGAAGATAATCGTGGTCTTTCGGGATACCACCCGGATCCTGATTCAGGGGGCGAAGTAGAGCAGAATGCGGCCGCCTTCCAGCGCGCTTTTCAGCAAGTCGCCGCCGCCGCAAGCCGGCCGGGGAACCTCCAGCAACCCCATGTCCGCCACCAACCGGCCGATCACCCGCTCGGCCGCGGCGATGGAGCCGGCGCGCAGATCTTCATCGCTTTCGTCCAGCAGCTCGGAGAAGTTGATATCCATGCTGCCGATGTGGGCCTCGGCCAGCCCGAAGGCCAGGGAGCCGTTCTCCAGCCGGGGGGCCAGCACCACCAGGACGTCCGCGGTCACCGAGAGCAGCCGCAGGTCGGTACACTCCAGGTTGCCGTAGATGTCTACAGTCAGGCGCGGCAAGGTCACCATCATGCGCGGCAGGTCTTCTCCCGCGGCCGGGTCCGGCGTGGTGAACTCCATCTCCGGCTGCCCGCCGGGCCACACCGCCGCCCGCACGGCGCTCAGCGAACCCAACGCCCGGAGGGATGGGAACAAATCGTCCAGGCGAACATCGGAAAGGTCGCCGGCCCCGGCCCGGCGGCACAACAAACCTCCCCGGTAGGCGGCCGCCAAGCCCTGGCTCAGAAAACCCTTCGAAACAGACACGCCCAATCCATAAGGCACTTCCAGATCCGGAACCCTCTCGGGAAAGTCGGCCGGCGGTTCGACCGAGGGAGGAAGATCCGCGGCGTCGGTCGGCACGCAGGGCGCCCGAATCGATTCGAAGCCGCCCAGCAGGCCGATGCGCAGGTCGGCCGCGCCCATCTCGGCCGCAGCCGAATCGGGCAGCATCAAAAAGTCCACCAGGCCCTCCATGCTGCCCGCGGCCCCGCTGTTGACCCCCACCGCGTCGCCGGCCACTTCCTCCAGGCCGGAGGCGAAGCCCAGCACGGAATCCTGAATGATATCTTCGACCGAGCCGATCACCACGCTCTGAACTTCACTGCCGGGCTGCTGGGGACAGTCGAAGTCCAGCTCGGCGGTGACCGGCATGCCAACGATGTCCGGTGCGCCGTCCACCACCAGTGCCGGTCCGTTTTCCGGCTCCGAGCAAAAGGCCAGTTGCACGTGCAAATCGCGCTCCGGAGCGTTGACCTGCAGGAAGCAGGCACGCAGTAGTTCCCCCTCGGTGTAAACCTCCAGAGGCACGGTCACCTCCGCCGTCCCCATGGAGGCGGCGATCTGCAGCTTGGAATCCAGGACTTCGGCGCTGAGATCGAAGACGGGGATTTCCAGCTCACACTCGCTGGTGACGAACTCCAGCGTTCCGCCCAGGCTGCCCTGGACCACCGGCAGGCTGAGCTTCAGCACGTCGGCCTTCGCCGAGGCCAGCAGGTCGGACATGACCCCGCCCAGCGGAGACGTCGGCGGTACATAGTACTCGACCGCCTGGCCGCCCACCGAAGCGGGATCCAGATCCTCCTGCAGCGGGGTGACGTTGCACCCGCCTGCGATCACCAGTGTCAATATCGCCGCAACAACCCTCATCGGCGGCCTCGCCAAGTCGAAATCCCGGCGTCCAGCCGGAAGTGCACCATGGTGGCCTGGATGTCCCCCTCCTGGTTGCGTTCATACCGGCAGCTGGCGGCGTGCAGCCCGTCGGGCCCCGGCGCCAGGGTGTTGAAGAAACCCACCGCCCCTTCCGAGCTGAGGACCTCGGGCTCGGTAAAGCCCCCATCGGGCTTCCCCACCACCAGCTTCAACTCCAGGGTGGCTCCGTCCAGGTAGAGAATCCGGGGAAGCTCGTCGCAGCCGAAAGCCAACGCGCAGTGCTGTCCTACCGGACGCTTGCGCACCGCGCCGTTTTCGGCGGTTTCCTCGCCGGTATCCACCACGGTTTTCTGCAAAGATCCGTCCTGGTTCCAGGCGTACTTCAAGACGCCCTCGTCGCGGTCGTGGTAGGCCAGAGCCATGTTGCCGTCGAGATCCAGGGCGGCGGACACCCAGCTGCCCAGGTCGGTGTCCGCCTCCACCTCGATGATCGACCACTCGTCCGGCTGACGGCCGGCAACCTTGATCGACTTGCTGTGAATGTCGCGGTAGGCGATCCACTCGCGGTCCTTGGTGTCCAGCACCGTGGAGATCATCCGCCCCACTTCGCCGCCCAGGGTGCCCGGCCAGTCGCCGTTGTCCGCTCCGGCCACCACCTCCACCGCCCAGCGACCGTCGGAGGCCTTGCGGGCCACGTTGAGCGTCCCGGCGGTTTCATCCAAGAAAGCGATATGGGGCAGGCCGTCGGAGTCGAGGGCCAGCGAGCAGGAGCGGCCCACCACGTTGTCGCCCGACCCGGTCCGGGGGACGGTGACTACTTCCCAGCCCCCGGCGGTCTTTTCGGCGTACTTGAGCCGCCCGTTGCTGCGGTCGAAATAGGCCACCCGGGGCCGGTCCAATTGATCGACGGCCAGGGAAGTATACAGTCCCACGTCGCTGCCCAGACCGTCCACGTACTCGCAGTTCATGGTCGAGTCGGAGCGGATGCTTCCCACCACCAGGTCTCCGTAGTCGGTGGTGTAGGAGGAGAAGATCGTCCGGCCGGTGGAATCGGAAGCCACCGAAAGATAGCGGCCCAGATCCTTGGGGCAATCCGGAGGGCGGGGCTGAACGCACTTGCCGGTTTCGAAGTCGCAGACGGTGCCCTCGGGGCAACCGTCCCCGCAGGGGCCCATCATGACGCCGGATTGGCAGCCGGAAATGACGGCCACGGCCCCTAGCACTGCCAACAAGATCCAGAGCCGCTGCTGCACTTTGTGACTATCCTTCCTCTTTCGCCCGTACAGGGTATTATAGCCCCAATTCCGGGAAAATGGCCAGATTCAGTCGAGCCCGAGCCCGCGCCCGAGCCTGTGCCCGGCACGTGTACGGTTCGGGCTCGGGCTCGGGCTCGGGCTCGTTTATTTGGTACGAATATCGATCCCCGAGGTCCAGGGGTCGGTGCGCAGGTTGTGCTTGAAATTGCTTATGATTGCCAGATCGCCGGCCTGGTTCATCACCTGGTCGGTGAAGAAGCCCCAGGCGCCGTCGAACAGATCGGCGGCGAGCTTCCTAGCAATGATCTCCAGCGTCCAGACTCCGGCGGCGTTGCGCATGGCGTAGAGCATATCCAGCGAGGTGCCGTCCTGGTAGACCACCCGGGGGTAGCCCAAAGGATCGACCAGGATGGTGGAGAAGTTGCCAATCCAGTGCAGGTCGCCGACCGCGCTGGCCTGGTCGGTGGGATCGCCGTTGGCGTCGCGGGCGCCGATGTCGACCAGTTCCATGACCGCGTTTTGGGTGTCCTTGCCCGAAAACGTCAGGTAGTAAAGGTCGCCCAGGTCGGCGTCCTGGAAACTGATGTGGACGTCCTCGTCGGGAACGGTGATGTGCATGGAGACGTCCCGGCCCAGGTCGCCGAGGTCGTTGCCGGATCCGTCCTCGCCGGCCAGGATCACCGGCGTGTCGAAGGTGCCGGCCCCGGGAAGGTACCAGGCGAATTTTAAATTTCCGTTGGTGTTGTCGTAGTACCCCACCGCCGGGCTGTTGTCGGCATACAGGGCCAGGTTGGTGAACAGGCCCACGCCGGGTGGCAGCACTTCCAGCGAGCTCTCCTGCATCACCGCCTCGCAATGGCCCGCGATGCACACTTCGCCGTCGGGGCACTGGTTGCCGTCCTGGTCCTCGCAGTTGACCGGGTCGTCCAAGAGCTCGCAGGTGCCGGTGTCCGCCAGGCAGGCCTCGGTGGCCGCGTCGCAGTCGCCGGGCAGGCAGGGCACCGGGGCCTCGTCGACGACTATCAGGTCCCAGTCGACCGGGGTCATCGGGTTGGCCTTGTTGGCCCGGGCCACCTTGACCCGGGACATCATGTTGTCCCGGGTGGTCATGTAGGAGATGATCGGGCGCTCGGCGGTGTCCAGGACGATGGAGGTGAAGCGCCCGGTGATCCCGGCGCTGTCGATCACCTGGATGTTCCAGGAGCCGTCCAGCTGGCGCACCGCGTACTTCAAGTCCCCGTTGGTGCGGTCGAAGTAGGAGATGTGCGGCTTGCCCAGCGAATCCACCACGACGTCGGTGTCCCAGCCCACGTCGTCGCCGGGCTCTTCGATCCCGCCCCGGGGCCCGTCGGCCGCGCCCACGCACTCGGCCTGATCCGGCAGGCCGTCGACGATGATCCACTCCACCGTGGCCCCGGTGTCAGCCGAGGAAGCCATTCCGAACAGCAGGTCGCCGTACGGCTGGCCGTAGTAACCCGAGAGCACCGGGATGCCGTCGGCCCCCAGGTCGATGGCCGAATGCTGGCCCGCGAAGGCCTCCTCCAGCGGGGGCAGCGGCTGGCAGGAGCAGTCCGCCCCCTCGATCTCGCAGGTCACCTCGTTCAGGGTGCCGCCGGGATCCGGGTTGAGCTCCTCGCAGGGCGGGCACACCACGTCGGCGCAGGGGACCGGGATGGGATCGCAGGTCTGGGTCTTTTGGCAGCAGTACTCCCCGTCGGGGCACGCCCCGCCGCAGGGCGGCCGGCACTGGCACTCGCCGTTGATGCACTTGGCCTTGTCGGGCGGGGTGCATTCCACGTACAGCGGAAAGTCGGGATCCTGGCAATCGTTATCATCCTTGCAACGTACGAACTGACACTTGCGGCATCCGGTCTCTGGATCCGCCTCGTCCGGGCAAAACCGCGGGTTGTCGCCCTCCGGCGGGCAATCGGCGTCGGAGGAGCATTCCATGTTCACGCAGCACTTCTCCACGCACTCCGCGCAGGGATCGGTTTCCCAGCACTGCTCGTCCCGGGTGCAGGCCTCGCACTCGCATTCTTCCGCGGGTCTGCACTCGTAGTTGATACAGCAATTGGTCTCGCAGTCGTCTTCTTGAGTCTGCGGGGTGCAATCCCTCAAGCCGCCGCAGCAGCCATCGATGCACTGAATCCCGTCCTCGCAATCCTCATCGCTGTTGCAGTATCCAAACTCGGGCGGGCAAACCCCGTGGAGCGTGGTGTCGTCGCAGTCGCAGTGGGCGGTGGCCATGGCCAGGGTGAGAAGCAGCAGGGGCATTATCGAAAAAGCTCTTGCTTTCACCATCAGAGCTCCTTTCGCGGATGACATGACATTATGCCAGGATTTTCCGATCCTTGGCAAGTGTGGAGATTTACAGGTTTGAAAGCAGGTCTTGGAGGCTCTGGGCGTTGGTGACCGCCTTGCCCTGGTAGTGGTTGTTGGCGAAGATGAACAGGTTCTTGGCCTCCTGGGCCATCTTCTTTATCCGCGGCACCCATTCTTCCAGCTCTTTGGAGGAATAGAGGTAGTCGTAGCGCTCCCAGGCCTGGTCGTGCTTCCACCATTTCTTGGCGTTGCGCCCGTGGAAGCGCACGTAGCCGGTCTCCGACGTCACCCGGTCCAGCGGAGGAATCAGCCCCTTGAGCCTGGGTTCGTCGACGCAGCAGAAGCCGGCGCCCAGGGACTTGAGCCAGTCGAAGGTATCGTCGCGGATCCAGTCGCGGCCGCGGAACTCGATCACCGTGGGCAGGCCCTCGAGCATCTTGACCAGCTCTTCCACGAACTTCTCCTGCTTGGGCCCGTGGTGAAACGAGTAGGGAAACTGGGCCAGGACGCAGCCGAGCTTGCCGGCGTCGCAGAGCGGCTTGACCCCTTCTAAGAAGGCCTTGGCCGCCGGGGCGGGATCCTTGCGCTCGTGGGTCATTTCTTTCGAGGCCTTGACGGTGAAGGTTACCCGGCCGTCGGACTTGCTCAAGATCCCCTGCATGGTCCTGGCGGAGGGGATGCGGTAGTAAGAGAAGTTCAGCTCGCAGGCGGAAAAAAGCTCCTTGTAGTGGTGCAGGTAGTCGCCCTTCTTGGTTCCCGGCGGATAGACCGGGCCCACCCAGTCGGCGTAGGAGTAGCCCGAGGTCCCGATGAAGATCATGGGGCTTCCTGGTAATTGAGCACCAGGAGCGTGGCGACGTCGTCGGAAGAGACTCCATCGTGGGTGTACATGATGGCGAACTTGTAGTCGACCGACGGCTGGTAGATGAACAGGGTTCCGTAGTTGGGATCGTAGAGTTGGTTTATCGGCGCGCCCAGCTCCGCCTCCCACTCGGCCTTGGTGCTGCCCACCCCGTGGCCCGCGGCGGTCTCGCCGTAGTAGAAGGGATAGATGCTCACCGCCACCAGGCGGTCGACGTTGTAGATGAATACCTCGTCGTGCCCGCCGATGAACTCCATCCCCAGGATCCGGTAGGAGTCGTCGTAGAGCTCGACGTCCTGCGTTCCGTACTGGGTGTTGACCTCGGCCTCGAAGTAGTAGCGCCAGTTGGGCAGCCCCAGGATATTTCGGTGCACGTCCTGCCGCGAGCCGGTCTGGTAGCCGTCGCCGCACTGGATGGTGTTACCCCCGAAGGTCAGCGAGCCCTGAGCCGGGTTGATGCGCCCGTCGGGCGGCTGGGGATACTGGCGGCTGATGATTATGGTTGAGCAAACGTCGGTGCTGTCGTAGCCGACGTAGAATCCCAGACCGAAGTAGGAGTCGAACTTGCCGCCCAAAAACTCCCCATAGGGCGGGATGACCGCCGCCCGGTCCGGACTTGAGAACCGGGCCGCCGCCCGCACCTGGGCCTGGGTGGAACCCACCCGGATCCCCTCGCTGGTCTGGGCGTTGAGTCCTTCCGCAACTGCTATCGAAATGATGTGATCTGGCCCGTCGAACAGCTGGTTGCCGTTCACGTCGATCCCGGTCACACTGAGCGTATCGTCTTTAAACACGTAGGTGTACTTGGTGTTGTTGGCCAGCCTCCCGGTCTCACCCAGCACTCCCTGGACCTGAGCAAGCGTGGTGAAATCAGTCATGCTCGACGAAACCGTCACCGGGCCCACGCCCACGCCGGGATTGATGATCCAGGGCGCCGGTTCGTCACCACCAGTATCGCCACCAGGATCGCCACCGGGATCCCCTCCCGGATCACCACCGGGATCGCTCCCGACGTCGCCGCCGTCGTCGCCGGAATTACCTCCGTCATCCCCGCTGCCGGCGTCGTCGCCGGCGTCTATTCCTCCATCATGGGGCTGCCGGCATACCCCGTCCACGCAAATGAGCGGTGGATCGCAGTCCCAGTCCGACTCGCAGCCCTCGATGGTGTTCTCCTGGCAGCCACAGAAAATGACGGCCCCCACAAGCCCAATCGCGGTGAGTGCCAACCATCTGGTCATGTCAGTTTTCCTGGTAGTTGAGGACCATGAACACGGCCACGTCGTCCTGGCTGGCCCCGTCGTTGGAATAGGTGATGGCGAAGTAGTGCTCGGCCGAGGGCTGGTAGACGTGCATGGTCCCTTCGTACTGGGGATCCTGCTTGACGTCGACCGCCGCGCCCAGCTCGGCCTCCCACTCGGCCTTGGTGCTTCCCAGCCCGTTGCCCGCGGCGGTGCGCCCGTAGAACAAAGGGTAGAGCATCACCGCGATCAGCCTGTCGATGTCGTACCAGAGGTAGGAATCGTCCCCACCGAGGAACTCCATACCCAGAATGCGGTAGGAGTCCAGGTAGAACTGCACGTTGATGACGCTGCCGTTGGCCAGGGTGATGTCGGCGGAGAAGTTGTTGAACCAGTCCGCCTGGCCCAGGATGCCCCGGTGGACATCGGCGGTCGAGCCGGCGTCATAGCCGTCGCCGCAGTATATTGTGCCCCCGCCGAACTGCAGCGTTCCCGCGGCGGGATTGAGCGTGGCGTCGGGCGGCTGGGGATAGGGCCGGGTGACCATGATGGAGGCCACCTGGTCGATGTCGTCGTAGCCGAAGAAGATCCCCAGGGTGAAGTACTCCTCCATCTTCCCGCCCAGGTAGGCCCCGTAGGGCGGCAGGACCACCGACCGGTCGGGGGTGGAAAAGCGCGCCGCCTGGCGCACGTCGGCAAGCGGCGATCCCACTGAAAGCCCCTCGTCGGTCTCGGCGTAGATCCCCTCGCGCACCGTGATAGCGATGATGTGATCGGCGTCGTCGAACTGCTGGTTCTGGTTGATGTCGATTCCCGCCACCAGCAACTTGTCGTCCATGAAGGACAACGTGTACTTGGCGCTGCCCACCGGAGTCCCGCTCTCGCCCAGTATGGCTCTCGCTTGTCCCAGGGTGGTGTAACTTTGCCAGGTCTGGCTGACGGTCAGCTCGCCAATCCCCACACCCGGCGTGATGACCCACTTGGGCCCCAGATCGGTCCCCCCGCCGCCGTCGTCTCCCCCACCGCCGTCGTCTCCTCCAACGGGATCCCCCCCGTCCGGCTCTCCGCCATCCGGTTCGTCGACAGGTTCGCCACTCACCACACATTTACCCTGAACACAAAATTGCCCGATTGGACAATCCTCGCTGGTGACACACTCGTCCCCGCCGTCCCCGTTCCCGCCGTTGTCCGAGCAACCAAAAAATGCCAGCCCCAGGCAGATCAGTCCCACCAGAAAGATGTCCTTGTTCGGCTCCATATCCAAAAGCCTACCAGCGTAACGAGAAAAAAGGCAATCCCCCGTCATGACGCACAGCAGCGAAACTCACGCAAAGACGGGCGGATAAAACCTACCCTGTCCCCTTATAAATCCTGTCATTGAAATTAGTTGCTTGTGGTGCTAAAATGGAACCATATTAGAACCACGGGAGGCTTGGTATGGCTGTCAGTCTTTCGATCAAGAATGTGCCGGAGGAGATCGTGGCCAGGTTGCGAGAACGGGCGCAGAAGAATCACCGATCGTTGCAGGGCGAGTTGATGGCGTTGCTGGAGGGGGCGGTGAATCCGGAGAAATTGAGCGTCGAGGAGTTGTCGGATGAGATCGATGCCCTGGGGTTGAAGACCGGTGACGAAGCCGCGGAGATGATCCGGGAACTGAGAAATGGGCGCTAAAGTAGTCGATGCTTCGGTCCTGGCCGCGCTGACATTCGGGGAGGCCCGGGCTGATGAGGCGAAAAAGGCCCTGGGGAAGGGCAGGTTGTATGCCCCCAGGCTGATGGGATACGAACTCGCCCATGTGGCGGTGAAGAAGATCTCCAGGCATCCTGAAGAGAAAACAAAAATCCTCAAGGCGCTGGATCTGGCGTTGCGGCTGGAGATTCAGTGGGTGGATGTGGATCTCGCCGCGGTGGCGAAGCTGGCCGCCGGCAAGGGGCTCACCGCCTACGACGCCAGTTACCTCTACGTCAGCGCCTCGCTGGGCATCCCCCTGCTTACCTTCGATGAAAAACTGCTGAGCCGGTCCGTCAGATAACCTGGCGGGCTTGTCAATTTGTCCCTGAGGGTGGTACCTTGAGCGGGTCGAAGTGGAGGGAATTCGTTTGGTTCTCAAAGAAGCGGTATCGGACATCAACCGGGCGCGGCAGATTCTCGGGGTTATGGTCAAGCACGGCTTCGGGGACATGCTGCAGCGCGGGAGGATCTTCGAGCGGCTGGGCATCCGGCGGCCGGAGGGCGACGGGGGCCGGGGGAAGTCCACCGCCGGGCGGGTGAAGCGCATGCTCACCGAGCTGGGGCCCACCTTCATAAAGATGGGGCAGCTCCTGTCCACCCGCCCGGACATCGTCCCCGACGAATACGTCCAGGAGCTGCGCAGCTTGCAGGACCAGGCGGCGCCGTTAGGGTACGAGCAGGTGGCCCAGGTGATCAAGGACGAGCTGGGGGCCGACCCGGAGAAAATGTTTGAAAGCTTCGAGCGTGAGCCCATGGCCTCGGCCTCGATCGCCCAGGCACACCGGGCCACCACCCACGAAGGTCTGGAGGTGGTGGTCAAGGTCCGCCGGCCGGGCATCGAGCGCAAGGTACGCGCCGACCTGGACATCCTCTACTACCTGGCGCACCTGCTCGAAGCGGTCTTCGAGGAGACCTCGCTGTACAACCCGGTGGACGTAGTCCGCGAGTTCGACCAGGCCATCGGCTTCGAGATGGACCTGGAACGCGAGGCCGAGAACCTGCGCACCTTCGCCAAGAACTTCCGCGAGCGCACCACCATCGTCATCCCCGAGCCGGTGGACCAGCTCTCCTCCGGCAAAGTGCTGACCATGTGCTGCCTGGAGGGCAAGCGCCTGGAAGAAATCGAGCCGGGTTCGGAGCTGGGCAGAAAGGCGGCGCTGAACCTGATCGAAGGCGCCTACCAGCAGGCCTTCGAGGACGGGTTCTTCCACGCCGATCCCCACCCGGGCAACCTGCGTATCCTCGACGATGGGCGGATGGGCATGCTGGACTTCGGGCAGGTGGGCAAGCTCACCCCGGCGATGCGCAACACCCTGGTGCTTTTGGGTTTGGGGATCATCCTCAAGGACGCCGACACCATCTCCCGGCTGGTGTACCGGATCGGCTCCCAGGGGATCCGGGTGGACCTGGGTAAATTGAAAGAAGACATCCAGAAAACCCTGGAGAGCTCGCTGGAGTCCAAGCTGGACCGCATCGACACCGGCCAGATCCTGCGCCGGCTGCTGGACCTCTCCATCGAGCACAAGGTGCGCATCCCCCCGGACTACGCACTGGTGACCAAGGCCCTGGCCACCGTAGAGGTTACCGTACGCCGGCTGTACCCGGACATGGACACCGCCGCGGTGGCCGCCCCCTACATCAAGCGCCTGCTGGTGGACCGTTACAACCTGGAGGACCTGCGCGGCGGACTGCTGCGCACCGTGCTGCAGCTTTCCAACTTCCTCAACGACGTGCCCCAGCAGGTGTCCCAGATCCTACTGGACCTGGAGGGCGGGCGCCTGTCGGTGCAGGTGCGCGACCCGGAGAGTTCGCGGATGCGCGGCGCGGTGCGCGGGGTGGGAATAGATGTCTTCTGGGGGCTGGTGGCCGCCGGCCTGCTGGCTGGCTCCCTGCCGGCCTTGCTGCAGCCCGGCCCGGCGCCGACCGCGGCGGTCTGGTGCCTGGTGGGCGCCGGCCTGATCGCGCTCACCGCCACCGCGCGCTACTTCCTCATGCCGATTCTACGCAAGGTGCGCTTAAAACCCTGGCTGGAGCGGCGCTGGGGAAAAGACCAGGACAAATAGCTACATAGTAAGACGGGCGAGCTTCTTCTTGGCGCGCTTGACGTTCTCCTTGGCGCCCCAGTTGTAGGGATCGTAGCGGACGGCCTGCTCCCAGAAGCGGATGGCCTTGCGGTAATGTCCGGCGGCCTTCTGCGGTTTGGATTTTCGTGCGGCCAGGCTGCCCAAGATCCCGTGACCCAGGCCCAGCTTGTAGAGCAGCTCGACCTTCTTGGAGTCCAGCTTCAGGGCGGCTTCGTAGCGGTCCATCGAGTCGCGGTAGCGCTTCTGGTCGTACAGCGCATCACCCTCGCGCAGCAGGGACTCGACCTTCTTGGCCTTGGCGGTCTTCACCCGCCGCGAGACCGGGATCAGCCTGGGTATCTTCGGGGGGGCCCGCACGGGAGCCTCGGCCGGCCGGGCGGTCTCCTTCTTGGGTGCAGGGTGCGCCGGCGGTTCTTCCTTGGGTGGTTCGGAGGCTTTCTTCTCGCGCTGGATGATCACCTTGGTGAACCGGGACTCGGGAGACTCCTCCTCCTCGAGAACCTTCCCGACCCTCTTGAGCGGCAACTCGTCCATGACCATGCGGGTGTCACCGTGGATCTCCCCCGAGAACGGCCGGAGAACCTCGAAGTCGGCCATGCCCTCCTCGCGAACCCACATTTTCCCGCGGATCTGATTCTTGGTGATGGTGCCCTTGTACATGTGCTCCAGCTTGTAGCGCTCCCCCTGGAACTCGGGATGCAGCACCCGGTAGAAAGTGATCTTGCTGCCCTTGTGCTCCACCTTGAAATTGGTGTCCCCGGCGTTGAGCGCCTGGTAGGACCACTCCCCGGTGTAGTTCTTGGCCGCCAGCGCCGGCGCGACCCAGACCAGGGCCAGAATTACCGCAATGACCGTGACTTTTCTCATCTGGGTGCTCCTTTCACGGAAAAGATACCACTTTTGCTCCCGTTCTGGTACCTTCTTTTCAGACGTGATTCGCCACGGTAACATTCTAGGAATGTTTGAAATTTGCCTGTTGGCACTGGTTCTGGGCTGCGCCGGCAACCCGGGCTGCCGTAAAGAACCCCACGGGCCTCCTGAAGTTGTTCTGGAAAACACCCAGGGGCAAAAAGTTCGGGTGCGGGTGGAGGTGGCCGACACCTCGCGGGAGCGCGAACAGGGGCTGATGCACCGCAAGCGCCTGGATCCGGACGCCGGCATGTTGTTCGTCTACCCATTCGACAGCCTGCAGAGCTTCTGGATGAAGAACACCTACATCCCCCTGGACATGATTTTCATCGGCAACAACCGGCGGATCGTGGGCATCGCCGAGAACACCAAGCCCCTTTCCCTGAAACGCATCCAGGTGGACACCCCCTCGAGGTTCATCCTGGAGGTCAACGCCGGCTTCGCCAAGAAGCACGGAATCCGCGAAGGCAGCCGGGTGCGCTTCTCGGGGATCGGCGCGGGGGGGCTGCCATGAGCTGGAAGAAGCGCCTGCTGATGCTGGGCCTGGCGCTCATCTCCATCTACCTGCTGGTCGGCGCCGCAATCACCCTGCGCCGGGCCTACCTGGCCTCGTCCCAGGACGCGGCCGTGAACTATCTCAAGGCGCTTCGTGACCGCGACGCCCCCGGCATCTACCTGTATTCGGACATGCTCGGCCCGCACCTGGCGGACATGATGGAGAAGAGCGACCTGACCCAGGAGCAGCGCAAGAACCTGTGGGCCAAAGACTTCGCCCGCTGGAAGATGGAGTACGATCGCGGCTCAGAGGCCAAGGATGCGTTGCGCCGCGAACGCGAGCTGATGGTGCCCTCGGTCCAGATCGTCCCCACCGAAGTTGCCGACTACAAGGCCGAAGAGCACGACGGCGTGGATATAAATCTGGCCACCTATCACGACATTCCCGGCGTCGTCCACCACCGTTACTTTCCGCTGATCTTCAACTCGGCTTCCCAGGCGCCGCCGGTATCCGTTCTGGGCAACGTCCAGACCGGCCGTCAGCGCCGCATCAAGTCGGTGGTGGTGCGGGTGGAGGTGCGCCGGCGACCTGACGTGGGCTGGCTCCGCTCGGTGCTGGTGGAATGGGACTGGATGGAAAAAGTCGGATTTCTGTTTCCCCGGGTTCTATCCCCCCCCGAGGATCCCAGTCAGTTGTGGATGACCAATCTGAGCTTCAACGTGGACAAGCTGACGCTGGAGACTTACTAACCGTCCTGCTTCTTCTCCTTCTTCTCTTCCGATTTTTCCTCGGTCTTCTGCTGGCTCATCAGCTTTTTGTAGAGGTGCTCTCCCAGGGACTCGCGCATCATCCCCTCGACCATCTCGTAAAACTCCTCGCGCTGCCGGTCGTTATCGTAGATGAATCGGATCCCCATTCCCAGTTCCTCGACCTCGGGATGGGCCAGGTTGTCCTGCTCGTTGATCCAGACCACCACGCCCCGGATCTCCACCGGCTCCTTCAGCATGGGAATCGCCAGGCGGAACAAGAACTCGGTGCCCACCGGCAGCGGCTTGTCGGTCTTGATGAAAGTCCCGCCCTTGGAGATGTTCTTGGTGTAGTCCGCGAAGAAAGTGTTCATCTTCTTGTACTCCACCTTCAGTTCGATGGGTGCGCGGATGTACTCCCTCCGTTCCGTTCCGGATTCTTCGGGTGCATCGCTCATGAATGCCTCGTATCTGCCGCTTTCAAGCTTCAAAATCATGGTAGCCCAGCCCACGCAGGTCCGTCAAATTTCTATCTTTCTGACGGTGTGGGAGTATGCTAAACAAGGAACGTGAAACTGGTGAAGCCAGGGCCGTCCTTCTGGGTGGGCCTGGGCCTGCTGCTGGTCTCCGCGGTGGTTCTGGCCTTCGTCCCCCTGTTCAACCTGCTGGGCTACGAGTTCTGCGCGGCGCTCTCCCTGATGGTCTCTTTCACCGCCGGGCCGGTGGCCATCGGCGCCGCCCGCCGCCGGCCGACGGCCCTCACCCCCCAAATCCATCCCCATACCGTGGTTGCCCGGGTGTACCTAAACGGGCTGCTCTTGAACCTGGCCACCCTGGTTCTCCCGCTGGCGGTGATCCTGCTCAACGCCCTGCGGGTTAAAAACTGCAATCTGGGTGTGGGCATTCTGTTCTTCTTGCTGCTGCCCCTGGCCACCGCGGTGATCTGCTCCGCCTGGGGCACCACCATCGGGTTCCTGATCCGCAAGAACTACCTGGGCGGCCTGACCTACGCGGGGCTGTGGGGAGCGGTTGCGCTTTACAACCTCTGGGAGTTCTGGGCCGGGCCGCAGATGGACTCCTATAACCAGCTGATCGGCTGGATGGCCGGGCCGATTATGGACGAGGTGGTTCAGCCGGACGGCATCCTGCTGTTGTCCAGGATTCACGGGCTCATCTGGGCCGGTTTTTTGCTGGCGGTCATCGCGGTCTTCTTTGACCCGCAGCAAAACCGCCTGCGGGCGAGCATAGTCAGAGGCAAACTGCTCCGGGTGGTGCCAGCCGTTCTGCTGGGGCTGGCCGCGCTGTCATTGTTTTTCTGCGGCACTTCACTGGGGTACGCACGCTCCGACGGGGCGGTCGAGTCGGAGTTGTCCGGGACAACTTGCACAGAACACTTCATCATTCATCACCATCCGGATGTTTCGCCCAAGCGGGCCGGTTTGCTGGCTTCGGACCACGAGTTTCGCCTGCACCAGATCGAGAAGCTGATCGGGCCCCTGGATCTGCCCCCGATTCACAGCTATGTCTTTCCCGGTCCTTCGATGAAGCAGGAGCTCACCGGCGCCGGGCGCACACAGTTCGCCAAGCCGTGGAAGTACTCCCTGTACCTAAACGGCGCGAGTTTCCCACACGGCATCTTGAAACACGAGCTGGTTCACGTTGTAGGCGCGGCTTTCGGAACCTGGCCTTTCGGGACCAGCGCCCGCTGGGCGCTGTGGCAGAATGTAGGGCTGATCGAGGGCCTGGCCGTGGCGGTTGACTGGCCCGCCAGGAAGTTTTCCCCGCACACCTGGAGCGCCGCCCAGCGGCGAATCGGCAAGGCACCGGACCTGCGCTCCCTTTTCGATCCGTTAGGATTCTGGACCAAGTCCGCGCGCCGGACCTATATCCTGGCCGGTTCCTTCGTGCGCTTCCTGCTGGATGTATACGGGCCCGAACTTTTCCGGCAGGCCTACCATCAGGGCAGCCTGGAGGGCATCTACCCGCGCACCACCGAGGAGTTGATCCGCGACTGGGAGAGCTACCTGGATGAATTGGACCTGCCGCCGGAGGTCCTGGAGGCGGCCGGGGGAAAGTTCTCCCGCCCGAGCATCTTCAAGCGCGTCTGCGCCCACGAGATCGCCGCCCTTAAAGCCCGGGCGCGCACCCACCTGGCCAAGGAGCACCTCGCCGAGGCCGTTGCCGCGGTGGAGGACATCCTGGCGCACCTGCCCGGCGACCCCGACGCCCTGACCCTGCTGGCCGAAATCCACGTCCGCCAGGAAAAGATCGACGAGGCCATCGGGATACTCGAAAAGCTTCTGGACCGCAAGGACCGAGTGATCGGCGATGCCCGCAGGAATCGCATCCAGGGACGCCTGGGCGACCTGCTGGTTCGCTCCGACCGGCCGGAGGAGGCCCGCTCCCGGTATGTTTCCCTGCTAAAGGCCCATCTGGACGACGGCACCGACCGTTTGGTCATCGCCAAGCTGGAAGCCATGCAGAAAGGCGAGGCCGGCAGGAAAGTACTCAAGTTCCTCGAGGAAGGCAAACTGGATCTCTCCACCATCCTCGACCTGCGCGAAGCCGCCCAGGCGCATCCTCAGTGGGGCCTGGCCTGGTACCTGGTGGGCCGCCAACTCTACAACCGGGAGATGTTCGAACCCGCGCTTTTTTACCTCGAACGCGCCGCCTCCGCCGGCCTGCTGCGCCCGGAACTGGCCGCGGAGAACCTGCGGCTGACGGCGGTGGCATACTACCGCACCGGGCAACCCGGGCGGGCGGCGGCGCTGCTGTCGGTGCTGGCCTCCCTCCCCCGCCACGAAGGCGAGCTTCTCTGGGTGTTGGACTGGCTGCAACGGATCGGATTCGAGTTGACTCACCGCTGAAACTGAGGTACGTTGCCAACCCTGTCACTTTAGAAAATACCATTTTTCAATATAAGGAGAAATCCCATGACCAAGGCCGAACTCATCTCTTCCGTTGCCAAGGCGGTACGCCGCGACCTTTCCAAGCGGGCGATCGAGGACGTCATCAATGCTCTCTTCAAGGGCCTGAAGAAGGGCCTGAAGAAAGACAAGCGCTTCATCTTCCCCGGCTTCGGAACTTTCTCGGTCCGCCGGCGTGCCGCCCGCAAGGGGCGCAACCCGCGCACCAACGAGGTCATCCACATCCCGGCGCGCAACACGGTGGTATTCACTCCTTCGAAATCCTTCAAGAAAACCCTGTAGGGCGGTTTGGCCCCGGAGAAGCCAACCATGTCCGAGGGCCAGCAGAACAACTCCGTATTGAAACCCGTTGCGATGCACGATCGCTACGGGCCGTTTCTGCGCTCGTTTTTCGCCCGTTACTTCAACCCCATACAGTTCCCCCAGGAGGCGGCAGACAACATCCGCGAGCTTTCCCAGGAGGGTACCTTGGTGTACCTCTCCCGTTCGGCCAGCCTGCTGCACTTCCTCTATATGAATCACGTCTGCCTGCGCCACGAGTTGCCCCTGGCCCAATTCGTCAATGGCGTCGATCCGGTCCTGCTGCAGCCGGTGGGCCTGCTGTACGAACGGCTGCAGATCCTGGGCACCGAGGAAGGCGAAGAGGTAGAAGAAGAGGAAGAACAGCGGTGCCGGCGTCAGCTGGAATGCGTGTTGGACGAGGGCCAGGCATCACTGCTTTTCATGCATAAGCCCTCCACCCTAACCAGCCCGCACGATACCGGTGACAACGGCCTGCTGGACACGCTGATCGGCACCCAGCAGAGGAGCCAGAAACCCATCTTTCTGGTCCCGCATCTGATCGTCTGGAACCGCCACCCGGAGAAAGAAACCAAGGGGCTGCCCGACGCCGCTTTCGGCGTACACGAGTCGCCCGGCTTTCTGCGCACGCTCTATATGTTGCTGCGCTATGGGCGCCATGCCCTGGTCAAGGTGGCCGAACCGGTCAACCTGCTCGAGTTCCTCAGCGGAAAGCCCGGGCAGGATCCCGCCAAGCTGGCCCGGTCGCTGCAAGCCCTGCTGCGCCGGCGGCTCTCGCTGGAAATATACGACGTCACCGGCCCGCGCATCCGTCCTCCCCAGGAGTTCAAGCAGGAAATCGTAGGGGACCAGAAGATAGAACACTTCATCGCCACCGAATCCCAGGGCGACCAGGCCAAAGCCGAGGCGCTGCGCAAAAAGGCCATGGACATGGTGGACGAGATGGCCGCGGAGCCCCGCATCCGCTGGCCGATCGCACTGGACAAGATGCTCAACTGGTTCTGGAAGCGCATGTACGAGGGGATCGTCGTGGACGAGGACGGGTTCGAGCGGATCCGCGCCTCGATCCGCAAGGCACCGCTGGTTTTCTGCCCCTCCCACAAGAGCCACGTGGACTACCTGATCATGAGCCAGTTATGCCTGCGCTATGCGGTGCCGTTGCCGCACATCGCCGCGGGCGTCAACCTGTCCTTCTGGCCCATGGGCCCCATCTTCCGCCACTCGGGGGCCTTCTTCATGCGCAGGTCTTTCAAGGGCAATCCGCTCTACCCGGTGGTCTTCCGCACCTATCTGCGCCATGTGATGAACGAGGGCTTCCCCATCGAGTTTTTCATCGAAGGCACCCGCAGCCGCACCGGCAAGCTGCTCAGCCCCCGCTTCGGGATTCTCAGCTGGCTGATCGAAGCCTATCTGGAGGGCAACCAGGAAGATCTGCAGTTCATGCCCATCTCGGTCGACTACGAAAAGCTGGCCGAAAGCCGGGCCTACGTGCGCGAACTCTCCGGGGGCGACAAGAAGAAGGAAGACGTGGCCGGCATAGTGAAGTCGCGCAAGATGCTCAAGTCCAAGCACGGCAACATCTACGTTCAGGTCTCCCAGCCGCTATCGCTGAAGGAGTTATTGGCAGGGCGCGGGCTGGAGGACAAGCAGCTCACCGACGAGGAACGGCGCTCGGTTACCCAGGAGATGGCCTACCGGATCCTCTTCGAGATCAACCGGGTTTCCACCGTGACCCCCTCGGCGCTTTTCTGCTTCTCGCTGCTCACCCACCGGCTGAGGGGCATCAAGGAGGAGCGGCTGGTCGAGCGGGCGCAGTGGGCGGCCGACTGGATCAAGCGTCGCGGTTACACCCGCCTTTCGAAGAAGCTGGACGATTTCAAGTGGGCCATGGCCGAGGCCGCCGAACGCTTCGCCCGCGACGGGCTCTTGAACGTGCAGGACACCGGCTTCGAGCTGGTCTACCTCCCGGTGGAGCAGCGCCGGTTGGCGCTGGACTACTATCGCAACAACATCATCCACCACTTTGTCCCCGCCAGCATCGTGGCCCTGGCCCTGGAATCCTTCACCGTTGGAGCAGTACCCTACGACGCCCTCAGCGACCGCACCCGCGACATCTCCCGGCTGTTGAAGTTCGAGTTTCTCTTCCGCTCCGAGCGCCATTTCGCAGACGAGGTCCGCCGCGCCCTCGACGATCTCAAGTCCGAGAAGGTTGTCAGCGAGGAAAACGGCTTCGTGGTCAAGGTCGCCGAGCAGGAAGAGAAGCGTCATCTGTTCTGCGCCGTCCTGGAACATTTCATCGAGAGCTACTGGCTGACCGCCCGGGCCCTGAAAATCCTAAGAAAGGGCCCCCTGCACGAGAGAGACTTCGTCACCAGCACCCTGAACATGGGCGACAACCTCTTCGTCCAGGGCGAGATCCGCCTGTACGAATCCATGAACCGCGAGGTAATCAAGAACGCCCTGAAAACCTTTGAGGACCGCAAGATCATCGAGAAGGAACCCTCGGAAAGCCGCAAGGGCCCGGTCCTGTCCCTGCTAAAACCCTTCGACGACAAAGCGACACTCAGAGAAGTCGCCGAGACCATCCGCACCTACCTGCCCCGAGCATAGAGGGTCTGACCCTCTCATCTCCAGGTGCCGGTTAGGGTGAAGCCGGACCAGTAAGCTGGGTGGGGGAAGTAGCGGCGGACCACCTGCTGGGCCTGGTGGAGGGCCTCCAATGCCGTGCCGGTTTTCAAGTAGCGGTAGAAGCGCTTCATCATTATCGCGGTGGCCACGTCGGAGACGCGCCAGAGGGAGGAAATTATGCTGCCGGCGCCGGCGGCCAAGAAGGCGCGGTTGAAGCCGATGATCTCGTCGCCGCTCTTCAGCTGGCCCAGGCCGGTCTGGCAGGCCGACAGGGTCACCAGCCGGGCGGAGAGGGACAGGGAAAAAACCTCCAGGGCGGTGAGGTCACCGTCCTGGTCGCCGCCGGAGGCCAGCTTCAAGGAGGAGAACAGCGGGCTCTTGGAGTTGAACTCGCCGTGGCAGGCCAGGTGCAGGTACTCGCTCAGGCCGGCCTTGTCGCGGAAGGCGGCTTCGGTGGCCTGATCGCGCAGGGCCACCTCGCCGCCGGGCTGCTCGAAGCCCACCGCGGCGGCTTCCTTCTCGGCGAAGGGAAGCTCCAGGGACGGATCGCCCAGGGCCGGGTTGCCCAGGGCCAGCAGGCCCCCGGCGGGACCGAAGCGGTCGCGCTGGCGGCGCAGCAGAACTTGCAGCACGCTGGCCGAGGGCGCGATGAAGACTCGGTAGCGATCGGACAGATAGGCGGACGGACCGGTCTGCAGCGCGGCGAAGGGCAGGTAGTTCAAAACATCGTGCGGCAATATCCCCAGGCTGCGGACGCTTGAAAGATCCTTTTCCAGCGGGCGGACCAGCTGGTCATACAGGTTCTTCAGATCTCGATCGGCCGGCGAGAAGCTCTCCAGCAGGCGGCGGACCCGGCCGACGCGCTTCTGGAGCTGCTGCTTGGCGGCCGGCAGCCGGTGGGCGCGGACACTATCCTTCCTGATCACCCAGGCGATGGTGTCCCCGGCGGTGACGTAGTATGCCAACAGCGCCACGTCGTCGGGCAGCTGGGCGCGGATCTCCCTGGTGCCCACCGGGCGGACCTCGATGAAGTCGGTCAGGGCCGGCTGGAGCCGGCGCAACTGCTCGAACTTCTCGCGGTAGGCCTCCTGGGCCTTGGCGTAAGCGGCCTCGGCGGCCTGGCGCTCCTTGCCTGCGGTGCGGCGTACTTCCTCGGCCAAAGGCGCCAGCCGTAGTTTCAAGCGGCGAACCTCCTTGAACATCTGCTGGTTGCCGGAGCCGCCGACTTTCACCCGGCGGTTGGCCAGCAAATCCAAGAATCCCCGGGCGCGGGAACGCTCGGAGTACTCCAGGGCCAGCTCGTCCTTGCCGGTATCCAGCAACAGGTGGATCATGTCCTCGTAGAGATCGAACTTGTTGTCCAAAAAACCGGCGCGGAATTCCTCGGCCTTCAAACTGGCGCGCATGCGCTCCACCAGCTCGATAGCCTGCCGGTAGTAGCCCTGCGCCTCCGCCAGTTTTCCCTCCCGGCGGGCGATCTCCCCCTGGGTGCGCAGGGAGCGCCAGACCACCTCGCGCAGCCCCAGCTTCACCGAGACATTATAGGCGCCCTGGGCGTAACGCAGCGCCGACTTCAGATCGCCCTGGGCCAGGCCCAGCCGGGACAACCCGTGCAGAACCTTGACCTCGTTGAAGCGGTCCTGGACCGAGCGGGTGAGCTCCAGCGCCTCGGTCAAATGCTCGGCGGCCTTCTTCAGGTTTCCCTTCATCTGCTCCACGATTCCCAGGTTGCGCAGATCGTAGGCGCGGCCCAGTATGCTCTTCAGCTTCACGTCGATGCGCAGGGCCTGTCCGAACCGCTCCCGGGCCTGGTCCAGGTCGCCCTTTTCACGCGAGACGATCCCCAGGTTGTTCAGCTGTACGGCTTCCTCGTCCCGCAGGGAGGCCGAACGGGCGTCCTCCAGCGCTTTCTGCAGGGAGTCCTCCGCGCCCGGAAGATCGCCCAGGTTCAGGGCGATCAGCCCCCCCAGGCTGCGGGCCATGATCAGCCGCCGGACGTCCTTGGCGCTTTCGGCATATTTCAGTGCTCGGCGCTGGGCGGAAAAGGCGCGCTGATATTCGCCGAGATACCAGAGCCCGCTGGCCCTCTCCAGCAGAGCCCCGGCCCTGCCCTTGGGATCCTTCAGCTTCTTGAAGATGCCGTCGGCCTCACTGGCCAGCTCCAGCGCCTCCTCGTACGAACCCTCAGCCAGTTCGCAGCGGGCCAGGTCGAGGAGGATGTCAGCCTGCAGGCGGTCCTGGCCCAGCTCTTTGGCCTTCACGTAGGCCCGCTGGTACCAGCCCCGGGCGGTGGCGGCCAGGTTTAGCCTTCTCAAATTCGTGGTCCCGATGGTCCGCAGCATGCGCACCGACTGGGAAGTGTTCTTGAGCTTTTCGAACCGCTTCAAAGCATCCCGGGAGGCGGAAATCGACTCGGGATACTTGGCCGCCTGATCCAGCGCCAGGGCCAGGGTGGCGGTGGCCTGCGCCGACTCGGCGGCGCGTCCCAGCCGGTCGAACAGGGCCACGGCCTTTTCCAACTCGGACACCGCCTCCGGGTTCTCGCCGGAGCGCGAATACAACACTCCGAGAAAAGTATGCGCCCGGGCCGTGGACAGCCGGTTTCCCGAAGCCCGAGCCTGGGCGAGTATCTTGCGCTCGTACTCGATCGCCAGTTCGAATTCGCCCAGCCGAAAAGCGCTTTGGACGATGCCCTGATCGATGCGCGGCAGCACTTCGGTGCGCCCCAGGTAGGTGGCCAAAGCCCGCACCTCCAGAAACGACGCCAGGGCATCGGACCAGCGCTTGTTCCCAAAAGCCCCCATGGCGGTCTGCACCGCGCCCCCCAGGGCCTGCTCGGCGTAACGCTTGCGCCCCGCCTTCCCCATCCCGGGATCCCCGCGAACCTGCACTCGCAGCAGATCTCTCCATGAAACCGATTTGTCACCCAGGATCTCGCCGGCGGCCTGCGACAGCGCCTCGGCGGGGCTGTGCGCCGAAAGACGCTCGAGGACCGCCCGCATCAGCCGGGCGGCCGTACCCGGACGGTCGGCGCCCGGGATGACCAGCGCGGTGGGAACCCGGGCCCCGAGCATGGCGGTCTCCAGACCCAAACCCGCATGCGCTCCTTGCAATCCCCGCGGGTGAAGAAACAGCCACAGCCCCGACTTGACCGGCCGGGAAGCCAAATCGGCCATGCTTCTGCCCCCCAGGGATCCAATCTCCAGGTCGGATCCGATGGCCGACCGCAGGGGATGGTCGGGATCGATCGACAAACCGACCGCCCAGACCACCAATCCCTCGCGGGACAGTTCGGGTGCATCGGGTTCCCGGCGAATGGTCCCGAAGGCCGACTTCATCACCCCGGCGGTCCGCTCGTCGGGCTCCTTACCCACCCACAGGACCCTCTGCAAGTTAAGGTTGCGGTATTTCCGCAGCAGCGCCAGATCGGATGCAGCGTAGATGTGCGTGACCGGAATGCCGGCCACCAGCGGCTTGCCCTCCCAGTCCAGAACCTCCAGGGGGAGCCGCAGATCGTCGGTGACGGCTATCAGCGACTTCAGCTTGCCCAGCCGCGGCTTCAACCGACCCAGTAACCAGGAGCCGAGTTGGGTTCGGGCGGCGGCCGCCCGGCCGGCGTCCTCTCCCCCGAGGGCCAATACCTCCCGCTTAAGCCGGCGCGCTCCCACCGGCACCAGGTGGCCGGAGACACCGTCGCCGGTCAGCAGGAACAGCGCCAGGCCGTCATCGAGGAGCACGGCCGAAAGCAGTCCCTCGCCCTCCTCCAACAAGCCCCGAACCTCTTTCGCCTCGAGCGCCCGTCCCCGGTAAATGTGACGGACGAAGTCTCGCGGTTGGCCCCCCCGTTCGCGGAAGTTGTTGAAATCCTCTAAAGCCTTTTCCACCGCGGCGCGGGCCGCCCGGAAGGCATCCGGCTCCAGGGCCGGATCCACCTTCTCCAGCGCCTGGTCCAATGCACCCGCGCGGGAGTACAGCCCTTGTATATATGCGGCATCAGCTTCGGGGGCCGGGAGCGAATCCCGCCACAGCGCGTCCACCCGCCGGCGGCCGAGCAGCCGCTCCGCCCACAGGAAGGCTGCGGCCGCGTCGCCCTTGTGCAGGGCCGCGGTAATCCGGTCTCCCAGGACATGGTCACGCTGCCGCCGGGCCAGAAGCTCCCGGTCGGTTCCGGCCACCGGGGGTGGGAGCGAAAGAAGCTCCGCGGGATCATCCGCCAGCCGCCATCCCAGGCGCAGCAGCGCGTTGCGATCGACCAGAGCGCGGATCTCCTGGCGCAGCTTCTCGGCCGAGTTGTCCCGGCGCGTGCGGGCGAGTATCTCCGCCAGATTCCATCCAGCGAAGGCCCGCAGTTTCACTCCCGCGCGGGTCGCCAGGCCGGACGCCTTGTCATAGGCCCGGCGGAAGGACTTTTCGGCTTCATCCAGCGAAGCCAGCGCACTGTCCAGTGACCGCAGAACTCCTTTGATCCCCTTGACCGCTGGAACGCCGCCGGCAACGGCCCGCTGTACCAGCGCCACCCCGACGGCGTTCTGCAGCTGGACCAGCAGGGACTCATCGATGGTCTCCTGAGTCTGCAGATATGCCAGGGCGGCCTTCAGCTCATCCAGAACCCGGGCCGGGGCCGCGTCGGCGGCTTTGGCCAGTAAAAGATCCAGCCGGTTGACGGCGTTGACCGCCATTCCCCGGGCGCTGCCGATCTCGCGGGCAAGCTCGTAGGCCCGGGCGAACAGCCTGGCCGCCCCGCCCCCGTCACCCCGGCGCAGCTTGAGCACCGCCAGCTGGTTGGTGGCGACGGCCAGTTCCAGCTTGAGGTCCTTGGCCGGCAACTTACCCAGGCGCTTCTGCAGCAAGTTGATTTTCGACTCCAGCGCCACCTGGGCCCGCAGCAGATCTCCAGACTCGGCGAACAACCGTCCCTGGTAGGTGTATAGGAAATTCAACTCCCCCTGCCGGTCGAAACCGAATGCAGCCCGCGAGGCCGTGTCAGCCAGGCTGACCGAAGTCCCTCCCCGGCCTCCGGCCGAAGCGCCATGGCGCTTGAGCAGGTTCTCCGCCTTGGCGAACTCCCGCGCCGCCTGCTTGCGGTTCCCGTGCATGTACAAGTTGTAGGCTACGTTCCTGAAGCAAGACGCCAGCTTGCGTTTCTGACCCGTCTGCTCGTACAGGGTACAGGCTTTCTTGAAGATTTCGGCGGCCCGGGCGTGCTGGCCGCCCAGCTGGTAGGCCGCCGCCCGGCTGGCCACCAGTCGCGGAAGCCGGCGCTTCTCCCCCAGCTCCAGGGCCAGGGCGGCCGCCCGGGAGTAACAGCGGATGGCATCGCCCAGCTCGTCGCCAAGGAAGGCCGAGCGTCCGTACTGCTCGAAGAACACCAGCTGCCGGGCCGGCAAAAAGAAGGGAACCTCCGACGATTCACGCCGCTTGTAAAAGGTGTAGGCTCGACGGTAATCACCCAGGGCGTAGTGCACGTTTCCCAGGTTCAATAGCAGGTGGGCTTCCGACTGTGGATACGAGCGCACGTCCAGCAGACCGAGCGCCGCCTGGTAGGACTCGGCCGCCTGATGGAGCCCCTCCTGGTTCTTCTCGATCTTGGCCTGCTGCTCGTGAATCCATCCGAGCGTCTGGTGGGCAAACGCCAGCTGCGAGTTGACCGCCAGCGCCTGCCGGATCACGTCCTCGGCGTCGTCGAAGTTGGCCGGCGGATCCAGATAGGTGAGGGCCAGGCCGTAGAGGTAGAGCGTCAAGTCGTCCCCGGGGCGCGCTTCGAGCATGGCGCGGTAGGTTTCCACCACGTCGCTCGCCCGCCCGCGCTTGGCCATCAAATCGATCACTCTCCGGTGAGCCACCACATCGTCGGGCTCCTGTCTGAGCAATTGGCGGTACACCTTGATGGCCATTCCCGTCTCACCGCGCAGCAGCAATTCCTCCGCGTAGGTTCTGGCCAGGGCCTTGATGCGCCGGCGCGCCTGGCGGCGGATCTCCACTTGAGCGGGGAAGCGCTCGAACAGCTCGTTGGCGTGGTCCAGTGCTTCGGACGAGTCGCCGTCCTCCTCCGCCATGACCGACAGGTTCAGCAAGGCACGAGAAACCACCTCCGGCTCCCGGGAAAAACGCTCCTCCACTTCCCGGTAGGACCGGCGGGCCAGCTCGCGCCTGCCGGCCTTTCGGTGAAGGTCGCCGATGGTTACCCGCACCAGGGCGGGCAGCGCCGGAAGATCCGGGTACCGCCGGGCGATCTGCTCCAGCTGCTCGATCGGATCTTCTACGATTTTCGCCCCGCGGATAAGATCCAAAACGTGCCTGGCGGCGGCCAGGATCCGCAAACGACTAACCCGGCTTAGGCGCAGCACTTGCAAATAGGAGTCCAGAGCGTCAGCGGAATTGCCCAGGACCTGCAGCATCTCCCCCTTGAACAGCAGCGCCCGGGCCAAAAGATCCGGCCCGGCGGCCTCGCCGCGCACCAACGCCAGCGCCCCGAACGCATCGGTATACTGTCCCACCCGGCGCAGAACGTCCGCGCGCACCACCGCCCGCTCCGCCGGCGACACCTGGATGCGTTCCAACTTGGTCAAGATCCTCTGGGCCTCCGGCTTGCTTTCGGTTTGCCGCGAGGGGCTCATGCCCACCGGAAGCCGGGCCTCCATCCGAGCCTCGGCGTGGCCCAGCAGTGCGCGTTCGCGCAACTCTTTCTGCCGGGCGGTCTCAGACAACCTGGCGTATGACTGCGACGCCGTCTCCACGAAGCCCGCCCTCAGCAGGAGATCGGCTTCCCGCAGACTGCACAGCTCGGAATCCGCCGATCCCAGAAGTTCCACCACACCCCGGCGCAGAATGAAAAGCGCGTCCAGGACCGTGGGTGCATTCTCCGCCCGGCGGTCGGCCTCCCGGAAGCTGGCAACCGGCAATGCCGATCCCGAGAGCGGAACCGACCAGATGTCCAGGTCGCGATCGGTCCGCGACGCGTAATAAACGGTCCGGCCGAAAACCCGGGAGGTGATGTCCGCCGTGGTTGCCGGAGTCAGCGGCAAACTGGTCCCGGTCTCCGGGGCATCGCCGGACCAACCGTCCAGCCTGAGGCTCCACAGTCCGGGCCGATCCTCCAGATCCACGCGACCGTCTTGATTGGTGTCGTCGTAGAACCGTGAGAAAACCACCCAGAGATCCCCGTCGACCAGCGCCCAGGTGCCGAAGGCCTCGGGATGATCGCAGGCGTGCAGAGGCGTTTCCCGCCCGTCCTTGAGCCGTCTTACCCATAGACAAGTCCGTTTGACGGCGCCCTCCTCCACCACGGCGGTGAAGAGCAGGAAACGACCGTCGGGCGACACCGCGGGATCGAACCCCGCCTGGCGGGTGAAGCGCGTGGTCTCTTTTGTGGCGAGGTCCAGGACGTAAATGGCCTCCTCCCCGTAGCCGCTGGAGCCGGTGTGGGCCAGGCGCTGGCCGTCTGGAAACCAGGCCGGCTGGCGGTCGGCGGTCCGGCGGTCGGTCAACCGCTGGATCCCCGACCCGTTGGCCTTCATCAAGAAGATATCTCCCTTGGCGTCCAGGCGATGGGAGGCGAAGGCGATGTATTTTCCGTCGGGGGAAAACTCCGGGTCGAAATCATCGGCCGAGTGGTCGGTCAGCTTCACCGGCAATCCACCCCGCAGTGGCCGCATCCAGACATCCCGGTTGCCTCCCCGATTGGAAGTGAAAATCAGCTTGCGGCCCTCGGGATCCACGTCGGGCGTCAACTCGTCCGCCAGGTAGGTGGTCACCTGCCGGCGCAGGCTGCGCTCCCTGGCCGCCGGGCCGAAACCCTGGCCGGGCATCCACACCTTTTCGCCGGTAGCGGCGCAATCCCCCAGCGCCAGGCCTAGCAACATGACTAATAACGTGCCGGAAGGGCTACACGTGGAACTCGTCGATTTCCTCTTTGAGCTGGGCACTCTTCTCCGCCAGGGATTTTGTGGCCTCTCCCATCTCCGAGGCGGCTTTGGCGTGGTTCTTGGCGATCTCCCGGATCTGCTCGATGGCCTGCAGGATTCCGTCGGAAACCTTGGATTGATCCAGCAAGGCGGCGTTGGCGCGGGTGGTGGCCTCGTTCATCTCAGCGACGGCCGCAATCGCCTGGCGGTTTTCCTGGGCCTGCTGGTTTACCATCTTGCCCAGGGATTGACTGGTGCGCATGGTGTCCTGGAAGGAGGCCTGCAACTCGTCCCCCGCGCGGGACTGTTCGGAGGCCGCCGTGGAGATCCGCGAGGCCATCTCCGCCACGTGGCCGATCTCCTTGGCCACCGTCTCCGAGGACTTGGCCTGACCTTCGGTGTATCCGGCAATCGACTCCACGTTCTCGGCCGCTTTCTGGAAGCTGACCAGTATCTGGTTCAGTGCATCGCCCGCCTTCTTGGCCAGCGTAACCCCCTCGTTGACCGTCCCCTCGCCGCCCTTCATCACCTTGATGGCCTGCTCGGAGGTTTCCTGGATGTCTCCAATCATCTGGGCGATCTCGCGGGTGGACGAAGCGGTGCGCTCGGCCAGCGATCGGATCTCATCCGCCACCACCGCGAAGCCCCGCCCGTGCTCCCCCGCCTGGGCGGCGATGATGGCCGCGTTCAACGCCAGCAGGTTGGTCTGGTCGGCGATCTCGTCGATCACCCCCAGGATGCTGCCGATGGCCTCGATGCGATCGCCCAGACCGACGATGACGCCGGAGGCGTCCCGGGTTGAATGCTGAATGCGGTCCATGCCCTCGATGGTGCGCCGCACCGCCACCGCACCCTCCTGGGCGACGTCGATGGCTTTGCGGGCGATCTGGGCGGTGTCGGCGGCCGAAGAGGAGACTTCTGAAATGGAACGGTCCATCTCGGTCATCGACAACGCCGACCGCTCGGCGCCCTGGGAAAGCTCCTTGATGCTGCCGGCCACTTCCATCACCGATGCCACCATGCGCCCGGCGATCTCGCCGGTGCGCTCGACGATGCGCTGCAGGCTGCCGGTCTCGGCCAGCATCAGGTTGAAGCTCTCCCCCACCTTCTGGGCGGCCTCGGCGGTCTCCTGGGAAGACTGGGCCAGCGCCTGCAGGTTGTCCGAGGCCGACTGGATGTTGCCGTTCAAGTCCTCGATGGACTCGCTGGTCTCATGAACCGACTGGGACTGCAGATCCGCGCCGGTGGAGATGGCCGAGGCCTTCACCAGCAGCTGGTTGCAGGTGGAAGCGATCTGCCCGGCCAGCTCGGTCACGTCCTTGACCATCTGGCGCAGATTCTCGTTCATCGCGGCCAGGGAGGCCCCCAGCACCCCCAGCTCGTCGTCGCTGATCACCCCCACCTCGCGGGTGAGGTCGCCGCGGGCTACCTCCTCGGTGACGCTGGCCATGCGCTTGACCATGGTACCGATGTTGGAAGCGAAGAAGAAACTGATCACCGCAGCCATGAACATCGAGGCCAGAGTGATTCCCACGATCAACCAGAAGAGCGTCGAGGTAGCCCGGCTGAGCACCGCGGTCTGAATCGGTGCGATTGAAACCCACTTTCCGTCGGAGGAGAAGGCATAGGCGTACACGACTCCGCTGGACGGCTCCAGCACCGTGCCGGCCTCCGACTCCTCCTTGGCTTCGAAGATGCGTTCGTACAGGCCCGCCGGGAGGGGGTCGGCGCTGCCGCTGCGGTAAAACTCCGCGCCCGGGCTGCCGAAATGAATATAGGCCCCCGGCCCCAGCTTGTCGGCCTCGTCCGAAAGGTAGGTCTCGATGTCGGCGCGCCCCAGACCCGAGACCGCCAACGAGCCCACCTCCTTGTTGATGTGCAACAGCTTGGCGGACAGGTTGCTGCCCATCTCGTTGCCCAGCAGCCGGTTGGCGGTGAAAAAACTCATGGCGCCCACCAGCAGGGTGGGAACGGTGGCCATGGCGAACCCCAGAACCACCATCTTGAGCCTCAACGAAACCACCCGGCCGGCGATGGTGCCGCTCCCCTTCCGGGTCAGCATCTCCTGAAGCTCGCCCAGCCACATCTGGGGCAGTAAAAACAGCAAGGCTCCGACGAACATGGAGTCGAAAAGCCCCAGGATAATCAAATAGAAGACCTGCGCACCGGTAAGCTCGGTCCAGACCTTCAAGAGCACGGCGGTTACGAACAGCGTCCCCAGCGGGCCGATGAACCCCACCAGGCCCAACTTCATGTACAACGTACGGGACGAACGCGATACTTCGTCCGCCAGGTTCTCGGCGACATCTTCGCCGGACTCCACCAAACGGACGAAATCGACCAACGGCCGACACAGGCGGCGGGCGTAAAGCACCGACAATACGCACATAGCGCCCGAAAAAATGAAGAATACCACCGTAAAGGTTACTTTTTGCTCTCCGCTGAGGGTGAAGATCAGGGTGACGAAGAGGTAGGAGAAGAGCGCGATGACCGCCCAGAGAAATACCACCAAAATGGTGAGTCTCTGGGGCAGGTTACGGGTAGGGGCCTTCTCAGGCAAGATGCTCTCTCCCTGTGTACACGAGTTCTGCTTATTTTACGTAGGCGGAGGGTGCTGTCAACGAAATAACTGTAGGAAACTTTAGGGGGAAATCAGGTCTTTTTCTTCAGGGACTTTATGATCTTGTCCTTGACGCTCGACGGCCTGGTGTAGGGCCGCTTGCCCCGGGCCCGCTCCAGCACCTCCTTCTCGATGGCCCGCACCTTCCGGCGAGTCTCGGTGCTGCACCCCTTGGGAGGATCTCCCACGGGCAAATCGGACGAATCCTCAATGCCGTAGCGAAGCCTCAAGATATGGGCTTGCAACGTGGTCAGCCGGTCGAGGTGTTTGCGAACTCTTTCTTGGGCCTTTGCTTTGGTTGTCACCGAACCTTTTGTTCCTGACCCCATGGAATCCCTCCTGTCGAACGCGCAGCGCCGCAAAGCCATGTGGTGTATGGGTTTGCGGCGCATCGGGCCGCTCCATCTACTTTCGACCTTAGCCCCAGCCGCACAACTCGTCAAGTTTTTGGCCGGTAATCCAGCGGGACATTTTCTTGACAACGCGGAGGAATCTCGTAAACGAACAAAGGATCTTGCCTGGACCCCAATTTGACCGTTTTCAAGGGGATCCAACCGGGAACCTCCCACAGGTAGGACAGCAAGCGTGTACCGGCGCGCATTTCCTCGGAGCATTTCGCCCCGATCCGGGCCATGACCGCCGGCATCAGGTGGCAATAGACCACATCCACGTCCTCGAGCTCGCAGCGGAAAAAGTTTTTCCAGTACACCTTGACCCGGCCGGCCTCGCCGGCAAAAAGAACCCGGGCCAGGCCCGCCAGCCATACGGGTCCGTTGAGCTCGTACCCCCGGCCGCGGACACCCGCGGTGGTGCAAAAGGCCAGCAGCGCCCTTGCGTCCCCGCAGCCCGCGTCCACGATGGTGGTGCCTTTGCCCCCGCCGACCTCGGCGGCAATCTTTGGGAGGAACTCAGCGGGCGTCCGCACCACCGGCACGCCGGTCACCGCCAAGGCATACAGGGAGGACAGCAGCGCCAGAAATGCCACAACGATCAGTATGACGACCAGCAACCACACCGTGGCGCCTCACCAACGGTCGAAGAAGCTTGCGCCATCCTCGGCCAGCTTTCTCCTCTCGGAAGCCAGCTCGCAAAGATAGCCGCCCAGCCGCGGCGTCGTCTGCATCAGCACCTGAACCTGCTCGGCGGGAAGCAGCGCAACCCGGGCGTCGCCTTCTGCGGTTGCCTGGGGACGTATGGCCGACGACTCCACCGCGGAAAGACCGAAAACATCCCCCTTGGTCAGGGTTGCCAGCTCGGTTATCCCGGCCTGTATTGAAAGCCTTATCGCACCGTCCAGCACGAAATAAAGATCCTTGGCCGGCAGGGCCTCCTGTAAAACGATTTCCCCCGGCTTGAAAGCGCGGGCCCTGGATTGGCGCAGCAGGACCTGCCGCTCTGTATCGGAGATTTGCTTGAACAAGGCCGAGCGGCGCAGCAAATCGTCCCGCTCCACATACTCCCCGAGCTTTACCTGCGTGATCCCAATGCGCAGTATGCTGGCTTTTTCCCCTTCGTCGCCCACGGGTGAATGGTATCAACGTTGGCTGGAAAGGACAACGCCATTGTGCTACAGTCGCAGCCCATGCGTACAGCTGCATTGGCGCTGTTGGCGGCCCTGCTGCTCCCCTCCCCGACCATCGCGGTGAAGCAGGTCAAGCTGGGCTCGATCGTCGGACGTGTGGATTT
>Ga0180432_10001136_pt1 | contig 42720 bp, 62 predicted proteins | sample SS_ome_10_FD_132414 | JGI IMG/M metagenome (GOLD analysis project Ga0180432, IMG submission 132414) | Hypersaline lake sediment archaeal communities from the Salton Sea, California, USA - SS_1_MS_2 metaG | ecosystem: Environmental > Aquatic > Non-marine Saline and Alkaline > Hypersaline >... | reverse complement strand
TGAGGTCCCAGCCGGCTTCAATGCCGGAATGGGAGTCTAGCGAGCCGGCAAAGACCTCTTCGGTGGCCGGCACGAAGACAAATGAGACGAATTCGCACATGTCGTGTGCTCCTTTTGTTTGGGCGGCACTGCCGACATCATTCCGGCCCAGTCTCAAACTCCGGCCGGTCCGCGCACAGCCGCCGGATTTCCGCCCGCGTGTCTTGGCTGCGGCAAAAAACGTCATGCGCCAGTCGGAGCATGACTTTCCCCGCATTCCAGTCTTCGTTGGCGCCGCGGAGTTGATAGAACCCGCTCCACAGCATGACGTGCGGGACGCCGGGACGGGGCAGCCGGGTACGGATGTATGGTTGGTATTCGTCCCCGATCAGGTGCCCGTCCGCCTGGGCCCGCTTCTTGATCACATCCCAGCCCCGGACGTTAAGCCAGGCCCGGATGTAATGGAACAAGCGATGCTCGCCCGCGGCGTGCCGCAGGCCGTAGAAGGCAGGGTCGCCCGGCTCTCGCAAGAACGTGGCCGACCCGCCGTGCTGGCCGAGATGAAAGACTACTCGCATCAGCGTTTGTCTCTTTCTTTACCTATTGAACCAGAGGATATGCGTCGCACCGGAGGGAATCTCGTTGAGTCGGCTTGGTTTCACTTCCTTGTCGGCCATCAGACCCGCCTTCACGGGACAGCCGTGACCGTCGTAATCGACGAACGTCCCGCCCTCGCAGGACGCGCGGAACTCGTCCACGGGCATCAAGTCGCCGTAGTCGGGAAGCGGCTCGTTGTACTGAGGCGGAGATGCGTCCTCGACGCGAAACACCTCCGACCAGCACTCGTCGTATTCCCCCTCGTCTTCGCCCATGATGGCGTCCCAGCCGTCCGCGTTCAGCCGCTCCTGCACGTGTTTCTCCGCGTCCTGCCCGCAGGCGGCCCCGATCTCCACGGTCCCGACGTACGTCTCCGTCCGCCGGACCCAGACTTCGTATCTCGGCATGCGTACCTCCTAGACCCGGAAAGCCAGTCCGTACAGGACCAGCAGGTGGAAGATGTTGTCGGTCAGGATCACCGACCAGGGCCCCAGCGGCGGCGCCGCGAACCTGCCGTGGTCAGTCACCCGCATGAACGCCAGCACCAGGCCGGTCCGGTCGACCACGAAGTGGCTGGCGACCACGACGCCCAGGGCCCAGGCCGGCCAGCCCGTGAAGAGCCAGACGGCCAGGGCGTAGAGCAGGCAGTGCAGCAGGCACGGCAGGCTCTGCTGCTTCTTGCGCGTGGCCATCCAGTCGGTCTGGAAGATGTAGTCTCCGACGAGGTGGCCAAGTAGCAGTGCCATCACAGCCCTCGATTACTTCTTGCCCGTGCCGGACGACCCGCTGTCCGGGAAGATCGCGACCATGATTCCAATCGAGGTCAGCAGCAGGTACGCGGTCAGAAGTACGGCCGTCCAGATCGTACCGACGATCCCGACGGCCGGAGCCAGTCGCTGCTCCGCCTCCAGCAATGGGCGGCCCCACAGATACACCCCGATGTTCGTCGCCAGCGGGATCAGGCAGGCCACGAACCCGCACAGCCACGCGAAGATGACCCCGAAAAACGTCGTCGCTTTCATACGATCTCCTTCTCTTTCCAGGCCTCGAAGGCTTCCAGAGTGCTGAAAACCCATTCTGAATACGTGTCGCTTTCCTCCCCGGCCCCGTTCCGTACACGCAGGTCCGGGCAGGAGTCTTCGCCGTAGATGGCCACGACGCCGAACGGCTGTCCCGGCAGGTCGAGGGAGACGCCGTAGACATTCATTCCGGGAACGATCGTCACCCGTCCGCCGTCTTCGGCAGGCAGTCGACAAGCCAGGCGCGGGCGTCCTCGGCGTGTTGCTCGCGCATGTGCGCGTTCTCCGCCAGGAGCCGGTTGGCGTTGTCCAGTTGCGTCGCGTGCTGCAGCGTCCGCTCGTCGAGCATCTCCTGCAAACGCGCGTTTTCGGCCCGCAGGTCCGCGAGCTCCCTTGCCGGGTCTGTGTCGCGGGTACGCCGCGCTCCTTCGCGGATCACGTTTGCCATGCGGCCGAGCGCCGAGGTGAACTGGTCGGGTGTTACCGATGCTTTCAAAATGCAGGTACGCGCCAGACTATCCTCGACTTCGATGGTCACGACGTCGTCGCCGCAGAGGATCGTCAGCTTGCCTCCGATGTTCATGGTTTCTCCTTCATACGGATACCTCCGCCGTTCATGGTTTCTCCTTCATACGGATACCTCCGCCGTCGCCAGGGGCATCTCGCACCGGGCGAATCGACGACCGAGCCCCTACGTGCTGCCCCGCTCGCCCCACCAGCATCGCGGTACTGTCCACGCCAACGCCGTAGCAAACGCACAGCGGCTGGCGGCGGAGCGGTCTCTTGATGATGGCCGCCACCGGCTCAACTCTGCTCCTCGTCCGCCAACTCGCCGTCCGCCTGGTCCCACCCGCACTTGGCCTGCGCCTCCGCGGGCCGCGGCAGGCCGGCGATCCGGGACCAGTAGCCGCGGTCGTACGGGTGATCCATGACCTCGACCCCCGTAAGCTTCGAAAGCTCCTCGGCCGGCTTCACCAGCTCCATTTCGCCTCCCGGGGGCCTCGCGCCCTGTTCTCGCAGCCAAGGCAGAAGCTTTTCGCGAAAACACTGCGGACAGAGATCCACGCCGATCTCGCTTCCGTCGCCGCTGCCGTAATATGACGTCTCCGTTCGGCATTTCACCACCACCGTCTCTGCTGACGTCAGCTGCTCCGGGATTTCTGCGCCGCAAATGTCGTAGGTGACGCGGTCGAGCACGGTCCGTCGCGAAGCGGGTGTTTCCTCAGTCCGCGTGTGTCGCACCGTCTTCTCCTTGTTCTGAGCACTCCGCGTCCGCCTTCGGCGGCTGCCCACTCTTGTCGCCCGGGTCCTGCTTGCGCCGGACCGACGCGTCCTCCTCCCCCCACAGGTTTTCGGAGCCGGCGACGGAGGCAATCTCCGCGTCCACCGCGGCGTCCACCGTGGGGCCGCGGCCCCAGTAGAGCGGCGTGAACCGGTAGCTGTTTTGGCCGTCCATCCTGACGTCGGCGGTACGCGCCAGGTGGTCTCGTGCGTAAGCCCAGCGGGCCGCGTCCGCCTGCAAACGCGCGTTTTCGCGCACCAGCCTCGCGGCGACTTTTCCCCAGAAGCCCGGGGTCACCTCGCCCTCGACGGCGTGCTGTTCGAGCAGCTGCAGCCGCTCCAGCTCTTTCAGGACCGGCCGGATGGCCTCGGTCAGGCCGTTGTGCCCGGCCCCGCCCTCCTCCCAGGACTTGCAGTAACCTCGCAGGATCTGGGCCGCAGTCTCAAGCTTCATCGTTCAGCTCCTTGACGCCTCTTCCTCTTGCGAATGGGTTCTTCTCTCGACGGTTGCCCGAAATAGCGTCGCAGCCGGCGAAGAGCCGCCTGCTCGGTCAGGGCGATTGCCTGGTGACACCGCCCGAGACGCTTGCTGAGCTCCCGCAGCGTCAGCCCCTCCACGTAGCGGCCGTACATCACGGCCTTCTGTCGCGGTGGGAAGTCCTCGACGGCCTCCCAGATCTCGGCCAGGCGACGCCGAGCCCAGTCGCTGGCCGGGTCGGCGGCCGGCAGCCAGCCGCGGCTATGCCGGCGACAAGGATGGGTGTCTTCTTCGAGAGCACTACGTCCGCAGACCTTGCGCTCCAGCACGGCCCCGCAAGAAGTCGCGAAGTCGCATCCCTGTTGGCGTTGGGAACGGGCGTAGAGCAGCCGATCCAGCGAATAGTGCCTGCGCAGACGCCACAGCTCGGGGCGCTTTCGCAGCGCGGACCGCGGGACGCGGATCGCGCCGTCGTTGTCGTGGGCGCGGAGCACGCAGTGCCGGACGTAGAGGCTGGTCACCGTGCTCAGGCGGCCCCGCTCGGGCTGGAAGTGGTCGACGGCCAGCACGGCGCCCAGGGCGCCCAGGGCCGCCGCGTCTTCTGCGGGGATCAGCGGCGGCCGGATCCGGCACGCGTACTTGATGGCCCACCGCAGGGCCGCCAGGATCAGCTGCTTGCGCGAGGCTGCGTCGCCGCCCGCGGCCTTCCGGGCCAGCTCCGCCTCCTCTTCCCGGCTGAACCGATAGCACGGGATGTGGCCCGCGAACAGGGCCTGGTGCGCTCGGGTCATTCCTGGGTCCTCCCGGGCCCGCCTTGCGAGTTAAGAAAAAGCTGGCGAAGGGGTAACCTCGCCAGCTTATGTCACGTATTGTGACGCGATTCGCGACCCGCTTTAGCCGGGAGCTCCGGTCGCTCGCGGCTGGTCTCGACTTCCACGCCGGTCACCCGAATCCTGGCGTAGAATCCCCTGTTGCAGTGCTCGCACCGTAACAGGACCCAGCCCTGGTTCACATAGCGGTCCCGCCAGGGGTGTCCCCAGCGGCAATGCGGGCATTCGAGACGAAAGGCCAACTGCATGATTCGGTTTTCTGTGCCGGCCGCGAGGCACCGAGACGCGGGCTCGACTAGGCGGCCGGCAGCTTCTTCCAGGCGAAGTACGCCGCGACGCCTCCCGCCACCAGCGCGAGCAGGCCGCTGCCCACGAAGAACCCGACGACCAGGCAGGTCCCAATCCCGATGGCCGCGATTTTCCCGTTACGACTCCAGCTCATGTTCCGTCCTCCCTGACAGTGATTGTTTACGGTCGAAACCCGGTGCGCCAGCCGGCGGCTGCCGTGCCGGGTGCCGACCGGCACCCGCGAGATCGCTTACGCGCGTTTGGAACTGCCGCCTCGTTTCGCGGCATGTCTCGCCCGCCCGCTAGCTCCAGCCCTGTTTCCTGAGGATCCTCGCCGTGTCCGCCGAGACGGGCTCGTATTCCACCTCGATGCGGTCGTTCTGTCCGCCCTGGTTCACGTACACCCGGAGCACCGTCAGCGCGCCCACGCCCAGGCCCGGAAACGGCGCCATGGGCAGGACCGTCTGGTGAGCGAGGACCTCGTCGGAGAATTTCAGCCGAACCGATTCGGCTACGAAGTAACCGGGCATGTTGCGCCTCCTCACGACACACGATGACTGTGAATGCTCCGCCCGGCAGTTTACTGCCTGGGAGCCCTCGCACCTAAGCGAAATCGGCGCATCGCACTCGGACAGGCGCCGCGAACGCGGCGAGAGAGCCGTCCCGTCCGGCATCAAGAAAGAAGCAGGCGAGTCACGCGGCGGGGGCCGGCGGCTCTCGGGACGGCGGTTCCTCGACGATGTATCGCTCGCTGAGGCGCCGGGCCATGTCCCGGGCGTAGTCGGGGTTGCGCTCCCACCAGTCCTTGAAGACCTCCTGGTTGTACTCGACGAGCTTGCCGGACATCCGCTTGGCCATGCCCTCGGCCTCGGCCAGCTTCCTGCGGATCTGAAGGTCCCTGTCGTCAGACCCCTGGGACCAGGTCGTTGATCTCGCGGAGCACTTCGCAGATGGTACGGACATGGCTGACTCGGCGTAGGGACATACGCGGCCTTCCGTGAAGGATGTCGGCTCGGAATCATCCGCCCGTACTCGAGGGCTCTTTTCGCAGCTCGTGCCGCCAGCCGGGATCGCCCGCCGCGAACAGTCGCTGGGCTCGCCGCAGGTAGCCCGCCAGATCGTAGTTCCGCTCGGGCTGCCACGACGTGAAGCGCTGCATGAAGATGCCGTGGGCCTCGCAGAAGCCCACGTACTGGTCGTACCGTCCCCGGTACGCCTGGATCTTGTGGATGTCGCTCTCTGCCCCCGGCGTCCCCAAGTACAGGTCGATCGCCGTGTGCAGTCCCGCGCTCGCCAGGTCCTCCAGAACGCGCCACTCCGCCCCCTCGATGTTGAGCTTGAGGATACGGAGATCGCATCCGGCCGACAGCTGTCCGCGGAGCCAGGTCGAAAGGCGGATGCCGGGAACCGTGACCGAGACCGGCTGTTTGTCCTGCCGCTTGCGCACGAAGTCCCGGTCGGCGCGCAGCGAGTGGCCAGAGGGTCGCTGGGAGAGAAACAGCGGTACCGGGCCGTCTGTTTCGCCCAGGGCGACCTGGTGGACGTGAATGGCGGGGTCTTCAGAAAAGCCGCCGGCGTGCTCGGCGTAGATCGCCGGATGGGCCTCGAACGCGTCGATCGCGTAGTCCAGGCCGAGCCCGCGGCAAAGGTCGCGGAACATCCTCGTCGTATCGCCGTGGTAGAAACCAGCGTCGATGAAGTGAACCCGCATGTCCGCCTCGGCTCAGCTAAAAAGGAACGAGCTGGACGACCGCAGCTGGCCGAACGTGCCTTGCTTATGCTTCGATCGTGCCGCGAGGAAAGGCCGCCCGTCGGGCAGGCGTGAAACGCGTCGCACAGTCGTCCGGGACCGGTGGTGCGGAGGCGTTCCCCGACGCCGGTCCGGCAGCGGGCGACGCCTGATGAAGCGCGTCCCGCCGCCAGCAATCCGGCGTGACCCGGGCGACCCAATGCCCCCTCCACCGCCGAACTGCGCTCGCTCGTGAATCGCAAACGGCGAGTGGGGGCTCACTCGCAACCCGTCCAGCCGGAGGTCCGGCTATAATCCGGCTTCCGGCGCCTCGCTAAATTCCCACCCGGAACGCGGCATAACAACATGGTACCAAGTATGGCTGCTGTCAATCAGGAGGGCGAGGCCATGTTTGTGATCACCTACTGGGCCGCGGGCGGCTTTCACGCGGAGGCGGTCGAGGCCGCCGACGAGGCCCAAGCCGAAATCCGGTTCCGGGCCATGTTCGGCCCGGAACTGGTCGACATCCTGGCCATCCGGCCGGGAACCGCGGAAGACGCGTGACCGCCCGCCGCGACGCCTCCCACAAGAGAAAGGCGCCGCGGCTTTTGTTTAGCCCCCAGGACCCAAAGCCGGCGACAGGAATCGAACCTCGTTACGCGCGAATTACAAATCCGCCGTGTCGCCACGACTCGCCGGCGACCTCCTACGTCGCTTCGATCCGGCCGAGGATCAGCCCCGTGTCTCCCCCGACAGGCGCCTCGGTCAGCGCCGGGGTGATCGTGATGACCTCGGTGGTCCCGTCGTAGTCGCTGATCCGCCGGGCCTGCCCCGCCAGGTTGCCGCTCGTGAACACCCAGATCGTCCGTCTGGTCAGCCTGGGCTGCACCATCGAGGAGGCCGCGCGGATCCTCCGGGACGCGGAAAGGACCTTCAGTACTCGAGACACGGAGGGGACAGAGTGCAAGAGGCTGGTGGGAAGCAGGGAAGGCATGGCTCACAGCAGGGGCCGATCCGTACCTGAGGAGTCGGTAAGGTCTGATAGGGCGGCGACTTGCAGATGGGAGGTGAATGTGTGCCAGCAGGGCGGCCATTCGTTGCACGAGCGTACGGAGGGACCTCGCTCTCCGGTACTGTTTCCCTAGTCCAGACAATGCTCAGGCGCGTCTCCGGCACCAGCCTGACTGTGCCATCACAGTACACGGGCCTACAGACGGTATCCCAGACGTACAGGGGGGTGTACTTGTAGTACAGTCTTTCCCGTGGGTGTGTGGGCCAAGCCTGAACTGCGGCTGGCTTCGCGATTGGCACTTCTACGGGACTCGGATCCCATCCCGAGCCGGTCCACGTGATGTTGGTGCGACCCATCAGTTCGCCCTTGATGACCATCACGGTCAGTTCGTCGCAAGCGTCCGGGTTGATTTCCAGACATCTCTGCCGAAGAGACCGTTTCTTGCCAGCCAGGAAGACACCGTTCGGCTCGGTCGATCCGCTGTCCACGACATCTTTCGTCTTGCCCAAGGTCGAGATTACGACGGCCGCGTACGGGACCGGTTTATTGCCATACAACACCGTTATCGGGGTAGCCGCCGAGACTGCGGTACAGAGAACAAGGATGGCGAGAAGAACCGCAGGGCCCATCATGGTCTTCATCGGCGTCTCTCAATCTCGGTAGTACATCTTCAGGTGCACGAAGTCCGTGGGGTCCCTCCTGATCCTCTCTGCCAGGTCCTTGATAGTCTTATTCCGTTCCTCAGCGATCCTGTTCTTTTCTTCGGAAGTCGGTTTGGTCGGCTTCTCTGACGCATCTGTGGGCGACTTCATGTTGAGTCGGATCTCCAGCGTGTAGCGCTGCCCGGCATGCAGATGGAACCAGTTGGCCCGCCACACGCGCAAGGTATCGTCGATTGACTCCGCGACCGGCAGATGCACCACGGCGTTCTGCGCATCGGTCACAGGATCTCCGCGCCATCCCCAGATTGACGCAATATACCAGTCTTTGGGGATCTTCTTGGTCAATTCCACGTCAAATGTGATGATATCGGGCAGCGTAGCGAATCCCACCTTCGTCGACGAGAACTCGACAAACGCAGCGAGGCCTTCGTCGCCCTTCTTGACCCCGACTTCCTTCTTGTCTTCCCCAAAGGAATGCTGCTTTGCATGCGCCACAGGCAGAACCCGTTCACGTTCTTGGCTGGGAAGGAGGTCCAGACTCCACGCTCCAGCAACACTCAACATGCCGACTAGGCCGAGCCCAAGGGTCCATCGAATCAACATGAGCGTGCTCCTGTCAAAAGCCCGTTCCCTGCGGTCTGCCGACAGTCGCAGGAACGGGAAGACCGCCAACAGCACTAACGCCATTGAGGACGCGACGAGGTATGTCACGATGACCCGCACGTCCTTACCCTTTCCCTGGCTCAAGTATGCGATCAAGGCGATGACCTGAGCGAGCAGGAGGCCAACCAACGTCAGAACAGCAGATACTCCGTTCCTCTGGCCTTCGTCTTCACCCCAGTGTCGTCCTCTCAGCCAGTCACAGAAGCACTTCCGGAGTCTTGAACAGCACTGTCGCATGGCGTGGGCCAAGCCCCGTAACGAACAAATAACGACGGTTCGGCTAGGCGCAACCGACAGGTCGCCCAACCACCAAACCAGCCAGAACGCTCTGACAATGTCAACGACCGCGGTAATCGTCGAGTCTCGCCGATCCACGGGCGGTGGTCCCTCTTGGTGCAGCAACACCCTCTCATTGCCAACTCTCCATTCAAGTCGACGGGTCGGCGGGGGTCAAGGAAAATCTGGAGGGGGTCGGAGAGGTGACAAGGGGCGAGGATTCTAGCGATTCCCCCATGTTCGCTCCAGGCCACTCCGGCTCCCTGCGTGCACTTTCCAGGCGTCATCCTAGCAAATGGCTTGGCATATTTTCGACGCGAGTTTTTGGGCCAAGTTCTTGTTAGTCTGGGTGTCAGCCAGGCGGGCGAGGCCTGCGTTGTAAGCCTAGATGTCAAAGGAGCTTGCGCCTCCCGCCCGGTCTCTTCCGGGCCAAGCAGCCGCCCCCGTTTTCAATGAGGTTTCCCCCCACGACAGTTACGGCCACATTGCGGCTGTAGATGCCGGCACCCGCCGTGCCTCCCGCCACGTTGCCATTGACCGTGAACGGGCCGGCGGTCGAGTCGAGATACAGCCCGACGGCCGTGGCGTTCGTGCCCCCGGTCACGTCCCCGGTGAGGGACAGCGACCCCGTGCCGCCCACCCATACCCCGTAACTGGAGTTGGTCGCTCCCCCGGTGACGTTCCCGGTGATCGTAACGGAGCCGGTCCCGCGCAGGTCGACTCCGACGGCGGTGTCGTACCCGACCGCCCCTCCGGCGACGTTGCCCACGATAACGACGGCAGGGGAGGTTGCACTAATTCCCTTCCCGCGAGTTCCCGCCGTGACGTTGCCGTTGACGTTCAGCGTGAAAGCAGCGTATGCCGTGATGGCCGACGTTGCCGTGGTGTTGCTTCCCGTCACGTTGCCATTGAGGGTGACTGTGATTGCAGCCGTCGTTATGGAGAGACACACCGTCGTCCCGCCCACCACGTTGCAGGTGATGGTACGGGTGGTGGCGGCGTCGAATCTCCCGCCGCTAGTCAACGTGTCGATCTGGAGACACGTAAAATCGACGTTGATGACAAGGCCCGTCTTGCCGTTGGCCCGTAGGATGTCGTCCGCGGCCGGAGGCCAGGTCAGCCAGCTACCACCGCCACCGGCCGCCGAGTTCCACAGGTTGACGGCGTCGATGTTGCTCGACGAGCTCTGTGCGTACCACGTCGTGCCCATGTCGGCCCTTTTAGATCACCTTCCGGATCTCATTGAGCTCGGCAATCAGGGCGATGATCCCCGCGTAGACCGCGGCCACCTGGGGAGCAAGCCCGGCGAGGTCCGGCTCGAGATTCGCGAGGTCCGGGATGTGCACCATCTCGCCCTGGCCCGCGGCCGCCCAGGTCTCTTCCGGCTGGCCGATGTTCTCGACGCAGGCGCCCGCCAGGTGGACCTGGCAGGAGGTCCGCAGCTTGCCGTCCAGGATCCCGGTCTGGATCAGGATCATGGGGGCGTAGGCGATGTTGGGTACGGGGTGTTCTTTCTGGAGTCCGACGGGCATGGATCTTGTCCTTTCTCGGGTCAGAGGGCGGCCGCGACGGGCCGTCCGTGGTTCTCACCGGCCGCGGCGGGCGCGAGCCTTTCGCGAGCCCCTCGGCGGCCTCCGCGAGAGCATCACCAGCAGCTCCGCCTTCGTCGGGGCCGCATGGCCGGCGTTGACCACCTCGACGGCGATCTCCTCGCCGCCGGGCCACCAAACGCGACTAAGCAGCCGCTCCAAGGTGAAGCTCTTGGCAATGTCTGGCACGATAGAGGCGTCGCCCGGCGGAACGCAGACGATCACCTCGTCGCCGTTCTCCTCGATCAGCTGGTCCAGGAAGTCCTTGGCCTCCAGGCCCCGCTCCTTCTCGCCGGCGATCTGGGTCTGGTGCGTCTCGGGAGCCCAGTCGTCCAGCACGCGCAGCGTCAAGAGCCGGGCGACCATGACGACCACCGTGTCCGCGTCCTTGGTGCGGACCAGCAGCCCCTTGGTCGTCCAGCCCAGGGGCGGGATCGGGGCGGCCTGCCTGCGCTTGCTCATCGCTTCATCGGTCGCTTGCGGGTCCGGCGTCGCTTCGGCGCCGACCGCGAAGTCTTGCTGGAGGCTTTGTAGCTATCGACGTCCTCGGCCAGCCATTCCGCCAGCGGGAGCAGGGGCGGGGGCGCAGGCAGGATCTCGGCGTCGACCACGTCCTCGTCAGGCACGAACGGCAAGAGTACCGCCTCCTCCTTGCCGCGACCCTGCTTCCAGCCGTCACGCAGGGCGGCCACCTCGCGCCGCACGCGGCGAACGCTGCAGTCGAGCAGGAACAGGCCGACGAGCACCGCAGCCAGCTCCAGCGAGGCCAGCACGCCGAAGATGACCAGGACGATTTGCACGAAGAGTTCCACGGCGACGCTCCTTCTGTGTTGTTCTGTCGTACGTCACGGTTGTCGTGCGTGCGCATGAAAGCGCTGTCCGGTCCCTCCGCAGAACTCGCAAGTCAGCCGGGCCCGGAACTCCCGCCGAAAGTGCTTGCCACAGCCGCCGCAGACGGGACAGCGATACCACTCAGGCGCGGCAGAGACCGGTATCGGATGGAACGGGCTCGGGAACAACTGCAGGTACGAGGGTAGCCGCAGCCGCCAGGAGGATTTCGGCAGCCAGCCCGGTGACGTCGGGCGCACGGTCCCGATCACCACCAGCAACAAGGCCACCGCGACGCCCAGGCGTCCGACTCTGTTCCATCTGATACCGGCTCTGCCGCGCTTCATGGCTTATGCCTCGGTTATGCCCCATATGACGAGGCCTACAGGGCACACGCTTAGAGCTGCTCGCCCTCGGCGGCCGGGGCGTCCTCTGCCGGGACGTCCTCGACGGGCGCCTCGGAGAGCGACTCCTCGACCGGGACGTCCTCGACGGGCGCCTCGGAGAGCGACTCCTCGACCGGGACGTCCTCGACAGGCGCCTCGGAGAGCGACTCCTCGACCGGGGCCTCTTCGACCACGTCGGTCTCGGCCACGGGCTCCTCGACCACGGCGTCCTCTGCCGGGGCCTCTTCGACAACGGCCGGCTCTTCGGCAGGCTGCTCGGCCGGGACTTCCTCGCCGGGGACTTCCTCCGCCGGCATCTCGGCGGGGGCTTCCTCAGCAACGGGCGCCTCCGCGATGGGCTCGCCCTCAACGACCGGCTCTTCGGCCGGGACTTCCTCTGCCGGGGCCTCTTCGGCGGCCGGCTCTTCGACGACGGGAGCCTCCTCAACGGGAGCCTCCTCAGCCGGGACCTCGTCGGGCTCTTCGCCGACGATTACGATATCGACCGCCTCGGGACGAACCGGCGGGATGACGTCCTTGGCCTCAAAGGCCGTGACGCTCGCCTCCGACTCGTTGCCCGCCTCGTCGACGTCGACAAGGCTGACGGTCACGTTGGCGCCCTGCGGGGCCTTCAGCCCCCGCACGGCCTCGTCCTGCAAGCCGACCGGCACGAGCACGGGCTCCGCGTCGCCGATCTGCAGGGACAGTCTCCTCTTCACGACGTCTGGCGCGCCCAGGGCGGGAAGGAGCACATCGAACACGATTTGCGACATCGCAAAATCCTCCGCGGTAAAACGAACTTCCAGCGGACCTAGCTGGATTTTCTTGACGACGGGAACCGGGGCAGGCGCCGGAGGCTCCGGAGGTACCGGCTGCGGAAGCGGCCGCACCACGGCCCGGAACACGGCGACGTTCCCCACGGACAGCGCCCAGTCCACCGGCTGGTACCGCCCCGTGACAGTGTCCCGCCAAACACGGTAACACAACACGTAGTAGCTTCGACGATAGGTCGTTTCGGGCATCGGAAGGCTTCCTTGTTCCCTCCCCGACCGGGGCTCTTGACGGGTGCAAGGCCGCAGGCTAGCGTCAATGGTGCGGAATGACTACTCGCGGCCTGTTACTTCCAGGATACTGCTATGGATGAGAAAAGAGAAAGCGAACGGGTGACGATCACAGAAGCGACCTCCGAACATCCCGTCGTTGAGCAAGCGAAGAACACGGCCGAGGGCTGCGGTTTCTTGGCCCTTTTCTTCCTTGCCGCTATTCTCGGAGGGGGCTGGCTACACGATTACATTTCCCCATCCGCCGTCGTTCCTTGGTGCGGGTTCCTCGGTATTGCCTTCTTCGTAGGCGGCGGCTTCTATTTCGTTCTGAGGGACCATCCCCGGTTTCCGGCCTGGTTGCGGTGGCTGGTCCGGTTGGCGGGACTCATGGCTATCATCCACGTGGTAATTGCGCCCCTGTTGGGCAAACCCGGAGTGTGGCAGTGACTGGTCGCTTCGCCTGTCCCGGGCGAGCTACAAACGCGCGTAAGGAACCTCCCCCTACTGCGCCCCCGCCGCAATCTCCTGTGGATTGAGCATGCGCTGCTGCGGCTGGGCGGGCTTGCCGGCGAACCACTCGCCGATCCGCCCGGGCAGCTTGTGCCCGAAGGCCCCGAGGCCCCCCATCACCAGGCCGGCGCCCAGGCCGGCCCCTCCGAGGCCCGTCTGGCCGAAGAGCATCCCCATGGCGCCCATCAGGAGCGAGCCGATGGCCAGCAGGACGAGCCACTGCTGCGGCTTGCCCAGGCCATACCACCAGTCGCCCAGGCCGAGCTTCTCGGCCATGAACTGCCCGATCCTGCCGCCCGGCTGGCCTTCGAGCTTGTTCAGGGCGGCCAGGGCCCCGCTGCCGTCGCCGGCCTGCATCGCCGCCTCGACCTTGGGTCGGACCGCTGCCGGCAACGAACTCATGAGCTGGCTCCAGCCCGTCTGCAGTAGCGACGGGTCCTTGGCGACTGCCCCGGCTGCCGTGGTGAGGTCAACATGCCCGCCGGAAAGCTTCTTCAGCGCCGTGTTGAGATGCCCCGTGGCGTCCTGCACCAGCCCGGCGACCCCGGGAAGCGGGAGCTTGCCGGAGGCCACCAGGGCCCGGATCTCCGGCCTGGCCGTCAGGGCCTGGACCGGGTTCTGGACCGCCGCCATTGCCTGCTGGACGCCCGCGGCCAGGGCCGTGCCCGAAAGGGCCAGCTTGCCGGCGGCGGGCATTGGCGAAGGGGCCCCGGGAGGCTGCGCGCCAGGCTGGCCCGGTTGGCCCAGCGACTGCGGCAGCTCGTCGAGCGTCAGCGGCTCGGCCGGGGGCTGCGCGGCCGGCTGGCCCGGTTGGGGCGTGCCGGCAGGCAGCTGGGCGGCCGCGAGGCCCTGGACGAAACCCTGGCCGGCGTCGGCGATCGTCTGGCCGGTCCCGGAGAGCAGACCCTTGCCGACGGCAGCGAGGGTGGGCGGGACAGCCGGGGTTGCTCCGCCGGGAGCCGCCCTGCCTTCGATTTCTGCCAGCGTCGGAATGCGTCGTTGGCCTTGTCCCTGCGGCGAAGTCGTCGCCTCTGGACTCGTTTGAGGCGGAATGCCGAAGGCTCGGGAAACCTGCGCAGCGGCGTGGCTACGTATCCGCGCTTCTTCGGATGCGCGGTCAGCGGGAGCTAAGGACTGCGTGTCCAGATCAGCCAGGTCTCTGTCGAGGACCTGCTTATAGACCGCAACCGCTTCCGGATTATTCTGGAAGGCGGCCGGGTCGTAACGGACCGGCGCCATTTGCTGCCAGCGAGGACGCTGCGCGTCAAACCACTCAGCCAGACGGTCCATGTTTTGTCGGCGAGACTGATGATATTCCGGCGTATCCTGAAGGCCCTGCGTCGCGGCTTCGAATTGGGCTGCTTGCACCGCGAATTCCCGTTGCGCCTCCGGCGGCAAGGTCTTCACGAGCTTGCGCATCCGCTCTTCGCGAGCGAAGCTCGCGTCTATCATCGCGCGCTCCGCAGGCGTCCGCAGAGAGGCCACCCAGGCGCTAGGCGCTATTCGAGTCTCGGGTACCGACAGAGGCACCCCGCGGTGCGTTGCCGAGGGTATACCCTGCTGCGCCATCTCGGCCATGCCGGTTCCCACAGCTGCCGGCACCAGTGCTTTGTTAGCCAGGGTAAGAGCCGGCTTCCCCCAGACGGGAACCGAGGGCGCGGCGGCTCCGGCTCCGGCCAGCAGACCAGTCCCGCCCGCGAAGCGTCCGTACCACCGCGCGGCGTCGTCGAGCAGGTCCTCCTTGGGCCCGCCGCCCGGGCCGGACGTGAAGTAGCGGCCCAGGTAGTGTTTGTAGGCCGAGGCATTGGCGGCCGGGTCTGCCACCACCCGCGCCGCTTGCCGCATGGCTCGGTCCTTCTGCATGATGCGGCTCGGAACGGCGCCGGAGGCCAGGAGGGCCTTGCCGCCCCTGTAGGCCCGCCCTGCGGTGTTGAACAACGAGGGAATGCCCAGGAAGCCATCTGCCGTCTTCACCACGCCCGCCAGGTCCTCTCCCAGCTCCGGGAAGACCGCGAGAACGCCGGCCGCCTGTCCGGCGGTTTGCGCCGAGTCCAGGCCGGCTTCCTTGCAGCCCCGGACGAAGCCTTCGGCGAACGGAGTGAGCGAAGCCGCCTTGTTGGAGCCGCCTTTGCCCACCTTGCCGACCGTCGCTTTTTGCGACGGTTCTGGGCGGTGCGGGCCGCGGAAATACTCGTCGCCGGGCCAGGCGTCGTTGCCCTGCAAAGTGAACGGACGGACACCGAACTCCAGGCCGCTCTCGCCGGAAGCGGAGCGCTGCATGGGGCCGTCGTACCGGTTGGCGACTGCCAGTTTGGCGGTTGACGCATTAGTTGCCGAGATTGCAGCTTTTGCGGCGCTATCAGCAGCGGGCGACACTCGCATTTTGCGACACATGACCGCCCCACGGGAATCGGCCTTCGTGGGCCCGCTGCCCGCGGAGTCTGCAGACTTCCGGCCGGCAGAGGCCGGCGCGAGGGGCTTTATGGAGGGCCGCGAGCCGGCGTTCTTGCTGGATTTCGTGGCCAAAACCCCCTCTTCGCCCGCCTCTGCGTGGGCACACGCACCGCACTTACCTGCCTTACGTCCCCGCATACGAAGACGTAAGGCGGCCTCTGCCGCCAGCTTAGCTGCCTGGCCGGTGACCGGGCCCATGCCGTTACGATACAAACGGGGATCTGCCGCCGCCGGGTCCATTCCCGGAACGAATCCAGGCAAGGGAGCCTGTGCTGCCGGAGGCGCAACCCCGCCGGCAGCCGCGTCCTGCTCCTCCAGGGCCTGGGCCTGGGCAAGGGCCTCGGCGGTCGTTGCAGTCCCGGCCGCCTGGCTGGCGTCCACCCCGGGCGGCCTTCTCGGCCCCGCGTTGACCACACTGGCCGGCAGCGCCGCCGGGGCTGATGCCGACGGAGCGAACTGGCTGGGTAAACCTTGCTGGAGCATGGGCATGGCAAACAGTCCCTTAGGCAACGATGTTGGTGGCGGGCGCCCGTTCGACGGGCTTCTTGACGAGCTTGGTGGTCGGCTTGGAAATTCGCTGGCCGCCGATCTGCTGCTCTCCAGTCAGCTCCTGGCTCGGATGCTGTGACCGTCCCAGGGCGAAACGATATGCCCCGGCGGCCAGCTTCTGGGCCAGGTCCCGTCTCTCCTCGGCCGTCTTCTCCGGGTAGACCGCCCCCAGAGCACCGGGCAGGCTGCCGGTCTCCTCGAGCTCGTCGATGAGCTGGTTGATGCGGCAGGCGGCCGCTCGCTTCTCGCCCAGGGGCCGTTGTCGGGACAGGTGGTCCAGGTACAGGCTCATGGCCTCGACGGCCGCCTTCTTCGTCCACTTCGTCTTCATCTTGTTCTCCTCGGACTTGTCACACGTTTTCGCGCAAGCGTCCTTGTTCGCAGCCGCCATGTCTTCCGTCCCCTTGTTGTCAGAAAAAGCGATCGCTATTTGTGACTGCCCGGGTCTACATACGCGCGTTTGCAGAGATCGTCACCTACTGCCCCTGCGCGGCGGATGCAGCAGGCACCGTCGCCAGCGCGCGCCCCGCGCCTCGCCGCGTTCGCGGAGCCGTTCGAGCAGCTTGCCGCCCGCCCGACACGGTCTGTCTTCCTGCGTCATTGTGCTGGTAGGCTTCCATCCCCGCACGGCCCATCCCAAGTACCAGGCGCAGAAGCGGTTAAGGCCGTCTTCCGCCTGCATCCGGGCGAAATACTGGTCCTGGCCGGCCCGCCGCATCGCCGGGTAGCGGCCCTGGCGGACCTGGTCGTACATCCACAGGACCCGGCCGGCGTGCCAGGCCGTGAAGGCTTTCAGCTGCCGGTCGTCGTACGAGCGACCGTGCTGCTGGTTGTAGCGCTCGACGGTGGCACAGAGCGAGAAGGCGTAGGCCGTGAATTCCAGGGCGAACTGCAGGGACTCGCCCCGGGCCACGCCCCGCTCCATCCCGACCAGGGAGCCGTTCGTGTAGGCCGCCCACTCATCGAGGACGTACAGCGGCTCGTTCTCCCAGTACTGGCGCTGCTGAACCAGGTAGAGCTGGAAGGTCTCGCCCCGCAGCGCCGCCGGCACAGTGGCGGCGACGTCCGACAGGCGAATCGGGGGTTCCTGGAAGACGACGGCCTGGCCCTGCAGCACGTAGACGCCGTTGACGCGGCCCCGGGAAGCGTGTGCCTGGCGGATGCGGCTGTTGATGCCATGGGTCGTCTCGTGGGCCCAGGTGACGGCATCGGCGTCCCGGTAGATGTGCCCGGCGGGCATGCGGGACTCGATGTCCGACAGCCAGACCCCCAGGCCCGACACGGACCGCACGGCCGGCCAATCGGTGAACTGCGGCGCCGCCGGCGAGTCCGCCCGCGAAGCGAGCGGGGCCGGGGCCACGACGAAGGCGAGCAAGAGGAAGGAGAGTGTCTTCATCGCCGGAAGTCTGGTGATCAGCTCCAGTTACGCCGCCGGGCCAGTTGTCGGGCGGCCACGCGGCGACGACGCTCAGCTAACACAGCGTCCCGGCGGGCCTTGGCCTGCGCCCGCAAGGCCAGCCTGGCCGCTTCCTCTTCCGGCGAGCGCTGCGGAGCCGCCTGCGATCCGTCGCGAGGTCCCCGCCAGGCCCCGTAAGGGCTGATCGAAGGCAAACCGGCCCGGTTCCTTGCCAGGTCCTCTTTCTTGGAGGCGGTCCACTGCTTGAACGTGGGACTATCGAAATGTCCCGCTTCGGCGAGCCGCTGCAGGACTGACGCCGGCGCCCCCTCCCACTCTTCCCGGACCAGGGGCTTCGGGACGGGCGGTTTCTGCTGTCCCAGCTCGCTCCAGGCCGTCTGCAGCGCGGTTTCGGCAGCTCGCGACGTGTCCGATTGCCGCGGGGCCGGCCCTGGGCCTCGGTTCAGACGAGCCTGGGCCGCGGCGATGCTCTGGTCGACCTCCCGCTTGACTTCTTCTCGCCGCCGCTGATCGGCCTGTGCCTGCTGCTGCCGTTGTCCTTGCGGCGTTCTGTTCCAAGCGCTCAGGTTCTCCGCCCGGATTCTCTGGGCAATGGCCTCCACCTCCGGGCTGACGGTCGTCGGTCTCTGTCCGGCGACGAACGCCCGCGAGGCTGCCGGTCGTCGGCGTAAGTCCGTGCCTGCCAGCGCCTGCGCCGTCTGAGGCGCCCGGACGTTGGCGGCCGGCAACACGCTCGCCGGTCGCGGTGGTTGCGACGGCGGCGTGAACGGAAGCACGGGGCCCGACTCAGCGCCCGTGTAACCCGGCTCGCCGCGGAACGCCACGTTCCTCAGACTCGCGGGGCGTTCCAGACGACCGTGCAGCGGGTGCTGAAAGGCGGCCGGGGGCGACATGCCCGGAAGACTGGGCGGCGTCTGAGGCGCGGGCACCCGCGGAGACATCCCCGGCTCCGGCATCCGCGGCATCTCCACCGGCGAGACGTGGAGCTGCGGAATTGCTTTCGGAGCCGTCGCGGAGGCAGAGGAAAGCGAAGGTGCCGCCGATGAGAGCGGCCTTCGCGAAGGGCCCGCCACACTCCCCGGCACTGCGCTGCGAATCTGATCGCGAGAAAGGCCCAGGGCCAGCTTGGCGAGCGCCTGCTCGGCTGCCCGCTTCTCCCTGCTGTCCTTCTTTTTTGCCTTCTCGGGCAGCTTGGCGAAGTCCGTCTTGGCGGCCCACTCCTCGCAATTCCAGTCGGGATCGTCTTTTGCGAAGCAGGCGCGGGCCTGGCTTTTGCTCTGGAAGGGCATCCTTGCCTCCGAAGTCCGCCGCTGGCGAAAAGATGCTGAAGTCGCGGATGCAGCCTCCGCGACGCACGAACCAAGAGAAAGAGAGCAGCGCCGGCTTCGAGGGTCCCTCCTCGCACCAGCTCCTCTCTTTAGTGTCCGCCAAGAGGGAGCGCGAAGTCAACACAACCGGCGATCAGGAGTCGCCGTGTCCCTGTTCCTTCCGCGACTCCTCCCACTGCCGCAGCATGCCGGGCACGGCGACGCCCCACTTCTCGCGCACCGCCTCCAGACCGTTTTCGGAGAGAATGGCCTGGATCCCCGTGCTCATCTGGCCCACCAGCGCCAGGACGTGTCCTTCGGTGGCCTTGACCGTCTCGGGCCAGGGGCCGCCGGTCTGGATGTCGATCACCGTCTCGTCGCGGAATCCGAGCGTGCACTTGAGCATCACGAACAGGGGCGGCGGTGAGAGGACGGGTCCGGGAGTCGTCAGGAGCGGCCACAGCGGGACGAGCATCTCGCAGGCCCAGAAGGAGTTGCCCATCGCGAGCCGGACGCCCGCAAAAGAGCGGGCCGCGATCCCGGCGCCGAGCACCGTTTCGCGGCACTTGTCCAGCACCCGGCCCTTGGCGACCCACGTCACGAGCTTCTCGATGCTGAGCTTCTTGCGAATGTCCTCCGTCGAAAAGTCGTGCGCCTCGGCGTACTCCCGCACCAGCAAACGCGCGATTGCGACGACGTCCTCGCGGGGAAGGGTCAGGATCGGGTGGGGCTCGTTGTCCCCGTTGTCGCCGCCGAAGGCAAAGCTGGCGGCTTCCGCGTCCTCGCGGAAGAAACGCGAGGGATCATCGTTATCGTGGGGATGCGGTGCGTCCATTTATGGTAACCAGGCTTGATAGTCCTCGATGGTGACGTCGGCGACGGAAGCACTCGCCGCCGCCGACCCAGTTTCGACAGCGGGCCGGCCGTCTGTCGTTCTCCGCAAGATCGTACGCGGCGCCCCTTCCACGTACGCCAGTGTGATGAGCGATTGCAGGACCTGCTGCATCGTCACCTCGTCTCCGCACGGCTGCGGCGGCGGAAAAGGTAACGGTTCAGGCCGTAGAGCAGGCGGAGCGGGCGCCGGGCGGCGCCAGCAAAACCAGCCTGCAATCTTCTCCGCGAGCTTACGGAACATGCCGCGTTACTCCAGATCTTGCTTGAGTGCCTCCGCCCACGCTTTGATGCACGGGGGCGGTTTTACGTAAAGGTCATCTGACAGCGGCTGAAACGGCGGCTGCGCCGACGCCGTCGCCGGATCCTCGCCCCTCCCCCGCCCTCTGCCTTCCAGCCGGGATACGGCTCCTTCCAGGCGGCGCAGCAAGTCTCGCAGGCGGGCCAACTCGTCGGCGAGCGCCGCCCCGGTGCGCAGCTCGTTGAGGACCTTTCGCACGGTAAGCAGGTCCGGCAACGTCTGCCCTTGCGCTTCGAGCAGCAGGTGCGCGGCCTCCCGCGAGAAGGCCTCCATTACCTGTCGCACGACTTCCGCCTGCTCCGGACTCAACACCGAGCGGGTCTCGCCGGCGACGGTAATCGTGACGTTCGCGTTGCCCTCGCCCTGCTCTTCCGACTCCTCGAGCCGCGGATCGACAGGGACCTCTTCGCCGGATACCGGCAAGGGAAGGCGCGTATCCGACGGCCAGACATGAGGATAGGTTGGTTCGGTCATCGTACGACCTTCATCCTTGGACCTTGCCAGCGTTGTCGCCGGTAATCGGCACGAACGTGTCGGCGGGCAGCCGGCTCCCGCCCACCAGGCCGCTGACCGGAACCCAGGCGGCAACGGGAGAGTATGCCGATGCCGCCGAGACCGGCGGAGCAATGACGCACACGCGGCCATTCGAGAGAGTGATGCGATAGTTCATCTCGTCGTGGCCCAGCGAGACGGGCCGGTTCTTCGCCAGGTAGTCGTTGGCGAATCGGATGAAGGTCTCCCACGACGGTTGCTCGATGCCCTTCTCTCTTTCGAATTCCTCGGCCAGCAGGTCGAACAAGGAAGGAGGCAATCCTAGGGAATCCATGAGTCGCTCCGAACGAGTGAGGGGTCGAAAACCGCGAAAGACCGGCGCTGGCCCCGCCTGACCTCCCTGTCATCCGGCGGAATCCTTCCGCCGACGGAGCCAGCCGCCCGGCGTGATTTTGTCTGTTTACTGTTCCATGTCGTCTTCGGAAAGCAGAAGTCTCTTCCAGGCATCCTGGAAATTCCGTTTCCGCTGCTCCAGATCGGTCCACTCATGCTGCTGGACGGCTACGAAACTGGCGCCCAGCAGGGCATCGAATACCGCCTGCTGGGCCTGGGCCTGGTCGAAGACGACGAGAGGCGCGCCCATTGCGTTGCAGTTCACGCGACATGGCACCAGGCGGCCGTTTAAGCCGTCTGTGACGATCTCGCTAGCCGGCAAGGCATCGAAGCCGATGACCGGGCGCCCGTGTGAGAGACCCTCCAACAGGTGCGCGCCGGCGTTGTCCTTGCAAGCAGGGCACCATACCCAGTCGTGCACGCGGCAGGCGTCGGCCCGCTCCAGAAAGCACATCCGCAGCATGTCCATGAACCGCTGCGGGTAGTCCGCGAGCAGCCCGCGGGCGAGCGGCTTGGCGTCTCGCGGCCAGCTCGCCGCGCGACAGATGGCGACCTTGACCCGCGAGTCGGCGCGGAGCAGAGCGAAGATCACGCCCAGGACACCCGTTGCGCAGGCGTCCGCGCTGGGCCCGTCCAGGTACACCAGCAGGCGACGCTCCTGGGGATGGAACGGGCTGTGGAGCCGGGCAGCCAGCGGCAGGCCGCCATCCCACGGGATACAAGCGGCGCTGACCAGCGGCTGGATGCCTCGCAACCAGGCGGCGCAGGCCCGGGATGGACAGACGATCCGGTCGAACCAGGAAAGGAACGGCAGGTCCTCGGCCGCCAGTCGGTGCCAGAGCAGCACGAGGATGTTCTTCTTGCCGGCCCGCCGGGCTGCCTCCAGCTTGCGGGGCTGGATGTCGAACCAAACGACGTGGGAGACGCGAGGAAGCCACTCCTCCGCCGTCAGGTTGCAGTTGGTCGCCGCCAGGTGGTCCCAGCGATGGTGCACGCTCTCCTCGTCCGGCTTCGTCAGCCGGACTTCGGTCGGTAGGAAGACAACGGGCAGCCCGAGCCGCGGAAAGAGCTCGGCCAGGCCGACGGCCATGTGCGTCGCCTCTTCCCACGCGTACGGTGCGCGGATGCCTACGCGGTGCGGCGGGCCGGCAGAAGCGGAAGATGTGGTCATCGAAGGAAGAACCTGGGTACGTCGAAGCGGGGCTCCAGGCCCAGAATCGTGGGCCAGCCTCGCAGTTTGCCCTTGCTGGCAACGATCCGGCGGAAATCCGGGTCTTTCGTGCTGAGAAGCGCTTCCATGGCCGGCGTGATGCCCACAACCTTGGCGTCCTGTCCGGTGAGTTCGAAGAAAAGCTTGCAGGCGTCCAGAATCATGCACCGGATCACGTAGCCGGGATTGTCCATCCCGTGCAGCGGATCCATGGCCAGCGCTTTTGCGTCTTCGAGCAGCTCTCGCAACCTCTCTTCGAGCGCCGCGCACTGCTCGTTTGCCGCAATGGCCTCGTCGGGGTCGTGCCGCATGAGTCTCTCCTACCGGTGGGCTCGCCAACGAAAATGCGGACTGTTATAGCGCCATCCGCGAAAACGCGCGTATGGAAGATCTTGCCGCCAACAGACAAAGTCGAAGGAAAGCTGATCGCGGACACTGCCGTAGACCAGCTCCGCCCACCAGGCCCGGTTGAAGTCCCGAATGGCCGGCGTCTGCCGCCGCAACACGGCCGTCGTCTCGCCCAGCCCGTTGCCGGCCGGATAGCCGGCTTGACGATACCGCTCCGTCTGGGCCGCGATGAGCTGCGGGTCGTCTTTCCGCAGCTGGACGCACGCTTCGGCCTCCTCGTACACGCACTTGCGCTGGCAGTGCTCGAACACGCAGAGATCGAGGGGCGGCACGAGGTATTCCCGGACGAGCTCCAGTGGATTTCCCAGCGGAGTCAGGCAGCCGTCGACCCACAGCACGTATTCCTGCCCCGGGAACAGCTTGTGCGAGAGGATCTTGTGACAGCGGGCCTGCCGCCGGGCGTCGTCGAGCCGGAATGCCGGCGGGCAGCATCGCCATCCGTTCACGAAGCCCGCGTCCCGGTCGGTGAAGGCCACGTACGCGACGTCGGGGCCGAGATAGCCCGGCCGGAACAGGCGATCGGGAAAGCTGCCGAAAATCGCCGTGTAGACGACGACGTTGGGAACGGGGTCCGGGGTGCTCACGGCTGTGTTGCTGCCGCTACTGCTGCTATCGGGGGTCAACGGGGCGATGCCAGCCCGTGTGCCGGTAACGCTTGCCGCGGGACACGGCGCGGTAGTGGAAAATGAAGCTCGACGGCACAAACCCGACCCGCCGGCCAGATGCTTGCCATCGCTGCTGGAGCTCGTCCTCGTTTCCGGTCATGCGCTTGGCCGGGTTGAAGACGTGTTGCGCGTCGAAGGCCCCCTCCCACCAGCTCTCCGTACGGGCCATCGTGAAGAAGCCGTTGATCGCGCAGGGGACGATCTCATGAATCGGGCGGGTTCGCCGCAGGTGTTCCGCCACGCTCGCCAGGTACGCCGGATCATCTGTCACCTTGTAGCCGGGATAGTAGTGTCGGACGGACTGCTGCCCGCGGTTCGTCGGTCCCGGAGCGTTGGTGACCGGCCCGACCAGATGATAGCGCCCGGCCAGATGATACAGAAGCGGAGGCGCCCATTCCGGCGTGAAGATGATGTCACTGTTGCCAGCGATGGCATACTCGGCGCCGAGGCGTCGCGCATAATCGAGGCCCCAGTTCCAGCCGCGGGTGAGGCCGGCGTTCGTCTCGAAGTGCTGGAGGGTGACGCGGCCCTGCGGCAGGCCGTCGAGCCAGGCGTTCCAGTCCTGGTACGGGAAGAAGGGGCTGGCGTCGTCCACGACGACGCAGTGAGAGTCGGGCGGAGAATACTTGAAGAACGAGAAGACCGCCAAACGCGCGTATGCGAACTTGTTGTAAGTCGGTAGCACGAAGATGATGGCAGGGCTTGCCACGGACGGATGCCTTTCGTTTTCCGAGTAGGATCGCCTTTAGCCTGCGGCCGGCTGCTGCCCCAGCAACATCGACGCGCCGGCCGTGCGGGCGCGGTTGCGAATCTCGTCCATCTTCTGCCGGACGATGGCGTGCAGGGGTTGGTTCTTCTGTTTCAGGGCCCGCAGTTCGCTGTCCTTCTGCGACTCGGGCAGGCTGAGAAGCTGCTGGGCCAGCGACTCGGCCTGGGCAATCATGTCTTCGGGCGTCGTGGGCGTGCCGCCGCCGGTGATCATGCTCGCCACCGGGCCGGGTGCCGCGCCCTGCCCGCTCGGGTCTGCCGGAACCCCGCCGGGGCTGGCCGGGGCCATGCCGGCGGGTCCCCCGCCCGCCGGCGCGCCCTTGGCCATTTGCTGCCCGAAGGCCGTCTGTTCCATCTCTTCCTCGACCTCGGCCTGGGCCAGCTGCTCGAAGCGGGCCTCTTCGGCCATGCGACGGACCTCGTCCTTGAAATCGAGGTTGAGCATCTGCAGGGCCTCGGTCCGGCTGACCACGCCGCCCATCGCGAGCTGGAGGATGGCCATCTGCTTCTGGATGTCGTCGGCGTGCATGACCCGCTTCATGCGGACCGCGACGGCCTCCCACGATAGGAGCTGGCAGACCTGCTCGACGAACCAGCGGAGGAAGAAATTGTTGTTATGCACAAGCTCGTAGTTATCGGCCTCGAACAGGCGCAAAGCCGGGCCGGCTGTCTGCCACTCGAGGTCGCCCCGATAGAGCTGCACCGGGGAGCCGCCGGCGTTGAGCATCAGCTCGATCGCCTGGTCCATCATCTCCCGGGGCGCCAGCTGCTGGGCGTCACCGCCCAGGGCCATGTACCGGACCGGGAACGACAAGACGTTCCACCTCGCCGGGTCCCTCCGACGCAGCCGCAGCATGTGCTCGACCTGCGACCGGAAGTCGCCCATGTTCATCGTCAGCAGCGGGTCGATCTCCTGGCCGTAGGCCAGCTGGTTCGTCCCGGAGCGGACCTCGGGCGTGATGACGCGGAAGGGAATGATGTAATCCAGCGCAATCGCCTCGTTGTAGCGACGCAGGACCTGGACGTGCCAGATGTCCCGGAAGTTGGTCAGGATCCGGCTGATCCCCCAGCCGCGGTTAACGATGCCGCCCCGCGTGGGTTCGCGCATGTGAAACAGCACGCCGGGATGGAACTGGAACATCTGGTCGTGCTGGATCGCCCGAAGGACCTGGACCGGACACCGTTCCAGGACGAACAGCTCGCCGCGGCGGACCTGCGCCTTGTAGTCGGCGGGGATCCGCCATATGTAGGCCGAGTCCCCGCTGAGCAGATCGTGGACGATCTCGATCTGCTGCGGAGGCCAGATCTTGACGCGGATATTCTTGTCCAGCTCGTCTGGCAAGTCGGTGATCTGCCAGGGACCAGAGTAGCGACAGCTGTCCTGCTGGCACGTGGCCCGGAATTCGAAGTTCTGCCAACGGTAGCCGAACTCCTTCGTCTCCGCGATGACCCGCAACGGCGCCATGAAGCCGCACTTCGGGCAGGAGAGGTAACGGCGGAACGGGACGTGGATCGACGCGAAGGCGTTCCCGTAGCAGGCCGTGTCGAGATCGAGGTTCTGGATGGCGCTACGGATCGCCGCCCGCTCGCAGAAATCCGTCCACTTTTCCTTCTCGTCGTCGCCGAGGGCTTTGCTGGCGCCGGCCGCGCCGACCTCCAGGTCCGTGAGGAAGTAGCTGACGATCCGCTCCTGGGAGCGCCGGTAGGCGCTGGAGTTGTGCCAGATGAACTGGCACCAGTCCAGGACGGTCTTGAGCTGGCTGGGCATCGCCAGGCTGGCGACGTCGAGCCACGGACTGGGGAACCCGTCTCCGCCCTGCGACACGCCGCGAAACGCGGCCACGGGATTACTGGCTAGCGCTACCATCCTTGGCCTGCTGGCAGCCTCCGTCTGTACGGATACGTCGCGCCTGGCGGCAGACAGCCTTGCCGGCCGCGGCGGCGCGCTCCATGACGTGATCTTCTAACTCGCCGGCGGTCTTCACGCCGGCCGCGGCCGCGTCGCTTGCGGCGGGCGTCCGGCCCGGTTCGATGACGTTGCGCTTCTCCACAGCAGGCCTCTGGCGACTACGCCTCGTCTTCCTCGGGCTGGTCGTCGCGCGCGATGAGCAGCTGGATGATGTCCACGTAGTCCAGGTTGTTCGCCAGCGGCAGGACGTAGACCTGGTAGCGGGCGTCCCCCTGGCTTGGCAGCGTGATGGCGATCGCCTTCTTGTCCGACGAGCTGGGGACGAAGCGCGAATCGCCCTTGTAGCGTCCGTCGTAGAACAGCAAGATCGAGGTGCCCCGGATCGCGACGTGGTGGAAGTGCTGTTGGTACAGGCCGTCGGCCAGGTGGAAGATGACCGGGGTCCGCGGCCGCTCGGGAGGCCCGGCGAACATCTGCAGGGGCGAGACGTAGCCGGGCTGGCTCTTGTACCGTTCCGCCGCATCGTGGGCGTCCTGCACGGGCTGCGGGTGGTCGAACGCGTCGGTGGAGGGCTCCGCCGGCGCGGACACCGCCAGCGGCTCGGGCGTCGCCGGCGAGGCCGCCTTCTCCTCCGCCAGCGTCTGGAGAATGCGGCAATTCGACGTCTGGATCTCGTAGAGTGCGGCGGCAAGCTGGCCGAGCACTCCAGTCAGGGCCGGATCGGCCGCCGCGGCAGGCGGGTTGGGCGACGAAGCGGCCGGCGAAGAAGGCTGGGTCATGGGCGGAATCGTTTCAGGTTCTGATGGTCGCGGGCGCGCAACGGGGACTCCCGGCAATGCCAGGCGGACGGGCTCGAAATTCACGGCGGGAGCGGCGACAGGAGCCGCCGCCGGCGCTACGGCAGGGGCCGCCGTCGGCGCTACGGCGGGGGCCGCCGTCGCCGCTACGGCGGGGGCCGCCGTCGCCGCTCCGGCCGCAAGCGCAGCAAAAGCCGCCAACGAATCGCCCGTCCGCTCCAGGGCCGTTTTTGCCCGGGCGTGGTCGGCGACGGAGAGCTTCCGCAGGTCGACGGTCAGGCCGCCGCTGCCGGTGATCGGGTCGGTCGGGTCGATGTGGATCGGGACCGGAGCGGCCGACTCGCAGCCAAGAGAGCCGCCGAGCAGGTCGGAGCGGGGCACGACGACGCGAGGGCCTTCTGTCTGGTACTTCGTGACGTCCAGGGTGTGCGCCAGGGCGCCGTGGGCAGCTGGCTTGGCGATCGGAGACCAGTCAGGACGCGTGGGGGCGACTTCGCCGGCGACGGGCACAACGGCAGCGGTGGACATCGGTAAACCTTTCAGGGAGGATGCCTTCAGCATACTGAACGTGCGTATATCCCGCCAAGCACAACGGGGGCGCGCCCGAGAGCTAAAGAAAAGGTCCCGGAGCGACCGGGACCTTTTCTTACTGTTTCATGGGTCGGCCAGCCTGCGCCAGGCCGCCATATGCCGGCACGCGTCTACCCGGTTGCCGCGAGCTCGCCGGCCCTCGCATGGGCTGGACGGTATTTTGCCGGGCTGGGGGTCGCGTCGTAACTGATGCCGTTGACGAGGAAGACGAATTCGTCTTCGTCTTCCCGGGGGAAAGCGGGAAGAACGAGAGCTCCCGTCTCCTGGTCGATGTGCTCGTAGTACCTGTTGCGGAGATCCAAGTACCAGTTACGGGCCAACGGTACCATGGCCTCCGACAGATACCGACGATCAACGAGAAATCCTTCTCGGCCCCACGCCGGACCGCGGACGGCTACCTCCTGCAGGAAGCTGGAATACAGGGTACGGAGGTCGCCGTTGGCGGCGTGGATGACCTCGTCGAAGTCGAGGTAGTTGTGCCGGTGCACCAGGTCGGCTATCGGGTCCCCGTCGATGACGGGGGTCTGTCCGCTGGCCACCTCGGGAAACACCTCGGCCTTCAGCGGCATGTCCAGCGTCGCGCCGTCCTCGAACCGCAGCTGGAAGTACTCCCGGTCGCCGGCCGGCAGGACTTCCGTCACGCATCGCGGCTGCTTGTCGGGCATCCGGGCCCGCAGGTACAGCTTCCACGAGCCGCCATACCCCAGGGCCTCGATCATCTTGGCCTGGGCAAACGTGGTGATCTGGAAGCCGTCCGCTAGCGGGAACTCCTCCACTGAGCCCTCGATGTGGCCCAGGATCGGCGGGAACTTGGCGGAGCGGATCACCGGCGTCTCCCCGCCGAGGGCGCAGTCGAGGACGCCGGCCGTCATCCTGCAGCAGATCTTCTGCAGGTAGTCGGAGGCCGCTCTGTCACTTTGGGTCAGCGTGAGCGCGTCCCGGTGATTCCACCGGATGATGTTGCGGGAGCCGCTCAGCCGCGCCTTCCCGTAGGTGCAGCGCTCGTGGAGCACTGCGACGGTCTCGCCTGCCGCGACGATCCGCTCGGTCACGGGTTTGCCGTCCGCGACCGGCAGCAGGGCCCGCTCCACGTCTTCCGGCTGGAACCGGAAGATCGTGACGGGCGTCGCCCGGCCGCCGGACCTCGTCACGACCACCAGGTCGGCCCACAAGTCGGTGGCGACGAGCCGCAGCTCGCCTGCCAGCGGTGAAGCGAGCTCCCGGCAGGGTTTCTCGTCGGGCGACATGGCGGCCACGATCTGGCCGCCGACGCTCATCGGGTCAAAGACCTCGGTGTCCATCTGCGGGGCCTGTTGCCGCGGGTTCCGGGCAAAATCGATCTCCAAGGTCGGCTGCCCGTACCCCGGGCTGCCGGCCTCGTCGAGGCCGAATGCCAGCTCGGCCACGTGGAGCCGATACTTGCGACGGCCGCGGTTGCCGGGATCGTAGGCCGCCGGATAGGGCAGCAACAGGACCGCCCGGTAGTCCGCGGCGGGATAGATCCCCTCGCGACCGAGGGCGGCCCGTCCGTGGACCGGACGGAAGGCCGCTGCTCCGACACGGAGCGGCGTCTTGCCGCCCATCACGGAGCCCCAGCGGCGGTAAAGCGCTTGGTACCGCTGCTGGTCCGGGCGACACCCCTTACCGGTCCGGAAATCCTCGTTCGCGCTGAAGTCGATAGCATTCATCAGGTCGTCCCTCTAGGGAGATAGGAACGGAGACACTAACGACACGCGTCGGGCGACACGAGTCGGATCCGACGCTGGTACTCGTCGAGCGACAGGCGCTCGACCCAGATCCGCTTTCGGCCATCCACAACCTCGCGGAGCCGTACCTCGATCTGTCCGGGCGGCACTGAGCCGCCCACACGCGTCTTTCGCACCTCGGCGGTGCCCAAGAGCTTTCGGGCCACTGGTTGCTCACTTCCTCACGGCCGTTCCCTCCTTCTGCTTGGTTTCTCGACGGCGCAATAGAAAAGCCGGATCCGAAGAAGACCCGGCTTCTGACAGCGGCCGCTTAACAGCAGCCTTTCCAACGTATTGTGGCGCAAAAACCCCGGCGATTTAGCGCGCCTACTCGTCGTCCGTTTCTTCCGGCGGCGGTGCGGCGTCAGCCGGCACGTCGTCCTCGAACTCCTGGACCACGTCGTATTCCGCCTGCTCCTCTTCGCGAGTGGGCGGGGGCGTGATCTGGACCTCCTCTTCGCCGAGGTAGCCGCTTTCCTCGAGCTCGCCGATCTCGGGCTCGGCGAACAGGGGCAGGGTGCCTCCGTCCGGCAATACGAGCCGCCGGAAGGGTTTCTTCGTGAAACCCGCGCGGAATCCTTGGAAGACGAAACAGATGACGTCCTGCCCCTCCAGCTCGATCAGGCGCCGACAGACGGCCTGGACGTCCGAGAACGTCGTCACGCGACAATCACCGGCATCGGGCACCTCGACGAGGTGCCACGGCGGAGCCGTCGCCTCGGGTGGGGCACCGTCCGGAGCGGTCTCGCCGGAAGGAACGTCAACTGGCTGGGCAGTCATCGCTTGCCTCCGTCGCCGGGAAATAGAACACGGCCAGACTCATCACGAGAAGCTGCCGGTCGGGAGCCAGTTGATAGAGTGACACGGCGGGACCGGCAGAAGAGCCCAGCAACTGGGCCGCGCTCTCTTCCAGCCAGCGGTTGACCTGGTCGTCGAGCGGCTCGTCGGAGCTTTCCGGATCGGCCTGCCAGTGGCCTGCGACGAGGCGCTCCAAAAGGCGGGCCCGGAAGACCTTGAGCCTAGCGAGCCGCGGAATCAGCGCTTGCTGCATCGTCGCCTCCCCGGGGCCCCGATGCTTTGTCGGCGGCCTCTCGCTGCCGCTTGCTCGCGCCGGGGTCATCTCGTTCGCAGGCCGGAGTCACGGGCCGGGTCCGGTCGAGCAGAGTCAGTTTTCCGCGACGCCCCGACACCGTCAGCACCGACTTGGAAAGACAACGATCCTTGTCCGTACGGACCTCCGCGTACAGGATCGCGGGGACGCTGTCCGCGTGGTGAAAGACCGGCTCCCAGGTGAAGCTGCGCAACCGGACCGGGTTTCCGTCGACGTCCACAGCGGTCAGCTTTCCCTCCACGTCGGTCTGGGGCAGCAGGAACGAGATCTTCATTGGGGCTCTCCTTCAGCTTGTGAGTAGAAACGCAGCAATTCCCGGATCTCTCGCTGCTCGGATTCGGGCAACTGGGAGAGGTCCTGCCGGCCTGTGGGCTGGGCCGGGCTTTCATTACGATAGTGTTCCAGGAGCCAGGCCTCGCTGGGCGAGAGCCCGAGAGACGCATCGAGGCGATCTTCCTCGACCTTTCGCCACGGGTTGTTCTCGTTCTTGAAGACCGCGTCGGCGAAGACCAGGGTATCGCGAAAAGCCTCCCCGCTGAGCACGACGCCTGGCAATTCGGCCGGCGTAGCTCCTTCCTCGATCCACACGCCGCCTTGGCTGGTGTCCAGGGCCAGCACGCCTACGTCCACTACCGGGAGCTGCGAGGGCAGCACCGAGGCCCTTGCCAGAAAGAGCGGGTCTGCCAGCGTCACCAGCATCGGCCGGACCCGCGTCAGCAATTGCGTCTTCGGGTCCAGGAAGGCCACGCTGCGGGCCCAGTGCATCAGCGGCAGCCAGTGCTCCCGCTGGACGGCCATCAGGTGGTGGTTCCAGTAGGTGTTGCCCCCGTACGCCAGTCCCCGGAACACGGGCCGATCGAAATTCAGCGTGAAGGCGGCCGCCGCCTTGCCGTACTCCCGGATGAACGTCTGCAGCGGATCGATGCCGGCCAGGCGGACGCGGAGATAGAGCAGGGCCGGCGTGAAGAAGCCGTATTCCTGCTCCAGCTCCTTGAGCGAGCCTGCCCGGCCCACGCGCAGGGCGTGGGTCTGCAGCTCGGCGGCCGAGGCCGCCGGTTGTCCGCCGGAAAAGCCCTCCGGCATCGGGGGACTCTGGTTACGCTCCACGTGAATTTCCTTCTGTGAAGACTATTCCGGCTTTGCACCCGTCCTTGTCGCGCAGCACAGAGTAGCCGGGCGCGGCCACCCAGAGCCGACAGCTATGCCCGAGCACTTTTCCCGCGTCCTCGCCTGTCCTGACCGTCCACGGCCGCGGAGTATCATGCTCGACGAACGCCTCCACGCAGCCATCGTCGAATTCGCAACAGTCTCGGAGGACGGGTATCGAGCCGTCTGTGAGCCGGATGCGCTCTCCGAAGCGGAAACGCGGGCTGATTTGCTGTCGCCTCGTCATAGGTTACTGGCGATCGCCTGCACGGCCGTTTCGATTCCCTCGATGTAGCCCAGATCCTCTACGTCGACTCCGGCGCAGGCATGGGCCAACACCAGAGATTCGATGGCGTCCATAGCCGCGTTGTACTCATCGGCGTCAGCCTCGTGCAGATCGCCGGTGATGGCGCCGCCGCGGTTTCCGTCCGGATCCGGCCCGGCAAGCGAGATCGTAATACCGTAGCAAGGCAGGCAAATCTCGCGGGGGCCGAGATCTGATGCAAATTCAGGCTCACACTCGGGCAACTCATCTTTGTCGCCGAAGAACGCCTCCAGCGTGTCGTTGAGGGCCTGGAGCTCGAACGGCCCCACCTCGCGGCCGCCCCGCGCCTGCCACAGATCGTGCAGGCGCAGGGTGGCGTCTTGCAGGAAATCGTCCAAGACGGGCGTCACGGCTGGCTCCCGGAAGGATCAACGGCTCGCTGTTGCTCGTCCTGGCTGAAGTAGCTACCCCGGCATTGTGGTATGCCCGCTTGGCGATAGCGGGACGTGGCCGAGGACAGGCAGGCCATGGTCCGCAGCACACCCTGCGGCGTGCTGGCGTAGTTCACCGCGGAATTGGCCGCCACGCCGAGCCCGCCGCCTTCCAGGACCGCGTCCTGGTTGGCGCCCAGGTAGACGAACTGCCACCGGTAGCACTCCGCCTGGTGCTCGACCATCTGCTTGACTCTCTTCCGGCCGGCCCGGTCGCCAAACTCGCGACTGGCGTTCTCCAGCCCGTCCGTGATGACAACGAACAGGACCTGGCTCGGGCGCTCGTCTTCCGGCATGGTCGCTAGACGCCGGCCAGTCTCCGTGACGGCGCGGGCCAGCGCATCGCACATCGCGGTCCAGCCCCGGGGCTGGAGCTCCAGGGGCGGTACCTCGGCCAGCGGCTTTCCGGAGTAGACCGGCTCGTACTCGGTATCGAACTGGATCAGGGTCAGCCGACACTCGCCCGGCAACTTCCGCTGCTCCTCGACGAAGCGATCGAAGCCGGTCTTCGTCTCTTCGGCGACGGTGGTCATGGAGCCGGAACGGTCCAGCAGCACGGTGATGTCGGTGTAACCGAGGCGTGTCATGTGTTCTCCTGAGAAAAGGGACACAAATGGGACAGCCGGGCTAGACGGCCGCGGCTTTCTGTCGGGTCTTCTTGCCGTTGGTCTTGCTGTGCGCTTCCCTGGCCGCCGCCCACATCGCCCCCGGATCTTCCCGCGAGACGAGCCCGAGTGCGGCGCAGATCTCAAGGGCGAATCGGCAGTCCAGCGCGGGATCGATATGCGGGGCGTAGTCCACGAGGAACGGCGCAGCGGGCTCTGCGATACCCAACCGCACGAGGACCTTGCTCGCGGGGACAACGTCGCGGATCTCGGACTCGACGATCATCTCGTACGGGTCGTAGCACGCGTAATTGCCGTACCACAGGCCGATCGGCATCGTGGGATCGGCCAGCGTCGCCTCGAAGCCGGCGACGCGCACGCAATCGGCGACCCCGAAGCCGTAGAAGGCCACCTCGGGATCCTCGTCGGCCCGGGGATAAGTCGGGAACGCGTACTGCCGCCTCAGCCAGGCCACGAAGGCCGCGCCGGGCGGCTCCTTGACCGTCGCCGAGTCGAAGTAGCGGCTTTCGCACGCGTCGTAAGCCACGATGCGCTCAACACGGCCGGTGAGCTTTCGCCGGTTGAGCTGGGCGCGCAGCTTCTGAGTTTTCTCCTCGACGGCCGCCGCAATCTTCTCGGGGTCCTTGTAGTTTCGAGGCGCCTGGGCGGGACCCAGGTCCTCCAGAGCGTCGTCGCGGAGCGCCAGGCGGTGGCCGACTGCAATCAGGGTTGGTTCGGGCATAGCGAAAAGGTCTCCAGGAAATGTGAGTGTGAACGTGACGTCATGCTGCCTGCGGCAAGAACTCCCATTCCTCGCCCCCGGCCTCCGAAACGACTACCGCGCCGTCGGTCGTCTCTCTCACGAACAGCAAACGCGCGTATGCCCGCAGCTGCTCCCAGTCCGCGTCAAGGACCGGCGGGTCCTGCGTGGCCAGGTCCCGCAACGGCAGGCCAGCCAGCACGGCGCAGCCGTTGTCCTCGGCCCATTTCCGCAGGTTGCGCTGGGCGCTGCCGGCTGCGCGGGGCTCGGGATAGTCCGAGACCAGCGGACGGAAGGCCAGGGCCAGGTCGTCGACAAGCAGGAGATCCGCGCGGCCGTTGGAAGTCTGCTTGAGCCATCGTTGCATGAACTTGTCCAACCCGTTCGGCGTCGTCGCGGCGTGGAGCCACTGGTTGACGCCCACGGGCACCACGAGTTTCTCCGTTCGGTTGATAGTCGCCGGCTGGTACACCTGCTCGAGGAAATGGACGGCCGCCACCCGGGGTTTGCTTTGCCCGCGGGCCGCGATGTCCGCTGCCGCACGCAGGCACCGCAAGACCGGCTCGCGGCTGCCCGCCAACACGACCACCTCGCCGCCCCGCGGCAGATCGCCCGCGCCGTCAGGCCACAGGGGCAGGCCGGTCGGCACCGCCTTCTGCCGCCTCTCGGCCTCCCGCGCCCCCTCTTCGGCCTTTTCGGCGGCCTTCTCTCGCTCTTTCTCGGCCGCCAGCTCGAAGGTGACCCAGGGCAGCATGAGCCGGCGCAGGGAGTCGAAGACCTCTTGTCGCTCGAAGGAGGCCATCGAGGCCTCATTCATGCTGTGCACGATGGCGAACTCGACGCCGTCGTCAGGCGCGTGTCCCAGCTCCCCGAGCCTGCGGCTGATCGCCGAACGGCCCAGGATATAGAGCCGTCGCGAGTCCCGCAGGATCACCGCAGCCTGTTGTAGTTGACGGTCCTTGTCGACGAGCTTTTGGGCCCGTTTGCCGATCCCCCGCAGCTCTTTCTCGTCCATCTGGGCGAACCGAGCGCTATCGAGCAGGTTCGCGCTTTCCTGCGTGCTTACCATGGGTTCTCCTTACTTGCGCTTCTTGCCCTTCGCAGCCTCCAGCTGTGCCTCAACGGCACAGGCCCGGCAGGGCAGGACTACCCGTCGCCTGCAAGTCGGACAGCGTCCGACCGGGCTTCTCGTTCGCAGCAGCTCCGCCTCCTCTCTGGCTGCCGCTTCCCGGGCCCTGGCCTCCCGAGCCAGCTCCCGTTTCCGCATTCGTTCCGCCCGGTGCGCCGTCCTTGCGGACGCCAGAGGCCCGCCGCAGGCAAGGCAGGCGGGCCATCCGTAATCGTAGGATTCCAGCTTGGTGGTCGTCTGGACAAGGCCGCACCGAAGGCAGACGCACTTCACGCCCCTCTGTTTAAGCGCACTGCTCCCGGCGGGTTGCTTGGTCACGGAGCGCTGTCTCGATGTTGCGCAGGCGTCGCCGACTCCGTTCGGCATACGCTTCGCTGAGTTCGAAGCCGAGAAAGCGTCGCCCGTGCATGATTGCCGACGCGCCGGTGGTTCCCGTGCCGACGAAGGGGTCAACCACCAGGTCGCCCGGGTTGCTGCAGGCCAGGATCACGCGGTGAAGGATCTCCAGCGGCATCTGATTGGCCGCGTTGGCTTCCCGCTCGTGAAACGTGCCGCAGATGCGCGATGCGAGCCAGGTGTCCTCCTCCTCGGAAAAGGCCTTCGCCAGATCGAAGGGGGAGAGAACCCACGTATTGTCCGGAAGCTTCCCGTCCGGGTTGGCCCGCTTGTCGTGGTAGATCAGCTGGCGGGCCGAGGGAACCCGGATCCGCGGGTCCCGGCGATTGAATGTGAATTCCGCTCTCCCCCGTGTGTAATACAACAGGTGAGTGTGCGAGCGGGCAAAGTTCTGTGGACAGGCCACGCCGAACGTGTAGTACCAGACGACCCAGGCCCGCCGGTGCAGGCCCAGCTCGCGCCGGCAGATCACGTCCAGGTCGGCCACGTACTCGTCGCCGATCGCCAGCCAGAACGTGCCGCGCGGACGGAGTACGCGGCGGACTTCACGGAGCCACAGGGCGCTCCACCCCAGGTATTCGTGGTCGTCGCGCGCATCGTCGTAGACATCGTACTCGTACCCGATGTTGAACGGGGGATCGGCAAAGACGAATTGCGCTTCCCCTGTGGGTATCTCTCGCAGTCCCGCGACACAGTCTCCGGTCCGGATTTCCCAAGTGGGTTCGACCATGGCGAATTACGGCTCCTCTTTCACCGGTTCTCGGGTAATGGGCGGTTTCCGTACCGGCAGATCCGGCAGTCGTCTTGTTCCGTCTTTCAGGATTACCAGGTTGAAAGCCGTGGCCCGGCTACAGGAGCAGCCTTTCGGTGAATATCCGCAGGCCTACACATCGGCGTGCGCGATCCCCTGGCACTCGAGCTCGAACCAGAACCGCAACGTGTCCAGGCGCTCTCCTTGCTGCTCGTGCTTCTGTTGGATCTCCCGCAGCATCTCGAGCTTCCGGGCGCCAGCCTCGCAGACCCGCTCGTGCGGTGTGCTCATCGCAGCAGGGCCTCCACTTCGTAATGGGGAACGTCGTCGCGGGGCTTGAACGTCACGATATCGGAATGGCCGAGCGGGTCCGTGGGGCATTCGACCAGCTCGGTGATCTCGACCCCATCCGGACGCTGTCGCAAGCGAATGTGCTTGACGCCGGCAAGCTGGGTCAACCAGCACGCCAGATCCCTCGCCTCCCGGAGGAGCTGGTTCGTCAGAAGGCGATAAGCGGGATGCGGCAGAAGCAGCAGCGACTGCGCGTTCTGCCACCCCGATGCGAAAACGGTCGTTTTGGCCTGGTCGCCGCAGGCCACGATCACTCGCGGCCCGAAGTCGCGAATGTGGTTGCGGACGTAATCCGCGCAACCGGACAGTCGCGAGGAAGGCCGGCTACCCAGCCGCGGGGTCGTGTTGATGAAGCGGAGAAGGTAGGGGTTCCAGGGCGGCGGGAAGATCTCGGCCAGTCGCCGGCCAGACCGTGAGGCCGCCAGCGTGCGGACGTAGAAGTCGTAGCCATATTTGTCCAGGAGGGCCTGGGCCTTCCTGGGATGCCTGTACCAGACGTTCTGCAGGACAACGAGGGTCCGGGTGTTCATACGGATTCGTCGAGTTCGGGAAGGAGCAAAGAGACTCGGACTGCCTTGTGCCGGCCAGCCCGCGAGGGCCGGACGGTCCCCGCCTGATCGTCGTTCTCCGTCCCTGGCCTGCGGCCTGCCAGCTTCTGCCGCAGATATTGCGCCATCAGGAGCGCCTCCGCGCGGTTGTGATCGTTCTTCTTGCTCAGGTCGATCGTCGGGAAGAGCCGCTGGGCCGCCACGAGGGAGGCCGCCTTGTCGGTTCCCCGTCCGACCATTGCCGGCCGCCAGGTTTCCGGCCTGACGAGCTGGTAGGGGATCTGCAAGGCCGCCAGCATGCCTCGCCAGATCCCTTTAGACTCGCCAAACGTGAAACAGCCCGGCTTGCTGTCCTTGGGCATAGCGTGCACGTCTTCGATGACGGCGCTGAGCGGCAAGCTCAGCGCCGCGGCCTGTACCTTCCAGGTCTGGAGCAGCCGGAGAATGAGCTGTTCGTTGTACTCCCTTTTTTTCTTGGGGTTGCCTGACTTGGTCTTCCCGCCAGTCCGGATGGCGATCGTGGGCGTGTCGAAGGCCTCGGCGCCGCCGGACCAGATTGCCGCCAGAGCGCCGCTCACGCCGGGATCGATCGCGACACAGAAATAGTCGGACATGGACGACGCTCCGAGAAAGAAGCGCGTTCCGGCGCAGGATTATCCGCAAGATGCCTGGGCGAGGGCTTCCGGCAGGCACTTTCCGTCAAGCCGGTCTCGCAGCGCCTCGAACACGAGATGAGTCACGTAACAGTCGTAGCCGGCCCCGTGCAGCTGCGCCTCGTCCAGCCCGTACTTGTCGACGAGGCCGTAATACTGGCAACAGGCCTTCAGCGACCACGAAGGACCAGCCCGGCGGTTGAGGACTCGCCGGTAGTATTTCTCCAGCTGTTCCCCGCTTCGGGGCAGCAAGGAGAGCATCAGGGCCTTGGTAAGCAGCCCGGTGTCCAGCAGCTCTCCGGACCAGAAGTACCATCGCAGCTCGCGGAAGCGCTCGAAAGTCAGGCCGAGCCGGGGCGCGTCGAATCGCCAGGCGTTGTGGCCCAGAAACAGCGCTCCCGCCTCGCGATTGTGCGTGAAGAGCTCGTGGTAGAAATCGAGCACCCGGGCGACGGGCTGTCCCTGGGTCAACAGCAGCTCGTAATCGATATAGAACGGCTGGCCCCGTCGCCAGAAGTCCCGCTGCACCTGCTCGAGCCGGTTGCGGAGCCAGCCCTGGTCGACGCGGGGGTCCTGCGGCCAGTTCAGGTAGAACGCGCCTTGATGGACGATCTGGCGGCCCCGCACAATGACGTGGCCGATCTCCGTAGGAAGCGCATCGGACTCCAGCCCGGTGGTTTCCAGGTCGAAGACGAGATAGTCGTCCGGCAAGTCCCGCCCGTAGAAACGACGGAACTCGTCACACCAGATCGTCCTGCTGCTCACGGCGCGTTCTTTCGTGTGGAGGGAGGTACGCGGAACTTCCGCCGCAACCGACGGCGACACGGGCGGAAGAGGAAGTAAAGCCACCTCTTCCAGCGAGGCATGGACATGACCAGCCGGGCCCGCCGCGAATACGTGGCGAGCTGTCGGACGGGCGTCAGCGTCTCGTCCCCGAGCTGGAGGACGTCCCGGATGGCCCCGAAGAACATCCCGGAAGTGCACTGGCCCAAGTAGAACATGTAGGCGATCTGCGCTTCGGGACGGACCGCAAACCAGCCCGCCCGCCGCAGGACGGCTTCGATGTTCTCGTCCGGCTCGATATGGGCCGATACGAGGTACTGGCAGTGGGCCCGGCAGGCTTCCCCCAACTCCTCGTCCGTGACGCCGGCCTTGTCCAGCCAGGCGTGCAGGGGCTTGAACCAGTTGGCTTCCAGGCGGCGAGCAACGTCCTTGCAGATGTCGGCCCAGCAGTAGGCCAGATCCCGGGCGGGCGCGTAGGGGGCGCCGCCACCTTGGGGGCGGATTTGCAGAACCATGCCTCGTGCTCTTGTTCCGGGTGAAGAGGAAAGCGGCGACGGAAGGCTCAGTTGCCCTTCGTGATCGTTTGTATAGCGTCTGCCGGAGGATTCTCCAAGGCGTTCGCGCCGTCGGTACCGGCGCGACGAAAATGCTCCCGACGAAAATGGCGGGCCGCGTCCTGCCGACGCCACTTGCGCGCGATCCGGCTGACGGGACACTGAGGATCCCCACAACCACACAGCGGCAACTCCCGGCCGGCAGGCCGGTCAAGAGGAAACAGGGTCCGCTGAAAGCTCGGCATGAGTGAAGAGTTCCTGGTTTTCTTCGCTCGCCGCGTTCTGTTCCTCGCTGTCCTTACTCCCTTGTGGATAGCGATCCGGCCAGACCGTGACGGGAAACCGGATGTCCGGGTACAGCTCTTCGCCCTTCTCAACCAGCGATTGCTCGATCATCTGGGCCAGGTCGTGGATTCCCTGAAAAGCCAGGATCTCCTCGCCCAGATCGGGGTGGAACTCGCGTAGTTCACTGAGAATATCGGCGGCCAGACGTCGACAGGCGACGGCCTGGACGGCCAGGGACTGGAAACGGGAGGCCGGCATCGGACGCCGTGTCGCAGCCATGAGTGGGTTCCTCGGTCAGGAAATGGAAGTATGTCGGTGACGACAGGTCAGACAAGTCGCGTCTGGGAGCTCACCGGGCTCGAACCAGCTTTTCCGCCGACAGCCTTCGCAGAATCGCTCCTCGTACGTGCGCCGGTGCGTGGCCGCCGGACAGCAATCCTCCCCCGCGGGACACCTCGCGCATGGTATCGCGAGAGTGAAGCCTCGCGGACATCCGAACACGCCGACGGGCCGCTGCCGCAGGCGGAGCAGGTTGCGATTCTCTGTGAGTTGGGCAGCGGAGACCGCGACGCTCTCGAACTCGGGGGCCTCTCGCGACAGCCGGGGCTCGACCAGGGCGAATAGCTGCAGGTTGTAGAACTCGACCGGGTCGCGGAACGGCCGCTGGCCCCACGGCTTCGAAAACCCCGTCCGTGAGGCCAGCATGGCGACGAAGCGCCGCGTCCAGAACTTGGTCAGGACCAGGCCCACCGGAGTCCCGGCGAGCACGAAGAACGAAAACGTCGCCCCGGGCCGGTGGTAGCGATCCGTGTGCCGCGCCACGCCCTTGACGGCGACCGGGACCCATTCCGAAACGGCCTGGCCCGCCCAGGGACAGACCGGCCCGTGCCGCAGCAGGCTGGTGTTGGCCGCCAGGCGCCAGGCCAGCGTCTGCAAGTCCGTTAGCGAGATCTCCCGTCCGGCCAGGTACAGGGCCGAGTAGTAGACGTGCGGGTACGGGATGCCGGCGGGCAGCTTGTCGCGTAGGGCGGCCACGAAGGCGTGGAAGCCCCGGCCCGTGGGCACGGTCCCGAGGACCCCGATCACGTCAGGGTCGTCCAGGATCTCCTGCTTGCGGCGGAAGATCGCGGAGAGGCTAATACGCGGCAGCCGCGGCAAGGGCATCGTCGCTCACCTCTTCCGCGAAGGGCGCCTCCGAGAACGCGTCCGGAATCGCCCCGACTCCCTCCTCGTTCCGGCTCCCTACGAAAAGCTCCGGCCCGGTTTCCTGCATGTGTCGCAGGTACTCTGCCAAATCCTCCAGCGTCCAGGGCTCGAGGGCGACGTCCTCGATGAACACGAACGCGCGTCCGCTGACAAGATCGGCGAACACGTGGTGCACCTCACCGGACTCCCGCTGCGTGTAAAGCAGCGAGTATCCGCGAGCCAGCTGGAACGTGGGCAGCTCGGGATCCCGCGCTAGCTCGGCAAGCGAAGCGGAGAGGGCCTCGATGCTGCCCGTTGCGTTCAGGTAGCTCGCGACGGCTTGCCACATTGCCAGCGACCGCGTCAGCTCGCCGTAATCCTCTGCCGCCCGCCCCCGCGAGCGCCACACGCACTGGGAGTAGACCACCGCGTCCGCCTGGCTGACCTGAAGACGGACCTCCAGCAAGCCGTCGCCACGGGCGAGAAGCACAGCCCGGAAGCCCTCCTTGCCGTCTCGTCTCTCTGCGCGCTCTTGTTCGTTCATGCTCCGGCCTCCCCCGCGGGCTTCCGCGAAGACGGGCTCGTTTCGACCAGCCCTTGCCGGGCGCCGCCGGCGTGTTGCGCGAGCTGCGACAGGCTGCGCGTGTAGAGCAGCCACAGGTAACTGCGGATGGGGCCAAGCAAAGAGCGCGCGAGCTCGTCGGCGTCGTCCGGACTCTTGGCAAGCTTGCGGACAAGATCCAGCAGGTCGACCTCGACGGCGATCTGGCCGCCGTCGAGGTCCTTGCTGCCCGTCGGGAAGGAAACGCGGACGCAGGGGAGATTGTCGGGAGCGGACAATACCCGGTCGAGATAGAGCAAGCCTGCCTCGGTCCGGAGAAAGTCCCGGAAGGCCCGCTTGATGCCCTCGACGTTCTGCTCGTACGACAACTCTGGTTGTAGCGCTTCCCGCGCGGCGGGGCCCTCGAGATCCGCCGCGGTCGCGGCGCTCTCTTGTTCGGCCTCCGCAAGTCCGACCGGCGACAACTGCTGTTGACTTTGCATCTGTCCGCAACTCCTTTCTCGCGATCAGGCGAAGGATTTCACAGCAATCCCTAGCCATACCTGAAAACCGGCCTTGTCGTCCGGACGCCGGAAAACGTTTCCGAGTAGCAGCAATAGCTGACTCGCCTCGCCCGCCAGGACTGCGGCTGCCGCGCCGATCTGGAGCCCGAAGCGGAGCAGCGTTTCGGGAGACTGCTCTTGCAGCCGGTACTCCAGCATCGGCACCCGCACGTATTCTCCCCCCGTATCCTGCGACCAGGCCTGCGGCCGGTCCGCCGTGTCGATTCGCGCCCGCAGAACCTGCCACGTCGCGCCGTCGCTCGGCGCTGCCGCGGCGAATATCTTCTCGGCGTCCGGCCCGCCGTTGCGCTTGACGACGACCGCGGGCTCTGCGCCCGCCGCCAGCTGCCGGGAAATGTCACAGAACTTGGCCACGATCTGGACCATGAGAACCTCGCTGGATTTGCTTACGCGCGTTTGTAATCGCGGGGATGACGGCCACCAGGCACTCAAAATCCTGGTGGGACGTGCCCAGCGGCTCTCCCTGATACTGCTTGCCGAGGACCGGCTCATGGTGTCCCCGCCGCTTGGCGCCGGAGTGCCGCCCCGCGGCATCGGCGTTGATTCGCACCCCCTCCTCGAAGTCGCCCTGGCTCGCGCCGATGTGCCGGCACGCTTCGCCCAGCAGGGAATCGCCGCCGTTGTGCCGGAGCTCCGGCAGGGGCCAGTTCAGCCGCCGCAGCAGGTCGCTGCGGGCCGCCCACCAGGCGCCTTGCCGAAATTCGAAGTGCGGGCGCCCGCGATAACGGCGAGGCAGCCCGACCGCGGGATTGTACCACGGCTGGGTCTGGATCCACTCCCATTGCCGCCCCTGTACCGGCATGAGATATCGCTTGCCGATGATTTCGTACCGATCCAGCAACGAGGAAACCCGCAGCCACCACTCACGATCCGCCCCGGTCAGATACGAGTCGTCGTCGAACCACATCACGCGCGACGCCAGCGGCACGCCGCCCCAAAACATCCGCCGCATCAGGGGGTACTTGCAGGCGTTGGCCTCCGGCGGCTCGGAACGATAGAGGTAAACGGGCACGCCCGCCGCCGCTATTTCCCCGGCGGCTTCGGACACGACGGCGAACGTCCCCGGCGAGCACGCGTTGAGCCCGATACGAAAATCCTGAAGCAAGACCGCTCCGACGGAGCTCGCGGCGGCGAGAGAAACCAGGCACCGCCGCGACAGCTCCGGATAGTCGCCGTAGCAGAGCGCGCAGACGGAAAACAGCCGCTGCGACGACAAAGGCATGCTGACGACCATGTATCGGGTTCCTTGTGGCGTTTCCCCGGTCCGCCGGCTGCTGCGGCTCTAGGCCCGGCCGGCTTTGCGCGCGGCCCTGGCCGCTTCGACGGCCTTGAGGACGTTACCAACCACCGTGTTGTTGATGCGGCCCGCGGTCGGCGAATCGCCGCTGCCACCCGCTGCCGCCGGCGAAGCGGCCGTCGCCGGTCTTGTGGGTTTCGCCGCCGCACGGACGGGCACCGCCGCTGCGGCCGCGGCGATCCTTCCGGGAGTCAGTTCGCTGGGCGCAGCCCCGGGCT
>Ga0180432_10001134_pt1 | contig 42748 bp, 63 predicted proteins | sample SS_ome_10_FD_132414 | JGI IMG/M metagenome (GOLD analysis project Ga0180432, IMG submission 132414) | Hypersaline lake sediment archaeal communities from the Salton Sea, California, USA - SS_1_MS_2 metaG | ecosystem: Environmental > Aquatic > Non-marine Saline and Alkaline > Hypersaline >... | reverse complement strand
GGCGGCTTTCTTCTCACGCTCGGCAGGTGCCTTCGCCGCTTCTTCGACGGGCTTGACAACTTCAGGCTTCGAGAGAGCGCGCTTCGCGATGTCTTCCGCTTTGTCAGCGGCTTCATTCAGTTTTTCATTACCCTTCTTGAACGCTTCGAAAGTCTTTTCGATTGTTTTGGGAAGCGCCTCAAGGAACGTGTCCATTTTGTCGGACAACTTCTGCGTGCTCTTCTCGATCTCAGTGCGCCTGAAGTTGATGTCGTTGATAAGATCGCGGATGGCTTTGTCGGTAAGTTCACTGACAAAACCAAAAGCCTCTTGTGTCGGGCCAGCCCTTTCAACGGACGTGAGGATTTTATCGAAGCCTTCAGCAAAGGCTTTCTGCAAGTCCTCTCTTTCAGGAAAGGCTTCTTTGAGTCTTTCCGCGAACTCAACAGCCAAAGCACCTTGCTTTTCCCGGAACGCTCTCAGCGTTTCCCTGTTTTGCTTCTCGGTTTCCTCAAGCCTCTTCCTGTCCCTCTTGAGACTCTTTTGCCGCGCTTCGGCGTTTAGAAGGGCTTCCCTTTCAGTTTCAGTGAGTATCTCTCCGCTAGTCTCCTTCAGTTTAAGCTGACGGATCAACTGTTCCGTCTCACCAAGACTAGCATTGATGGCAACCAACTTCTTTCCTGAAGTCAAAAACTCCGTGCCGAAGTCTTCGAACGTTCGCGCGAACTCACTCAGCTTCTCTCGGAATTCGACATCCAAAAGCTGTTGGAGACTGGTGAATGTTTTGATGGTCGCGTTTGCGGCATCCAAGCGCGCTTCGTTCGTGGCTTTTTGCTGATCGAACTCTTCTTTGAAGATTCGGCGGAAGAACGCCAGCTTCGCGGCTTCTTCAAGTTTCCTTGCCGCATCGGCAAGTTCACGCGAAGCCGTGATAATACCGTTGGAAGCATTCTTGGCGCGTCTCTCCATCTCTTTCACGCGAGCATCGCCAATAGCAAAGGCTTTCTGCAATTCAGCAGACGCGCTTTTGTAAAGAGCTTGTACTTTGCCTTGATTGTTGAACGTCCTGTTTTGGATGTCTGTGATTTTGGTTTCGGTTTCTTCAAGTTCTTTGGTAGCACTTTCGAAATTGCGGTTTCGAACCCTGTCTTCCTGTTCGATTTCAAACATCCGCTTCTGCAATTCGAGTTCGAGTGCTTGTCCTCTCAAGCCCTTCTCACGCAACAACTGACGTTCACGATTTTGGTTGAGAGAATCGAGTCTGGCCTTTTCGTCTTCGAAACCGAGTTCCTGAAGCCTCTCTTGGACTTCAATCCGTTTCTTGAACAAGTCTTGAAGTTGAGTCTGATCTTCCTTTTTTTGTTCTGCCGCGACTTGCTGGAAACGCTTCTGGAAGCGCGTGAGAGCCACACGTTCAAGACCTACGAAGCCGCCCTTGAGGGCTTCCTTCTGGAACTCATCAAACAGGTCTTCAAGAGCGTTGATCTGCTTGTTAGGATCGAGCAGCCGAAGTTGTCTTCGAAGGAACGCTTCTCCGCTCTTCTGAAGTTTGTCCAAGTCACGAACGGCTTTTTGCTGTTCGCGCCGGAAAACTTCAAGCTGCTTCGTCAAGAAAGTTGTTTCAGCAAGGAGGGCATTTTGTGTGGCCTTGACACGCGCCTTCGCGATGTCCTGGGCAGTCGCTCCTTGCTTACGCAGTGTATCGACGATTGCCATCTCGCGTTTATGAATCGCTTCGATTTGCGCCGCCATATCCTTTGCAGTTTCCGCCTGTCGCGCGAGAAGAGATTCGTTACGCCGATTGATTCGCTCAAGGAGACGATTGATCCGCACACGTTCCTTGTCGTTATCCTGGGTCTTCTTCGTTTCCTTCGCAATCTTTTCTTCAAGCTGAAGAATGATTGTTTTGGTATTTTCTTCATCTTTAAGCAGTTCTGGCGACTTGTCCTTACCTTGAAGTTCCAAATTCCTTTGGATGAAGCGCAGTATTTCTTTCTGAAAGTTCAAACGCTTGCGGAGTGCTGTAAGACCTTTTTCTTCCTGTCTAGCAATTTCCTTAGCATTATCCGCAATGCCTTTTTGTAGTTTAGCACGAACTTTCTGTTGCTCCACGATCTCAACGAGTTTGGTTTGCTGTTCCGCCGTCAAATTGACGAACGTTCGCAATGACTCGTTGGCCGTATCCAATTTCAGGTCCGAAACAAAATCGATGCCAGGAATAGAAACAATACTGGATCGGAATTTTGTGAGCGTGTTAATGAACTCATCGAACACTTCTATTCCACGCTGTCCACTCCCGAATAGTCGTTCAAGCTGGAACATGAAAGGATTCAGGCCACCAGCAACTTGCGCAAGAGGAATCCGGCTTGCCTGGAGTTTCGTGGCGAAGATAAGCGCCTGTTCCGATGTGATGTGAAAAGTTTCTCGAAGGCTTTGCAGGTCTTTATCAAATTGTTTAAGAGCTTCGGCACCAAAAGTGGCTGCGTCGATAGCACCAAAGACTTGAAGAAACTTGGCGAGAGCTTTACTTGCTTTTTCGCTGTCATCGGAGACAGCTTCAAAAGCAAGTGCCTTGATAAACTCGTTGACTTGTCCGCGCACTCTATCGAAATTGGCTTTATCAACTTCGATTTTGAATTGCGGCGCATCCTTTCCTACGATGAAGTTGATCCGATCCACAACGCGCTGAACGCGAGCAATAGCTTCCTCTTCGCCTACTTTGCCTTCACGGCTTGTCAACGCTTCCTGTATGAATTGATCGAAAGCCTGCCGCACGCCCACAGCGCCTTGCCGAAGCGTTCTTGCGATGCCTTCGGTCAAACCTTCCTGATCGATCAACTCTTGAAGTTTTACGTCTGTACGACTAAACTGCGTGAGCAAATTGTTGATGGACTCTCTTGAAACTTCCGTGAAGTCCTTCAACCCCGTGCTGACACGCTCTGTAGCATCCGCAATCGTCTTGAACTCTTGGTTCAAAACGTTCACAGCGTTCGTCAACGCGCCGGTTTCTTCTGCCGATTTCTTTGCTTCTTCACGTATTTCCCTGAGCCTGTTCCTGGTTTTCTCCGTCTGTTTCTCGACAAAGCCGAACGTCTCTCCGAGTTTTTTCCATCCAGTGTTCAAGAATTCCGTAGGCTTTTGAATCAGACCAAGAGCATAGGCTAATTCGGAAGCAAGATCGATGATGGCCACAAGGCCAGCAACAAGGATTCCGACAACGGCAATGATCTTTGCTGCGGATGCAAGGAAGATGAGTGCGGCTTTAGATGCTGCAAGAAAAGCGATACGCACTTTTCCGAGCGCGCCGATAAGACTCACGCCGCCCACACCTGCTCCTGTGATAGCCGCGATGAGATTGGCAATGGCAATCTTTGCTGCTCTTGCCGAAGCCACCGAGAAGAAAAGGATGGCCCTTGAAGCTGCTCCAAACGCGGGAACAAGTCTGGCCAACCAAAGAAGAAGTCTTCCCACAGAACCAACGAAAGCCGTTATGACACCGAGCGCACTTCCAAAAACTTCGATGAAGATGAATGCCGCTGTCGCCACGGTGCCAAGCACAGCAACCAACGCACCAAACTCAATGGCAAGCGTTGCGATCTGCTTTGCGAACTCAGGGTTCTCCTTGATCCATTCGCGCACTTGGAAAAGCACGTCTTTAACGATCTTACCGAACGGTTCGAACGCATCTCTGATAACACGCCCGATTTCATTCGCCGTTTGCTGGAACTGACTTTGAAGCGTTGCCAACTGCCGTTGCACCTCCGCTTCAACGGAGATGCCGTCTCGGAAAGCCTGATTGGCGATGAGTTGTTTCTGTGCCACTCGTTCCGTGTTCGCGGCCAGTAAGTTAAGAACACGTCCAACGCGAATGTTGTTAAGGCCGAGAAGCGTTTGCGCCGTGATCTTTCCTTGCGCATCAAGAGCATTGAATCCCTTCAACACAAGATCGAGAGCGCCGAGCATATCCGTTTTGAGGAGTTTCGAGAACTCTTCGAAGGAAACGCCCGCGACTCTTGCCGCTTCCCTGGAACGGTCTGTGATCTGCGCGAGGATTCTCTGCAAGCCTGTTCCTGTGACTTGCGCCGAAACACCCAACTCCGCGAGCACGGCACCAAGAGCCGTCATAGCTCCAATGCCTTCCGTGCCGAGAATGTTGAACTGATTCGCCACAGGTCCAAGGAACTGCACGAAACGAACGAGAGAAGCAGCGGAGACGGCTGAAGCATCGGCCACGGCATTGAATGCGTCGCCGATCTTGGTGATGTTCGCAATGTCGATCTTGAAGAGAAGCGTAAACGACTTGAACGCTTCAGCCGCTTCCTGTCCGGTCAACTGCAACGCGATAGCGACTTTTTGGGCTTGCTTGACAAACTGCACGAGATTGTCTTGAGCAACGCCCAACCTCGCAGCCGCTTCCGCAAGATCGAGAACTTCGTTCGTTGCGATGCCGAGACTGCTTGCAACGTTCGTAAGTTCTTCTCCCAAGTCCCGCAACTGATCGCCGGACTTTCCAACCAAACGCCCGACACGAACAAGTTTTGTTTCGAACTCGGTGAACGTTTCAACAACGCTGCGCAAGACACGCTGGCCTATCGCGGCAGCCGCCACAAAGCCGAAGAACGACTGTCTCGTTATTCCGAGAGCACGATTGAGCAATCCCGCTGACTTCGTGGTTTCCGCGAATGCTCCACCAGCACCACCGGCAATACGAGCGCGGTTCAAGTCTCTGATTGCTTTGTTGGCTTGATTCACCACAGTAGAAAACTGAGTGAAGCCTTTAGATGCCGCCGTGGTAGATGCAGCGATCTTCCGAGTGAAGTTGTTTATCGAAGCGAGTGCCGTTTGGAGTCCGGCCAATGCCGCGCTGTCAACTTGGATTCTCGCTTTGATAACAAGTCTGTCTTGTGCTCGTTTCCGAAAAGCATCCAGCTTCTTTTCGGCGGCTTTGAGAGTAGCCGTAAGCGCAGCCTGATTGATTTTGATCTTCAGGTTAAGCCTTGCTTCGACTCGCGTCTTAAACTTCTTCAAGCGTTCTTCAACGACTTGAATACTTCGCGTGTCGAGTTGAAGCCTAATCAGAATGGTTTCGGCCACGGTCTTGCTCCCTTACCCCATAGAGGGCGGCGGGGGTCTTCTAGGGACTCGTCCTTTGTAGTTCGGTCGTCCCTTGTTTCTTGCCCCGCTCCCTCTAAGTTTGTTGAGCACTTGCAACTTCTCCACAAACTGAGAATTGATCCCGCGTTCTTTTGGTCGATCTCCCTTTCCGGCTTCGTCGTACTCTTTCATCACTCGTTTGAACTGTTTCGCGTCGGCATTGACGCCAAGACGAGTGGCGATGGCCATTTGTTTGATGTCCTCCAACTCCCCCGTGATGACTTCCTTGTACAAGATGCTGATCTCCTCTTCGCTGAACTCCCACAAGATGTTCCTTATCGTGTACCCGTGCCTTACCAAGCGCGAGATTATTTGCGCGTCGGAGACAGGTTCGGACTGGCGATCTTTTCCATCGTCACCAGTCCGCTTAGCAGGTTTTTTAGGATGAACTCAAAGTTCTGTTCGAAGATGATCTTTCCAAGTTCAACGATGTCGAAGAACTCAAGTTCATGGACGTAATCGAAAGCCTCCTTTTCGCTGCTGAAGTTGTACGGCCTTTTGTTGTCATCTGTTTGCGCGAGCGTCTTTGCGATGATTTCCGTCACAGACGCAGAATTGTCCGTGAGCATCTTTCCGATGTTGTCTTCGGTGAAAATGCCGATCATGGATGAAATGCTGATTGCCAACTCTCCTTGGGGAGAAATCAAACCTCCAAGAGAAGAGCCGAAAATCTGAACGCCTTGGGGTAGAAGTGTCATTCCCAAGCCCCACGGCCAGCGACGAAGAATCAGTTTCTTCGGGCGCTTTTCCGCGTACATGCCGAGAGGTTCATACTCTTCTTCTCTCGTCGTAAGAAGTTTCCGAAGCCTTGCCTTTCTTTCTTCTTCGGTTTCTTCCTTCTTCTCAGGAACTTCCTGCTTTGCTTTTTCTTCTTTTTCCGCCGCCAACTCGTCTACCTTCGTGGCTTCTCCGTTCATGTCAGTCATCTCCCGTGATAAATGAAAGAGAGAGAGTGAGGTTCAAGGCCCTCACTCCCTCTCTCCTTTTCGGACAGTAACAGCCGACAGCACATGCTATCGACTAAATGTTCTGGCCAGCCCCAAGTTGCTGAATGACCCCGTAGGGCGCACTCGGCGCAGCAAGGCTGTTGTCCAGAATGTCCAGTTCCAACTGGAACGAAGTCCAGTCGTCGCTGTTCCAACTGAAGTCACCAGTCGGATTGATCTGAACGTTGTCAAACTGTGCGATCATTTCCTGTCCGGTATCCGACACACCGATGAACTGGACCTGCGCAGTCTTGAGAATTTGGGTGAGCGGATTGAAACTTCTGCTCTCCAAAACATCATGCGTGTAGTCCACTTCAACGAAGTCGCCATCGCCGATGCTGCCAGTGGCAACACGACGGATGGCCTTGTGGCCGAAATGATCCTCGATCACGTAGTCGGTCGTGACAGTGAACGCAGCGCCGCCACCATACGGTTCAACAACAACCGAAGAGGCGTTGACACCATCCTTCAGAATGCGCCTTTCCGTTCCGGTCAGCTTCATCACTTCGGTTGTCACACTCCCACCACCTGGAGAAGCAGCAACGTCCGTGATGTCCCCACCAAGGAAGAAGAGCCGAAGGTTCTCGGGATCGGCTTCAACGATGGTGACAGTGATGGTCGAAGAGATTTCCTTGACAATCTTTCGATCCTTCACCCGCGTTCCGGTGGACGCGCAGAAGTGCTCTTGAAAGTCAATCGCTTGTGCGAAAGGAGCCTCTTCGATGCAGCCAAGATCGACAAATCCGCGATACTTAGGCGGAGTTGCGGAAGCATCGAGAAGTTCGTTCACCCACAAACGAATGCCCCCAAGAGTGTAGTTGTAGGGACTTGGGCGCTCGTAATGAGCCATTGTTCCACACTCCTGTCTTTGTCCTTATCGAAGGCGTCTCAGTTCCTCAAGGAGAAACTTCCTCGCCTTGGACACAGCCTTTTGCAAGAAACGATTGGGCTTCGCTCCAGGGTGAAGTACGTGAGTGGCATATTGCTTGTAGAGATTCCCCTTACCCAATCCCTTCCTTTGTGCTTTGCTCCGTCTTCGACGAAGCGTGTCTGTCCCTTTCCGCAACAAAAAGTTCTTGTTAGGAAAGGCCAGTATTCCCCCCGCCCTCTTTGCGAAGATGAAGTTCGGGCCGAAGCCTTCAGTCAACGGCAACAAGTGCGGGGCATCCGAAACGACAGTAACGCTATCGCCACGGACGACAACACGGAGAGAATCGACTAGTCCTTTTCCTGTTTCTCTACGATAAGGACCGGGAGCATTCTTATCCCCGCGCGGTGCGGTTCTTCGAATCTCCTTTTCGAGTCTCACACCAACATTCCGCAACGCCTCGCGGAATTCTCTGCGGGCACGCTGTTTGTCAGTCCCAAGCATGACTGCCAATCTGCTTTCAGCCATCATGGAGTCCTAACATACTTAGTGGCCCACTGACTGCGGAGCCGGTACGTATCCGTTCTCTCATCGAATACGTTATCCTCAACCGACTCTTGCCGGAAAAGAGCGACATTGATCTTCAAATCCGGCACGGGAGACGGAACCACGGCTTGAAGAAGCCTTGGGGTCACGGCCAACTGAATGGCCCGGTGAACCAACCAAATGGTTTTCTTCTCCTTCGTCTGCCCTTTGTGAATCACATCGATCTGAACCGTCCCGTCGATCCTTCCGCAAGGATCAACAGTTTCGGCCAGCATGTTAAACGTTACGGCAGGCAGCTTGCCGTCTGTCAAATCCTCAAGCATCTTGCTGTCGGACGGATAAATCCGATCACCAACAAGCGGCCCAACGCCCGTGGTAGGATCGTCAGAAGCCACCAACGCGCGTCTAACAGCTTCCAAAATCTCGTAACTAATCGTTAGTGCCCTCCTCATCTTTATTCCCATTTCTGACTTGACTATCGCACGATTTTCGTGTAATAGTTAAGACATGAGATGGAAACAGATTCCAGGCTACGAAGGCTTCTACAGTGTCTCCCACACAGGACTTGTGAGAAGAGACACTACGGAAAAAATACTCAAGCCTTCGCCAACGGGCAAAACAGGATATGTAAGCGTTGATCTTTCCAAGAAAGGAAAGCGCAAACGCATAAACATCCATCGTCTTGTGATGCTTGCCTTCGTCAGTCCTTGCCCTCCTGGCCTTGAAGTCAACCACATTGACGGAAAAAGAACCAACAACAGACGAGACAATCTTGAGTACGTCACACGCTCTGAAAACCACCTTAACGCCTACAGAGACAGAGGCGTTAAAGTAAACCAAGGTTCCAACCACGGAATGAGCCGCCTTACGGAACAAAAAGTGAAACGCATTCGACGCCTTATTCGAAAAGGTTGGAGCCTCAAACGAATAGCCAAGAAGTTCAGAGTTGATCCTTCCTGCATTTCTAGGATCAAATCCTACGAACTCTGGAAACACGTTTAAGTATGACATCTCGGTCAGTTCTCCCCGTACCGGCGACACAACAGCCGGTAGAAGTCTTCTCTCGGATCGAAACGAACGCCGACAACAATGAACTCTTGATCCGCTCCGGTATGATCCGTGTCAAGAATCCTATCTTCCATTGTTGGCCGGAATTCCGTTTCGTCAAGCAACTTGAATTCTTCCTTCAACGCCCAAAAGACGACATCTCCAACAGCGATGATCCCCGAAAAGATCAACTCGGCTTCCATGTCCACGTCGCTTTTGTTTACAGTCAGTACGATCTTTTCAACGTCGTCTGTCACTTGCCAAGACGGCCCTGCAAATGTCTGAGCCTTGATTCGCGTGTACACAACACCTTTCAAATGGTTGTCTTGGCGAATGAGCATTTCACAGCGTCCACTTGCAGGGTTGTACTCCTTTCGTTTGATCGTGAACAGATTGCCCGATCCAGACGGCCAAGTAACCACGGAAAGGATGTTCGGGTTTACATCGTACACACTCAAAAAACGATCCGTGGGAAGAATCAATCCGCCGCTGTTGGCGATTTGTTCGTCATCCAGATTCGGCACACTGGCGGGAATGGCAGTGTACTGTTTCACCAATTCCCTTCTAGGCCGAATGTTTCCGCTTCCAAGGTCTTCCCGACAAAAAGCGTATTGGTGAAAGTCTACAAGAGGATCATTCAGCAATGAACGCTCTTGATGGAAAATTGATTTGAGTTCCTCGTTAAAGGTTACGACTTCACGAGGACCAAGCCCCTTTGGAAAGTTCGGAAGAAGAGCCAACTCAAATCTCCTTCAGCGGAACGATGGGTTTGGTGAACTCGGCGAACACCACATCGTCTGTCACAGGCTCGCATGTGCGATGAAAACAATGATCGCACTCTTGGGTAAAATCCTCAAAGATGTCTTTCGGCCATGCCGCGAGATGCTTTCTCAGACAAATGCGACACTTCAACACTCCTATGATGTACCTGTCGGGGTCGCCCTTCTCCTTTGGACAGTCAGCCCACGCGCACACGAAATCGTTGGGAACATCGATGTTGATCTCGCCAGCGAGAACGTCATCGATACATTTATCCCAACGTGCTTCCATCGTGGCGTCCATATCACGCTCTCCGATTCTTTTTCCCTGTCCGTTTCTTCGGTACACTTTTTCCACGTCCGCCCCGGACAAGTTTCTGCGATCCTTTTTCCATCTTCCCTTCTTTCTGAAGGGCAGACGTAGCGATGGCAAAAGCACGGCTTTCGTCGAAGCCTTGCCGCTTGAGTGCCGCTACTCTCTTGTCAAGAATTCTAGGCATCTGTCCTCACCTGAAGTTCGTTGGAGATGGCGATGCGCCCATTGTAGTCCGTCGTCCCAACGACGATCCAATAGACGGTATCGGGAGTCAAGTCACTCAGTCTAGCGGCGTTCTGCCACTGTTCCTGAGAGATGACAAGAATGGGTTCAAGCCCTTCTCTCACGCCTGGATTTGTCAAAGCGGAAGAAAGGCGCGTCTTATCTTCAATCTCAGGAAGCGTATCGATGTAGACAACGTAAGAGTAGAAGTCACTCACCGTTGCCCGCGTCCACTGGATGTCAATCGTCGTGTCCGTCTTCTTCAACAACTGAAGCGTTGTTTTCGGAGGAGTGTGTTGAACATCCGTAGGAACCATAGCATCGATCACAATATCTCGCCGGATGAGTTCTCCTTGAAGAATGCTCTCGTCACCGAGAGTGAGTTGAGAATCATCCAAGTAACGTTCGAACTGTTGCCGAAGTTCCTTTTTGATGAGCGCATTGTTTTTTACGCTTTGGCCTGGATCGGTTTTCCCGACACGAGAATCAATCAGGAAATACTTGGCGAAGTGGAGTAGGCGCGAATCAGTTACCATCATCGCGGCCCAAAGAAGAATTGCAGGTTCTTCAATGGGTTTCACTTCATCGAAACTTTGAATCTCTTCATTGAAGAGACGAGCGCCGTCAAAAAGAAACGCCGAGAGTTCATTGTCTGGTAGCTCATCGTGCGGCACGCTTCCCATAGAGCGCAACCGCCCGATGAGTTCCAGACGCTTCGGGGAATCGATCACACTGTACTGATCCAGCAACATCACTTCGAAAGACATCGTAATTCCCCTTAATCAAGCGTGATGGCGTTGTCTCCCTCTTCAAGCGCGTCTGCCACGAAACGGGGGCAAACGTATTTCATCCCGTCGAGAAAGCTGTTGTACACGTCCTGAAAACTAAACGTGCCTATCGTCGGTGCGGGATGGTGCGACTTCATGGCGCGAATCGTGACGAGTTCCGTACTGCGCGCCAAAGTCGGATTCGCATCCGTGGGTTGATATGTCTGCATGAACCTTTTCGCCGCGTTGTCGATCTTCGCTTGAAGAGCTTTTCGCTGACGAACTTTTTCCATCGTGTTCTGCGAGCGAAGACCGCCAGCGGAAAGAACTTCCGAGCCATCTTCTCGCAAAGCAGCTTCATCCACAAACTCAAACTCGTGCAGAAACTTTCCTGGCCTTGTTGATCGCGGCTGATTCATCTCAGCAACTTTCGCCGGGTTGTTCACGGCAGCGGAACTTTGTGGTACGATTGTTTCCGCTGTTGGAGAAGCAGACGGGGACGTGGCAGTAGCCGTGCCCACATCGCCTTTTCCTTCGTCCTTCGGTGCTTCGTTCGTGCCCGCATTCTTCGGGGGAGTTTTGTTGTCCTTCGCCATGGTCTTTCTCCTTTGTTAGTGAAAAATCGACACGGTTGTTTCGAGAGAGTCCACGTGTCATTCTCTCTACTCACATCCTCGTCTCCCTAGACGAAGGTGACTTTCTTCTGCCCTTGCGAAAGAACCGCCAACGCAGCGGTATTGCTTCCAACACGAGCAGTCACGTAGACATCTTCCGCCGCCGTGTCGGCGACGTAGCCGCTCACTTTCCCGTCAGCGTCACTCAACATCTCCACACCATCGTTTCCACCTGCCTCCGTGTCAAGAAGTTGACCAAGAGACATAAGGCCAAGAGCCGTGGTAGCGATGACAACTCCAGAAGCATCCAACGCGGACAGGAACACTTTCTTGTTGGAAAGAACATTTCCTTCCTGATCCTGCACGGTGAACTCAAAAGCCCCGCCCGCTTGATCCGCACCACCAACAGCACTTCCCGGAGCAACGGCAGTAGTGAAAACACCAGCCAACTTCGCGGCAGCAGCGCCAGTGAAATACATCTTGAAACGACTGGAAGGCATTCGCGCGTTCAGCCGAAGCGTTCCACCGTTGTCTGACGCGGCGATGTACTTGTCGAAGACGGCATTCGCGGCAAGAAGCGCGGCAAGTTCAGCCGCCGTGGTCGCGGCAGGCGTAGCGCCCACAAGACCATCGATGGAGACTTTCTTGTACGAAGCCCCGTTGTCTTCGCTGAAGTACGTGTTGAGAAGTTGGTCGGCAGTCACACTCATGTCGTAAGTGCCCGCCCCGGCATCGTGATTGGTCGCGCCACTGTGCTTTGTGACACCACCAAGGTCCGCTTCGTCAAGAACGCCGCCAATGACTTCAACAGGCGGCGATTCACGTTGAGGTTTATACCCGTCTCCGAAGACATTTGGATCGGCATCGTTGATTTGTCGGCTCATCCGATTTCTCCTTTTAGCACAAAGGAGGATAGGAACGGCTTTGAAACACTCGCCACCGTTGCCCCTATCCCCCTATGTACTGCGCTCCACAAAACAAGGCAAGGCCGGATTCCGGGGACCATTTGGTCTAAGCGGGTCATGCCCGCCCCCTCCACGCCATCATGCACGTACCGGCCAGGGGTCTGAGGAAAGTTCCCCGTGGTGGACATGGAGTGCAGTCCTTTGTGCCACCACGGCATGATGTAACCTCCCTGCACGGTTGCCTTGCTCACTCACGCAGACTCCAACACCAGACCATGCGCACTTTCGACCAAGCCAGTACCCCAAATGCCGTAGTAGGCAATGGAGTGCTTCCGCCCATGGTCCTTCACGCCATCGTCCCGCATTTCCGCTTCCAGGGAAATGGCAAGGCCAATCACGTGATCCCCGACGATGAGGGCCGAGTAAACATCGGCGTTCGTGCTGAACACGCCAGCGTCCACGCCGGTATCCTCGTTGTCGGTGTAGATCGATCCATCGGTGCTCAGAATCTTCCGAACCTGAGTCGTCTCGATGAAACGAACGTCTTCGATGCGCCCGATCTCCCCAAGGAAAATCTGATCGGGAGCGCCGTAGTTCGCGGCATTCACCCACGCCTGATCCCGACGAAGGAACTTCGCCTGATGAGGATGGATGAAACAAATGTAGGCATCCCCGTTGAACTTGGGAGCCTTGTTGGTTGCCAGGGTGGAAACAGCATCACGAATCAAGTCCACGTCGAAAGTGTCGGAACTCGTGATAGCGGCACGTCCGCTTCTGCCTCGCGCGTACAGCGCGCCAGGAACGGTGTACAGCGTATCGCGGATTTCCGCGTCCCGCGTCTTGGCGAAGTGCATTCCGAGCAGTTGCGCGGAACTCGCCAAGATGTCATCGAAAGACGAGCGAAGCAACAGTTCGCTCACCCCAATGGCTTTGCCTCGCTCGCCAACAGCGATGCTAATCTGCGAAGCGGCCAGGGCATCCGGCACGATGTCAACGTTCTCGGTGAGAACATTCGAGCCGGTGAGGGAAGAATACTTTAGGAACTTGATCGTCAGGCCCGGAAGGACGTTCAACTCTTCCTTCACACTCGCCACCTGTTCAAAGCGCAGCAAGGGTTGCGCCTGGAAGATGATTTCCTGCGAGTACACTTCCAGGATCGCTTCAGGAAGAGGAGTAGCGCCGCCACCAGACGCGATTGCGGTTGCAATGGCCATTGTTCTCTTTCTCCAAACAGTCTAGTCCCTCAAAGACTATCGGCTTGTAAGAGGATTTGGATTGCGCGGATAAATCTGCCGCACTCTGCTCAAAATCTTCTTACGATTAGCCGCGTAATCTTCAGGGGACATGTTTCTCACATCCTGGTGAAGTTTTTCTTCTTCGGTTTGCGCCGGGATGCCTTCGACGCCCGAAGTTGCCGGACGGGGAGCAGACAACGGCGTAGGAGCCGCCGGTTGCACCCCATTTGCAGCGGGGACGCTGTGCGTTTGTGGCATGGTGGCAGTAGGGGTGGTCCCCTGTGGCGTCTGTGCGGATTCAGACGATGAAGCATTCGCCGCCGGTTCTGCGCTCGAAATTGCTCCGGCAGGGAAATATCGAGCATAGACAGCCTTTGCCTCAAGAGCACTCGCGCGAAGTTCTTCTTCCGTCGAGCCTTTCACGAGTTCAGCAACAATCTTCCCACCCGCTTCATCGATGAGTCTTTGACGGAAAGCAGCTAAGCTGTCGCCTTGCAGGGCCGAGACGCGAGAAGTGAGTTCCCTGATCTCGGTAGTGTACTGTGCACGCTCTTCATCGAACTGCTTCTTCATTGCGGCAGTGGCTTGGGCGGCTGTGTCCTCGATCAACGCTTGGACATCAAACCCAGGATTATCTTCTTTCTTTGCTTTTGAAGAAGCCTTTTCGACTTTCGCCTTCAGCGTGTCAACAGCACTTTGAAGTTCAGCGTTCTGATCGGTCAACAGCGTAACGTTCTGCTTGAGAGTTCCGTTCTCCGACTCGTAATGTTCGAGTTTGGAAAGTTTGTCGTACAACTTTTGCTTCTCTTGCTGCCGAACTTTTTCGAGTTCAGCTTTCACGTCGGCTGGATACTCCGTCTTCGTTTGCCCATCCCATCCACAAGACGGACAACGGGCTTCGGGAGTCGGAGTAACCTTCTCGACAACAGCAGGCGTTGCCGCTTGATTCCCCTCTGCCCCAAGACGCTTCTTCTCTTCGGCGGCTTGAAGCGCAGCCGTCGCTTTTGACGCGGGGATTCCACTAGTCGTTTCCATCTCTCGTCTCCTTCTTGTTCTTAGTCAGTAGTCGGCAACTCCACATGATCCACGTACTACCTGCCAGCGGGCTTTGAACGAACGGTGGTGCCCCTGCCGACAGGCTGAGACAGTCCAGCGCCTTGCATCCGGGTCACGCGCTCGCCGTCCATCTTCGAGCCTTGCTGCGTGCCCTGTTGCTGGAGCATTCCGGCACGGAACGCCCCTTCCATTACGGACTGATCGCTGCCACCAAGGTAGTCATCGCTCAGACCGTGAGTGAAACGAGCCATGATCTTTCTCCTTCCCGAAACAAGTCTACACGAAACTTCACGATGCGCCGTGCTTCCCAGTCGTCCCTACGCCCACGGTCAGTGCCCTTACGGTAGTGTACCGATTATTCGGTTATCCCCGAAAATGTCAAGGACTTTCTCCCCCGCCTACACCCTCTTCCGTCTTCTCCATTTCGGACAGTAGCTCGTCATAGGCTGTATCCTGCGCCTGGAAAGAGGCTTCCAGTTCAGGCAGGTTCAATCCGTATGAGCCGAGCGCGTACACGTTCAGATTCACGGGACGCTCGCCGAGAGCCGCCACAGCGCGTTCAACGTCTTCGGCCAACGTCTGTCTTTGATCTGCGAGGATTTCCAGCATCCTCCTCTTCACGTCCTTGACACCGAGAGTTCTCAGTGCTCCCGCTCTGGACTCCAATCCTTGCTCCATCTTGGCGACAAGCATGTCCACCACGAGTTTTTCATCTCGCGGCAACGGGGAGTTGAACTCAATTCCCGTTTCGTACATCCTCGTCTTGTCCTGGATTTGTTCTCCGATCTTGACGCCGAAGCGTTGATCCAAAATCTGAAGAACGATCTCGTTCGCCTGGACGATGGAACTGCCGTATGTCGTGTACTTCCTTCGAGTCTTTTCGATCAAAGGAAGATAGGTCACTTCCAACGCGGCGGCAGATGTGTTGCTGATTTCTTGGATCGATCCCAAGGAGTTCTCGGGCGTATTGGAGATTTCATGCAAGGACAGCTTCAGGAACTTCAAGTGATTCACTGCCGCTTCAAGTTCCCCTTCCAGTCCCAAGTTCTCCACTCTCGCCTTTTCAGGAAGGCCGGACCATACCTGATTCGGCGACTTCTCAAGTTGCTGCGCTCTCGCTCCGAAGATGAGGGTTGTCGGAGCGGAATGATACTTGATGATCGAATCGATGTCGTTAGCCGCTTCATTGATGTGCTCATTCAAAGGAATGATGTCGTCAATGTCGGACTCACCAAAGAACGAACTTGCGATAGGGATGTTCCTCGTATGGACGACAGGAATCCGGCCAAGGAAGTTCTTCCTTCTGGAACCCGGAATCTCGTCCCGGTTCCAATACTCAACGACTTCTCTCCGGGTGATGATGATGGAGTACAATCCAAGCGGGCGTCCGCTTCTCAATGTCATGGCCCGCAAAGGTCTGTCCGAAGAGTTGAACACAGTCGGGAACTGGATGAGAACGGCATACATCTCCCGTTCGTCGCTTTCGTCGTAGATGGGGTGGACATAAGAACTGTTTATATTGCGAATGACGATCTTTTGCTGATCGAGAGGGAGAGGCTTTCCGTCCACACCACGATCTTCGACGGTGATGTAAAGAAAAGCATCGCCTGTCACAGCGCCCATCTGTCCGTGTTCCCAAAGCATCTTGTCTCTATCGTTGGCTCTCCACACCATATCGAGAAGCGGAACAATGTTTTCGTTCCCCGGTGGTGTAGTGATCTTAAACCCGGAGCCAAAGAGCCAATCGACGGACTTGTTTATAATGGGACGACAGTAGTTGATGGCGAGTTTTCTTTGCCCGTCAATGGTTCGAACTTCGAAGTGTTCTCCGCGATAAAAGCGCCAGTTGCGCTTGTAGCGAGCAAGGCGTGTATGCGTGTAGTCTCGGGAGTGATCTTCAAAGAAAGTTCCGGTAACGTCCAAGACATCGTTCCCCGACAAAGCAGAATCGAGATACGTATCGGTACGTCCCGTGAAAGTCTTTCTCAAGAAGCCAAGCACTTTGCTCATGGTCTAACCTCACTCTATTAGTGTGCCGAAAATTCGGTACACTACTTAGCCCTCTTGCGTCCAGCGGCAGCCATCTTGGCCATCTTCTTTGCGCCGAACTTTTTCCGGCCTATGACAGCGGCCAAAGCCTTTGGGTCTTCAATCCCGTCTTCCTGTCTTCCCAAGGATCGTTGAAGCCGTTGAAAACGTTTCCCGGTTCCCAACTTGGGCAGCTTCTTTTTCTGTCCACGTCCGCCACGCTGTGCCATTACGCTATTACCCCCGCTCCTACCATGAAGTTCTGTTGAACTTCGATTTCGCCCGTGTCTGCCGGTTCCTGCGCGCCGTAGGCGGCAAGCATGAGAGAAACAGGGTAGTCGTCATGCGCTCCCGGTTCGTCTGGATGCTCGCACACCATGTAGTTGTTCTTGTACAACTTTCTCAAGTCCAACATCTCTCCCACGAAGCGCCTGAAGTGTCTTGACTTTCTCGCCTTCTCTCCGGCAGGGAAGGAGAGTCTACCCGACATGAGATCGGAATGCAATATCTTAAAACCATCCGACTTCGAAGCCGGGGTGAACTTCACTCCCTGCACTTCGACAAATCCCATTTCAGGCGTTCCATCCGCCCCCTTCCCGCGATCAAACTCGCTGTAGTACACGGTGAACTTGTCAAGTCCCCATTCCCCCACACCTGTTGCATCGAGAGTGATCTTCCTCAGTCCTTTGAAATTGGAGAGGAAGTTCACAATCTCGTGGAATTGGTGCTCGTAGTTGTCGCCGAGAAGCATGTGCCAAGCAACGACACGCTTGTTGTAGGCGATCCAATGGAAACTCCCTTCAGGCGTGTCAACCCATTCATCAGCGACGGGAGTTCTCCAATCCACGTCCATTACGGTAATCACACTTGGATCGTGGATTTTTCCGAAGTCAATCCCGGCGATCTGAGTTGTCACACGAGAAGATCGGTGCCAAATCTCGTGATAGCCGCCGTGCGTCTTAGCGATTGCGGGCGTCATAAGCTGCTTGTCCGTGATGAACTGTCCACGCTCAAGCAACCATTCGCAGCAATAGCTAAGACGGAACTCATCGCTGTCTTCACCAAGGCGAACTTTTTCTTTCTTGATGTAGTCCCGATACATGGAGTTGTACTTTTGACAAACAAGATAGTCGTATCGGTAGTGGTTCTTCGCTTCGCCTTGCGCGTACAAACGCTGATTGGACTTGATCGACGTGTAGAAATCAGACTTCTCCGTCGAACAAGTTCCGATCTTCACAATGACGCCGTTGTACGCGGCAACCATGGGATGAAGGCTGTTACCTGTTACGATTCCATTAGCAATGACAAAATGCCGTTCATCTGGAACAGTCACGCAGTATGTGGGTTTCTTTCCGATATGTCTGACGGATTTAACACTAACAAACTGTATGTCTTCAGGATAAAACTGACTTCTACTCCGCCCTCTTTTTCCTTGAATAGTGCGGATACCCGCTTCAAGAGCGTCTTGTTTTGGCCCTAAGTTAAACTGCTTATGAAATTCACGCACATCTTCAACAGACTTTATATGCAGTCGGTACATATAGGTGCCTAGACGTTCTTTTATTCCCGGCAAATTCCCTGTGCTTTCCACGAAACCTTCGAACTTAGCACATTGAATGCCGAAGTGTAACAAAGTTTTCCGAAGGCCGTCTACAAGATACTCTGAACAGTTGGAAAATGAAACAACAGGTTTCACAGTCGGATTTTCTATACTGCCGTCAGCTATAATCAACCCGGAAGCAAGTCCGCGCAGAAATTCTAAGCTCCAAGGAAGATTGGGTATACGCTTGTTCTCACGCTTTGCCCCCCAAACGCCGATTTTTTTCAGCCATTCTGTCAACTTATTAGAGCCTTTCTTGTTTCCAGGCGAAGTAAGCCCACATTCAAGCATTCCACTAGATTGCTCGTTATAGACTACAGGACGCACGCCGAATTCATGCGGACATATACGGTCAAGTAGTTTCTTTACAGAAGGCTCAACAATTATTTGCGGCTTATCGCCAGTGAAACATCCGTCACCAAGAAGCAAGCCAAGCAAGAATCCTCGATCAAAGTTCCCTAAGACACCTGCTGCATTATTCAATCGTGTAGGAACAGCCATTTGCCAGCCGGGCTGGATTTCGTAAGTCAAGGCTTCGAAAGGAACCCTCCGAGTTCTGCTGCGCACAAAATGCCGGTGATTGGCCGTAACGTCTAAGTATCTTCCTCCTGCTAATGTCACACGATACACGGGTTGCACACCATTATCATGGTACTCAATATCACGAGACTCAAAAAAGCCAGAAGGAGTCAACACAGGCAGTTTCTTTTTGACAACTTCTTCCACAGGAACTTCGATTCCTCCAGAAGTAATGAAAAGCGTGCCTTCAGCAAAACACTTCCTCACCTTCAGCGTCCCGATGTCTTGCGCCTCATCAAGAATCAGGATGTGGTACGTGTCGCCTTCGATGTGTGACTGTTCCGAAGCCGACTGAGAACGAATCCGGCTTCCATTCGAAAGACGAGTCTTGTTGGCGTTGCCGATGTCAAGGGCAACGTTCAATTCGGCGGCTACTTCCTTCGTGGTGTCCGTTTCGAGCGTGTCACGAAGGCGACTGTAAACGATGTCAGCCTGTTCCTGTTTCGGCGCGTAGATGCCGACAACGACACCGTACTTGTAGCCGCGATAGTTGCCTTGCTCGTCGGTACAGTTCAAGCGCCAATCGTCTTCGAAGATTTTCATTCTCGCAAGAAGCGGAAGAATCAAGCAGCACGCGGCGAGAATGTCCGCAATCAACTGAGACTTGCCGGACTGCCTAGCCCAAAGCGCGGTAAGCATGTCGCCGTCATGGAGAAGAACGGCTTCCACAAAACGATAGCCGAACTCCTTCTGATACTTGAAGTGCCTCTTCTGAGAAAGGATTTCGGCAAGACGGAGAATACGCAAAACAAGACTATCCAACGGCACAGTCGGTTGACTGGTTTCCCGCGTGCAGACACGCGGTGCCATGGGTTCCATAAGACTGTTCACGGATTCCGCGTCTCCAGTTCCTTCTGAATGACTTTCACGTCTATCTGCATCTGTTGCTGGCGCGTGTCCATCTTTGTGTTCCACGCCTTCTGTTCTTCCATGTGCCGCTCGATCCTCTTGTACGCTTTCTCGGTGATCTCCTTGTTGTGCTCGTTATCTTTCTGCAAGTCCTTGATGTTGCCGTGGTTTTCCCAACTCCGCTTGTTGACCGGCAAAAGGCGCTCTTCGTTTCTCTGAATGCCTTCTTTGTTCTCTTTCACATCCCGCTGCATCTGAAGAAACGTGTAGTAGAATCCGATGATCGCGGCGCATAGCGCGAGCACGAACTTAATCAATTCAAATCCATGCTTCGACGCATGTTTCTTCAGCGTTGAAGTGTTCATACAGGCGCACTCCTGTTGCTGACCCTCGCTACGTAAGGAGTGAGAGCCGCTTGAACATCCGGCAACGACGGCTTCCTGATGAAATCCCGTTTGCACTCCGACATGAGATTCCACGCCATATCCGTGCTCAACGGTGTCCAAATGACGACGAGAGTCTTGATTTCAGAAAGAACAGCGATAACTTCGTCTGCATCGATTGTGGACAACACATCCGCCAAAATCAAATCGTAGGTTTTGTTTTCCAGCCTACGTTTGAGTATGTATATATTAGGACATGTGTCCACGAACGCTTGCGGAACGAAACCTGCGATCCTCTCCGCAACATGATTCGCAAAAACCCTATTGGAATCGAAAACGAGAATGTTCATCGCTTTCCTCTCCCGCTACGTGTAGTTGCTATATCCCATTCGTTGAACTCTTTCCGGGTCAAATAGATTCCCGGAAAACCTGAAACAGTCGCGTCAAGATCGTTGATGTCCTTCTTGGCGTCATCTATCCTCTGGTAGAGATGTCTCACATCTTCACGGTGTTTCTCTTCGTGAGCGATCAATCTTCCTTCGACTTCTTTCAACTTGCCCCAAAAGAGCCGCCCAATAACAAAGATCAACGTTCCAACGACAGCTAAGAGCGCCGAAAGGAGCGTAAAAATGATCGTCATTGTGTAGCTGTCACCTTTCATCTCACACTCCTATCCGCTGTAAGTCACGTCGCCTTTGATCTTGAACACGCCTTGAAGAACTGTGTGAATGTCGCCAGAAGGCAACTCTACTTCAACGTCATACACGAAGTTTCCGCAATAGTTCAACTCCCTTGTGTCAGCGGGAACAAGATAGATTTCGAGCACGCCATTTGTTGGATCGGTGATCGCGGCTTCGCCAGCAACGGCAGAAGACTTCTCGATCAAAGCTGTGGTGTTGAAGTCCTTTCGGACGGTGAATCGCGCTGTGCTTCCGGTGATGTCAAACACAACGCCGTCAACGTCCTTAACGGTCACTTCAAGCGTTTGGTTGTCACCCCTGAAGATTTCAACGTCCATCTTCCGCTCCTTAGACGCAACAGCACTTTAGGGTGCCGACAAGTTGGCTCTTGTCAACAATGGTTCCTTTCAAGCCGGTTCGCTTGACAACGATTGTTCCCGTCAAAGGAAAGTGCAGGCACAAGTTTCTTCTCGGCCTGCAAATCATTCCCTTGGTTGCCAAACACACGCCTGAAGCCATCGTACTACTCCTTGACCACCTGATACGTAAGCATCTCGTCGTCCACGTTGTACGTCGCCGATACGGAGTATTCCGCGAGAACGTTCGTGTTCGCGATGGTATCCGCCTTGGAAGGGTATATCCTGATCGTCGCGGAAGTCAAGTTGTGTCTCGCGTCATACACCGGAGAGAAGATTCTGAAGTTCTCTTGGACAAGCCCAAGGACTCTTTGCAAGAGGGTCAGAAGGGAAGTTACGTCTCCGGTAACTGTATCGACGGCAGTCCGAATGGAATCCAGATCGTTTGCTTCCACGAGCACGGTTTCAAGTTCGGTCGAAATGTATTCGTCCAGCGTCGTGTGTCCTGCATCGGTGTACGTCACGAAACGAGCGTTGTACTTCCCTACGGCAGTGAAGGTGTAGGACGCTTCATAGTAGCCGCCCGAACGATGCGGAAGATCGACAGTGACAAAGGGTGTTGCCGATCCGGGAATGAAGATTTCCACTTGAGGAAACTTCGTGGTTTCCCTATCAGCCAACTGAAGGCCCAAAGAAGTTGTCTCGTCTTTGACGCCACGTATCATTTCAAGAACCTCGTTGCATCCGGCGCTGTCAACACTGCCTGTCTCACTTTTTCCGGCCACATGCTTTGCTTGCTGAACATTGGATTGTTGCAGGCCACGGAACAACAAATCATCGGGAACTGCAAGAACGCATCCGCTAGATAGACTCTCTGCTTGAATCTATCGAACGGAAGAAAGATCGCTGTCAGAGAAGCCTTGATTTTCCTCTTCGACGGAGCATGTCGCTTGATCTTGTCACAGCAGAAAGCGCCAAGTTCGGTGCAATACGAAGCGGGCTTGCCGCTCGGCTTGAAATCGAAGTTGTAGCCGATGCCGGATTGACTCAATGCGGCATCAACAATGATCTGCGCTTCCGAATGCACGACCCACGGACGAACGACAGCGGCATAGTCGGAATGGAACAGAAGTTCTCCCAAGTCTTGAACAACCACTCCTTCGCTGATCGCGTGTGTAATCGTTCTTACGAACGTCCCCACTTGTTGTCCGCCCGTATGAACTCTGTCCACTCCAAGAGATCGAGGTTTGTAGATGAACTTCGTTTTCTGATCCCTGTATCCGGTGACAGGCCCGGTAAACACAGCAAGATGTTTCCATGCTCCAGGAATGAACTTCGCGGAACCAATATAGTGTCTGGATTGTGTAAGGATGAAGTCTCCGGGCTGCATGAGACTCGTAAAGCAACGGTAGTCATCCCATGTGAAATGCACTTTTGGCATCCCGTAGACAACAGCGGGCCAAAGAAGCGGATTCAGACAGAGACACTTGGGAGAAGCCCAAATGTCGCCGCCAAAAGCCGCTAGCCTCGCCTGAATGTTCATTCCTGTTCCTCACACGCTTTCCACGTCGAGCACTCCGTTGTCACAGACAATGCGGAAAAGAGCACCTGTTGTTTTGTCCTTTATCAAAAGCCTGGAAGGAATGTTACCTGGAAAAGCGGCCATCCAATCTTCGTTCATAAGAATTTCCTTGATGGCCGCGTTGTCGTACACGTCATATGAGTCGAATAGTTCTTGGGGCGGGAGGAATTCCACCACGACTCGTGTTCCGTCGATTGACTTCAACATGGTGCCGAGCGACAACGACGTGGACACGTCAATCATCTCTTGCGTGATTTCGGTAGAGGGAACGATTGCGTATGCTACATTGCTCACGTGTTCATCCTCCCGCCAGGAGGGTAGTTGTTCCTAAACGGGGACGCGGGGAAGTTGACCATCGTCCCATTATTGCTGTTGACGGAGTTGTCCGTGATTGTCGGAGCGGTGTCTGTTTGGTCACAGCGCCACCAGCCGACAAGATTCGCGGATAGACTATGGAAAGTCGGATCGGACGGAGTTCCGGCATTATAGAGTTCGCGGACTTCTTCAGCCGTCAACTCAGCGTTCCAGATTGTCGCGCTCGTTGAGAATCCATCGAAGAATCTGCTAAATCCGTCACGGGAACTTATGGCAAGATTCGCCGCCGCTTCGACTATGGTGGCCGTCAAGTTGTCTCCCGTGATGTTGTTCCGCGTTAGTTCCTTGCCGTCCAAATACAGCTTCACACCTGAAGCCGCGCTGCTTCCGTCATAGGTCACGCACACATGATGCCACAGGCCGTTGTTGACTTCTCTGTAGCCTATGGGAAAATCCACTTCGATCCCGTTCAAGGTATCCGTACTCGTTATGTCAACGACAAAATCGGGATTAGACGGACGGTAAACAAGCGACCAACCTCTCCTTGTTCCTCCGTCCAGCCGCTTGCTCAAAAGAGCGCCGACAGTGGAAAGTTCAAGAGTGCAAAACCAAATGCCGAAAGAAAACGAGTCCAGCCGGTCGAACTGAATCTCTGCCGGATTCCCGATGTCAATCCAGTCGTTGACTCCATCGAATTCAAGAGTCTCTGTCAATGCCAGGGCGGAAGCAACAGGTATGCCCGCGATCAACTTTTCCTGGTCCGTAAGACCACCACCCCCACCAGGAAGAGTATCCCCGATAGGAAGTTCCTGCTTCTGTCCAGCAATGACAACAACCGGCCTTCGAACGGCCATGATTCAGTCCTTATACCAGAAGAACGGTGTCGCTGATCTCGATTTCGATCTCGGTGGTGCTGATCGCCTTGCCGAGAAGAATCACGACTTCGCCCGCTCCGGTCGGGGCGACTTCCGTTCGCAATCCCGCCGTCGCCGCCGAAAGATACTGCTTGGCCCCCGGCGTGAGTCCGGTGAATCCGTCCAGGACGCCATCATGCTGGATGTCTCCGATGGCGGCGGGGGCAATGGACGAACTTCGAACGAACCCGTAGGTCGGATTGGAGGTTCCAAGGGCATCCGCCTTGGCCAGATCAACGGAGTTGGCTCCGTTGATGTAGACCACTTGGCCTTTGGAGATCGCTCCCGCGTTTCCATTCGTCATTTGGGAAACGCCGACACCGGTCACGGGTGCATCCAAGGTATCTCCTGCGGGAAGCTCCTGCTTTTGACCCTGAATGACGACAAGAGGTTTTCGCAGCGCCATCTCTCTTCTCCTTATGCCAAAATGATCGAGGGTTCAATCTTGATCTCCAAAACCTGCGGACTCAAAGCTCTTCCAACTTTCTGAACGATTTGTCCTGTTCCTGTCGGTGGAACGGTAGCCATTTTACCGCTCACAAGATCGAGATAGTAGATCGCCATTGCCGACAAAGAAACGGTTCCTGTTATCGGCGTCCAGTCACTCAACTCGAATCTTCCCGAAAACTGAACTTTCGCGACAAAAGTAGGAGCAGCCCCGGCGACAACAAGCCCTATGGCATTGCGCGTGTTGTTTGCCGATGTGGCCCGCAAAACTCCTATTCCTGAACTGTCCACGGCGACGACATGACCCTTGATTAGAGAGATAGCGTCCTTGTTCACTCCCTTCAAGAATTCCGTAGGAAGTACGGTCGCTACAGCCATCGCTCAGTTCCTTAGGCCGGATAGTTCTCTTGAGTTCCGCCTAGAATCGCTCCGTCTGACACGAGATCGAGGTAAATCCGATCTTCCAGATCAGCAGGTGTGGATTCCCCTATCAACGTGTCGTAGTCACTGTCCTCGTACACCTTCAAGCCGCTGTGGCCGGGAGCCGTGGAAGGAACCCAATCGCTGCCGTCGGTCCTGCCGATCTCCCAAAAGGCTTCAAGCCTTCTGAGCGCCGGATAGTTGATGTATCTTGAAAGGCGCACATGATCGTAGGAAACAGGCGTTCCGCCTGCCGTGTCCACGCTTACGGCGTTCTCACCAAGATCATGCTGGCGTCTTGCCATGGTCCATCTCCTTGTTCTTCTTCGTGTCGGCCACGTGCATGGACTCGACATCCTCGATCAGATCGTACAAGTCGCCCGCGCCTTCAGACATGACGCCGGGAAAGCCTTCCTTCGTTTCGCACAACTTGTCGTGTGCTTCCTTCAGGAATTTGGCCTGCGTCACGGTCAGTTCGATTGTTCCCCCTTCCTCCTTGTAAGCCCCGCGAAAAGGGTCGACAAAGGTCATGCCTTTTTTCTTCACTTGCTTGAAGATCGAAGCATGGATGCGCGTTTCCCCTCTCGTGTGGACGCTCGTGTTAGACAGAAGATGGTGGCACGCCTGAACGGTTAAAGCATCCATCTTCATGGAGTACGCCTTCTCGTCTTTCCTCGACATCGCTCTTTCCTCCGTGTCCTAAAGGTTAGTGTTCGAGCGCCTTCTATCCTGTGCGGACAGTTTCCGCAACCTATTTTCTTAGGCTCCGATGAAACCAAGGCTCGTCAGGTCGTCAATGAGCGCATGGATTCTTTCGGCCAGTTCCTCCAGGGTGACAGTGCTGGTGGCAAACGTCGTTCTTGTGTCCGTTCCCGTGGGAGCGCCCCATCCTGTGATCTTATCCCCGATGAAGAGTCCCTTGTACGCCCCGCCATTCTCGGACACCTTGAACGTCTTGCTCGTGGAGTCGAAGTAGATTCGGCCTTCGCCTGAAGGAGAGACAGCGGGGGCAGACATTTCTTTCACGGAGATTGCACCAAGCATGTCGAGCGCCGTGTTCACGGTTCCGGTGTGACCGATTCCGATCTTCCCTTCGACAAGAAGACCATCCGTGGGAGCCGCATTGGTTCCCGCATAGCCCGAGCCAATGGTTACATCTCCAGCAACATCCATGATGTTACCAGCGACGACATCCACAAGTCCAACACCTACTCTGTGTTTCAATGTGACTTGCCCGCTGGCATTCGATGTGAGCGTGATGCCCATATTGGTATCCGTCGCTTCGATGTTTATATGATGTTTGAATGCTTTTATGTGCATACCTCCTTGACTGTAGTCGATATAAGCATACTCGCTGCTTGAGTGAGCAAAATAAAGAAACGTTTGCCATGCGTCCTGTGTGTCTCCGATGAGAATTTTCGGAACACCGGCAGCCATGGTTCCGCCCATGGACGTGTCATCGCCGACCAGAAAAGAAGCAACGCCGATTGCGGGTTTATTCGAAACATGCAACTTTGCGTCAGGAGATATCGTTCCCAACCCGATGTTTGTTCCGTCATCGTAGACTACAGACGTTTCAAGCAGCGTTGTTCCATTCCAACGGGCGAGATAGTTGTCGGTTCCGCTTCCCGCGCCTCCTACTCCCCCACCCCCTCCCGGAATGAGATCGACCCAAGCCCCGCCGTTTTCGCTGACTTGGAGTTTGCTCGTTGTAGTAAAAAAACGGATTGCTCCGGTGCTTGCGGATGAAACAGCGGCACCACTCGCTCGCCAAACTCCACGGGCACTTGTTTCCATGTCGTCGGAAGACCACATCTTGCCGCCGACATAGAGGCCATATCCAGCCTGGGGAGAGCCGGAAGAGCCAATGGAAACTCCGGTTGCGTTCATTACGATCCGTTGGGCGCTGTCGTAAACAAATACAACAGCGGGACTACCCACACCAGTTTTGAGATAGTAAGCGCCACAGTCCGTATTCTCGTACATTCCCCATCCCGGAGCGCCAGCGGAGCCGCTTCCAAGATGGGCAAATTGTGTGTATAAACTTGCCGTATACAAGTGATAACCCACCACAGGCGCTCCTGAAGAGCCAATAGATGTTCCTGTCGCGTTCATCACGATTCGTTGAGAACCGCCGAATACATGAATGACGTATCCGCCTGAGACATTTAGATAATACGATCCGCTATTTTGATCGCCGTAATAACTGTAGCTCGGAGTGGCAGCAGAACCTAAGCCAGCATGACGCTGGCCATCTACTCGTGAATTACCTGTAGTGTAGATATTCTGGTACACAGTAAGTGCGTATCCAGCAGCGGGTTGTGAACCAGTACCGATACAAACACCCGTGGAGTTGATTTCGATGTGTTTTGTCGCGTCGAAAACCATATACATGTGATTGAACGTCGAATTATAGTAGATTCCAGAATCCGTGTTAGACGAAAAAGAATACGTCGGTGCGCCTGAAGTTCCGTCTCCAAGTTGGTGGGGATAAGGATGGACACCGCCGCCGGACAAATCGTGATCCGTTCCGGCGTCGTCTGTAAACATGATGACATTCGGAGTATCGCTTTTCACCCACAAGATGCCTTTTCCGGGTGCCGGAGTTCCTGGGTGATCCGCGCGTTCCGTGAAAGCAACGCCGCCACTCAGATCAACAGTCTTGTCCGTGTTGTTCCATTTGAAAGCGTTGTCCGTTCCAAAGGTCGAAGTGTCTACAACAAATAGAACTTGATTCGCGGCAGCGGTCGGTCCGTTCAAAGAATCCGGTTTCAATTTTTCGTGATCGACCACGCCGCCTCTTGTTACAAGAAGTTCTCCTGTACTTCCAGACGTGAGTTGTTTCACGGCTACCTGAGGCATGGTAAGACTCCTAAACGAAGACTAGGGATGGGGGAGATAATCACTCCCCCATCCCTTCCCATGCGGCGTCAAAAAGATCAGACATGCGTATCCAGAACGATGTCGATCTTATCTGTCGCGGCCAACTCGTATCCGGCGACACTACCGTTCCAGCGCAGCGTATCGCCGTTGGCGAGATTGGTCTTATCGCGGGCCGTGGTGGTGTCTCCCTGGCCGAAGTAGCATTCACCGGAATTGTCGTCGCTGACGTACATCTTCACACCGTTGACATACACAGCCACATCACAATCGCCCTTTGGCAGAGCCGCCGTGGCAATGGTGGTATCCGTGGCCTTGTCGCCATCCGAAGACGTGACGTTCGCAGTGAGATTCTTGTAGCTCTGAGTGGACACCGGAGCCTTGATCCCGCCAGCCGCCACGAGAACGGAAGTACCATCGTTCTTGACAGAGAGCGTAGCGCCTGCCCCGCCGTCAATCCCGTTCCCTTGAGCAGCCAAACGCAGATTGGCCGAACCATCCGCTTCGATTCCAGTTCCGGCGATAGCCGCAATGTCAACGCCCACACCGTTTGACGTGACATTCACGCCTTGGATGTTTCCGCCGGTTTCGGAATCGATGTCGATAGTGAGAAGATGTTCATTTCCGCCGCCAGCCGTCTGCGCAAGGCCGTTGCCCGCAATTTCACTGGCATCGACCTGAACGTTGTCGGCGTTGACTTGAACACCCTTTCCGGCATCGCCCACATCGAGATCGCTTCCATTTTCGACAAGGCCCGCACCAGCGCCCGCCGACGTAATAGCGGTGAACTGCGTCCATGATCCCGTCGGCACAGTGCCGTCGAAAACGTAGCCGTAGTTCTCGAACACGCAGGCTTCACCACGAACCAACGCAGCTTCGCCATCCGTTACCGTGATGAAAGAGGGAGTAAGACTCGTCCCATCCCACTCCGCAATCTTGCCGTCATCCGTGCCGTCCGTGGCAGGACTGTACAAGGTTTCGCTTTCCGAAACGATAGCACGAGTGCCGTCAGGCGGATAGTTGCTGGAATGCCCAACAATGATCTTCCAGGAAGTCCCGTCGAACTCCGCAATGTCGCCTTCATCCAGTTCGTCCGACGTTCCGGCAGTCGGTGTCCCGGTGGCTCCCGTCGCAACAACGGCCCAACCCGCGCTCGGCGAAAGAGCATTGATTTCCGCGACGGTCCTGTTCCCTATGTACGTGCGAACATGCACGGGTTCAAGCCAACTCAATCCCGCGACAGCGGCATCAAGTTGGCCCTTGTTCACGGCATCGGTTGAATCGGTGCCGTTCGCAAGATTGGTCAGCTTGTTGCTGCCCATACTCTGAGCAGCAGTGAACGCTTGACCACCGTCAGCCTGAATCACGGCTTCGGCCAATTTCGAAAGCGCGATGGCGGCAGAAGCCGAGATTTGAGAGTTGGTGATCGTCAGCGCCTTGATCTGTTTGCCGTTGATCTGAGGCATTTTCTTTTTCTCCCTTAAACCACGTAGACTAGATCGATCTTGTCCGTCGGGGCTAGTTCGTAGGTCGCTACGCTCCCCATCCAACGCAAACTATCGCCAGCTTGAATGTTGGCGATTGCCCTTGGCACACTGGGTGTAGCTGGATCGGCGAAATAGCACTCTTTCGTCTTAACACCGTCTCCAACTTCAACACCAAGCCCGTTGACAAAGACAAGGACCATTCCATTTGCTACAGGCGTGATTGAAATGCCGCCAGCCATGGCAGCATCTTCGTCGCTGGTAGTTGCATTGGCAGTAATGCCTTTGTCTGCGATGGCCAGCGCATCCGTTGTTCCTCCCCCACCGGCCAAGGGAAAAACTTTCATAAACGTGAGTGTGGTAACGCCGACAGTAATAGGATCGTCAGTTACAAGTATCCATCCCGTATCGCCGTTCGTCGTTCCTTCTGTGACGACTACCACAAGTCCGGCAGTAACATCTTGGTCCTGGTTCGCGTCCGTCGCGCGGACGGGGGGACCAGCAGATTGAATTACCCAAATTCCGTTCTCGAAGTTCCCATTGTCCTTACGAGAACACGGTCGCCACCAACAAGAACTTCACCGTCGAGATTGAATCCGGGTATCAGATTGGCAAGAACAACAGGTGCCGTCGTAGCGGCACGAACACTGGCTTTGAAGTCCAGTGCATCTATGACGGCTTGACTTACTCCACTAGCTGCACTAAGGCGACTCATCTAAGACACCCTCCGCACACGTCACGGCCAAAGGATACGTGGTCGTCTTCGGAGTCCAGGCGTAATCTCGTTTCAACCAAAGATTGCGCCAAACGAAGACACCATTCCCATGTTCGTTGATTCTGTTGACCAAGGCCGTAACTTGCGGAGATTGCCGGTAGTCGGGATTTGGTCCCTTGTAGTTTGCTCTGTCAGTAACGTAAGGACAACCATTGGGAAGTTGTCTTTGCTTAACTGCCTCGCGAACAGTGAGACAGAAATGAATCCTTGTGAACCTACTCTGATAGCACGAACAAAGTTTGGACGCCAACTTGCAGCAATAGAAAGGCGTGAAAAACAAAACGCCCTTCTCATCAGGAAGTGCCACGTAGCAGCAAATCCCGCATTTCGTGCACAGAGTCGGATCGTCCAAGTTCACCATCAGACTTTCATCACCCTGATTGCCGTTACAGCTTTTGTGTTCCCGCAAAGAAGTTCAAGCGTCTCAGGTTGTCGATTCGGTTCCTCGAATTCCAGGTCTTCGCCCGGAATGAGGAAAGGGTACGAAGCATCAAGAACAGCTTCGGTCTTCGGCAACGTTCCACCAAGCATTCCAGCTTTCCCAAGCGTATAGTAAACCTTGTCCGAGTTAGTGAGGGGATTCTTGATGATGAAACGACGCATGGGACGGCCGAATACAACGATTGATCCATCGTCGTGATTGACATCCACGATGCCACCTTGTTTGTCCGTCAAGTCAAGAGTTGTGACAGCCATCTTTCACACTCCTTACAATGGGCTTTGACGGCCACGTTGAATCCGAAACTTCTTGTTGCTGCGTTCGGTGGAGGGACGCGCAGAAAGCGTGTTGTCTCTTCCGCCTCTCGGCAAAGCGCCTGCCTCTCTTTTGAAAGCACTCTTGGCGCTACCCATGTTGATTGTCACATCGGGAGTATATTTCGCCGAAGACTGCTTTCTCGTCCGCTTCGCGGTATTCCGTTTCGGTTCACGAGGGCCTTGATTGACTTTCTTCCCCATGATTCACACTCTCCTATTCCGAACGCTCCTCGCAAGTCTTTCATTCAGATTCCCGTGCCGACTTCCCCTTCTTGTGTCACGAGGACGAGCGATCTTTTTTCTGAATGCCTCTTTCTTACGCTCTACCTCGCGGTTTGTTTTGGCCTGTTCTTCGAGGAATTTCTGACGGCGCTCCAACTCGGAATCCCTTGCGTTTGAGACTGGACTCGGTTGAAGGCTTGAGTTTTGTCTTGCCAAACTTTCCCCGCCTTGTGCTGATTGCCCGGATTGAACTTGCGATTGCATTTCGCGGAGCCTTAGCGCCTCTTCGATCCGGTACTTTACTCTTTCCTTGCGGTGCTTTTCCCTTACCAGCCTGTCCTTTGATGGGCTGCTTCTGCCGGGATTGATCCACGCCATCGGCACGGGCTTGTGTTGTGGCGGAAGCGGACTCGGGGATCTCTTCAGGGGGTCTTCCACGAGGAACCCTTTCACTCAATTCCTTCGCCCGTTTGTAGAACTTCTTGCCGCCAGAAACAAAAGAAGCCCCCAATGCGTCTAGGGGGATTCCCTGTGGCGCTCTTCCAGCGTTTTGCAGAGCAATGGCATAGTTGATCTTCTTTGCCATTGCTATTTGCTCAAGCGATCAACTCGCGCAGTCTTGCTCGCGCGGTTCCCACCCTTGCCGCTGTACGGACCACCAATGGCCTTCTGCATAGAAGAGCCTGCACTTCCGCCGTAAGCAGCATTCCGCCGAGCAGTCACTTTTCTTCCGGTTGGAGACTTCGAATCGCCAGAGCCTGGAACAATGGACTTGCTCTTTCCAGGGCGATCCGTCCCATCTCTCCGGGCACCCTTATGTACATCCGCTTGCAGCCCCGAAGAACTCTTCTTGAAGCCCTTGATCCCGCTTCTGGTCATGGCTACTCCTCCTTCTTCTTTTTCTCTGCGCGCATCTCGTGTGCGCGTTTCTGTATGATCGGGTCTTTCAAAAGCGTTTGAAGCAACGCCGTGTTCTTCACCCATGCGGCCACATCCTGTTCGTGGTTAATGATGTAGCCTGTGGCGTCGATCTTCTTGCGTTCCTCAAGGATGACTTCAACGAGGAACTTATCGCTGGCGTGTTCGTTGAGGAACTTCCTGTACTTCGGATCGTCAAACATACGGCCCATAGTTTGAAGCAGCGTAGAGCCTTTCGAACTCCTCGCTTCCATCTCGAACGGGCCGACTTCTTTTTGTCCGACCATGTTGACGATGAGTTGATCCTTCTTCACTCCGACGATTCGGAGCATCCCGTTCACTTCCTTAGGTAACTTCGTAGCGCGAGCGATGTGATGTACTTCTGTTCTCTCAGCCCTCAAGCAACTCGTACAGAACAGGATCAACACCACCATCGTCAAGGCCGGGATCAAGCGTCTCAAGGACAGGTTCGGGATCGGGAGACATCTCTGCTTTGTCCGGCTCAGTGATGACTTTGAAGAAGGCATTAGCGATTACCTCAAAAATGGGCCGAAGGAGACTCAAGAGGATCGTAACAACAGCGGACATGTTTAATCCTCCTCCTTCTCCTTTTTCTCCTTCATCTTCTTCACGATCTTCGAAACGATTGCCTCAAGCCGTTGGGTTCCCCACTTCAGCAACAGCTTCTTTGCATCGCCCGTGGCAATCTCCTTGGCAAAGAGAATCGCCTTCTCTCGGGCCATCTTCCGTTCGTCCTTCGACAACTTGCCGTCAGCAGCCGCCTTCTTCGCTTCCCACACGAACTCTTCGTATGCCTTGTGAACACCCGCTTCCAGCGCGGCCAAGGCTTCCTTCCCGGCTCCATCACCAAAGCCCAACTTGTGCCACAGGTCCAAGCCGAAAATCCATGTGAGGGCAGCGCCACCAAGACTTGCCAAGCCTTTCCACACGAACTCAAACGTGAGCACGAACTGAAGCCAGGACGGCATCTCCCACGTTCCTTCAGCCGGAACAGGAGCGGGCGCTTCCCCGGCAAGAACAGCAAGACAAGACAGCGACGTGAGAACAACGAGTGAACCAACAACAACAGACCGACGAGATGGAGTAGGCTGTAGCCGATCCTTCATGGTCTTCTCCTTTCATATCAGGCAGTAAAAGCCAATGACCGTTGCCGCGATTCCCAGGATCAGCAACAGCCAATCCCACACGTCTTGTAATGGCGAGGGGACTATGGGCGGGTTCCTTTGCGAGCGGCAGCTTTGGAGGGAGATCGCGCCATACGCTTCAAGTCGCCAACCGTTGCGCCCTTGAAGGTCACTGGCGGATTGAGGAGGGGTGGGACTGCGTTCTTGTTCCGACGACCCTGCTCCTCGGATCGCGCGGGAAGGTCTTGTGACGAGAAAGACGGGCGAAGCCCCTTGGTGGACAACGCCCCTCGTCTCTTCGTTTCGCGGACGGTTTGCCGTACCGTTCGCTCAGGTATGCGCCTACGTCCCTTTGCCATGAGGACAATCTTATCCAGGACAGGGCACCCCTTGTCAAGAGAAAAATTTCAGGGGTTTGGAAGGGTGCCCCACGGCGGGTTCCTTTGTCAAGACTTTTGGAAAGATTATCCGTGCTCAAAAGCCCTCGTCTTAAGCGTATTCCAGAGCGTTTGAAGCGCCGGGGGAAGACCCTCAGTGGTCGGCGGGTGCATGTCATGGAAGCGATTGACGAGCGCCACCACGCCTTCAAACGCCGTGGGTGAAGGCTGGATTCCAAAGAAGTCTCCGCTTGGCTCTTTCGCCTTGAAGAACGCCGGGACAAGGGCAGGGTCTTTCCAAAGCCGCTCGAAGTCGAAGATCACGAACTTGTTTGACTGAAGAAAATGATCCACCCTCCCCCGGTGGTAGTTGAACCACGCTTCGTTGCCCGATCCGGTGGGTACGCCGAAGTTCGCCTTCATCGCCGGGGCAACGCTTGTGGGATGCCGGATAACGAGCATGAAACGAGCATCGGGAAAGAGCATGTGCCACGCATCGATGTAGAGCAGCGTTCGTGGATCATAGAAGCACCAAGGCCGTTCCCTCTCCATGAGGCTCTTCCACTTGTTGATCTTCCCGTAAGGGAAGAACGTCTTTGCATCCTGTGGAGCAGGTACAGAGAGAATCCCGGTCTTGTCGCACCCGGATACCATCTGCGCGTCTTTGTGCACTTTATCGACAATGCCCTTATCGACGTGCTCGACTCCACAGACTTCGAGAATGTCCTCAAGCAGAGTAGCGCCACTACAAGGCATCCCGAGAACGATGATGGGCGCGTTAGTGTAGCTCATCTTGCTTTTCTCCTTTTTGGTGGTCTTCCTGGCCGTTTGTTCAACTTCTTCGCTTTCTCGACAGCCTTGAGAATGCGCTTGAACGACTTGGGACTGTGTTTTGCCAGCGCGGACCAAGCCCCCATATAGAAAACGTCCGTCATAGTCACTTTTCCCTTTTCAACAAGCCGTTTTAGCTCATCGAAAAGGCACTTCTCTACTCGAATATTGACTTGTACGGATTTTTTCATTGGCTTTTTCGTTGTCTGTCCCACTCTTCACGTGCTTTGGTGCCGAGAGGGGGCGGCAAGGCTTCGTCAACCGCTTCGATTGGCTCTTTTTCCGCTGTTTTTCCTTTCTGGATGACTTTCACGACAGGTGGCGGCGTTCGAACATCGTTTTTCACGACCACATCCGGCACTTTCACGACTTCGCGGACAACTTCACGCTCAACTTCGCGGATTTGGACAGGCGGCACATTATTTTGAATCTGAATCGAGCCTTCCGGGAGCGTTGCCTTGACTTCAGACGTTACTTTCACATCAGAAGGCTGATAAACCGGCTGAACAAACTTCGGTGGAGACACAAAAAGCGTCCCGAGAACGATTGCCGCCGTGCAAATCGGCACTCCAAAGAAGATCACAAGAGGTTCCTTCCCCTCCATCTCCAATTTCATGGCGTTTTCTCCTTTCTTCGTCCTGTAGGACGCATTGTTACCCCCCATCTAACAAGAAAACTTCCCACAGCTTGTCCCGACAAGCTGAAAGTCTTTCCAATTTCCCGAAGAGTCATCCCTTTCGCGTACATGCGGCGCATTCGCTTCAATCTTTCAGGATGCTGACAGTTACCTTTGTTTCTAACATTCTCTCGGAGTTCCACATTCCGTTTATGGAGATTCACACGCACGCCAGCGCACGACATTTTGAAGCGTTCGGCGAGTTTCTTGACAGTTTTTCCTTCGCCGTACAACTTAGCGATCAAATCTCCGCGCTTTTCGCACTTCGCTCTAGTGAATCTTTTCGTTTTCATTCCGGTTTCCTCAACACGATCTGACTGACGATCAGCAACGTGGACTTCAAGACTTCTCCACCACCCCAAAGCTGAACTTCGTATGTATCAGGCCCGTCAAACTTCACTTCCACTCCGGCAGTAATCGTCGCCAAGGCTGTTCTGTCTTTTATGTGAAGCGTCAATTCAAGATTCGCTAAAATTTCTCCCGTGCTGACTTTCACAATGCGCAAACTCGTTTTACAATCACCACCCCCGCCTGAAAAAGAGATAAACACATTCTTTCTCATCACTGCGGGAAAACTGAATGCGTTGAAGTTCTTGAATATACCGATGATGCTCATCTTGCCGGTGCCTTGCTCAAGGATGGTTTGGTCACAAAGAGTGAGAATATGTACAACAGGCATCATTTCCATGGAGTTGTCTCCAATCCTGTATATACAGGATTTAGTAGTACGGTCTGCCTTCCTCGAAAGCTATGTCGTCGCCTTCCAACACATCTCCGTCTCCCAATTCTTCAAATTCGTTATCTCCGGCACTTAACTCTTTCTGAATACTTTTATCGCTGAGGTAATTCTCCAAGTGTTCCTTCACCGAATTGCGACACCATTCCTGCCCGACGAGCCAATCAAGATACTCCAGCCCTTCTTTCGTACACGCGATCATGTCAAGAGTTTGTCCTTTGTACTTGCCAAAAGAAATCACGAAGACCTTCGCTTTTTCAAACTCCTTCTCCTTTTTCTTCTTCACTTCCTTTTCTTTCACCGCCGTCTTTTCCGGCAAGCGTTTCTTTGTTGACTTCGAACGCTTGCTTTTTGTTTTTCCCATTTTCCATCTCCTTCAACATCTCCACAGCGACACTTCGCATGATTCTGTCGTACAACTCAAATAGAGGGTCTTTGTACTTATTGACTTTCATAAAGTTCAGATTATGCCTCGCGTCTTTGAACATAAGAACACAACCATTGGGAAACATCTTACTCAACTCTACGGTTACTTCTTCCAGATGCAACCTCTCTTCTTCACGCATTTTAGCCATGGTCATCATTCCTTATGCCGCCAAACGGCGTCGTCGTTCCAACTGTACGCCTCTCCGAGCTTCATATCTTGAGGAGCCACATCCAACAGTCCCTTGTAGAAATCGGTGTGGTCAAACAAATCTGTCCTATGCACGAGAATATTCTCGTACCCCACTGTGTTGAACATTAGATTCTGAGGCGCTTGTCCGATCACGTCATTCTTCCCAAGGCCCTCCAGAACAGCTTGGAGTGCGTCGGGGTCTTCCTTGGCAACGGCCTTCAGAAAGGCCCTTGTCGCCTTCCCGTCCTTCATCATAAGCATGTGCTAACTCCTTTCATGGCCAGGATTTACATCCTTCCAACATATTCCTTGACATTCCTGTGGAATCGGTCATAATCCTGTATATACAGCGTTTTCGAGGGAACGTCAATGGAGAAAACACGAAAAAAAATCAGGAGCCGACCTACGACTTGCGATTGGAGCGACTGAGCGATGGAGGACGCAGAAGACACAGCGGAAAGGATTCTAAATGATGAATGAACTGCGGCAAGAAAGACACCGAATAGTCAAACGAATTCCTTGCGAAGACGGAATACTCACACCATACAAACTTCAAAGGTTACCGATTAGTTTTGTGCGACTCTATTTGAGGAGAACGTATCTTCCCATACGATCTAGCTGCCGAATACTACGGAATTAGTGAGTGGAACAAAGCCGTAGAAGCCCTAGAAAGGTTGGACGAAGATGAATCCTAAAGACATCAAGATAGGCGACACGCTCACTGCCGGTGTTCGCGCATTCAAGGTCTTGTTCTTTCTCCCGGATGCCGAAAACGGAATCTTCTTTGTAGCCGCTAAAGTAGGCAAGGATGCTGTTGTAGATGAGAGAGAAGTATTCCACCGCAATGGACACCATGTAGGCCAATACGATCCGAAAGACTCTTTTGAAACACTCATGGAAGCATACGCCAGGAATTACGGAGAGTACAAAGCTCTAAACATGGATTACTACAAGCCGGATAAATTCAGCGACACAATGCTTCTATTAGAACAACTCGAAAAAGAAATGTCGAAGGAAGACACGGAAGAAGAACAGAAGAAAGAATATGACGCCACTTGGATGATACGAAGGCTCATCCTACTCCATGACCAAAAAGAACGGGCGTTCAAAAACGGATTGTTCTACGGTTTCGCTTTGTGCATTCTCATTTTAGCTTGGCACATCTTTAAGGAGATGATGAATCGATGAACATTCAACCAACACAGATAAACATCGCGCCAGATGGAGGACTCGACGCCGAACCAGATTTTTCTAAACCATCACAATACCAGTTTATGAAATACGGCACTAACAACAACATCAACGATGAACACGGTCTGAGAATTTCAGGCGAATACACTAAACGAGTGATAGAAGAAACCGTGAGAGAAGTTCTCTTACGACTTAAACCACAAATAGCAGAACTCGTTAAAGAACAAGTGATGGAAGATGCACAAATAATTAAGGAAGGTATATCCGAGAAGTTGTTTGAAAAGATGAAGAACTACATCGAAGAATCGAGGGCGGATTGGGAAGAAGGATTACGGGCGGCTGAAAGAGTTCTGAACGGAGGGGATTCTGGTGAATAGTACAGATAAAGGAATAAGCGCGTGTGTACAAATCAATCCTGAGTGGAAAGAAGAGTTCAAGAGAGAAATCCTGAAGGAACTCTTGAATAGTGATCTAAAACTATACGCCGCAATCCGCACGATCCAAGAATATGTTGTAGACGACCTACAAAGAAGAATTCTTCCACTCATATTCGATAAGAGAATCGAAGAAATCGTGAATCAGTTTTCGGGCGAAATCGCTGAAGAAGCGTTCAAACGGATGAAGAAGTACATAGAGGAAACCAGAGCCGATTGGGAAGAGGGTCTTAGAGCCGCCGAAAAAATTCTACGGGAGGAGAACGAAGATGAAAAGACAGATTGAAGCCGATTGGACAACATACCTGTTGGATGTCGTTCCAAAAACTGCGGGAAAGACACAAAAAACTGCGGGAAAGACACAAATCCAAGAAACGAAGCGAGCGTTCTTTGCTGGCGCGTTGGCACATCACGAGTTCATCTTACGCGCCGTGGAAAACAAAAAAGACGAAGAAGTGCAAAAAAAGCTCGATGGCATATTTGAAGAACTGCTAGACTTTCGACAAGCTGTTTTGGAGGGAAGGCAATGAGGTACAAGGACAGCACCGGACTCGACATCAAAGAAGGCGACTTGGTTCGCTTTCAGGGAAAGTTCTACACGATCAAGAGGTTCTTTCCAGGAAAGGGAAACATGAATACGGCAGCAATCGAGTTTGAAGAGAAGGAAGTCCACACCACAGAACTACCCGACGAGATGAACGTGGACTTGGCAATCTAGGAGAAGAACGATGGCAGACGCATCCTTTGCCCAATGGGCGAGAAAGAACACGCCTATCCACGTAGGAGGATTGTATCTTGTCCAACAAAAGCCTAAGTCAATCGTATGCAAGTATTACCCCGAAAACACAAAGGTAGACGTGTGGATTGCCAAGTCACAACTCCTTGCGGCTGACTACGAAGAAGAAGGGATAGCCTCAACAGGTGAATCACTGATATACGAATTAGAACACGATCCGAGCGCAGTAATGTTGGACGAGTACATTTGGGTATCCCTTAGCGCATGGTTGATTCAAAGATTCACATGGCTGGACAAAGACAAAACACCAATGGAAAAGTACAAAGGAGCATTGAGAGTCATTCCCAAAGATCGAAAAAATCCACAGAAGAAAACATCATGGGAAGACGCAATAGCTTCCCTTGATCGAATCGATAAATTGGACAAGACGCGAAGAAAGGCGAGATGAAATGCCTCTCGAACTAGGCAATGTGTACAAAGCAAAGAACGGGAAAGAGTTTCATGTCTTCAAAAAAGTAAGAGCAGACATCGCCGCTAATGCTTGCGACATCTTTTTCGCGCACGAGTATGTCACCTTAAATGGCTTCAATTTCGAAATGTATACGGAAATCACATACAAGTTCAACGAAGAGGGGAAATTTTATGGTGCGTTTGTGAAGGCAACAAACAAAGGCTTTTGTGTACGACAACCTTATAAGGATTGGGATTTGATTCACCCTCCTCTTTGGGAAGACGCCGTGAAAGCCATAGAAAGGTTAGACCAATGATGATCGTAGGTGACATCTACGTCACGAATTGTGGAAGAGTCTTCAGGATGGTCAAAAAGTCTTCAGCATGGTTTCCCTTTAAGGGACGCCACAGAAAGTATTATGTCTACGACGCATTTGAACTATACAGGAATAACACAACCGGAGTGTTTGGACAAATAGACCAAGTTACGTTTCGATTCAACGCAGACGGAGTTTTCATGGATGCGTTTTCGACAGGCCATTCTCATCGCAGTCTTCATCAAAGCGATTCTGTTGGAGGAGGATTGGACATAGTGACTTACGAAAACGAGTGGTCACGTGTTGTGGCCGCGTTCAAAAGATTGGAGAAAGCCGATGAAGAAAAAACTAAAGCCGTTTAAGTCCCACATGCTGTTGTTTGTCCGGGATGAAGACAAGCAAGAGGAAAACGTTTGGCTCGGAACGGAACGAATGGACATCAAAACAGCAAGAGTGAGAAGAAAACATTATCAGGAAAAGATCTTCCTTGACACGAACATCAAAGTGCGAATCCTCAAAGTGGAAATCCATCCTAAAGGCACGGTACAAAAAGGAAAGAAAGGAGAAAAAACGGATGCTTCCTGAAATAACCTACAGATCAGCCGTCATATCCGACGACAAAAAATATAGGTACACACTTCAACGCGCGTGGAAAAAAGGTAAAAAAGGAAGCGTGCTTTTCATTCTTCTCAACCCATCCACGGCGGATGAAGAAAAAGACGATCCCACTATTCGGAGAGGCATTGGCTTTGCCTACAGATGGGGATATTCAAGAGTATGTTTTTGCAATCTCTTCGCGCGCCGAACCAAAGACCCTAATGTCCTGAAAAGAACAAGAAAGCCTGTCGGACGCCATAATGACGAATGGATAATAAACAGGGCTTTGATTTCGAGCCGAATTGTGGTGGCATGGGGTGCTAATGGAGGACACCAAAACAGGGATTCAGAAGTTCTGTGCATGTTGGAGCAACACAGATACGATTTCAAGTTGTACTGTTTCGGGAAAACGATGATGGGCTACCCAAAGCACATTCTCTATCTCCCGAATGACGCGAAGTTGGTTCGGTACATGTAAAGGAAAGAAGAAATGAAAGCAAACGAATGGAAGATGCAGCTTTCCCGCGTGTGTGAATCTTGCGACGGAATAGGCATGAAAGGACATGTCTTGTGCCCTGTCTGCCGTGGAGACGGAAAGGAGATCATCAGCATGTCGCTAAAGGATTTTATGGAAAGAATGCTTGTAGAAGACGACAACGGGACTTTGAAAATCTCCTTCGACGAAAGGGAATAAACCATGGACATGTTCACCATCATAGAGACATCCCGGTTCGTGAAGTGTCCGTACCACTTCGTGGAAACACTCATTCGGGCCAAAAAAGTGTTTCCGAGAAAGGTAAACGGAAAATGGTTCTTCACAAAAAAGCAAGTGGAGGAAATAAAAGTCCTCCACAAAACCCGGCTTGACCACGACAAACGAAGAAGAGCCGAATGCAGATTCATCGGAGCACACGTTACGGTCGAGATGAACGCCGCATTAGATAAACTGATGCGGAAAAAGAATCTGTCCAAATCGAAAATCCTTCGCACGGCGCTCAAGAACTACGTCGAAAGCCAAGGAGAGAAAATATGAGTAAACGGCACGAAGAAGCATTGCGCTTGCTGCGTCTGCAACAAAATGGCTATGACAAAAGAAATGAAAAACGAAGACGCCGAAAGAGCGGCACACCAAGCAACGGAAAAAGGACAACGAAAAAATGACTGCTAACGAACAGCTAGTGAAATGGGTCAATGGCGATCCTGTGCATGACAAGAAACGAGACATATGTTGTCCCGATTTCTCTTGTTGCCGTCCCGAACTTCTCGCGCCCGAAGAAAGGAGGATCGAATTCCTGGGAGCCACCGAAGAGAAACGAAACGAAATGCCTTTCAAGTTTCTTGCCAAGGCCCTCCAAACAGGGACGGACAAGAAAGTCTACGTGACAGGAAAGGAGAACAGCGATGGATAAACAAATGCCGGAAGTCGTTTGGGAAAACAATTTCTACCGGGCGATCCGCGCGAAGAACCGTGAGCTTCTGTTCGAAAGAAAAAGCAAAGACGCGATGGAGATGTTGATATGGATACCTCTCGAAGAAAAATCCCTGCGCTTGTTGGTTGCCGCGATACTCCGCGATCTCGCGAAATACAAACAAGTCGCCGACGCCGCCCGAGGAATATTCGGCGCGAAACCCGAATGGGGTGAAGCACTCGCGGAACTCGGCGCTGCATTGAAGGCACTCGATTCGGAAAGAAAGGAGGAAGGCCATGATGACTGAAGACGATGGAGTCCATCCTTGTGCGGGGCATGTACATGATGACATTGGCATCGGTTTCCATCGCTGCTCTCGCAACGGAAGCTACCACGAAGAAGGAAAATGGTGGTGCAAATCACACGCGCCGTCTGAAGTGAAAAAGAGGGATGACGCACGCGAGAAGGCATGGGAAAAAGAGCGAAAGGAAGACAAAGCCAAATGGAAACGACACGATGCCGCGCTTGAGTTGTGCGAAGGCGTTGAAACGAAAACGTTGAAGAAGCTGGGCAGGGGTTGGCTCTCGAAGCACTTGAAGAGAAAGGGGAAACGATGAACATACAACGGTACGAAGTTGCCAAAGGCTATTTATTATTTAAATGCAACGGTACTTACGTGCTCTATAAAGACTATGAAGCCAAGCACGAAGCGCGGGGCTGAACCTTCCGTCCCGGCTTCAAAGGATACGAGGTTTCAAACACAGGGAAAGTAAGAAGTTATCACTTTTCTTCTAAAACAGCAGGAAAAAAGAAACCAGTCATACTAAAGCATAAATACGACGCATTGGGGTACGATCAGGCGATGTTATACCCCGAGCCTCAAAAACCAATTTACAGAAAGATACACCACTTAGTTCTCGACACTTTTGTCCGGCCAAGAAGAAAAGGAGAGCAATGCAGGCATCTGGACGGCAATCCAGCAAACAACAACACCAAAAACTTGAGATGGGGGACACCTAAAGAAAACGTGGCGGACAAAAGAGGACACGGGAACATGCAGAGAGGAGAGAACCATCACCAATCAAAACTAAGCGACAAAAAGGTTCTTGAGATAAGAAGGCTTCTCAGGCAAGAATCCGCGACAAAGGGCATGTTGGCAAAGAGATTCAAAGTCAGTTTTGACGTGATACACAAGATAGCCAAGAGAGTCACTTGGAAGCACGTCTGAATCCCCCCGAGATAACTCCCTTCTCATAATGATGTGCCGAATCGTCGGTACACTAATATACTCTAAAACAAATTGTTTTTGAAGAGAACCTATACTATTCTGAGCGGGGTGTCTCACTAGTCAAAGTGTTTTTGAAAACAAAAAAATTTAATGCCACGGTACAGTCTTCGTTTTTCTTTTTGGGAGAAGACGATCTTACCCGGATAAAGATGCAAGTTTCAAAACAACATGGCCGGAAAAGAAACGCCAAAAAAAAAAACGCCTCCAAGCGATTAAGCTTGAAGGCGTTTTTTATGCGCCGAAACTTCTAGCGCGCGGCCTTGCGCTTTGCCTTTTTCTTGCTCGTCTTCTTGCTCGTCTTCTT